>JAEIGA010000100.1_pt1 | contig 116053 bp, 98 predicted proteins | sample 9270691 | NCBI WGS metagenome assembly JAEIGA01 (sample SAMN17057246, study PRJNA624740) | gut metagenome | biome: biome; isolation source: fecal sample | host: Bos grunniens | place: China: Xizang | collected 2019 | reverse complement strand
TGCCAATGTAGGAGCTACTGCCTTGTCATGAGTTCTTCTCTTGGCAGTTCTAGTCTTTGATTGTCTTCTTTTAGGATGTGCCATTTTTCTTACTTTTTAATTATCTTCATCAATTTGTATATTCTTCAAACCTTCCCAACGGGGATCAAACCCTTGTTCTTCATTGCCATTTTCATCATCGTTACGCTCGGCAGAGTGTTTCTTCAGCTTGCCCGTCATTTCGTGATTACACTTTCCCGGAGCATGCACACGTTTCATCGGCAACGACAAAACAATGAATTCGTAGAGATACCACGCGATATTCAAATCACCATCCTGTTCAGGAACGATAACTATATCGCCATCGTCGGCATACTCTTCACCAAGTTTCACTCTAAGAGTGTTCTCTGTGTCCACGTCCACCTCAAGGTCATCGAGGCAACGGTCACAAGGAACAACCACCGTTCCGTTCAAGGCAAAATGAAATTCGAATACATCGCGATTCTTTTTCACTGTTACCAATGCCTTGACAGCACCTTTCTGAAACTCTTCACCATCGATATCGCCAAAAAAGGCATTATCAAGGTCAAACTCCAAATTCAGGGACGCAACTTTCAATCCCTTCAGATCAACATTATATTTATCAAATCTTCCCATCGCTACATAAAATCAACACAATCAACAATATAAGTCGCAAAAAGCGGCATAAACCACCTTTACTATCCGAATTTAGGACACAAAGATAGTAATAAATTCTTTAGAAACACCTAAAATGATAAAAAAACTTCAAAAACAGCACTATTTTACTATTTTTTCAGTTCGAGACGGAACGTTGCACCCTTGCCTACAGAACTTTTCTTCACAAAGATTTTACCTTTATGATACTCCTCCATAATTCTCTTTGCCAACGACAATCCAAGCCCCCAACCACGCTTCTTTGTTGTAAAACCGGGCTCAAACACCCTGCGTCGCATCGATTTGGGAATACCCTTGCCGGTATCACTCAATTCTATATAAGCATTGTGCTCATCATGAGACACAGACACCGTAATCACACCACTGCCACCCATTGCATCAACCGCATTCTTGCAAAGATTCTCTATCACCCACTCAACAAGCGGAGTATTCATGCGCACAAGCAAAGGCCTCTTGGGGAATTCAACAACATATTCAACCTTTGACGGGCTACGACGTTTCACATATTCAACAGCCCCTTCTATAACAGAAACCAGATCCTCAGTTGTATGCTCCGGATTTGAACCGATCTTTGAGAAACGCTCTGCCACCCTTTGCAGACGCTCCACATCGTGCTGCATATCAGGCAACAGTTCATCCGCAGGATATTTGTCTTTCAAAACCTCGACCCATGCCATAAGCGAAGATATAGGCGTTCCCAACTGATGGGCAGTCTCCTTTGACAAACCAACCCACACACGATTCTGCTCGGCACGTTTGGAACTTACAACAGCCACCACACATATAATAAGGAACACCAGAACCACTCCCAATAATATATAAGGATAATAGGAAAGCATTATAAGGATGTTCGAATCATCGTAACAAACATACTGCTCACCCACACCTGCCATATAAATAGGAATTATATTCCCCTTCTTACGCATATCCACCACACGCTCCATGAGCACCGCAAGCGAATCGGCATTAGCCGGAATACTTATATTGTTTTCCTGAATTATAGAACCTTTATCATCGGTAAGAATAACCGGAATAGTCTTGTTGCTGCTAATAATCTGCAATTCAAGCTTCACATCCTCGTCAACATCGGCATTTATCAGAGAGCCCATCGCAGAAGCCCATACCTGCATCTTGTTCTTCTCCTCCAGCTTAAGCCTGTCCACAAACCCGTTAGACACAAACAGAGAAGCCACGGCAATCATCGCCGCCACAACCACAAGCAGATATTTTACATTTCTGAAATTATTGAACCATTTCATACCAAAATCCTTTTACAGAATATTTAACGTATAAAACAGTTGTTTAGTATATTTAGAACAATAAAAGAGCGCGACTATTCTTTTCCTTCCAGATCTATTCAATTACAAGTTCCTCCAATGGAAGTTTGGGGACACAATGAACTCCGTCCTTACGATAGTAATTGCAATCGCCATCGGCAGGCATGTCAACCAGCTCTATCTTTTCGGCACTCTTGCCTATGGGCAAAACCACCAACGGTTCGTATGGCAACGACAGATTTTCCTTTATCTTTTCTTTATCGAACGACATAAGGCAGATTCCGTTCAAGCCTATCTCCACAGCCTGCAGCAACATACTCTGCACCGATATTCCAAGGTCGATATATGTACTTATGTGCGGCTCCACAGTTGAACATACCACAATAAAGGCATTGGGTTCGGTTCCGGGCAATGGCAATTTCATGTCACTCAAAGCACTGCCCATTGCTACATGCGGAAGCACAAGGTGAGCGCGTTCATGTGTTACAAGCGCAAAACGCAGCACCTGCCTGTTCCTTGCCGATGCAACCTTGTTATTTACCGACACAATGCGCATAAGCTGGTCCTTACGCACCTTGAACGAGCAATCGAACCCACGCGTGCTACGGTTCTTCAACAACAAAGCCGACAAAGAGCCTTTATTGCTCTTTGTCGAAATATTGCCTGCACCGGAGCGGAATTGCTCCATTCTTTTTTCAAGATAATTGTCTGCCACTGTCTATATCCAATAATATTGTTTTTCCGCTTGCCAAAGAGGCCTGCACATCTATTATACGCTGGTTGCTACTGCCTCTGAAACACAACTCCTCACTCTTCAGCACCTCGACAAACCTTCCGTCGACAAGCACATCTATATATTTCAGAAGTTCTTTTTGTTGAATATTCTTCAACAAATCTTCGAACAGATAACCTGTATAGCACCAGATATTCTTGGCACTGCACTCCTTTATCGCCTTGGCAAGTTCCGTAAAGCCGGCTGGCTGATACATGGGGTCGCCACCCGAGAATGTCACATCGGCAAAAGGATCGGCAAGAATTACTTTGAGAATATCCTTCACATCCACCTCGTGTCCGTTTGCCATATCCCACGACTGCGGATTATGACATCCCGGACAACGATTAGGACAACCGGCACAATAGACGGTTGTCCTGAATCCCGGTCCATCGACCGTTGTATCTTCCACTATATCCAATATGGAGATAGTTGCCATATTATTCGTGTATTACGCGGTCGTTAAGTTCGGCAAGTTTTGCTTTGTTCCAACGGTCGGTTGTACCCACAAGGTAGCCTGTGATTCGTTGCAACTTGTCGATATTCTTGCTACCGCACTTTGGACACTCCTGAAGATCTCTTGTAGAGTTCTCATGACCGCAATCAAGGCAACGGTTACGATTGTGGTTGACCGAACCATAACCGATGTTGTACTCGTCCATCATATCAACCACACGCATGATAGCCTCGGGGTTGTGTGTAGCATCACCGTCAATCTCGACATAGAAGATATGACCGCCTCTTGTCAAATCGTGGTAAGGAGCCTCAATCTCAGCCTTGCGACGTGCACTGCACTTGTAATATACAGGAACGTGGTTACTGTTTGTATAATAATCGCGGTCAGTAACACCTTCGATGACACCGTAGCGTTTGCGGTCGCCACGTGTAAAACGTCCCGACAAACCCTCGGCCGGTGTAGCCAGGATACTGTAGTTATGCTGATACTGCTCCGAGAAGTCGTTGGCGCGGTCGCGCATATATGTAATGATACGCAAACCGAGTTCCTGAGACTCTTCACTCTCGCCATGATGCTTGCCTGTAAGTGCAACAAGACACTCTGCCAAACCAATGAAACCAATACCGAGAGTTCCCTGATTGATGACAGGAGCGATGGTATCGCCGGCTTTCAACTTTTCGCAACCCAGCCACAAAGATGACATAAGAAGCGGGAACTGCTTTGCAAAAGCGGTCCTCTGGAAATCCATACGCTCATGCAACTGACGTGCTGTAATCTCCAACAGGCTGTCGAGCTTCGCAAAGAACATTGAGATTCTCTGCTCCTTATCGGCAACCTCCATACACTCAATTGCAAGACGCACAATATTTATTGTAGAGAATGAAAGGTTACCACGACCGACAGATGTCTTTTGACCGAAACGGTTCTCATAAACACGTGTACGGCATCCCATTGTTGCCACCTCGTGAATATAACGTTTGGGATCATCAGCCTTCCACTCTTCGCTCTGGTTGAATGTAGCATCGAGGTTCAGGAAGTTAGGGAAGAAACGGCGTGCGGTAACCTTACATGCGAGCTGATACAGGTCGTAGTTGCGATCGCCGGGCAAATAGCTTACGCCACGTTTCTTTTTCCATATCTGGATTGGGAATATTGCAGTTTCACCATTACCCACACCACGGTATGTGCTGTTCAACAACTCGCGCATGATGCAACGGCCCTCAGCCGATGTATCGGTACCATAGTTGATAGAACTGAACACAACCTGGTTACCACCACGCGAGTGGATGGTGTTCATGTTATGGATAAACGCCTCCATTGCCTGATGCACACGGGCTACAGTCTTGTTTATTGCATGCTGCATTATACGCTCGTCGCCACTCAAGAAATCAAGAGGCTGTGAAATATAATCTTCAATAGGCTTATTATAGAGGTGTGAATAATTTGCACCTGTCAACTCCTCGATAGCCTTTACCTCCTCAATGAAGCTACTGCGCACATAAGGAGCGAGATAGAAATCGAAAGCAGGAATTGCCTGACCACCGTGCATCTCGTTCTGCGCTGTCTCCATTGAAATACACGCAATGATACTTGCTGTTTCAATACGCTTTGCAGGACGCGACTCACCATGACCGGCATTGAATCCGTTGAGCAGGATATTGTCGAGCGGATGCTGGCAACAGGTCAAGCTCTTTGTAGGATAGTAGTCCTTGTCGTGAATATGCAGATAGTTGTGACGCACAGCATCAACAACCTCCTCGCTCAGCAAGAAGTCATCAACATAAGGTTTTGTGGTCTCACTCGCGAACTTCATCATCATGCCCGCAGGGGTGTCGGCATTCATGTTTGCATTCTCGCGGGTAACATCGTTCGATTGGATATTGATGATTTCCTGGAAGATATCGCGTGTCTTTGCATTACGCGCAATACGACGTTGGTTACGATAAGCGATATACTTTTGCGCAACATCCTTGCGGCTACTCTTCATCAATTCAAGCTCAACCATATCCTGAATGGCTTCCACAGTCATTTGGGCATCACCGCGGAAAGAAACATGGTCGGCAATCTGACGGATGAGCGACATATCTTCACCCTTGTCGGTGTGAAGCATCGCCTTACGGATAGCTGCAATAATTTTCTCTTCATTAAAGCCGACGATACGTCCGTCGCGCTTAACAACAGTCTGAATCATATATGTTAATGGATTTTTGTTTCAACAAGGAATACCATGCAAAAATAGATAAACTATAACAAAAAAACAAAAACAAAGCAGATAAAAATATCAACAATTTTAAATTAACTGTTACAATATTGCAATTATTACAATATGTTAATTTTTGATAACATTTCTATTTCAACACAACGGATTTAAAACTTTTCGCTATATTGCAGACGAGTGAATAAAAAACCCAATTATTAACCTTAAAATACCCTTTTTTTTATGATACTATGGATAATAATTGGCGGCATTCTTATTGTCGCGTTCAGTTCCAAAGTCCTGATTAATATACGACGCAGAAAACGGAACAGGAAATTCCTTCCCGACATAGACACGCGCAATAAAAGATACAGATTCATAAACCGTTTCCGACATCTCGAAGGTGTGGGAGAGTAAAATATTATATATTATGATTAAAAGCAGAATTTGTGAAATCCTAGGGATAAAGTACCCCATTTTTCAAGGAGGCATGGCATGGGTTGCTGATGCAGAACTTGCCGCTGCAGTTTCAAACGCAGGCGGTCTGGGACTGATCTCGGCTATAAACGCCGGCACAGAAGCCGTAAGAGACGAAGTGCGTAAATGCAAGACATTGACCGACAAGCCTTTTGGCGTGAACATTATGCTTCAGGCTCCTAATGCGGCTGAGATTGCAGAATTGGTTGTTGAAGAAGGCGTAAAGATTGTTACGACAGGTGCCGGTTCTCCGGCAAAGTATCTGCCGATGTGGAAAGAAAACGGTGTAAAGGTTATTCCGGTAATTGCATGCGTTGCTCACGCAGTGAAAATGGAAGCCGCCGGCGTTGATGCCATTGTTGCCGAAGGCGCAGAATCGGGCGGACACGTTGGCGAATTGCACACAATGCCACTTATTCCACAGATTGTGGATGCTGTGAATATTCCGGTAATCGCCGCCGGTGGAATATGCGACGGACGTGGTGCAGCCGCGGCATTCATGCTCGGAGCCGAAGGTGTGCAGGTGGGTACACGCTTCATCACAGCAACAGAATGCAATGCACATCCCGAATATAAGGAAAAACTCATAAAGGCTACCGATATATCTACCATTGTAACAGGTAAATCACAAGGACATCCCGTACGTTCGCTGAAGACACCGTTCTCACGCAATTTTGCAAAAATGGAAACAGACCCGAATGTTACACCGGAGGAGTTGCTTGCATTCGGTGGCGGTGCGTTGCGCAAAGCTGTACAGGAAGGCGACATTGACGGAAGTTACATGGCAGGCGAATGCGCCGGTCTTATAAAACAGATTGAACCGGCATCGGCAATCGTTGAGGATATAATCCTTGGTGCAGAAAAAGTAATGAAAGAAAGAATGGAAAGATTAGTATAAAAAGAATGAGCATCCCGCCGGATGCTCATTCTTTTTGAATTATCTGTTATGCTCTGCCTCAATTTCCTCGGGCGACATAGGCTTGTATTTACCCAAGCGGCGGGCACCGCCCTCAAATACATAATAATCCTCTTCGCCACGCATACCACCGAATGTTTTCCATGATTCGAGTTTGTCGTAACATATAAAATCGGTAAACTGTTTCTCGGCACGCCATTTGTCAATCAAATCAGGAATGAAATAGATTCCCGGTTCAACAGTGAATACAAATCCCGGTTCGAGAGCCTTTGCCAAGCGAAGCGATTTCCAACCGAACAACGGACTTTTTGTACGACCTTCTTCATAACCCACATTCACCTCGCCAAGGTTTTCCATATCATGGACATCGAGTCCCATCATATGACCGAGTCCGTGAGGCATGAACATACAGGTCGCTCCCTTTATTGTCGCATCAACAGGGTCGCCCTTCATAAGCCCCAAATCAATCATTCCCTTTGCAATTTCTGTAAGCACGAGTTTGTGTACCTCGCGGTATTCAATACCTGGTTTGATATTGTCGAGTGCAGTAAGATGGGCACGACGCAGAATATTACATACAGTACGCTGTTGCTCTGTAAAAGACTTTCCCACAGGCATGGTTGTTGTCAAATCGCCGGCATAGTGCATGGCATTCTCGCAACCTGAATCGAGCAGGAACATCTGACCTTCTTTAAGCGGTGTTGTGCCGTATGCATGGTTATGCAATGTCTGTCCATTGACTGTTGCAATAACAGGGAACGACAGATTGAAGTTATGCTTCTGAGCCTCTGCCTGAACCACTGCAACAATTTCTGCTTCCGTTGTTCCGGGACGTACTGCACGCATTGCGGCACAATGCATATCTACCGACACATTCACAGCCTCTTCGATCTGCGCAATTTCCTCTTCGCTTTTATAGTTACGCTGGGCAACCACAGCCTTTATGAATTCCAATGAAGATGCGGCAGCCTGCTCTGCAGGGTTTATACCAAGAAGTTCCTGCAACCACACCTGGTGCTCACCACGATAAGGAGGAAGGAAATGCACCTTCTGACCTTTTGTCTGAGCGTCTTTCACGTATGTTGCAAGAGCCGACATAGGTCGAATCTCCTCGATACCCACACGCTCGCTCTTTTCTCTGATTGTGGGCTGGACACCGGTCCACACGATATCATCTATTGTAAGCTCGTTTCCGAAGATTATCTCCTTGTCGTTATCAATATCTATTACCGCAGCCAAGCCCTCGTAATCCGATGCAAAATAATAGAGGAATGTAGAATCCTGACGGAAATAATATGTATTGTCGGCATAATTCACACCTGTGAGATTATTGCCAAGGAAAAGCAACAGACCGTTGCCGACTTTCTGTTTCAGCGCTTTACGACGCGCAATATAGGTTTCTTTAGAAAACATGGTTATAAGTTTTATTGTTCATTTATCTTTTTATGACAGCACGAAGCACAAACCAGATGTGCCTTCCCACCGTTGGCAAAAAGCCGTAGTGTCTGCTCATTACACAAAAACGCTCCATGAGCGATTTGCGATGATAACGCAAAGATATACCATTTTGCAGATAATTCACAACTATGGCATTTACATTAATCATCTTTTTTGCACGTTTCATCACCTTTATACACCAATCGACATCGGCAGAAAGACGATATTTCAAATCGTACATAGGAACAATCTCACGACGGGCATAAAATGCCTGATGGCACACAAGCATTCCATTCCTGAAACTGCGCCAGTTGAGTTCTTTTGGAGCCTGCAAGCGACGCATTCTCACAAATTCACGATTATCGTTCACCTCCGCCGTCTCGCCATACAACACATCAGGCAGTTCCTTTTCACCAGCAATGGCATCTACAACCGTCTGCAACGTATCGGAAGCATAGAATGCATCACCCGCATTCAGGAAACATAGATAATCTCCTGTGGCAAGAGAAATTCCCTTGTTCATTGCATCGTATATCCCATTATCGCGTTCACTTACAATATGAGCAAAATTGATACCGGAATCCTTTGCTATAGCAACCGTATCATCCTTTGAACCACCATCCACAAGAATATATTCATAATTGGCGTACGTTTGGGATGCCACACTTTCAAGCGTCGGCTTTAAAACCGATGCCGCATTGTATGTTATCGTAATTATGGAAAACTTTGGTTTCAAAGCCATACTCTAGTTACTCCTTTATTCTACGATAGATGCATATGCCCAACAATGCAACTACAGCAATACCTACTATTATAGAGCAATAGAGCGACCAACGATGACTCTTTGCCATTACTTCATCATAACACTTAAATTCAATGGTGTGTTCACCTGCTGGAACCGGCAACGCGCGCAACACATAGTTCGCACGAACAGGTTTCACCTCCTTGCCATCGATATATGCTTTCCAGGTCTTATAATAAACCTCGGAGAAAACAGCAATTTTAGGTTCTTTACAACGGCTTTCATAGACAATGTTTCCGGGATTACGATATTCGGTAAGTTTTATAACACCGACTGCATCATTATTATATTGTTCCGCATCAGCAACAGAGCTTTTCCATACATTATCTATATGCACGGTTGTTTTGTCAACATTCTCAATAGCGGCAATCTCCTCTTTTGCACCGTTCACCCAATTGATTCTGTCTACAAGCCAGCAGTTGCCGAATGCGCCCGGCAAACCATACTCTGCACTATTCTCGACAACGCCGTCCCCTGTTATTATGAAACGTGTATTGAGCATAGAAATCACATCCCAGTTCATCTTTGAGAGATAGCGGTCTATTATATCCTGATAACGAGCCAATTTTGCAGGGCTGTAGCCACCAATGGAATTATGCTTATACGATGTGAATGCCTCGTTGAACGGGCTTGATGTAAGGTTGAATACACGATAATGGGGGTCATTTCCTGCAAGCATCTTTATTTCACGGTCGGCATCGGTAACCTGAATAGCTGTGGCCTTTTTCTTTGCGATAAAGTCATCATGCGATAAGAAACGCCAGCTTACCCCCCACATATCAACAAGAAATATAACACCAAGAAGCACAACAGCAACGGTATTCTTGATTTTTCCGCGCATATACACCGATAACAGCAATGCTGTTGCAGCTATAAAGAACAGTGAACGCCATGCGTCGGAAACGAGCAATGCCTTACGCTCTGCCACAAGAGCATCGTAAAGTTCAGGTATCTGTGCTATGCTTGCATCGCCCGGAGCAGAGAAACTCAGCAAAGCGCCACCGGCAAGAGCAAAAAGCAGCACGATACTGCCGACTATTGCAAAAGAGCTGAAGAGCGACTTACGCAAAGCCTTCAACGCAATTTCGTTCTTGCTGTTCACAACCTCTATAAACTGCTTTATCGCAAGCACTGCCATCACAGACATTGTAAGTGTTGTTATGACAAGTGACATTGACGGGGTGCGGAACTTGTTATAAAGCGGCATATATTCAAAAAGGAAGTTGTTTATTCCGGGCAGGTTGCGTCCCCATGCCAAGATAAGCGAGAATATTGTAGCGGCAAGCAACCACCACTTTTCGGCACCTTTAAGAATAAACAAACCGAGCACAAAGAGGAAGCACACCACCGCACCAGCATACACAGGACCTTCGGTAAATGGCTGGTCGCCCCAGTATGTGGGAGCTGCCGACACAAACTGCTTTGCCTCGGCATCCACCTGCGCACGTATTTCTCTATTCCTATATACATACTGCATAGCCTCATCAGCCGAGACATCGGGATTATGTTGCATTACCATATCGACATAATTGTCCATCATCACCTTACGGTATGCTCCATAAAGTTTTCCGTCTGTACCGACATTGTAATGCGACGATGCTCCATAGAAGTTCGGTATAAGCAATGTCATTGTCTCCATTTTGCCATAACTCCAGCTGAAAGCATAATCCACATCAAGTCCATCGGCTTTCTCGCCATCAGCAGAACTGAGTTCCGAACCGCCACGCATAGAGTGCTTTGCATAGTCGTTTGTGGGCATAAGTATTCCCACTGCAGGAGCTACAGCCATAACAGCAACAATGGCAAGCACACCTGTTGCCTTGAAATAGTAAGGCAACCACTTTTCGCGCCAGGCATATACAAAATACACAACAGCCATTATCAACGCGGTCAACATCATATAATATGTAACCTGCTGGTGACTCCAATATATGTTAAGACCGGCAAAAAGCAGTGTGAGCAATGCTCCGAGCACCAGTTTACGTCTGTAACACAGCACTATACCACCCACTATCGGTGCCAAAGTTGCTATTACCAGACTCTTGTTCATGTGCCCGGCAGCAATTATTATAAAATTATATGAACCAAGGGTATACACAATGGAACCGACTATGCTGAGCCATGGTTTGCAACCAAGTGCAAGGAACAACAGATAGCATCCTATGAATGTAGCAAAAATACAACCGATATGTCGGCTTGATGCGCCGAACACATTCAGGGTTACAATACGGCTCAAGGGTTTGAAGGCATTTGTTGGCTGTGGCGCAAAGGTATAGTTGCATGGCATGCCGGAGAACATCGAATTCGACCAATACGAATACTCCCCGCTCTCCTCGTGATAATCGCGCGCATCCTTGCCCCATCCCATGGAGCCTACAGCATCCGCCTGACGGATATCCTCACCCTGAAGCACCGGTGCAAAATAGACCAAAGTAAGCAACAGGAACATCGATATGGCTATCATATGGGGCACAAAGCCCTTCCAATCAATTTTCAGTTTCATATATTTATCTGTTTTTATCAATAATATCTTTCAAATGAGCATACATCTTCTCCTCGTACTTTTCAAGAGTATAATTCTCGCTTACAAGTTTATGGGCATGTAACGCCTTTTGTTCAAACTCCGCATCGGTCAGAGTTTCAAGCTCCAGCAGAGCTGTCTCAAAGTCCTTGTATGTGACTTCGGGAACACATACACCCACTTCGGACAAAGCTATGCCTGTCGCCAGACTATACACAGGCAACAATGCGCCATTGCCCAGAACGTTCAGAACCGACACGGCTCCACCTTCGGATATAGACGGATTGAGCAGAATTCCACATTGCGACAGAATCTGCGCATACTTTTCCGATTCAATATCAACAAAACCATGCAGATGTATATTACCGCATTCCCTTATTTTAGGCATATAATAGTTCCAAAAATCCGTTTCCTGACGACTGCCACCACATATATGAAGAGTATATTCGGGATGCTCCACTGCAAAATCAATGGCGATGTCAAGTCCCTTATGCACCATTCCCGAACTGCCGAACCAGAGTATGGACTTCCGGTATTCTGCAAAATTCTTCTTTACATTTGATTTTACCGTCTGGAAAAAGAAGCCCGGCAACCAACGGAATCTCTCTTTTGAAGAGGCTTCATCCACAAAGTGGCTGAACACATATTCATCGCCCAGACAAATAACTGCATCGCTCAAATTCGACTCATAATATGTCCTTACATCACCCGGAACATATCTGTTGGAATTCAGCAACCACATTCCATGTCTGTCGCAGAACTCCTTATTACGTTTTGCCGTCATACGATAATTGAAGAATGTTTCTGCACCCACAGAATAGAATATCGTCAACGGCTTCACCTTTTCATCGGCAGAAAAAGCACCCATGAAAGCATTTCCGTTTATTCCAAAGACCACATCGTACTGCGAATAATCAATACCCGTCTTTGTACGCGAGACGCAATCCACGCTGAAGCCCAATTTATCGAAACATTTTGCTATTGTATGGCACTCTGTGAAATTAGAATGATATTTAGGCAAACCGTTTTTTGAAAATGCCTCAGGAATATGACACATAAGCACCCGTTTTGCATATCCTCTTTTGAAAACATCCTTTTTATACAGTTCACTCAAAAGCAGTTTTTGCGTCCATCTTATAATAAAGTTCGCCACCCGTCTTTTGACGATTGGAAACAAACGTGATATTTCGGAAATCCTTATTCGCATAACCTTCTTACAGTTTACGGTAAACATTACAGGTCTGTTCAACCATTCTCTCTATCGAAAATTCCTTTCCACGCATATTCCCCTTGGCACGAAGTTCGTTACGCAAAGCCGAACTTTCCAGTATTTCCTTAATGGCATCATGCATCGAACCGGCATCATCAGGATTAAAATAGAGCGCAAAATCACCTGCCACCTCCGGGAAACAGCTTGCATCACTCAAACATACAGGACAACTGTTTGCGAAAGCCTCAAGAATGGGGATTCCAAAACCCTCGTATAGCGACGGATACACAAAACAGAGTGCATGACGATAAAGAGATGCCATCTGGGCATCATTTGCAGAAATATGGACAACATTGTTGGAAATCCCCCACTCTGCAAATGCAGAGAGTTCGTTCTGTGTAAATGCGGCACCGGTACACACGACTTTCAAGCTACTGTCGTCCTTTATCAAAGGAACAATTGCCGACATCCAAGGCAAGAAGTTCTTATACCCCTTACGCTCGCCGACATAAAGTATATAGCGGTCGAGAAGTTGCGCCGCAGGCTCTACAACAGGTCTATATCCGTGATATACAACACTTATGTCTGATGGGTTTACTCCCAATATTTCCACAATATCCCTTTTTGTGTTTTCGCTTACGGCTATAATATGGTCAGCCTCGGCAACAAGACGTTTCTTATTGGAGATTGTCTTATCGTATACAAGCACCTCCTGAGGGAAACGCTCAAAAGTCATATCATGTATTGTAAGTACAAAAGGCTTCTGACGCTGTTTTAAAGTTTTCAGGAAGTAAGGGTTATAGTATGTGGGATGAAAAATATCATAATCGCCACTCTTCAAAGCCCTTTTCGAGACAAAATCGTTGACCGGCTCATACAACCTGCGACGGATGCGGTAATTTGCAGGGAAAGAGAATTTGCCGTATTCACTGCCATAAGTTTCGGTCATGTAATGGTTCTCACAAAACCTCATAGGAACTTCTGCCACGAACTCACTCCGGGGGATATTGTGTATGAGGTCGGCAAAATAACGTGTTACTCCACCAAAACGCTGTAACGTGAACATCTGATGATCATATAGAACCTTTTTCATGCCCACTACTGTTTTTTACGTTTAAAAATGAAAGCAACAATCTCGCTCAACTCCTCGCTGCGTATTATGAACGAAACCAATATATACAGACTTGCGGCAACCGCTATTTTAGCGATGAGCAAGAGATACATATTTTCAATAAAGGCTGTCAGATATGCAGTTGCACATATTACGGCAGTTGCCAGTATTATATACGGGAATGTATCACCGACGAACATTGCATATGTAAGACGGATTTCCTTCTTGACAAAATAATTCCACACGAACAGCCACATGGTGTTGAAGACACAGTATGCAACCAGCATCATCTTGATACCGAAGAACGACATCGCAAGCAGAATTGACAATGTGAGTATACCCTGAATTATAGTACACCACATGAATATGCCCGACCTGCCACGGCTCACCAAAAGATTTGTCTGCATCGACTGTATCGGCATGAATGCACCCCATACAGCAAGAATCTTCAACATCTTGGCACTTTCGAGCCATTTTTCACCTATAACAACCGTTATAAGTTCCTCTGAAACCAACGACATTCCGAGCATCAACGGGAAAGCGACAAACACGGTAAAGCGCAGCATCTTGCGGAACACACGCAACTGACGTTCATTATCGTCCACCACCTTTGCCAACACAGGCTGGGAAACCGCGTTCACCATTCCGTTCACAACTTCACCGCCCATATTGAACCATTCTGCCGATTTGGTATAATTACCCACATCGGCACGGCTGTAAAGCTTACCCAGAATAAAAGAGAATATATTCCAATTGAAACGCTGGAAAATATTTGTTATGAGCAAACGGTAACTGAAGGCGAAAAGATACTTCAACGGAGCAAAGTTAACCTTGAAACTTGGTCGCCAAGGTGTAAAGCACCAACATACTACCGTGCGCACAAAAACATATACTATACTTTGCGTTGCAATACCCCAATAAGAACATCCACGCAGTGCCATAACAACACCAACCACACCCGACGCCGCAATTGAGAGCATCAAGGCAATGGATTTCTGTTTGACCTTCAGTTCACGGAAAAGATATGCCGATGGAGCAATACCGAATCCGGCTACCACAAAGCCGAGAAAGTTGTATCGGGAAAGCCCTACAAGAACAGGCTGTCCAAAGAAATCAGCAATAAGTGGAGCGCAAGCATACAGCACTCCATACATAAACAGCGAGATAAGGATATTGAACCAGAAGACCGCATTATAGTCATCGTGGCTCACCTCCTTACGGTTCGCTATAGCTGCCACAAAACCACTGTCCTGCAAAGAACCGGCCAAGGCCGAGAATATGGCAAGCATACCTATCGGACCGTAATCATCGGGAGTAAGTATGCGAGCCAGAAATATTCCGAAGAAAAGGCTCAGAACCTGACATACAGCATTGCTCATACCGCCCCAAAGAAAACCCTTTGCGACGGTATGTTTCAAGTTGTTTGCTGTATTGTCCTTTGTCATTACCTTTTTGCCCTTCACTTATTTGATTTCACTACCAGGCTTTGCCTGAGGTGTTACAGTGAGCAACGACAATTTGCCTTCGTTGTCCTCGGCACTCAGAATCATACCCTCACTGACAATGCCGCGGAGTGTACGTGGTGGCAAGTTTGCGATGAAACATACCTGCTTGCCCACAAGTTCCTCGGGATTGAAGTGCTTGGCTATACCAGAAAGGATTGTACGTGTCTCAAGACCGTCATCTATCTTGAACTGCAGAAGTTTGTCAGCCTTTGGCACTTTGGCACATTCAAGCACAGTACCTACACGAAGGTCGAGCTTCATGAAATCATCGAATGAACATTCGGGGCGGATTGGATTAGCCTTATAGTTTGCAGCCTCGTTCTCTTTCTTGATACGCTCAAGACGGTCGAGCTGTGCCTGGATTGCATCATCTTCGATTTTCTCGAACAAAAGTCCTACTTCGCCGAGTTCATGTCCCTCTGAAAGCAGATTCACACTACCAAGGCTCGCCCATTCAAACGATGCAAGATTCAACATCTCGCGCAACTTCTTGCTGCTGAAAGGCAAGAATGGTTCAAATACGATAGAAAGATTAGCCACAAGCTGCAACGAAAGGTTAAGTATTGTCGCAACACGGTCCATATCTGTCTTTGCCAACTTCCAAGGTTCTGTTTCTGCAAGATAACGGTTACCGATACGTGCAAGCTCCATAGCCTCCTTCTGTGCATCGCGGAACTTGTACTGATTGAGCAGATGCTCAACCTTGCCCTTCACATCTACAAATTCAGAAATAATTGCCTTGTCGTAATCGGTAAGTTCGCCACTGGCAGGAACCTTTCCGTCGAAATATTTCTTTGTGAGAACCAGAGCACGGTTTACAAAGTTGCCATAAACGGCTACAAGTTCGTTGTTGTTACGTGCCTGGAAATCCTTCCAGGTAAAGTTATTGTCCTTTGTTTCAGGAGCATTGGCTGTGAGCACATAGCGCAGCACATCCTGTTTGCCTGGAAAATCGACAAGATATTCGTTAAGCCATACAGCCCAGTTACGTGATGTTGAAATTTTATCATCCTCGAGATTCAGGAACTCGTTGCTCGGAACATTGTCGGGCATCACATACTTGCCGTGAGCCTTCATCATCACAGGGAAAATAATACAGTGAAACACGATGTTGTCCTTTCCGATGAAATGTACAAGGCGTGTATCCTCGCTCTGCCACCACTGTTCCCAAGTGCCGTGCTTTTCGGGATCCTTGTCGCACAGTTCCTTTGTGTTTGAGATATATCCGATGGGGGCATCGAACCATACATAGAGCACCTTACCGTCGGCACCCTCCACGGGCACGGGTATTCCCCAGTCGAGGTCGCGTGTCATGGCGCGTGGCTGCAAGTCCATGTCGAGCCAGCTCTTGCACTGTCCGTACACATTCGGACGCCACTCCTTGTGATTTTCCAAAATCCACTCCTTAAGCCACTGCTGATAGTCATTGAGTGGCAGATACCAGTTCTTTGTCTCTTTTAATATCGGTGTCTCACCGGTTTCCTTTGAACGTGGATTTATAAGTTCAGTAGGTTCAAGTGCGCGACCGCAACCCTCCTCGCACTGGTTGCCATAAGCCTGCTTGTGGCAGTATGGACACTCGCCTACAACATCGCGGTCGGTAAGGAACTTTTCGTTCTTTACATCGTAGAACTGTTTTGATGTCTGTTCTACCAACTTGCCGTCATCATAGAGCTTGCGGAAGAACTCCGAAGCAAATTTATGATGTGTGTCGGATGTCGTACGGCTGTATACGTCGAACGAAATGCCGAATCCCTCGAAACTCTCCTTGATGATACCATGGTAACGGTCAACCACATCCTGTGGAGTGATGCCCTCTTTGCGGGCACGCTGTGTAACGGGCACTCCGTGCTCATCACTACCACCGATAAACAATACATCTTCACCCTTCAGACGAAGATAGCGCACATAAATATCTGCAGGCACATATACACCGGCAAGGTGTCCTATATGAACAGGACCGTTTGCATAAGGCAAAGCAGATGTTACAAGAGTTCTTTTGAATTTCTTTTCCATTTGTATTATCTTTTTTGTTTTCTATTTATCCGTTCAAAGACTGTCTGTCGTCACAATTTACAAAAATACGTTTTTATTTTTAATTACGCGCGCACAAAAGGGAAATATTATGCCGAAAAATATTACATTTGCACAGTAAACACAAATCAAAAACACAATCCAAATGCAAAAAAGCACATTTTCATCGGCAGATTTCGCCAATTCCAAGCCACACTACGAATTACTCGACGGACTAAGAGGAGTTGCTGCCATTCTGGTTCTGTTCTACCACATTTTCGAAGGCTTCTCCTTTGCCGAAATAACAAACAATGCAGGAGACGGCATAATAAGGACTCTCAACCATGGCCACATTGCAGTGGACTTCTTCTTCATTCTTTCGGGATTTGTCATCAGTTATGCATACGACGACCGATGGAAAAGCATGAATACATGGCAGTTCTTCAAACGACGACTCATCCGCCTGCATCCCATGCTGATAATGGGAGCAATCATCGGCACAATAACATTTGCCATTGCAGGGTTTGAAAAGTGGGATGGCACAATTACACCTACCATTTGGGTTATGACTGCGATGTTGCTTACTATGTTTATGATTCCTGCAATCCCTGGCGCACCGCACGAAGTGCGTGGCAACGGCGAGATGTTCCCCTTGAACGGTCCGGCATGGTCTCTGTTCTTTGAATACATAGGCAATATTCTCTACGCACTCATAATTCGACGCCTTTCAACAAAAATACTCTTTTTGCTTACCGTTGTCTTGGGATGCCTGCATGCATGGTTCTTTGTCGGGAATATATCCGAATACGATATGGTAGGCGTTGGTTGGACTATCGACAATGTAAATTTCTGGGGCGGACTTATCCGTATGCTCTTCCCATTCACAATGGGTATGTTGCTTGCCCGCACATTCAAACCACGCAAAGTGAAAGGAGCATTCTGGATATGCAGCATAACACTTATAGCACTGTTTGCCGTGCCATACATACCCTCAAATGGTGAAATAAGCCTAAACGGCCTTTATGAAGTAATCTGTATTGCGGTAATCTTCCCATTCCTGGTGTGGTTGGGTGCATGCGGCATAAGCAATGAAAAAACCGCCAAGGCAAGCAGGCTGATTGGTGACATTTCTTATCCATTGTACATTGTTCACTACCCCATAATGTATATCTTCTACGCATGGCTGATTAAAAAGGAATATTACACCCTGCAGGATTGCTGGCCGACAGTTCTGCTTGTTGTGGTTTCGAGCATAGCACTCGCCTTCCTATGCCTTAAATTATACGACGAACCGATACGAAAATGGCTTTCAAGGAAGGGATAGATTTGTTATTTATGATTAAAACAACAGCTATAAGTAAAAAAATAGTTATCTTCGCACAATTAAATACATCATTAAAATGAAAATAGCACTTATAGGATACGGAAAAATGGGCAAGACCATTGAAAAGATTGCCCTTGGGAGAGGACACGAGATTGTGTCAATCATCGACATAGACAACCACGACGACATCAAAGGCGAGGCATTCGCAAGCGCAGATGTTGCCATAGAGTTTACAGCACCGCATGTAGCCTACGATAACTGCATTCAGGCCATGGAAGCCGGCGTAAAGGTTGTAAGTGGCAGTACCGGATGGTATCATCAGCACGAAGCCGAGATGCGCGAAAAGTGCGAAAAAGAGGGAAAAACTCTCTTCTGGTCGAGCAATTTCAGCCTTGGCGTGGCAATATTTTCAGCAGTAAACAAGTATCTTGCCCGCATAATGAGTCGTTTCGACAACTACAGCGTAAAGCTTGAAGAGACACACCACATACACAAGCTCGATGCACCCAGCGGCACAGCCATAACCCTTGCTGAGGGTATTCTTGAGAACATAGTCCACAAATCAAGTTGGGTAATGGGTGACCTCACCAACCCCGATGGTACTGTAACCAAAGGAACTGTTCCTGGACCCACTGAAATCAAGATTGATGCAATACGCCGCGATGAGGTACCCGGCATTCACACTATCACCTATGGATCAGATGAGGATACAATAACCATCACTCACGACGCTCACAACCGCAACGGTTTTGCGTTGGGTGCTGTGATTGCAGCAGAATACACAGCCGGTCATAGCGGTTTGCTTGGTATGAAGGATTTATTGGATTTCTAAAAGAACAATCACAATGGAGTTCAAAATATTCAACAGAGAGATAAAGACATCACGTAAAGAGCTTATAAAACTGAGCATTATCCTAGTACTCTATATCCTGTTTCTTATCTGGGTAAAAAGTTGGATGGGTATTATTGTAATACCGTTCATCATAGACTGCTACACCACACGTTTCATCCCCTGGAACTGGTGGAAAAACAGCAAGAGCGCAGTTGTGCGCAAAATCATGGGATGGGTGGATGCCATTGTCTTTGCTCTTGTTGCCGTATATTTTGTACACCTGTATCTGTTTCAGAACTATGTAATCCCCACATCGTCTCTCGAGAAATCGTTGCTTGTGGGCGATTATCTGTTTGTGAGCAAATGCAATTACGGACCACGCAAGCCACAAACCCCGCTCAGCATGCCACTTACACAGCACACCATGCCCGTTACCGGCGGAAAGAGCTATATCGATGCCATTCAGTGGGATTATGAACGCGTTCCGGGATTGGAAAACATAAAACGCGGGGACATTGTGGTATTCAACTATCCCGCAGGCGATGTAGCCACCACTAACCCCGAAGTAATTGATTTTCATTCACTCTGCTACGAAATTGGCAAACAGCTGAACCCAGACCTTACCGTTGATGTGCCAGCCGGGAAGGATGCAAGAAAAGTCTACGAAACATATTACAACGACGGAAAGAAATATATCGCAGAACGTCCCAATATCTTCGGCGAGATTGTCTATCGCCCCGTTGACCGTCGCGAGAATTATGTAAAACGTTGTGTAGGACTCCCCGGCAACACACTGGAGATAAAGGACAAAGTTATATACATAGACGGCAAACAGGCAGAACAGCCCGAAAACGTGCAATTCAACTACAACGTACAACTTGCACAGAACATGCCCGAAAACCTCAGACGTAATCTGGGTATAAGCAAAGAAGACCTGGCCATGCTACGCCACACAGGTCAGTTGCCACTCACCCACGACAGTTATCTTAAACTCGAGAAAAACACCAAGCTGGTAAAGGATATAAGCATTGTGGAGAACAACTACACACAGGGTATATATCCCCTCAACGGCAATACAGGATGGACTGTCGACAACTATGGACCTGTATGGATTCCCAAGAGAGGTGAAAGCATTGAGTTGACACCCGACAATATTGCCATTTACGAACGCCCAATTGTTGCATACGAAGGCAACACGCTCGATGTTAAGGACGGCAAGATATTCATCAATGGTAAAGAGAGTAACAGCTACACTTTCAAGATGGACTACTATTGGATGATGGGAGACAACCGTCATAACAGCGCCGACTCGCGCTGTTGGGGATTCGTGCCCGAAGACCACATTGTGGGCAAGCCTTTGTTTATCTGGCTCTCGCTTGACAAAGACCGTGGATGGTTCGACGGTAAGATACGTTGGGAACGCATGTTCCGTGGAGTTGCAAAATTCAACTGATTCCACATGGAGCTTCTATCACATCCGCTATACCTTGCCCCAATTCCACTGTATACACAGCTATACAACTGCGACAGGCTTGTTATAAACAGCGAAGAACCGTTTGTAAAGCAGACATTCCGCAACCGTGCTGTAATAGCCACCGAGAATGGCACGCAGAATCTCACCATCCCCGTAATACACAACGGTGGCAGGATTGCCATGCGCGACGTACGCATAAGCGAGCATGGGAACTGGCGCCATCAGCATTGGAACGCATTGGTGAGCGCATATCGCAAAAGTCCGTTTTTCGACTACTATGCCGACGATTTTGCCCACTTCTACGAAGAACGCGACGGTTTCCTGATGGATTTCAATCTGCGCCTGCACAATGTAATCTGCGAACTGTTGGGACTTGAAAGAGAAGTAGAAATAATAAAAGAAAACAAGAACAACACAACAGATATCATAGACCTGCAACGCATAGCCGAGCCTAAAGCCCTGACAAGCATAGAAAATCACACAGCGCAGCCCTACTATCAGGTTTTCTCGCAACGCAACGGATTCATTCCCAACCTGAGCATCGTGGATTTGCTATTCAATATGGGCCCCGAAGGGCTGTTGATATTGAGAGGATAAAAATTGAGTGCGGACTTTCTTTACGAAAATCCGCACTCAATTTTATAGTACCGTATTACTCTTCGGGAGTGAACATTGGGTCCCAAGCCGGAAGCATTGTTGGCTTCTCGTTCAGAATCTTGAGAATATTTTCCGGTACATACTTCTTGTCAACAACAAGGCGGAACATATATTCGTTGAACCACTCGTCGGTCATGATAAGTGTACCATGAAAACCGGAACCGGCTCCCCAACTGTTCTCCACCTGCCATTTCACAGTATTGCCGTTCTCGTCGATATCGACAGCCTTCAATGTCATTGCATGAGAAGAACCGCTATCGAAAGTCATTACACGCTGCTTCTTGTCCATACCGAACTCTGTACCGAACATCTCTTCATAGATATAGTTGTCGATATCAAGTGTACCGCGCTTTGAGTCAAGGAACTTGCCCACATCGCACGAGAAATACATCATTGTGCTGTCCTTGATAGAGGCAATAGCCATTTTCTTGATCTCTTCAATAGGAAGGTTTACATACAACCAGTTGTGTCCGTCATATACATGGCGGTCATATTCAATCTCGTAGCTCTTCCAATAAGGACGGCTGGGGTCGTTCATGAACATCACATAATCATCCTGAAGGTTGATGTTGAGATATTTCTTATAGAAACTCTGTGGAGTATATGTCTGTGGCTCTTCGCGGTATTTACCGTTGGCATCCTTTGGAGCCCAGGTAAACTCAACAGGAGGCACACCATATACCTGTGCAAGCATTTTGTAGACAGTCTTCAACTGCTCCTTTTTGAGAGCGAGAAGCTCTTTCTCCTTCTTGCCATTCTCATGAGCCTGACGCAGTTCAAGACCGAATTCGCGCAGTTTTGTCTTCAGCAATGCCGAGAACGCCGATGTGTTATCGCTTGTATAGCTCTCCTTCATCACACCCTTTGGAACAATACCATATTTTGCGATAAGGTCGGCTACACCGGTGAAAGTACCGCCGTCGCTTAGGGGATTCTTGAACAACCACTCTACTGTACGGTCATCAAAAGGTTTCTTGCGTGTATCTATAACACCCTGCAAGAAGAGGTTCGACTTCTCCAACTGGTCGTAGAAGAAATTATATACCTGTGAGAACTCGAATGCTCCAAGATTCTCACTTGCAATCATTTTTGCACGCAACACATTCATACCGGTGAACAACCAGCAACGTCCCGATGATTTCTGGTCGGTGATGCCTTTTGACGGTACACTATGACTGAAATAGGTGTCAAGTTCGTTCAGGTTCTCCTGATTGAGAGACAAAACCTTGATTGAGTTCGACAACATTACATTCTGCAACGCCTTTTCTGCAGTTGTCGGTTTGTAACTGTCTCTGATTTCATTAAGTGTGGCATTGTCTATACCACCATTGGCAGTCTGTGCCAATGCGCCTGCCGACAACATGGCAGACACGACGCAAGCCGCAAATTTCAATGTTCTGTTCATGATTACTTATTGTTTGTTTATTATAATATTACTTTTCTGCTACCTTTTTCACAGCCTCAATAAAAGCGAGTGCCGTTTCCACATTTTTCACGTTTTCAACGGTGATTCTGCACCTACCACCATCATCGTGCACCCTGCAATCTTCCTGTCGTGTATTCACATACCCCATAATAGCACCGAACACATCGCTCTGATAATATTTATTATCATGTCCTTCAACAAAGAACAGATTCATTCTGCCACCTTTCAGGTATATTTTCTCCACTCCAAGCTGAAGTGCCTCGCGTCGCAATGCAACCATACGGATAAGTTCCTCACCCTCCTTGGGGATTGCTCCAAAACGGTCCTTCATCCTTGAGCGGAAAGCCTCTATATCACGTTGTTCGGTAAGCGAATCAAGTTCCCTGTAAAGCAGTATACGCTCGTTGCTGTCGGGAACATACACTGCAGGAAACAAAAGTTCCAGATCGCTCTCCACAAAGCACTCCTTTACAAAGAATCCGTTACCCTCTTCTTCCTGTGGAAGTATATCGGCAAATTCCTCCTCCTTGAGTTCATGCACAGCCTCAGCAAGCAGTTTCTGATAGGTCTCATATCCAAGGTCGGCAATGAATCCGCTCTGTTCTGCACCCAACAGGTTACCTGCTCCGCGTATGTCAAGGTCCTGCATGGCAATATGCATACCGCTGCCAAGTTCGCTGAAACTCTCAATAGCCTCCAGGCGACGTCGGGCATCGGTGCTCAGGCAATCACGCGGTGGAGTAAGCATATAGCAGAACGCCTTTCGTTTTCCACGGCCCACTCTGCCACGCATCTGGTGCAAGTCGCTCAAGCCGAAGTTCTGCGCCTGGTTGATTATTATAGTATTTACATTCGGGATATCAATACCATTCTCCACAATAGAAGTTGCTATAAGCACATCATAATCGTGGTTTATGAATTCATACAATCTCTTTTCCAGTTCGGCAGGCTCCATCTGACCATGACCTATACATATCCTTGCATCTGGAACTGCACGCTTGACTACTCTTGCCAACTCATCCATGCCCGAAATCCTGTTGGTGATAAAAAACACCTGTCCGTTACGGCTCAACTCAAAACTTACGGCTTCCTTTATGACTTCGGCATCAAATGTATGAATCTGCGTATGTATAGGATAGCGGTTAGGAGGCGGAGTCTGTATCATTGAGAGATCGCGCGCACCCATAATTGAGAACTGCAACGTACGCGGTATAGGAGTGGCAGTCATGGTCAGAGTATCCACATTCACCTTCAACTGGCGCAGTTTTTCCTTGACGGCAACACCGAATTTCTGCTCTTCGTCAATAATCAGCAATCCTAAATCCTTGAACTTTACCTCCTTGCTTGTGAGCTTATGTGTTCCTATAATTATATCTATCTTGCCATCCTTAAGTTCTTCGAGAACCTGTTTTGTTGCAGCACCGCTTCGTGCTCTGCTCAAATACTGCACATTGACTGGGAAATCCTTAAGACGTTCCTTGAATGTAAGATAGTGCTGATAGGCAAGTACAGTTGTCGGAACAAGCACCGCAACCTGTTTGCCGTCGGTAGCGGCCTTGAATGCGGCACGTATGGCAACCTCGGTTTTTCCGAAGCCCACATCTCCGCATATAAGACGGTCCATAGGACGTTTGCGCTCCATATCGCGCTTTACCTCGTTGGTAGCCTTGAACTGGTCGGGAGTATCCTCGTATATAAAGCTCGCTTCGAGTTCGTTCTGCAAATAACTGTCAGGCGAAAAGGCAAAGCCCTCTTCCTGATAACGTTGTGAGTAAAGTCTGATAAGGTCGCGTGCAATATCCTTAATCTTGCTCTTTGTACGCTCCTTCATGCGTTCCCACGCACCCGTACCAAGTTTGTTCAACACAGGAGCATCACCCTCCTTGCCCTGATACTTTGAAATCTTATGCAGGTTATGGATGGAGACAAATACTACATCATCGTTTTTGTATATAAGTTTGATAGCCTCCTGAGTGGTATTTCCATTAGGGATACGCACCAAGCCTCCGAATTTACCTACACCATGGTCGATATGCACTATATAGTCGCCAATGCCGAACTCCTTGAGTTCCTTAAGTGTCAAAGCCACCTTACCGCTACGCGCACGTTCACTACGCAACCTGTAATTATGGAAACGTCCGAACAACTGGTGGTCGGTAAAGAAAGCCATATGTAAGGTATTGTCCACATATCCGGCATGTATGGTTCTCCCGACGGGAGTAAAGGATATATCATCGCCCCTGTCGTCAAAGATAGCCTTCAGGCGATCAGCCTGATGCATGTCGTCGGTAAGTAGCATCAACTTATACCCTTTTTCGATATAGTTCCTGAAACTGTTGCTTACAAGGTCGAAATCCTTTTGAAAAAGAGGTTGCGGAGATATATCGAACTTTACCTTATCACAAGTACTGCCGATTTCGGAACGGAGTTCCCAATGCTTTACGCCACGGGCAAAGGTTTCGATTTCCAAAGCCGACATAAGTTCGGGCATATCTGGTAATTTGCTTTCCGAGAGTTTTGCCTGAAGAGAAAAGCCCTCGTTGCGGAGCTTTTCCACATTTCCCTTGACAAATTCAATATCCTTTGTAACAAGTATTGCATTCTTAGGCAAGAACTCTGTTATTGCAACAGTTTCCTTTCCTGTACTTTGGGGAACAATGGAAATTTCCTCCATTTTTTCCCTTGAAAGTTGCGTCTCCACCTCGAATGTCCTGATACTCTCAACCTCATCGCCGAAGAAATCGATACGGTAAGGATACTCCGATGAAAAGGAGAAAATATCAATCAAACTACCTCTTACAGCATACTCTCCGGGCTCGTACACATAGGTGGTCTCCTTGAACTTTAGTGCAGAGAGTTTTTTCTCCACCTCTTCGCGCGTAATCCTGTCGCCCAAGGCAATCGACAACGTATTCTTGTCCAGGTCGCTCTGCGATGCCACCTTTTCCGCCAAAGCCTCGGGATGCGTTATTATAACCAATCCCTCTTTTCTGCGACGGTTTGAGAGCTTGCTCATAACTTCGGTGCGAAGGATTCGGTTTGCATCATCGGTCTGACCATACTTCATTGACCTGCGGAATGATGACGGGAAAAACAGGACGCCATTTTCGCCGACAACCTGCACGACATCGTGATAGAAATAACCAGCCTCTTCGGCATCGTTCATCACAACAAGGAACGTCTGCTCCGGAGCACATGCCTTAAGTCCACAGAACACCATTGCCGCGGCACTGCCCGACAAGCCCTCGAGAAAAGCACGTTTCCTGCCCCCCTCTTCGCGCAACTGCATCAAAGCCTTGACTCCGGGATGCTCTGCGTATATCTGCTGAATTTCCTTACTTTCCATTTTGTATGATGCAAAAATAACCAAAATCTTCAATATCCTAATCTAATTTTGGTTGTAAAGCCTTTATTTATACAAAAAATACTTAATTTTATCTACTATGAATTTATTTGTTATTATATTTACAATGATTTTACGAAAATTGCACTGCGATATGACAAAAGAATATACATACAGCATTGAAATGAAGGTCCGCGACTATGAGTGCGACATTCAAGGAGTTGTAAACAATGCAAATTACCAGCACTATCTTGAACATGCACGTCATGAATTCCTTGAGTCCATTGGAGGCAGTTTCTCAAACCTTCATAACCAAGGCATTGACTTTATGGTTTCAAGAATAGCCATCGAATACAAGCTGCCGTTGCGTGGTGGAGATGCCTTTATTGTGAGCATAAACATGGAACGACGCGGAGCAAAACTTGTATTTCTGCAGGATATATACAACAAGGCAACCGGCAAAATTTCAGCCAAAGGCGAGGTGGATGTAGTCTGCCTTAAGGATGGACGCCTGACACGTGGAGAGATTTTCAACGAGATGTTCAAGGATTATTTCACTAATAACGGATGATTGTATCATGAAAATTATTGTTATTCTGGTATCACTTGCCGCATATGCGATAATTGCATTAATAAAGTCGCTCAATTCTGCAAGAACCGATGTCAAGGGAACACCCATCAACAAAGAAGTGTTTCCCCAGATAGACATATTGGAACAGGAAGACAACTACGTATATACAGAAACGCCCAAAGCACCTGAGCCCACTGTGGCTACTAAACCAACCGGAGAAAAGCCAAAGCAAGACAACGCACGTATCCAACCCACAGCAAGGACACCCGAATTAAAGGCTGAGAACAAATACAAGGGGAAAAAGATATCACTGAGTAACCGTTCCGATGCAAAACGCGCCTTTATAGAAGCCGAGATATTCAATAGAAAATATTGACCTAAAGCAACTGCAACAACATGACTTACAGAATATTGACACCACAGGAAGCTGCATCCTACATCAACAACGGAGATGGCGTAGGTATCAGCGGTTTCACATTATCGGGAACACCAAAGGCTGTATTGCCCGAAGTTGCCAAACGTGCAGAAGAGATACACGCCACAGGCAAACCGTTCAAGATAAATCTATATTCAGGCGCATCCACCGGAGATACAATCGACGGTGTGCTCACACGCGCCAACGCACTGAATTTCCGTGCACCGTTCATATCCAACCCCACCGTACGCAACGCAATCAATGAGAAAGAGATAATATACACCGACCTTCACCTGTCGCTCATGGCACAGGACCTGCGTTATGGCTATCTGGGAAAGGTTAATGTTGCAATACTGGAGGCCATTGACATTACGCCCGATGGAAAGGTCTATCTGACCACCGCAGGCGGTATAGGACAGACCGTTGCCAATCTTGCCGACAGAATAATCATAGAGCGTAACACATACCATCACACAATGGGATTGCACGACGTGTACGAGCCTTTGGACCCTCCTTACCGCAGGGAAATCCCAATCTACAAGGCTTCGGACCGTGCGGGAAAGCCATACGTACAGGTAGACCCTAAAAAGGTAATCGGAATTGTAGAGGTATACCAGCCCAACGAACAGGTTGTGTTCAAGGAACTCGACCCCGTAACCCGTAAAATTGGCGAGAATGTGGTTGAATTCATTTTGAACGATATCAAACGTGGAATAATCCCTGCAACCGGTCTGCCAATCCAGAGCGGTATCGGCAATGTTGCCAATGCTGTATTAAAGGCACTTGGCGAAAACGATGAGCTTCCGGTCCTTGACCTCTATTCCGAGGTTCTGCAGGATTCCGTAATCGGACTTATGGAGAAAGGACGTGTGAATGTCGGCAGTACATGCTCACTCTCGTTGAGCCAGGAGTGTCTGCAACATGTCTACGACAATATAGAGTTCTTCCGCGACAGGCTCATACTACGTCCGTCGGAAATATCGAACCATCCCGAAATAATACGTCGCCTTGGACTGATAGCCATGAATACAGCCATTGCCATCGACCTGTATGGTTGTGTAAACTCTTCACACATCGGCGGTACACGTCTGATGAACGGCATCGGTGGTTCCGGTGACTTTGCACGCAATGCCTATGTATCGATATTCACCTGTCCATCGACACAAAAAGGGGGTATGATAAGTTCCATTGTACCAATGGTAACACACACCGACCACACAGAACACGATGTACGTGTTGTGGTTACCGAATGGGGAGTTGCCGACCTTCGTGGCAAAGGTCCCGACGAACGTGCCAAACTATTGATAGAAAATTGTGCACATCCCGAATACCGTAACCTGCTGTGGGATTATCTGAAAATAACAAAAAAAGGACATGTCTCACACAATATAGTTGCATCTCTTGCCATGCATGCGACATACGACAGTGATGGCGACATGAGAAAAATAGACTGGAGCAAATATCTATGAACAGGAAAAAACTTGTAACGGAAATGGGGCGCATAAGCGGAGACGACTTCCGCAATGCAGAGAAACTTCCCCTCACAGTAATACTTGACAATGTACGCAGCCTGCACAACGTAGGTTCGGTATTCAGGACAAGCGACGCATTCCGTGTCCAGCGGATTCTTCTCTGTGGCATAACAGCCACACCCCCGAATGCCGAGATACACAAGACAGCCCTTGGAGCCGAAGATGTTGTAGAATGGCAATATTTTGAATCGACGGACGACGCCGTTGCGATGCTGCGCGAAGAAGGTTACCGCATATATGCCATTGAATTATGCGACGGGAGTATCGCGCTTCAGGACTTTGAAACATGCGACGGAGAAAAATATGCCGTAATTCTGGGAAACGAGGTAAAAGGAGTACAGCAGTCGGTGGTAGACGCGTCAGACGGAGCTATAGAGATTCCGCAATTCGGCACAAAGCACTCGCTGAATGTTTCCGTTACGGCAGGTATGGTCATTTGGGAATTCGCAAAGAAACTCGGATGGGTATAACTTAACTATTAAAATATTATAATTTAACTATAAAACAGCGAAATTGTTGTAACTTTGCAGCCATTCAATAAAATCATACAACATGAAAGACTTTTTTAAGGTACTGAGGCGCTTTGTACCGCCATACAAGAAATCTCTGATACTTTCTCTTATATTCACATTGCTATCGGCAATTCTGAACGTTTTCTCCTTTATGGTCATAATACCAATCCTGCAGGTGCTGTTCAAAATCAACGACACTTCGGGAGTGGAATTCATCGCATGGGAGCAGATGAATTCAAGCAATGCAAAAGATGTTCTGATGAACAATGCCACATGGTATCTGAACACACTCACCGCAGAACATGGCGCATCCATGGTATTGTTGTATCTTGGAATATTCCTGATTGTAATGACTCTTTTCAAGACCGCATGCTATTTCGGTTCATCGGCGGCGATAATACCGATGCGTACAGGTATTGTACGCGACATGCGTGCACAGCTTTACGACAAGATTGTAAGCCTGCCTCTCGGTTTCTTCTCAAAGCAGCGCAAAGGCGATATCATGGCACGTATGATTGGCGACGTAGGTGAAGTGGAAAACTCTATTGCCACATCGCTCGACATGCTTATCAAGAACCCGATTTTCATAATCATATACATGGTTACACTGTTCTACATCAGCTGGGAACTTACATTGTTCACTCTATGCGTTGTACCCACACTCGGTTGGGTAATGGGTGCGATTGGACGCAAACTGAAAGCAAGATCGGCTGTAGCACAGCAGAGATTGGGCGAGACCACATCGCAAATGGAAGAGACACTTGGCGGTCTTCGCATCATCAAGGCATTCCTTGCCGAGAAAAAGATGTCGGCACGTTTCCTTAAGTGCAGCAACGACCTACGCGCAGCAACCATCAGAGTTGCCACACGCCAGGCATCGGCACACCCTGTGAGCGAGACACTCGGAACAGCACTCATCGTTATAGTGCTTTGGTTCGGAGGTACATTGATTCTAGGCGAAAATTCACCAATCGACGCAGCATCGTTCATCTACTATCTTACAATCCTTTATAGCGTAATCAATCCGTTGAAGGACCTCTCTAAAGCATCGTACAACATTCCGCGCGGTCTGGCATCAATGGAGAGAATCGATGCCATACTAAATGCCGAGAATCCTATAACCGACGGAGAGAAAGGCATAGAAATAGACGAGATGAAAGAGGGTATCGAATTCAGGAACCTCACATTCTCATACGACGGCGAACGCGATGTGCTTAAAGACATCAATCTGAAAATCCCGAAAGGCAAGACAATTGCACTTGTAGGTCAGTCGGGAAGCGGAAAATCCACAATGGTAGACCTTATACCACGCTATTACGACGTTGAAAAGGGTGAAATAACCATTGACGGCGTAAACATCAAGGATATGAAGGTGAAATCACTGCGTGCTCTTATGGGTAACGTAAACCAGGAAGCAATCCTTTTCAACGATACATTCTACAACAATATAACCTTTGGTGTTGAGAATGCGACCATGGAGCAGGTTATAGAAGCCGCAAAGATTGCTAATGCACATGATTTTATCATGGAGACCGAAGAAGGATACGACACATGTGTGGGCGACAGAGGTTGCCGTCTTTCGGGCGGTCAGCGTCAACGCATAAGCATAGCACGTGCAATATTGAAGAATCCGCCGATATTGATTCTCGACGAAGCCACATCGGCACTCGACACCGAGAGCGAGCGTCTTGTACAGGAGGCTCTCGAGCGTCTTATGAAAGACCGCACAACCATTGCCATTGCACACCGTCTGTCCACAATAAAGAACGCCGATGAAATCTGCGTTCTGCGCGATGGAGTAATTGTTGAACGCGGAAAGCACGAAGAACTTCTGAAGCTCGACGGCGTATACAAGCGTCTTAACGACATGCAATCATTGTAACATGGCAGATACAAGAAATGTAGCAATTTTCTGTGCAGCATCGGAAAGCATAGACAACATATACGTTGATGCGGCACACCGTGTGGGCACAATGCTCGGAGAGATGGGAGCATCATTGATCTATGGCGGTTCAAGTGCCGGGCTCATGGAAACAACCGCAAAAGCGGCGAAAGAAGCCGGAGCACACATTGTAGGGGTTGTACCCGACATTCTTGTAGAACGCGGCAGAGTAAGCACCCTGCTCGACGAGCAAATTCCATGCCGCAATCTGAGTGACAGAAAGGACATTATGCTCAGCAGAAGCAATATCCTTGTCGCCTTGCCGGGAGGTATAGGCACACTCGACGAAGTGTTCCACGTTGTAGCCGCTGCAAAAATAGGTTATCACAGCAAACAGGTTGTATTATACAATGTCAACGGTTTTTGGGACAGTCTGATGGCATTGATTGAAAAGTTCAAAGCCGAAGGTTTCATCAAAGGCAACATGGAACATATACTTACAAAAGCCGACAACATCGAAGAGTTGGAAAAACTGATAAAAGAAGCGACAGAATGAGTAAAGTCATAGGAATAGGAGAAACAGTCTTTGATATTCTTTTCAAGAACGGTCAGCCGGTGAAGGCTGTGCCCGGCGGTTCTGTATATAACAGCATTATATCCTTGGGACGAGTGGGAGCCGAAACAGCCTTCATAAGCGAGGTCGGAGACGACAAGATCGGCGAGATAATTCTCTCGCACTTGCGCGACAGCGGTGTGGATGCATCATCGGTATGCTGTTTTTCAGGAGGCAAGTCACCGCTTGCGCTTGCATTCCTTAACGAAAGGAACGACGCAGAATACCTTTTCTACAAGGATTATCCCAACAACCGTCTAGAAGTTGAATTCCCCAAGATAAACAAAGGCGATATAGTTCTTTACGGTTCGTACTTTGTACTCAATCCCGTATTACGCGACAAGACAAAAGCATTTCTCAAGTATGCAAAGGATTGCGGGGCCATTCTCTATTACGACATCAATTTCCGCAAGAATCATGTAGCAGAACGCATAAAACTGGGTGAAGCACTTATAGAAAACCTTGAATTTGCCGATATTGTCCGCGGTTCAGCCGACGATTTCAACTATCTCTACGAGATGACCGATGCCGAAAAGATATATAAGGAGAAAATAAAATTCTACAGTCCGGAATTCATTTTTACCTGTGGCGACGGAGATGTAAAACTGTTCACAAGAAATTTCACAGAGGAATTCCCTGTGAAAAAAGTCGATGTTGTAAGCACCGTAGGTGCAGGCGACAACTTCAATGCAGGTGTGGTATACGGTCTGTTGTCGGCTTTGACAGAAAAAGAATGCCCTTCGTTACTGAGTAAGGAGGAATGGTGCAATGTGATTTCCTGTGGTCTTGACTTCAGTGCACGCGCATGCACACTCATCGAGAACTATATAGACAAAGAGTGGGCTACAGCCTACAGACAAAACAAATAAATAAACAGGACTGGTCCATACACTACCGTCCGCAGCATTACTATGAAAAAGACACTGTTTTTGGCAATCCTGATTGCCGTTATAGGTTGTGCAAAGCACAGCCACGACGAAAGTACCGCGCAACACGTGCACACCCACATCAGTTCATTTGTTGCATACACCCATAACATGGAGCTGTTCATGCAACACGAAGGACTTGAAGAGGGTAAGAAATCGTGTGTAACACTGTACGCTACAGAACTGGAAAATTTCAAGCCATGTGAAGCCGACAGTGCGAACGTAATTATGTCGGTTGGCGGAAAGAGAGTTTCGGCAACTGCGAAAGCCGGGCACAAGGGTATCTACCACTTTGATTTCACTCCGAACAGCTCGGGACATGGAACCCTTTATATAGACATTGCAGGCGAGCATGCCCATTTTGACGTAGAAGTACACCATGCCCACAATGGAGATTGCACCCATGAGCACCATTCCCACGAAGGACACAGCCATGCGGAGCACGCTCATACTCACAGTCACTCCCATGCACCTCACCCAGGACATGGCGAAGCCGTTGAGGGCAAATCGGGCGACATATCATTCAGCAAAGAGCAGAGCTGGAAGATAGACTTTGCCATCGACATTGCAAAGAAAAGCACATTTGACGGAGTTGTAAAGGTTGCTGCCAAAATAAATGCAATCCCTGACAACTTCACCACTATAGTAGCCACCACCAGCGGCAAGGTACAATTTGCAGGAAACATCGTTGAAGGAAAAGAGATAATGACAGAAGAACCGTTGTTCTATCTCGAAGGCAGCGATGTTACCGACAACGACGCCGCAGTGAAATATGCCGAAGCGGAAAGCGAGCACACCGTCGCAAAGAACAACTACGAACGCAAAAAGCTCCTTTTTACCGACAGAATTGTATCGGAGCGCGAATATCAGGAAGCCGAAGCTGCCTATAACAGTGCCAAGGCACGTTACGAAAGTATGCAACGCAGTTTTGGTGAGGGCAAGGTGTGCCTGCGTTCTCCATTCAAAGGCTATGTGGCATCACTGCTTGTTGCAAACGGAGATTACGTGGAACCGGGAACTCCTGTTGCCAGAATAGAGCGCAAAGGCAAAGTAAATATTACTGCCGAGTTGCCAATCCGCTATTCAAAGCAGTTGCATAATATTAAAAATGTAAATATAGAAACCGGAGAAGGCAAAGTATATTCATTTGCCGATGTAAACGGCAAGACACTTGCCGTTGGACATTCAGCCAACGGATGCAATATGCTACCCGTAACATTAACCACTGATGCTTTACAGGATGTTGTTCCCGGAAGCATCGTTACCATGTATCTTGCATCGGAAAACCAAGAGAGGGAGAACGTGGTGATACCCCGTTCTGCCATTGTAGAGGAGATGGGCAACTATTTTGTATTTGTACAGAACACACCCGTATCTTTTGAGAAGCGCAACGTTACCATCGGCACAACCGACGGTGTTTCTGTGAAAGTATACAGCGGTATACATTCCGGAGAACGTATTGTAACAAAAGGAGCAACTGTACTTAAACTTGCACAAGGTGCAGCAGCTTTGGACCCGCATGCAGGACATGTTCACTAAAAAGAGACAACTATGCTAAACAGAATTATAAAGTTCTCCTTAAACAACAAGCTGTTGGTGTTGCTTGCCGTGGTATTGGTAACAGTAGGCGGAATATATTCAGCCAAGAAAATTGAAGTGGATGTATTCCCCGACCTCACAATGCCCACTGTGGTAATACTCACCGATGCATCCAACATGGCACCCGAAGAGGTTGAACGTCTTGTAACCTTCCCCATAGAAACCGCAGTAAACGGTGCAACAAATGTGCGCAGGGTGCGTTCTTCGTCTTCACAAGGATTCTCATTCGTATGGGTGGAATTCGATTGGGGAATGGATATATACCGTGCCCGACAGATTATAAGCGAAAAGATGAGTCTGTTGGCAGAGCAACTTCCCTCGGGCATAACCCCAATGCTTGCTCCGCAATCGAGCGTGATGGGCGAAATCATGTTCATAGGAATGCAGGCAGACAGCACATCCATGATGGAACTGCGTACACTTGCCGAATGGATTGTAAAACCGGCAATCCTTGCAACCGGTGGAGTTTCAAATGTAACCATTATTGGTGGTGATTACAAGCAGTATCAGGTACTTGCCGACCCAGTACGCATGGACATGTACGGAGTCACAATGGAAGAACTTGAAAGTGCCACCGAAGCCATGAGCGTAAACATTGGTGCAGGTGTGGTGCGTGATTTCGGAAACGAATACAATCTGCGCGGAATGGGCAGAAGCAACAATGTCGAAGAATTGGGAAGCACAGTTGTAAAAGCAACTGAAACAACCGTTGTACGCGTGGCTGATGTTGCAGACGTGGTTATTGCACCGGCTGTAAAACAAGGATACGCTTCGCAGAATGGCGTACCGTCGATAATCCTTTCAATTTCAAAACAACCCGGAATAAACACACTCAGCGTAACACAGAACATAGAGCGAAACCTCGAAAGCATTGCAAAATCACTGCCTGCTGATGTTACACTCGACACAAAGATATTCCGCCAAGCCGACTATATACAGGCTTCGGTGAACAACGTGGGAAGCTCACTCATCGAGGGAGCCGTATGTGTAATACTTGTATTGTTCCTGTTCCTTACAAGTATACGTTCAACCGTGATATCGCTATTGGCAATTCCCTTATCGTTGCTGGGTACGGTAATTGTGCTATATCTGCTTGGCATGGATATAAACACTATGACATTGGGCGGTATGTGCATTGCCATAGGCTCGCTTGTCGATGACGCCATAATAGACGTTGAAAACGTATATAAACGTCTGCGCGAAAACCATGCACTTCCCAAGGAAGAGCGTAAATCCACATTGAACATTGTTTTTGAAGCCTCATCAGAGATACGCGCATCAATAATTCATGCCACACTTATAATAATGGTAACCTTCACACCATTGTTCTTCCTGAGCGGACTCGAAGGCCGTATGCTAAAGCCATTGGGCATAGCATATCTTATTGCACTTGTGATGTCGCTGATTGTGGCAATGACCGTTACTCCACTACTCTGCAAGCTGATGCTTTCGGACGACAGATATCTTACCAAGAACGAAAGAAAGAATTGGGTTGACAAATGGTTACTCAAGATATACAGGAAATCATTGCAGTGGATTCTTGACCATGCAAGATATGCTGTTGCAACAATCATACTCCTTTTTATAGTATGTCTATTCCTTTTTGCCGACATGGGACGAAGTTTCCTACCCGAATTCAATGAAAAGGCTTTGACCATTTCGGCAGTTTCGCGCCCCGGAGTATCGCTCGAAGAGAGCAACAGACTTGGTGCAGCCATAGAAAAGGAACTTTTGCAGATTCCCGAAGTGGTAAGCACTGCCCGTCGTACAGGACGCGGAGAACTTGACGAACACTCACAGACATCAAACGGAGCGGAGATTGATGTAAACTTTACACTTGCCGACCGCAGCAAGGCTGAATTCCTTGCTGAAGTACGTGCCCGTCTTGCAACAATACCGGGTGTGGTAACATCTGTAGGTCAACCGTTGGAACACCGCATAGACCACATGGTATCGGGAACACAAGCCGACCTTGCGATAAAGATTTTCGGCTCCGATTTGAGTACACTCTTCCGCAAAGGAACCGAGATACAGGAACTGCTTAAAGCCTTCCCCGAAGTTGTGGATGTAAATGTCGAGCAACAGGTGGAGACACCACAATTGCAGATACGCGCCGACAGAGAGAAACTCGCTCATTACGGCATAACCATGTCTGAATTCAACAGTTTTATAGAGGCGGCATTCCCCGGTAAAAAATTGGGCAGCGTATATGAAGAAGAGCGCAGTTTCGACCTTATAATACGCCTGAATAAGGACTATACAGAAAGTATCGACGGAGTAAGACGTGCACTCATTGACACCCCGAGCGGTAAAGTTGCACTCGACGATGTCGCATCCATTGTATCTGTTGGTGGTCCCGGAAGCATCAGCCGCGAGAATGTGCAACGCAAAGTCGTGGTTTCGGCAAATATTGCCAGCGGTGACATCGCTGGAACCGTGGAGCGCGTGGCAGAACATCTTGAAGAGCAGTTGCCATTGGACGAAGGCTATCGTCTTGAATATGGCGGACAGTTCGAGAGTGCAGAGTCGGCATCCCGAACACTATGGCTGACAACGGCTATCGCCATTCTTGTAGTATTCGTACTGCTTTATAGTGAATTCAAGAGCGCATCGCTCTCGGCAGTGGTACTAATCAATCTGCCATTGGCATTGATTGGCGGAATACTTGCCACATACTTCACATCAGCGGTAATGAGCATCCCTGCCATTATAGGCCTTATAACCCTGTTCGGTATAGCCACGCGAAACGGCATATTGTTGGTTTCACGTTACCAGCACTTGCGCTCCGAAGGAGTTTCGCTCGAAAAAGCCGTAATATCAGGCTCCACCGACCGCCTTACACCGATTCTCATGACCGCATTCACATCGGCATTGGCATTGGTACCTATGATTCTGAACGGTTCGGCATCGGGCAACGAGATACAGAGTCCCATGGCAGTTGTAGTGCTCGGCGGATTGCTTTCATCAACATTGCTGAACATCTACATAATACCAATCATATACCGTTGGTTAGTACATAAGGGATGGGAATAAAAAAATAAATGTGAGCTTAGCTCACATTTATTTTTTATTATTCTCTTACATCTTTTCCCCACATCAGTTTCTCCTGCAGATTCTGAATGAATGAGTGCTCCTTGCTTCGTATTATCAATTGTCTGTAATCGGCTTTACGCACTGTAACCGTCATCTCCTCATTGCAACTTTCGTTGCGTCCGTCGATGGCTATAAGGAAATTATGACTTCTGCTGCACACCTTTATCTCAATTACGGCATTATCGTCTATTACTATAGGACGCGCACTCAAGCTATGTGGAGCAATTGGAGTGAGTACAAGCACATTCGCTTCGGGCGAGATTATCGGACCGCCAACGCTCAAGGAATATCCTGTAGAACCCGAAGGTGTTGCCACAATAAGTCCGTCAGCCTGATATGTGATTCGGTCGACACCGTTGACGGTAGCCTCAAGAGTCATCATCGACGAGGAATCGTGCTTCATCACCGCTATTTCATTCAAGGCAAAGGGATAATTCTTGAGTTCACCACCCTGAGTTACAGCCTCGATAAGACTACGGCTCTCAGTATCATACTCGCCACGATGTATCTTTTCTATAATAGCACCAAGGTTTTCATTTGCTGTTGTGGTGAGGAATCCCAAACGTCCTGCATTGATTCCCAAAATGGGTATAGGCTTGCGTCCTATACGGCTTGCCGTACGCAACAAAGTTCCGTCGCCACCGAAACTTATGGCTACATCGGCATCAAAATCATCGCCTACGATAAATCCGTGGGGAGCAGGCATAGAGACACCCTCTTCGCACAGAAAATCGAAGTAAGGCTTGTCTATGATAAAACTGTCCTTACAATTGGCAATGGCATCGAAAAGCTGTTCTATACTTTTCGACTTTTTTGCCTGATGCTTGTTGCCGAATATCGCAAATTTCATATTTTCCTTGTTTATTCTGTTATAAAGTAGAGATAACACGGGTTGTTTGGCTATCTGTTTGCAAATTTACGACAAATTATATTATTTTTTTTTTTATTTGTGCTAATTTTGCAATGAAAATATCCTAAACTACCCATAATAGTGGTTTTAACAGCAAAGGATAAGAGCTTTATGAAGACAAAATTGAGTGTAAACATCAACAAAGTGGCAACAATCAGAAATGCCCGTGGCGGAAACAATCCCGACATTCTGAAAATTGCCAAGGATTGCGAGGCTTTCGGTGCCGACGGCATCACTGTGCATCCGCGCCCCGACGAGCGCCACATACGACGCGCAGACGTAACAGCCTTGCGTGCCATACTTCGCACGGAATTCAACATCGAGGGATATCCTTCAAAGGAGTTCCTTGACCTGGTGTTGCGTGTGCGCCCCGCACAGGTAACACTTGTGCCCGACAAACCATCGCAACTTACATCGGATTGTGGCTGGGACACAGTAACAGAACAGGAGTTCCTGCGCGATATCCTAAACGAGATACGTGCAGCCGGAATACGCAGTTCCATTTTCATCAATGCCGACATACGCATGGCAGAGTATGCCGCTAAAGCTGGAGCCGACAGAGTGGAACTCTATACAGGACCATATGCCCACAACTACTCACGTAACCGCGAGGAGGCCATTGCGCCCTTCTACGAAACGGCAAGACGTGTAAAACAGCTGGGAATAGGTTTGAATGCAGGTCACGACCTGAGCCTTGAGAACCTCACATATTTCACCGACGTAATTCCCTGGGTGGATGAGGTTTCCATAGGTCATGCGCTTATTTGCGATGCACTTTACATGGGACTGGAGGCAACCATTGCCGCATACCAGAAATGCTTGATAAAATAATAAAACAACAATAACACTATGATTCATTTGACTACAGTAGCTGCAGAGGTTGCAGCAGAAGAAGCAATGCAGGCCGTTGAGGTTGCAGGTGCAGTTCAGGAGGGTATAAATATTTTTGAATTGGCTATGAAGGGCGGTTGGATTATGATTGTCCTTGCAGCTCTTTCAATTTGGGGTATATACATATTTTTCGAGCGTCTTGCCGTACTGCGTAAGGCAATGAAGAGAAATCCTCTATTGCTCGACCGCATTCACGACAACATCGTTGACGGCGACATGAAATCGGCAATCAACTATTGCGAGAAAGTAAACACGCCAATGTCAAGAATCCTTGCAAAGGGCGTAAAGGACTATAAGCTCGACACTGCATCAATCCGTCAGGCACTCGACAACAATGCCGGCCTTGAGATTGCAACCCTTGAAAAAGGTCTTCCAATACTTTCAACAATTGCAGCCGTAGCCCCCATGCTCGGTTTCTTGGGAACAGTAACAGGTATGGTACAGGCATTCTGGCAGATGGCAAACGCAGGTAACAACATCGATGTATCGTTGCTGTCGGGCGGTATCTATGAGGCTATGGTAACAACCGTAGGCGGTCTTATCGTAGGTATCATTGCAATCTTCGCATACAACTACCTTGTAATCCTTGTAGACAAGATACAGAACCTTATGGAGGCAGACATCATCTCGTTCATCGAGATTGTTACCGAGAGCAAGGAAGCACCATGCAAGAAGACTGCTCAGGCAGATAATACTGATTACATTCAGGTGCAGTAATAAATTTCAACCAAAAGTCTGAATATGATAAAAAGAAAGACAAAGGCAATAGACGTATTCTCGATGTCGTCGATGACCGACATCATATTCCTGTTGCTCATATTCTTTATGATAACCTCCACCATGGTAACTCCCAATGCCATAAAGGTGCTTCTGCCACAGGGCAAGGAGCAGACACAGGCAAAGCCCATGGCACGCATAATAATCGACAAGGACCTCAACTACTACGCAGCCTGGGGACGCGAAGACGAGATGCCTGTTACCGAGGACGATATCACTCCCTTCCTGTTGGGTTGCCGCGAGAAGGATTACGAAATGTATGTTGCATTGTATGCAGACGAGACAATACCCTACAGCGAGATTGTCAAAGTGCTCAACATTGCTAATGAAAACCAGTTCAAAATGGTGTTGGCTACACGCCGTCCCGACAAGAAATGATGAAGAAAATTTCACAAGAAAAAGTTATAGGTATTGTCGGTACGGTGATATTCCACTTGCTGATATTGCTTGTCTTGCTCCTTATTGTAATGGACCGTCCTCCTATGGAACCCGAGGCAGGTCTGTCGGTAATGATGGGCGACCAATATGCCATGACCGAAGTTGAAATGGCACCACAACCGCCAAAACCACAAGTACAGCCCAAGCCTCAGAAGCCCGCTCCCGAGAAACCTCTCATAACACAGAACAACGAGGAGAGCATAAGCGTGGATTCAGCAAAGAATACTGCGCTTGAGAAGGAGAAGGCACTTGCCGCCGAACAGGAAGCCGAGCGCAAGCGTCGTGAGGAGGAGACCATGAAAATGGCTTCGAACCTTATGGCAAACGCCTTCGGAAAAGGCAGCTCCATGGGAAGCAAAGGCAACGACGAGGTTGACGAAGGCACAAGCGGTGCTCCCGAAGGCACAATGGATATAGGCGAGAAAGAGGGCTCGGGAATGGGTTCATGGGACCTTGCCGGACGCGCACTTGCAGGCGACGGAAAGTTGCCTTTACCTGCATACAACGTGCAGGAAGACGGTAGAGTTGTGGTAACAATCACCGTGGATTCCGACGGCAATGTAGTAAACGCAAGAATAAACCACCGTACGAACACCACATCGCAGGCACTGCGTACAGCTGCAATAAACGCAGCCAAACGCGCACGTTTCAATGCCATAGGCGGTGTGAACAACCAGGAGGGAACAATCACATATTATTTTAAACTGAAATAATCATGAGCAAAATATATCTTTTCCTTGCCGACGGTTTTGAAACCGTTGAGGCACTGGCTCCGGTAGACGTAATGCGCCGTGCAGGCATCGAGGTTGTAACTGTTTCCATTACGAAACGCAAGGAGGTGGTGTCGGCACAGAATGTCACAGTGCTTGCAGACACTCTTTTTGAAGAGATATGCTACAGCGATGCCGATGCACTTGTATTACCCGGCGGAGGCGTGGGAACCGACAATCTCTCGGCACACGAAGCACTACGCTCACAGCTCGCCACAGCACATGCCAATGGCAAGCTTGTAGCCGCAATATGCGCCGCACCCATGGTATTCGGGAGAATGGGAATCCTGAAAGGTAAAAAGGCAACCTGCTACCCCGGTTGCGAGAGCGACCTCTTTGGTGCAGAATATACAGCCACAGATGTAGAGCAGGACGGCAACATAATCACCGCCTGCGGACCTGGCGTATCCTTTGATTTCGGATTTGCCATAGTAGAGCGTCTTTGCGGAAGCGAGGTTGTTGCAACCCTGCGTTCACAGATGCAGTTCAAGTAATAGAAGAAACATGAAGAAATATATAATAGTCGTTGCCGGAGGCAAAGGCACACGCATGGGCGGTGAAATGCCCAAACAGTTCCAGGAACTCTGCGGCAAGCCTGTGGTAATGACCACTTTGGAGCGTCTACACACCATAGACCACACAATACAGCTTATTCTGGTTCTGCCGGCAGAACATATTGAACTATGGAAAGAGTTGTGCAAAGAACACTCGTTTGCAGTTCCTTTGATGCTCACAAACGGCGGTTCCACACGTTTCCATTCGGTACAGAACGGACTTGCACAGATCGATGACCTGGAAGAGGCACTCGTTGGAGTGCACGACGGAGTACGTCCTTTTATATCGGCAAGAGTCCTGGACGACTGTTTCCGCGAAGCATGGATGCACGGTGCGGCAATCCCCATGATAAGCATACAGGACAGCCTGCGCCATATTGTAGGCGTAAACGGAACTACCGAAGTTGTTCCACGCGACCGTTACCGTCTGGTACAGACTCCGCAGGTGTTCAAACTGTCGTTGCTACGTCGCGCCTATGAACAACGCTTTGTAGAGAGTTTCACCGACGACGCATCGGTGGTGGAGGCTCTTGGCGAACAGGTTGTTGGAGTGGAAGGCAACAGAGAGAACATAAAGCTGACAACACCATTCGACCTGATGATTGCCAAGACATTGATTGAATGCTCGAAATCACAACAAGAAATATAAAATACCTGCCGGGAGTGGGTGAGCAACGCGCCACGTTGCTGAACAGGGAGTTGAACATACACTCTTTGAACGACTTGTTGTATTATTTTCCATACAAATACATCGACCGCAGCAAGGTATTCAAAGTGTCGGAACTTGGCGGACAACTGCAGCACGTGCAGTTGCTTGGAGAAATACGTTCATTCGAAGAGATGGGCGAAGGAGCATCGCGTCGCCTTGTGGCACATTTCACCGACGGAACAGCCTTTGTGGATTTAGTGTGGTTCCGCGGAATAAAGTTCGTGAAGAACAAACTGCAGACAGGCAAACGTTATGTAGTGTTCGGCAAGCCATCCATGTTCAACGGCAGGGTGAACATAGCACACCCCGACGTTGACGACGCATCACTGCTGAAGCTCGACAACATGGGATTGCAGCCCTACTACAACACAACAGAGAAGATGAAACGCAGCGGATTGAATTCCAATGCCTTAGCCAAGCTTGTAAGTAATCTGTTCCAGTTGCTCACACACGAAATCCCCGAAACCCTCTCGCACGACATAATAACAAAACACGGACTGATGAGTCTTAGCGAAGCCCTGCATATAATCCATTTTCCAAAGAATCCCAAGGAGCTGCAACAGGCACAATACAGGCTGAAATTCGAGGAACTCTTCTTCATACAGCTGAATATATTCAACTACTCACGCGACAGACAGAAGAGATACGTAGGACACCGCTTCGCAAAAGTAGGCGACATGTTCAACCGTTTCTATCACGAGAATCTCCCTTTTGAACTCACCGGCGCACAGAAAAGAGTGGTAAGGGAGATACGTGCAGACGTCAACGGCAACAGCCAGATGAACAGGCTCATACAGGGAGATGTCGGTAGCGGAAAGACACTTGTAGCCCTGCTTTCCATGCTGCTGGCAAAGGACAACGGCTATCAGGCATGCATGCTCGTGCCCACAGAAATCCTTGCCGAACAACATTGTGCCACCCTACGACGTATGCTGGGCACATTGCCGGTGAGAGTGGAACTGCTCACAGGAAGCACCAGGCAAAAAGAGCGTGCACCCATATTCGAAGGGCTTGAGAACAGCACAGTGGACATACTTGTGGGAACACATGCCGTTCTCGAGGACAATGTACAGTTCCACAATCTGGGAATAGTTGTGATTGACGAACAGCACCGCTTTGGCGTGGTACAACGCGCCAAAATGTGGGGAAAGAACAACATACCGCCACACGTGCTTGTTATGACAGCCACCCCCATCCCCCGTACCCTTGCTATGACACTTTACGGCGACCTGGATGTATCGGTAATCGACGAACTCCCACCGGGCAGAAAGCCAATAACAACCACACATATATTCCGTAACCGCACCGACAGCCTATACTCCTTCATCCGCAAACAGATAGATGAGGGAAGGCAGGCATACATCGTATATCCGCTTATCAACGAAAGCGAAAAGCTTGACCTTAAAAACCTCGAAGACGGTTACAAACAGCTGTGCAACGTATTCTGCGACTACAAGCTGAGCAAACTCCACGGCAAAATGAAACCCAAGGAAAAGGACGAGGAGATGCGTCGCTTTGCATCGGGCGAGACACAGATACTAGTCTCCACAACCGTTATAGAGGTGGGAGTGGATGTGCCCAACGCCTCGGTTATGGTAATAGAAAATGCCGAAAGATTCGGACTATCACAGCTACACCAGTTGCGCGGACGTGTGGGACGCGGAGCATCACAATCGTATTGCATACTGGTTACCGACTACAAACTATCCGAAGATACCCGTAAGCGCATGGAAATCATGACCACTAGCAACGACGGCTTTGAGATTGCCGAAGCCGACCTTAAGTTACGCGGACCGGGCGACATAGAAGGCACCCAGCAGAGCGGCATAGCCTTTGACCTGAAAATAGCCAACCTTGCCCGCGACGAACAGCTGTTGCAATATGTGAGAGAGGTGGCACGCGGGGTGATTGACGCCGACCCCGCACACGACAACCCCAACTACAGAGTAGTATGGGAACGCCTGCAGGCAATCAAGAACATGAAGAACTGGAATTGGGGAGCGATTTCCTAATTTTGGTGTATCCAAATATTAACATCTTAATTTACATAACAATATCCTTTTTTTATTATCTTTGCAGTGTAATTACTTATAACACCTATGGAAAAGACTCTTATACTTATTAAGCCTAATGCCATACAGCGTGGCTTGACCGGAGATATCATTACACGTTTCGAACGCAAAGGTCTAAGAATTGCAGGCATGAAAATGCTGTTCATGACCGACGAACTGGTGCGCGAGCACTATGCTCACCTGGTGGAGCGTCCTTTCTTCCCTTATCTTAAGGCGTCGATGCAGGCGGCTCCTCTTATTGCTTGTTGCATTGAAGGTGCTGAGGCTGTTGAGACTGTCCGTCTTATGGTTGGTGCTACCAACTCACGCAAGGCATTGCCGGGAACAATACGTGGCGACTTTTCTATGAGTGGTGAGCAGAATGTGGTGCATGCTTCAGATTCTGTGGAGAATGCGCTTATTGAAATAGACCGTTTCTTCAAGCCTTGCGAACTGTTCGATTACGAATCGGCGGTTACATGTTTTGAATATGGTGGCGAAGAAAGCCAGAAATACAAATAATCCAAAGTGAAGAGACTGTTCCTTTACATATTCGCTTTTGCCTTGTCCGTTTTGACGTCTGCCGACATCAAAGCGCAGGCTCTTATTGCCGAAGAGGTAACAATACAGCAACAGATGGAGGCTGTAGAGGCAATAGCCCTGCGCAGGATGCTGTTGAACGAAGCGAATACGGTTCCCTCTGCCGACATGTATCCCGAATGGATAAACACAAGGGTACATTTCAACCATGCTCTCCCCGACTCTTTTCTCATTGACCTGCGCGGTTTTGTGATGCCTACAACAAACACAAAGATTACCGACAAATTCGGTTATCGCCCACGTCGCAAGCGTGTACACAATGGTCTTGACATTAAAGTTGAGAGAACCGACACCATATATGCGGCTTTCGATGGCAAAGTGAGAATCACTGCCTATCAGCGCAGAGGTTACGGACATTATGTTGTGATAAGACACCACAACGGCATTGAGACCCTTTATGCGCATTTGTCGAAGAAACTTGTTGAAGCAAACGAAAACGTAAAGGCGGGCGACCCTATAGGCATTGGTGGAAACACGGGAAGAAGTTCTGGCCCGCACCTGCACTTTGAAACATTACTCCTGGGTAAATGCTTGGACCCGGCTTTATTGTTCGACTTCAAGAACCAGGATGTTACAGGCGACTTTTATCTGTATCGCCGTCCAGGCTCAAAATACATAGAGAACGGTGTTGTAAAGATTGCCGGCCCCGAGAAAAAATATCATAAAGTAAAGCAGGGCGAAACGGTGGGCAAGATTGCCAAAAAGTATGGTGTTGAACAGGAGATGATTTTCAAGCTCAACAAGATAAATTCGCGCACCATCATCCGTCCGGGGCAGATGCTGAGATATCAATAATCAGAAAACTGCTATCGACAACACGAATTTCCCCAAGACGTGAACATTGCAGACAGCCGTTGCACCGTCGGGGTAGATTACCTTGTAACCACCGCTCTGTGGAACCATACATATATCCTTTAGCACAGTTACCTTATCTGATGCCAATTTGAATGCAGCCTCTTTTGCGCTCCAGAGCAACAAAGCCTCATCGGCAGGAATATCGCACGCCATTACATATTCAATTTCCCGTGGTTGCAAAAATGATTTCATCACAGCATAGGCGTTACGGTTCTTTGTTTCCACATCAATGCCTACAGGAGTATTTGAGACAGCCACAACCACATATTCATCCGTGTGGCTTATACTCAAGAACCTGCATCCATCGGCAAAACAGGGTTTACCGCTATCGCTATAGCAGAGCACACTTCCTTTATAAGGGGTTTGTTGCAGCAAGGCACGTACGGCAAGCCATTCGCGTTGTCTGCCAGGCGACTTGAAACGTTCCTTGGCTTCGGCAAGCAAGATGCCGCCATCGCCTATCTGCTCCGAAAGTTCTTCGCAGCTCTCCTCTATTTGCCAAAAGAACAATTCGGCATTGCACAGAGTATCAAATCCTTCAAAACGGACGCGTGGCATTAATGTTCAAAATCAAAGTGTGACGGTACAAAATTATATATTTCGCATATATTCCCAATCAAAAAAGAGAAAAAACAGCCATAAACGGTTTTTTGTAAGTATCTTCGCGGAACAAAATAGAACAGAGATGGATATCTTTAAAAGAGAAGAAACACAGATAAAGTTCCTAGCGGTAGAGAAACTGGCAATTGCATACAACCTGCTGACAACCATTTTCATAATAATATTCTACAATAGGCTGAACAATCCCCAGCCCATGCTCATGGGGCGTTTTCTTATACTTGCAGGAACATTCTGCCTTATATACCTGTATACACGTTTCCCGTCGAAAGCAACGCGATATCTGCGTGTGTTTGTACAGTTCGCTCTGTTGAATTTCTGGTATCCCGAGACTTTTGAGTTCAATCGTCTGTTCCCGAACCTCGACCACCTGTTTGCAAGCGTAGAATTCAATATCTTCGGTTGCCAACCGTCCATCCTTTTTGAGCAGATGTACAACGGTATGATCTGGCGCGAACTTTTCAACTTCGGATACTGGATGTACTACCCGATGATTGCTATAGTAATAACATATTACTTTTTCGCGCGTCCGAATGAATCGGAACGTTGCTCTTTCATAATACTTGCATCGTTCTTCATATACTATACTGTTTTCATGTTCCTGCCTGTGGCAGGACCTCAGTTCTATTTCCCTGTTATAGGCGAAGAGAATGTGGCGGCAGGAGTATACCCCCAGATAGGCAGTTGGTTCGACTATTTTCCGGGAATAACCATTCTGCAAGAGGAGAAAGGTGGATTTTTCACTCAACTTGTCTGTTGGGCGCAAATTTCCGGCGAACGCGCAACAGCCGCTTTCCCCAGCTCACATGTGGGAGTAAGCACAATCCTTATGATTTTGGCATGGAAAATGAAAAAGAGATACTTTGTTCCCTTGTTCGTGGTCTACACATTGCTCTGCTGTGCAACAGTATATATCAAGGCGCACTATCTCATAGATGTCATAGCCGGAGTAGTTACAGGCTTGATGGTATATTGGATTACTGCATATATTTATAAGATTTTTTTAAAGAAATTCTGAAATTTCAAATTCATTTCAGTTTTGTATATAATCTTTGCGATACAAATAAAGCAAAACAGTTCAGGAAACCAAAGAACGAATGTTTTGTTAAATGTATAACTGACTAAAAACAAAGATTATGAAAAAGATTTTATTTGCACTTGCAGCTATTTTTACTTTAGGTGTTTCAAATGTTTCGGCAGACAACGACAAACTTGTAAACAAGAGCGAACTCCCGGCACAGGCTCAACAGTTCATCGACAGCCATTTCGCGAATGTGAAACTCACTTATGCCAAACTGGAGCGCGACTTCTTTGAGCGTTCATACGAAGTGGTACTTGCCGACGGCACAAAACTGGAATTCACGAACAACGGAGCATGGAAAGAGGTTGACTGCAAGTACAACGAAGTTCCTGTTGCAATTATTCCACAGGCTATAAAGGAGTATGTAAACAAGAACTATCCCGGTGAGAAGATTCTGAAGATTGAACACGAGCACGGATATTACGAACTGAAACTCTCGAACCGCTACGAACTCACTTTCAACAAGAACTACAATATTGTTGACATAGACAATTGATTGAGCAACTTTAAAGCAATGCAATTATGAAAAGAGTTTTTTCAGTTTTAATTGTTGCAATATCGCTGCTGGCATGCGACAATCATGATGTATTGCTCAGCTCAAGCATCATCGACTTCATACAGAAAGAGTACAGTGGCGCAACAATACGCAATGCTGAATATGACGACGATGGATTTTACGAGGTTGAAATAAGACACAACTCGTATATCAAGGATGTTCACTTCGACAAAAAAGATAATTGGGTATATACAACTTGGGATGTGAGGGTTTCCAACCTGCCCGAGGGGGTAAAGAGCGCCGTATCGAAGAAATATCCGGGATACAGGATAGACGATGTGGATTTCATTGAAAGCCCTGAAAAATCGTACTATAGAATTGAAATTGAGAATGGAGGTTTGGAACAAACCATTTATGTATCGAAAGAAGGAAACTTTAACTAATGATGCAGGGTTTATATATATGACGGGGAACGGCTTGCCGTTCCCTTTATTTGCTGTTTATAAGGCAGTTATCGAAAACATCTATCAATGCAATCGAATTTAACAATAGTTTGTTACCCAAACAGCGGAAAAGATAATGTAATTTTGCATTCCAATAATATAAAGTTACAAAATCAATGAAAAACAACTATAGCTTTATAAACACAATAAAGAAGTATGTAAGCACAAGCGGTGTGCTTATAGCACTTACGATATTGGCACTCGTTGTTGCCAACTCACCCATAAAAGAGTACTATTTCGGCTTTTGGGAACAGCCGGTGATTTTTTCCTTGGGCGGATTCAATCTCTTCAGCCATAACGGACATACCATGACATTGATGCAGGTCATCAACGATTTCCTGATGGCTATATTCTTCTTGTCGGTGGGACTTGAAATAAAGCGTGAAATACTTGTGGGTGAATTGTCGACACGCCAAAAGGCTATGCTTCCCATAATAGGAGCCTGTGGCGGTATGCTGGTTCCGGTAATACTCTTCTGGATAACCTGCCCCGACAATGCAGATATGCTACGCGGTGTAGCCATACCGATGGCTACAGACATTGCATTCTCATTGGGCGTATTGTCGATATTCAAAACGCGTGTTCCGCTGGGACTTAAGGTATTCCTTGCCGCGCTTGCCGTTGCCGACGACCTCGGTGGAATAATCGTTATAGCACTGTTCTACACATCGAGTCTGAACTATTCATTCATAATCATAGCCTTGCTATGCATTGCATTCCTGATTGCAGGCAACAACCTACGTATAATAAAGAAATCGTATTATCTGGCAATAGGTATTGTTTTGTGGTATGCAATGCTCAATTCAGGTATACATGCAACCATTGCCGGCGTGATTGTGGCATTCTGCGTGCCGGCATCACAACGCAAAGGCTCGGCATATTACATTGAAAACATACGCAATAACATAAATAAATTCCCTGTTACCGACATAAACCATAAACATCACACCATAATACTGAGCAACAACGACATTCACACCCTGAAATGTATAGAATCCGCCGCCGACAAACTTATCAGCCCGTTGCAGGACCTTGAGGACAATCTGTACAAAATCATAAGCTATATAGTAATTCCTCTGTTCGCCTTTTCGAATATGGGAATAGATTTCTCTTCGATGAATATCACAGACGTTGTTGGAGGAGTGGGATTGCCGGTAATGACAGGACTTGTATTCGGCAAATTCATTGGAGTTTTCACATTCTGTTGGGTGGCAATAAAATGCGACATCGTCCAATTGCCCGAAGGAAGCAACTGGAAAGCATTCGCTTCGGTATGTATGCTCTGCGGTATAGGACTCACCGTTTCTATCTTCATTGCCGACCTTTCTTACGCATCAATCGACGGAGGTATAAGGTTGCTTAACCAGGCAAAACTCGGTATCCTGTGCGGTTCGGTAATATCGGCAATCATCGGATGCATTATGCTCAACAGATATCTGCCCAAAGAATTGCCGCAATAAATACACCGTTGCATAAGAGCGACATCGTTCATAAGATTTACATCCATGTGAAATCGAGTCAGGTTTCACATGGATATTTTTTTGCGCCCCACTCTTTATACCGAATTGACAAAGCATTTATTATTAGCAGAATAGGCTTCTGAGAAAGATATAAACAGATTGTTGAAAACTTTATTTTATTTTATATTCAAAAATTGTGGGGAATTGTGGGGAATTGTGTAATTTTGAAACGGATTATATAATTTAGAGAAAAAAGTATGCGTTTCATAGGCAACATCGAAGCAAAGACCGACAGCAAAGGCAGAGTTTTCCTGCCTGCATGCTTTCGCCGCATCCTTCAGAACGACGGTTGCGACAAAGTGATGTTGCGCAAGGAAGTATATCAGGACTGTCTGGTACTCTACCCCATATCGAACTGGAACGAACAACTGGATGCCTTGCGTTCACGTCTCGACAAGTGGAACTCAAAACATCAGATGATTTTCCGCCAATTTGTGGCAGATGTTGAAGAACTAAGCATCGACACAAGCGGACGTATATTGTTGCCCAAAAGATATATGGCGTTGGCAGACATCAAACAGGAAGTGCGTTTCATAGGCATGGACGACACCATTGAGATTTGGGCAAAGGAGAAAGTTGAAAAGCCGTTCATGCAGCCCGAAGAGTTCGGACTTGAACTGGAAAAGATAATGACAACCGAAAGAATCACGAATAATGAGCGAGAATAATGTATATCATACCCCGGTTCTCCTGAAGGAGAGCGTTGATGGAATGCAGATATCACCAAACGACATCTGCATAGATGTAACTTTCGGTGGTGGCGGACACTCCAGGGAGATTATCTCACGTCTTGGCGCAAAAGGACACCTTTACAGTTTCGACCAGGACGAGGATGCCGAAAAGAATGCGCCCGAAGACAAGCGTTTCACCTTTGTGCGAAGCAATTTCCGCTTTATATACAACTTCATGCACTATCACGATGCCACCGAAGTTGATGCGATTCTTGCCGACCTGGGAGTTTCGGGACACCATTTCGACGATGAGACACGAGGCTTTTCCTTCCGCTTTGATGCGGCACTCGATATGCGAATGAACAAGCGCGGTGGCGAAACTGCCGCCGACCTGCTCAACAAAGCGACAGAAGAGGAGCTTACAAGGATATTCAAACTATACGGTGAACTGAACTGTGCACGCAAGCTTGCCGCGAAGATTGTAAAGGTGAGAGCCGAAAAACCGATACAGCGTGTGAACGAGCTTATTGAAATAGCCAAACCTTTCTGTCCGCCACAACGCGAAAAGAAAGAGATGGCAAAAGTTTTCCAGGCACTACGCATCGAAATAAATCAGGAAGTAGAGGCTTTGAAGGAGATGCTTGTAAGTGCAAAGGACCTGCTGAAACCCGGTGGTCGCCTGGTGGTAATAACATACCATTCCATTGAAGACCGCATAGTAAAGAATTTTATGAAGAGCGGAAACTTCGACGGTGTATTGGAGAAGGATTTCTTTGGACGCTCGACATCACCTTTTGAGATGAAGAAGGTTATTGTTCCCACCGACGAAGAACTTGAAGCGAATCCACGTTCAAGGAGTGCAAAACTACGTATTGCCATAAAACTGTAAAATGAGCGAAAAGATAGAAAAAAAGAAAAAGGGCGGCATACTGAACCGCATAATGAGCGGACAGATATTAAACAGCAAGATTATCACCAACAACGGTTGGCTGATTGCCCTGATTGTGCTGTATGCGTTCATTTATGTGAGTAACCGATACGAATACGAACAGGAGTTGCTGAGAATAGACAAGCTTACAAAAACACGCAACAAACTGAAGAACAACCTGCTGACACTCAAGAGCGAATTTTCGTACAAGAGCCGGCAAACCGAAATTGAAAAATTATTGAAAGAGACAAACAGCGACCTGAAAGTGGCAACCAAACCGATATACAAAGTTAAAAAGTAAGATATACGATGTTCAAATTCCGCGACAACATAATTTACCGCTACTACATTGTGGTGTTCTTTGCGTTCATCACAGCTGCCTTTGTGATAATCGGCAGTGCTGCGTTCATTATGTTCAAGGAGCGCGACGAGTGGGCTATCGTAAAGAACAAACTCATAAAGGAGAATGTGCCCATAGAGCCTCAGCGCGGAAAGATTATCAACGACAAAGGCGAACTTATGGTGAGCACTCTGCCGTTATACAGAATTCGTCTCGACTTTGAATACAACCACAACAACCAGCGAAAGCAAAACGAGGTGCGATACAGAAGAGACACGCTATGGACAAGACATCTGCATGATTTATGCGTTGGCCTGCATGATATTTTTCCACAGAAGAGTGTGGAGGATTTCAAAAAGGACCTTTCATACGGTTATAAGCACAGAAGGCGATATCATCCGCTTTACAAAGGCAAGATTTCTTACACACAATATCTGGAAATCCTTAAATTGCCCATCATGAAAGAGGGCAAGACATACAGCGGTATACTCATTGAAGAGGAGATACAACGCAAGAACATCTTCGGTGACATTGGCATGAGTACCTTCGGTATTGTACGCAAGACTACCGACAATAACAATAAGGAAATAGAAGAGGTCAACGGGCTTGAAAAGAAATACGACAAATACCTGAGAGGTGTCCCCGGCAAAGGTCGTAGAGAAAAAATCGGCGGTGAGTATATCCTAAAGACAGAGATACCTGCCGTAAACGGTATGGACTTGCAGACCACCATCAACTCCGAAATGCTCGACATTTGCGAAAATGCAGTAAAGAAGGTGCTCGTAAAGCATCACCTGCCTGCAGGATGGGCAATTCTCATGGAAACCGAGACCGGCGACATAAAAGCAATTGTAAACCTTACAAAGCTAAAGCAAGGGGTATATGCCGAAACCATAGAGAACATCCCCAACAACCCCACACCCAACCACGCACTTTGCCGTCTGATGGAGCCGGGTTCTATCTTCAAGACAGTGGCACTTACAGCCGCCATAGAAGACGGGAAGCTCACCACAAAAGACTCTGTGATAGCATACAAGTCGAAAGTCTGCCACTTTGGCAAGCAGAAGGTTACCGACGAAATGTACCGCGACAACGGAACAGGAAAGTACAGCATGGCTGAAGCGCTCAAGTACTCATCAAACATCAGTATGGTGCAGTATATAAGGAAGGCATACGGAAAGAACCCCGAAGAGTACACAAACACGCTTCTGAGATTCGGCTTAACAGAGAACTACAAGCTTATTGACAGCGAGACAACACCTTATCTCACGCTGCCGAACACAAAAAAATGGAACGGTTTCAGTTTGAATTCAATGTCCTATGGTTATGCTGTAGGAATGACGGGAATAAATATCCTGTCGTTCTACAACACCATTGCCAATGGTGGAAAACAGATGCAACCGCGTCTTGTAAAGGCCATAATTAAGGATGGAGAGATAGTAGAAGAGTTCCCCACCAAGGTTCTCAACAAGCAGCTTATCTCAAAAACGACAACCGACATAATTACAAGCCTGCTGGTTGAGGTTGTGAACGGAAAGGATGGAACAGGAGCACGCGCAAAGTCAAAATTGATGACCGTTGCCGGTAAAACAGGAACGGCAAACATACCGAACTCACAGACTGGTGTGTATGACAACAGCGAGAAGATGATGAGTTTCTGCGGTTTCTTCCCTGCGGAAAAGCCTAAATACACCTTGCTGGTGCAAATGATGTACGACAAGAAACAGGACACATGCCCCGATTCTCTGAAAATAAGACTTGGTGGTGGCAGCAGTGCCGCCATAGCCTTCAAGGAAATTGCCGAAAGAATTATGGCACAGCAGAATGCCATTCCTATTGAGAGTGCATGCGACACCATAAACAACCATTTGCCAAAGGTGAAATATGGCAACATGCAGGAAGCGGGCAAAGTTCTGGAAGAGATGGGACATCCCATGAACAGCCACTCGTGGGAGGATAGCGAAAAGGTTGCTGTCGTGTGGGGAAAAACCGAACTGAAAAACGACAGCATATACAGTTTCCAAGGCAAAGTACTGGATACAGATATTGTTCCCAATGTCTGTGGCATGGGAGCCAAGGATGCAATATACCTGATGCAACAATGCGGTTTGGATGTGGAGATAAGCGGATATGGAACCGTGAAGACACAGAGCGTTGTTGCAGGCACAAAAATAAAAGGAAAAAGAACCGTAAGATTGACACTTACGCCATAAATATATTAAGGATATAGATATATGAAACTTAGCGAACTACTTAAAGAGATACAGTACACACGTGTGATAATGCCTAAGGAAGAGGTTGACGTACAAGGTGTGAACATAGATTCACGTCTTATACAGAAGGGCGATATATTCATTGCCGTCAGAGGCACACAGACCGACGGACATGCATACATTACAGCTGCCGAGGAGAAAGGAGCCGTTGCCATTGTGTGCGAAACGCTTCCCGAAAGACAGAATCCCAATGTTGCATATATCAACGTTGTCAACGCCCAAAGCATCACAGGCAAATTGGCGACAACATTCTATGGCAATCCGTCGCAGAGACTGAAGTTGGTGGGTGTAACAGGTACCAACGGCAAGACAACCATCGCCACATTGCTCTACACTCTTTTCAGGGAGATGGGACACAAATGCGGACTGTTGTCAACCGTATGCAACTACATTGATGGCACAGCCTATCCATCGACACACACCACACCCGATGCAATTTCTCTCAACAGACTGTTGGCGCAAATGGTTGATGCAGGCTGTGAATATGCATTCATGGAGGTGAGTTCGCATGCTCTTGCACAGGAAAGAGTGGGAGGACTTGAATTTGCCGGAGGTATTTTCACCAATCTCACACGCGACCACATGGATTTCCACGAGACAATGGAGAACTATCTTAAGGCAAAGAAAAGTTTCTTCGACAACTTGTCCCGTAACGCCTTCGCTATAACCAATCTCGACGACAAGAACGGCCCCGTGATGGTACAGAACTGCCGTGCCGACATAAAGAGCTACTCTACACGCACCATGTGTGACTATAAGGCACGTTTCATAGAAGCGCACCTCGACGGTATGATTCTTGAATTCAACAACTGCGAGTTCAACACAATGCTTACAGGACGCTTCAACATAAGCAACCTGCTTGCAATATTCGGTACAGCCGTGGAACTTGGCAAGGAGCCCGAGGAGGTGTTGCGCGTCATAAGCACTCTGCGTCCGGTGTCGGGACGTTTCGAAACGATAATTTCAAACGACGGTATCACAGCCATTGTGGATTATGCGCACACCCCCGATGCAATAAAGAATGTATTGGGCACAGTAAAGGAGATTCAGCGTGGCAACATGAATATTATCACCGTCATAGGTGCCGGTGGCAACCGCGACAAGGGAAAACGTCCACTAATGGCTCTGGAAGCCGTAAAGAGCAGCAACAAGGTGATTCTTACATCCGACAATCCACGCAACGAGGAACCACAGGATATCATCAACGATATGCTTGCAGGTTTGAGCGATGAACAGAAAAGGAACGTAATATCCATTACCGACCGCAAGGAAGCCATACGTACGGCATGTGCCCTGGCAAACAGCGGCGATGTGGTTGTGGTTGCCGGCAAAGGGCACGAGAACTATCAGGAAATCAAGGGTGTAAAGCACCATTTCGATGACAAAGAGGTTATAAGAGAAATATTTAATATTTAACGGATATGCTACACTATATTTTTGATTGGATTACAAACAACGATGTACCGGGCGCAAGACTCCTGACATATACATCGTTCCGTTCATTGATATCAATTGTGTTGTCATTGATACTGTCGGCATGGTTGGGAGGTATTCTCATCAAGTACTTCAAGAAAAAACAGATTACCGAGACCTTGCGCGAGTTCGACAAGAACAACCTTAAGGCAGGCGTTCCCACAATGGGAGGTCTTATAATAATCATTGCAATACTTATTCCATGTCTGCTTGTGGGACGTCTGAGCAATGTATATATGGTTCTCTTGCTCATAACAACCGTATGGCTGGGAATCCTTGGCTTTGCCGACGACTATATAAAGACTTTCAAGAAGAACAAGGACGGTATTCCCGGCAAAGTAAAGATTGTTGCCCAAGTTGGACTCGGACTGATAATAGGTCTTACACTCTATTTCAGTCCGCAGGCTGTGATGCGCGAGAATATCACCATAGAGAATGCCAACAACACGGAAATTGTGCACCACAAGGATACATCCGAGAAGCTCACAAAGACGACCATCCCGTTCATAAAGAATCACAACCTTGATTACAGCGAGATAATGTCGTTCTGTGGGGAATACAAAGAGGAGGCCGGATGGATTCTTTTTGTCATTGTAACCATACTTGTTGTAACGGCAGTTTCAAACGGTGCAAACCTCAACGACGGAATGGACGGCATGCTTGCAGGCAATGCAGCCATAATGGGTGTTGCCCTAGCCCTGCTTGCATACGTATCGAGCCACGTCGGATGGGCTGAATACCTTAATATAATGTTCTTGCCAGGTGCCGAAGAGATAGTGGTGTTTGTGTGTGCCTTCATTGGTGCGCTGATAGGTTTCCTATGGTACAACGCCTATCCGGCACAGGTGTTCATGGGCGATACAGGCAGCCTCACCATTGGCGGAATAATAGGTGTGATTGCCATTCTTATACACAAAGAGATTCTGCTGATATTGTTGTGTGGAATATTCGTCGTAGAAAACCTCTCTGTTATCCTTCAGGTGGCATACTTCAAACAGGGCAAAAAGAAAGGCATCAAGCAGAGAATTTTCCGCAGGACTCCGCTCCACCACCATTACAATATCGAAGAAGAGAAACTCGACAAAGAGTGTACATATATATTCAAGGGTCCCGAAAGGCCATTGCATGAATCAAAAATCACCATCCGTTTCTGGATTGTAACACTTATCATGGCGGTAATAACAATCCTGACACTAAAGATCAGATAAATGGAAAAAAAGATAGTAATACTAGGTGCCGGTGAAAGCGGTTGCGGTGCGGCCGTGCTCGCCAAGAAGTTGGGATTCGATGTCTTTGTTTCGGATTTCGGTGCTATCGCAGAAAAGTACAAGCAGATGCTTGACGAAAAAGGGATTGCATGGGAAGAGAAACAGCACAGCGAAGATATAATCCTGAGCGCAGGCGAGGTTATCAAAAGCCCGGGAATACCCAACGAAGCACCCATAGTAGTAAAAATAATGGATGCGGGAATACCTGTTATTTCAGAGATTGAATTTGCCGGAAGATATACAAAGGCCAAGATGATCTGTATTACCGGAAGCAACGGCAAGACAACAACAACATCTCTCATATATCATATTTTCCGCGAAGCCGGACTGAATGTGGGACTTGCCGGCAACATAGGCAATAGCCTTGCCTTGCAGGTTGCTGAAGGCGACAAGGATTACTACATCCTTGAACTGAGCAGTTTCCAACTCGACAACATGTATGAGTTCCGCGCAAATGTGGCGGTATTGATGAACATCACTCCCGACCATCTCGACCGCTATGGATACAACATGCAGAACTACATCGATGCCAAATTGCGTATTCTGCAGAACCAGGAGCCTAACGATGCATTCGTATTCTGGGACGACGACCCCATCATCAGAGAAGAACTTCCAAAATACAGACACGGAAAGCTCTACCCCTTTGCCGAGTCGAAACACAAAGATGCGGCTGCATATACCGAAGAGGAGAAGCTTGTTTTCACAGAGCCTATGCCATTCAACATGGAACTCGAAGAGCTGTCGCTGACAGGCAAGCACAATCTCTATAATTCAATGGCTGCAGGTATTTCTGCCAATGTCGCAGGTATACGCAAAGAGACAATACGCGAGGCTTTGAGCACTTTTGCCGGCGTTGAACACCGCCTCGAAAAAGTAGCCAAAGTGAATGGAGTTGAATATATCAACGACTCAAAAGCAACGAATGTGAACAGTTGCTGGTATGCCTTGCAGAGCATGAAGACAAAAACAATACTTATATTGGGCGGAAAAGACAAAGGCAATGACTACAGCGAGATAGCAGATCTTGTAAAAGAAAAATGTAGCGGTCTGATATTCCTTGGAGCCGACAACAGTAAACTCCACACTTTCTTCGATGGTTTTGGATTGCCAATTGCAGATACATCATCCATGGAGGATTGTGTAAAGGCCGCATATGTAATGGCAAAAAAGGGAGAGACTGTATTGCTGAGCCCCTGCTGCGCAAGCTTCGACCTGTTCAAGAGTTACGAGGACCGTGGCAGACAATTCAAAGAACATGTATGTAAATTATAAATAAAAATGGGAGGCGACCAAATAAAGAGATTTCTGTTCAAAGGAGACAAAGTCATATGGATAGTCTTCTTTATACTCTGCTCAATTTCATTGGTGGAGGTATTCAGTGCAACCAGCCGACAGATAAGCACGGAAAGAAGCTACTGGATTCCCATTATCAAGCACATCGTATTCCTTGTGACCGGATTTATCATTGTGTGGGTGATGCACAACATGAAGGTTGCATGGATAAAGAAAATTACATACGTTATCTATTGGATTGGAATGGCAGGTATGGTATGGGCTTTGTTCGACGGAGTGGAAATCAACTACAGCGACCGTTGGATTAAAATCTTTGGTATGACAATCCAGCCTATGGAATTTGCCAAGATGGGACTTGTCATGATTACTGCCCTTGTGAGCGCGCAACATCAGGACGAAGAGGGAACAGACCGCTTTGCACTAAAAAAGATTCTAATATACGCTGTTCCACCGGTGGTTCTGATACTTAAAGACAACCTGTCGTCAGTAATCATAATAATGCTCACACTCTATGGTATGATGTTCGTAAGCCGATTTCCTAAAGGACAGATGCTCAAGATATTGGGAATCGCTTTTGCCACAGCCGCAATAGGATTCACACTCATAATGTCTGTACCAGAAAGCTGGGCAGATGAGGGGGGCTTCAAACAGAAGGTTGTAACCTGGCAGAACCGTTTCAAGGGTGGCGTATCCCAAGAACCTGTTACAGCCAACAACTATGTTGTCACGAACCCGCAAAGGACATATTCACACGTTGCCATAGCATCGAGTCATATATTCGGTTGCGGACCGGGCAACTCCACACTTCGCGATTTCATTCCTCACGCACAGTCCGACTTCATCTATGCCATCATCATCGAGGAACTCGGCTTGGCAGGCGGAATATTCGTGTTGTTACTGTACATTACCATTCTGTTCAGGTGCGGAATGATTGCCAAGAAGTGCGAAGATCCATATCCGGCATTCCTCATAATGGGAATTGGACTGTCAATAACCTTGCAGGCATTCATGCATATGTACATATCGGTGGGTGAATTTGTAACAGGACAGCCGTTGCCACTCATAAGCCAAGGAGGAACATCGGTAATAATAAACAGTTTATATACAGGCATGATATTGAGCATCAGCCGATATGCAAAGAAAGCAAGTGCAAACCCCAAGCAGAGTTTTGAAGAGATTGACAACGAAAACAACCCTATAGTATGAAAAAAGAGTATAGAATAATTGTCAGTGGAGGCGGTACAGGCGGACATATATTCCCCGCACTATCCATAGCAGATGCCATAAAGAGCAAACATCCCGATGCGAAGATACTCTTTGTGGGTGCAAACAACAGAATGGAGATGCAACGTGTTCCCGATGCCGGTTACGACATTGTGGGACTGCCCATTGCTGGCTTCAACCGCAAGAACATATTCAAGAATTTCAAAGTACTCTGGCTTATCCTTAAAAGCCAGTTGATGGCAAAAAGAATCATAAAGGATTTTGCACCTCATGCGGCAGTGGGAGTGGGCGGATATGCCAGCGGACCGACACTCAAGATGGCTGCAAGCATGAATATCCCGACACTTATTCAGGAGCAGAATTCGTATGCCGGAGTTACAAACAAGATTCTTTCCAAAAAAGCCCGCATGATTTGCGTGGCTTACGACGGCATGGAGCGTTTCTTCCCACAGGAGAAGATAAAGATGACCGGCAACCCTGTGCGAAAGAGCCTTATTGAGATGAAGACCAACCGCAAAGAGGCAATAGACAAGATGGGGCTTGACGCAGACAAGAAGTGTGTCCTTATTGTAGGAGGCAGCCTTGGAGCACGTAGCATAAACGAAGCCGTTCTCGCCGACATCGAAACCGTAAGAGAGAACAAGAACATACAGTTCATCTGGCAGACAGGCAAACTCTATTTCGAAGAGATGAAAGAGAGATGTTCGGCTATAGGAAAACCTGAGAACCTGATTATCACCGATTTTGTTTCAGACATGGCCGCTGCGCTGGGGGCCGCTGACATTGTGGTATCGCGTGCAGGCGCAGGTTCTATATCCGAGTTCGCGTTGCTTGGCAAAGCTGTTATACTTATTCCGTCACCGAACGTATCGGAAGACCATCAGACCAAAAACGCCATGGCACTTGTCGAAAAGGATGCAGCAATACACATCCCCGACGTTAAGGCCAAGGAAGAACTGATAAAGACTGCAATAGAAACCGTTCTCGACGAAAAGAGAATAGCTGCCCTCGAAAGCAACGTGTCAAAACTTGGTATGCCCAATGCGGCAGAGGTTATCGCCGATGAGGTAATAAAGCTTGCTGACGCATATTTGGAAACAGAGAACAATAAGAAATAAACAATGAAACTCGAAGATATAAAATCGGTATATTTCCTTGGAGCCGGCGGTATAGGCATGAGCGCTCTTGTCCGCTACTTCCTGAGCGAAGGCAAATTCGTTGCCGGATACGACCGTACTCCCAGTCCTCTTACCGGCAAACTGATTGAAGAAGGAGCCGCACTGCATTTTGAGGAGAACACAGAACTCATCCCCTTGGAGTGCACAGACCCTGCATGCACACTGGTGGTATATACCCCTGCCATTCCAAGTTGCCACAAAGAACTGGAGTTCTTCAAAGAGAGAGGTTTCAACATCAAGAAACGTGCCGAGGTCCTTGGTATAATAACCAGAGGCAAACAGGGTGTATGTGCTGCCGGAACACACGGCAAGACCACCACATCAACAATGACTGCGCATCTGCTTCATCAATCACATGTGGACTGCGCCGCATTCCTTGGCGGAATTTCAAAGAACTACAAGAGCAATCTTATTCTCAGCGACAAGAGTGACTTTGTGGTCATTGAAGCCGATGAGTACGACCGTTCGTTCCTGCACCTTGAACCATACATTGCCACAATTACATCGGCAGACCCCGACCATCTTGACATCTATGGCAACAAGGAGAATTATCTGGAAGCTTTCGCACAATTCACCGAGAAAATAAGAGAGAACGGTTATCTTATCATACACGAAGGCTTGGAGGTTACACCACGCACAAAGCCAAACGTAACCACATATACCTACGGACGCGAAAGCGGAGATTTCCACGCCGAGAACATAAGAATAGGCAACGGCAGAATCATTATTGATTATGTATCGCCTTGGCAAAGAATCGAGGATGTGGAATTAGGTGTACCCGTAAGCATAAACATCGAGAACGGAGTAGCGTCAATGGCTATGGCTGAAATCTGTGGAGCAACAGCAGATGAATTGAAGGAAGGCATGGCAAGCTTTGCCGGAGCCGACAGACGTTTCGACTTTCATATCAAACGCGACGACCTTGTATTGTTGAGCGACTATGCCCACCACCCCGATGAGGTACGTGCATGCGCAAAATCAATCAAGGAACTGTATAAGGACAAGAAGGTTACAGTATTGTTCCAGCCACATCTGTATAGCCGCACCGCCGATTTCTATAAGGAGTTTGCAGAGAGCCTGTCGCTATTCGACAAGGTGATACTTGTGGATATCTATCCCGCACGCGAAGAGCCGATACCCGGAGTGACAAGCGAACTTATATATAACTGCCTTGATGAAAACATAGAAAAGGCAATGTGCAGCAGAGCCGATGTTCTCAATTGCATTGAAAACGAGAAGAACAATATCGAAGTACTTGTCTCCCTGGGAGCCGGCGACATCGAGAACGATATACTTGAAATGAAAAAAATACTTGAAAACAGATAATGTTCAAACGGATTCTTAAATATCTGATTGTTGCGGTAATCGTCTGTTACGCATTATTTGCACTGTGCGTCATACCCTCTTTTAAGGAGAGCGGAGTGTGCAGGGATGTAATTATAAATGTGAACGACAACGAGATGGAAATAATCAGCCGCGACGAAGTCATGGAATTGCTCAAGAAAGAAGGGTTAGACCCGAGTGGCAAGAAAATCGATGGGTTTAATTGTTACGACATTGAGAATTTCATCGACAGCATATCGCTCATCAAAAAATGTCAGGTATATAACAGCATAAAAGGGTATACCATGATAGACATAGATTGCCGTATTCCAATTATTAAAGTATATGACAAGGACGGCAGAGCATACCATATCGATGAGAACGGCAACATTGTACACGGAATACACAAGGCACTTTATCTGCCGATAGCCAGCGGCTTCATCGACGACAGCATTGCCACCAGCGAGGTGATGCCCATTGCGAAACTTATAAACGAAGACCAGTTCTGGAATTCGCAGATTGAACAGATTTACTTTGGCGAGAACAGCCATATTACAATGGTACCACGCGTGGGAAACCACATAATAGAGTTCGGAGAAGCCAAGGATATCGAGAACAAGTTTGAAAAGCTATACACATTCTATAAGAACGGAATGAACAAGATTGGCTGGAACAAATACAGCAAGTTAAACATTGAATTCGGAAACAAAGTCATTTGCACACAAAAAAACTGATATGACAAAAACAGATTACATAACAGCCATTGAGATAAGTTCGTCAAAAATCTCGGGAACAGTAGGTGTGAACACATACGAAGGCGTGAAGATTCTGGCGGCAGCCAGCACACCGCTCGAAGGAGCCGTCTACAAAGGCGTGGTACGCAATGTCGATGAGACAAGCAACGCCCTGAACCACATCATAAACTCACTGGAAGAGAAACTGGACAATATCTCAATAAAGAGAGCATACATTTCGCTTGCAGGTCTGACCATGCACTCAATATCTTCAAAGGTGGTTCGCGAATTCGACAATTACACCAAGATAACACCCGAAATCATCAACGCCATGGTTGAGGAGAACGATATAACATTCTCCACACCGGCTGGATACAAGAGAGTAGAGGTTATTACCCAGGAATACAAGCTCGAAGGAAAACCTGAAAAGAATCCTATTGGAGCACCCACAAAGCAGATAGAGGGCAACTACCTGAACATTGTAATAAAAGAGCAATATCTTGAACAGCTCAACGAGAGTTTCAAGCAGGTAAACATTGATATCGCCGACAGTTTCTGTGCCGCACGCATGGATGCCGAAATAATAATTCCTGCCGATGCAAAACGCAACGGTTGCGCCCTTGTGAACATCGGTTCAGAGACAACCACCATTGTAATATACAAGAACGACATAATGCGCAAGCTTGTCGTACTGCCACTTGGAAGCAACAACATAACCATGGACCTTTGCTCAACCCAGATTTCCATGAGCGAAGCAGAGGAAATCAAGATTATCCAAGGATACAAATCGTCAAACGGCAACTTTGGCTCAATTGATTCCGACACGGTAAACAGCATAATAAATGCCAGGATGAACGAAATCCTCCATAATGTAAAATACCAGCTCGAGCAATCAAAAGAGAGCACCGGACACATTATTTTCACCGGTGGCGGTTCAAAGCTCAAGAATCTGGAACTTCTACTCGAAGAGTACCTGCCCAATTTCAAATGCGAAATAATTTCGGAACCACAATTCAGTCTTTTGAGCAACAACGGTGTGAACCTGAGCGGAATATTCACCACAGCACTCTGCAGCCTTATGAAGCGTGGCAACGAAAACTGTTGCGAAGAGCAGAAACCGGCAGTTTACATTCCACCTGTTGAACAGACATTACCATTCGGTGATGACACCGACAACAACGAAGAGACTGTTGAAATACAGGAACCGGCAAAGGAAGAGACAAAGAAGGAGAAAAAGCCCAACAAAGATAAACAAGATACACTATGGGGCAAAATAAAGAAGACTGTAGCCCAGGGAACATTTGAATTCATGAAGCAGGTTACCGAAGATGAGGGCGACAATAATAATGATGACTGAAAAATGATACAATAGAGTATGAATATGAACGAACAGACCAAAACACCACTTCCATTTGCAATACCCACTGATGCACCACGAATAATAAAGGTTATTGGTGTTGGTGGCGGAGGAAGCAATGCCGTACATAACATGTACCGCAAAGGCATACACAATGTATCATTTGCGGTATGCAACACCGACATACAGGCATTGTACAACTCACCCATTCCAAAGAAGATACAGCTTGGAGCAACCACAACCGAAGGACTCGGAGCCGGAAACGACCCCGAAGTGGCATTCAACGCTGCAATGGAAAGTGAAGAAGAGATAAAGAATCTCTTCAACGACGGAACAAAGATGGCATTCATCACTGCCGGAATGGGTGGCGGTACAGGAACCGGAGCCGCACCCGTTGTGGCAAGGATTGCCAAAGAACTCGGAATACTCACTGTGGGAATTGTAACCATCCCCTTCAAGTTCGAGATGGCAGGCAAAATCAGACAGGCACTCAAGGGTGTTATTGAGATTTCAAAGTATGTTGATGCACTGCTTGTAATAAACAACCAACGTCTTATAGACATTTATCCACAGCTCAATGTTACCGACGGATTCCGAAAGGTTGACGAGGTACTGACCACAGCCACAAAGAGTATTGCAGAAATAATCACTGCAAGAGGAACCATCAATCTTGACTTCCGCGACGTAAGGAAGATACTCAAGGACGGCGGAGTGGCAATAATGAGCTATGGCATAGAGAGTGGCGAAATGCGTGTTTCGCGTGCATTCAGAAGCGCGATGCACTCTCCACTGCTCAACAACAACGACATATACAAATCTAAGAAGATACTCTTCAACATCTACCATCACCCCAACACCCCTATGCTTGTAGAAGAGATGGGAGAGGTTGAGGCATTCATGGAGCAATTCCAAAGCGAAGAGATGGAGCTTATATGGGGATTGAGCCAGGATGCGAACCTTAAGGAGGGCGAAGTCAAGGTTACCGTTCTTGCCACAGGATTCGGCATGAAGGACATTCCAGATATGCGCCCATACATAGAAAAAGAGGAGGAAAAACAGGAAGAGATTTCACAGGCAGAGAGAGAGAAGGTAAAAGAAGAGAACCGCAAACTCGACAGCATGGTAGAAGCATTCTACAAGCCCACATACAAGATTCATATATTCAAGGGCGAAGAGATGCATAACGAGGAATTCCTCAGCGCACTCGACAACTCGCCGACATACAGCCGCACAGCACAGGAACTCGAGAGTATAGAGGCCATAATACCTGTAGCAGCACCGGCTGTTGCAGAAGAGACTCCGGCAGAGGAAGAGATTGAAGAACAGGAAAAACAACAATAAAGATAAATCAGAAATAGAATATGGAACTTTTTGACATCATCAGCAACGACATCAAGGAGGCAATGAAGGCAAAGGACAAGGTTGCGCTCGACACCCTCCGTAATATAAAGAAAGTATTGCTCGAAGCAAAGACTGCACCAGGAGCCGGTGACACAGTAAGTGACGAGACAGCAATCAAACTTATCCAGAAACTTGTAAAGCAAGGAAAAGAATCGGCAGAGCTGTACAACAGCCAGAACCGTCCGGAACTTGCACAGGAAGAACTTGCACAAGTAGCAGTGATGGAACGCTATCTTCCCAAACAGATGAGCGAAGAGGAGGTTGCTGCAGCACTCAAGGAGATCATTGCACAGACAGGCGCATCAACACCACAAGATATGGGAAAAGTGATGGGCATTGCAACAAAACAGCTTGCAGGCAAAGCCGAAGGCAGAGTGATTTCAACAATTGTCAAGCAACTGTTGCAGAACTAATCGAACAGTTCCTTGAGAACATCCAAAGACTTTGGATTTGGGAAATCGGGAATATGCAGACGATAATACTCTATCAGAATTGCGAGGAATCTGCCTCGCAATTCTCTGTTTAAAGAGAGTGTATGCATGGAGTCGAATGATGTAGAAAGGAGCTCTACAAAAAAATGCGCCTCGGCAGGCATAAGAAAATGCGCATGCAACGGCTGTTCGGGAGAGGCCAAACCCTGCATCAAATCGACAAACGCACCCGGAGCGTAATCTTCCAGATTGGGATATATTCCTATATGCCGCAACAACTGCGAAAGGAATACAATATGAAAATCGGCATATCCATGTTCAAGATTATCGAACAACATGAATGAACTGTCGAGAAAATCAAACAGGGCATCGTTCCTTTCCTCTTCGTGCAACGTGTAAGAAAGCATCTCGGCAACGAACAAAGCGATTGACGACTTTACCACATTGAATGGAATGGAAGAGTACATTGCATACGGCTGAACATCATTAATACGCGAGAGTTGGCGTCCCTGTCGGCACGAAGCCGCGAATGTAAGCATCGACAAAGGCTGGAAAAGCACACTGCGGACCTTGCTTTTCCTGCTCCTTAAAACGGGAGCAAGAAAAGATATACGACCACGCTGACGTGTGTATACATCAACAATCATCAACGAGTCGCTATACTTAAGAGTACGCAATACAATACCGTCAAATTTCTCAGTCATTGCAACAAAAAATCAAATTCCGATACAAAACTATAAAAAAAAGTCGAAAAATATTTGCCAGTTAAAAAAAAGGTTGTACCTTTGCACTCGCTTTGAGAACCAAAGCACATCTAGAGCGCCCGAAAGGTGCGACATAAGGCTGGCCCATTCGTCTATCGGCTAGGACGCAAGATTTTCATTCTTGAAAGAGGGGTTCGATTCCCCTATGGGCTACAAGTAAAACTAAAAAACAATTAAAAGAGATGGCAAACCACAAATCATCACTTAAGAGAATCAGACAGACCGAGAAGAGAAATCTTCAGAATCGTTATTTTGGCAAGAATATGCGTTCAGCAGTTCGTGGCCTTCGCGCTATGACTGACAAGAACGAGGCTTTGGCAAAGTTCCCCGAAGTTCAGAAGATGCTCGACAGAATGGCTAAGCGCGGTCTTATCCACAAGAATAAGGCAGCTAACCTCAAGTCAGGTCTCTGCGCTAGAATCGCAAAATTAGCCTAATTTATCGAAACATATATTTACCGAACAAGAGGCTGGAAATTATTCCAGCCTTTTCGTGTTATACCACATCGATACGCTTAAGACAACAAGCTGATTTACAACATCAAAATTGATGTTGTTTTTTTTGCTAAATAGAGCGGTTTTTATTAACTTTGTTGAGTTATTAAGGTTATAAAAACAACTATGAGCGAAGAATTGAACAAAAGCACAGCGGCCAGCTATTCTGCCGACAGCATCCAGGTCCTAGAAGGCTTGGAGGCAGTACGCAAACGTCCCGCCATGTATATTGGCGACATCAGCGAGAAGGGACTCCACCACCTCGTCTACGAAGTTGTGGACAACTCTATCGACGAAGCCATGGCAGGCTACTGTACACACATAAACGTAACCATCAATCCAGGCAATTCAATCACCGTACAGGACAACGGACGCGGTATCCCCGTTGACATGCACGAAAAAGAGGGACGTTCAGCACTCGAAGTCGTAATGACAGTGTTGCATGCCGGAGGTAAATTCAACAAAGATTCCTACAAGGTTTCAGGAGGTTTGCACGGCGTAGGCGTATCGTGCGTAAACGCCCTGTCAAAGCATATGAAGACCGAGGTTTTCCGCGACGGAAAGCACTACGAGCAGAACTACTCATGCGGTAAACCATTGGAAGCGGTTCATTGCGTTGGCGAGACAAACCTGAGAGGTACAAAGCAGACATTTCAGCCCGATGACACAATCTTCACCGTATCGGAATATCAATATCAGATACTTGCAACACGTCTGCGCGAACTCGCATACCTGAATGCAGGTATAACAATTACACTTACCGACAAGCGCGAAACCGACGAGAACGGCAACTACAAGAGCGAGACATTCCACTCTACAGAAGGTTTGAGAGAATTTGTCCGCCACATCGACGCATCACGCACACCGCTTATCGGCGATGTAATCTATCTCAACACCGAAAAGAACGGTGTACCCATCGAGGCTGCCGTAATATACAACACTGGCTATAGCGAAAACGTACACACATACGTAAACAACATCAACACATACGAAGGCGGTACACACCTTGCAGGTTTCCGTCGCGCCCTGACACGCACTCTCAAGAAATATGCCGACGACAGCAAGGTCCTTGAGAAAGCCAAGGTAGAGATTTCGGGCGAAGACTTCCGCGAAGGATTGACAGCCATCGTATCGGTAAAGGTGGCCGAACCACAGTTCGAAGGTCAGACAAAGACAAAACTCGGTAACAGCGAAGTTACAGGAGCCGTAGACCAGGCTGTGGGAGAAGCACTCGCATACTACCTGGAGGAACACCCCAAAGAGGCAAGAATGATTGTCGACAAGGTTGTTCTTGCAGCTACAGCACGTATCGCGGCACGCAAGGCACGCGAGAGCGTACAGCGCAAGAGCCCTATGAGCGGTTGCGGTATGCCCGGAAAGCTTGCCGACTGCTCCGACAAGAATCCTGAAAATTGCGAATTGTTCCTTGTCGAGGGAGACTCTGCGGGCGGTTCAGCAAAGCAGGGACGCAAGAACAAGTTCCAGGCAATCCTTCCTCTACGCGGTAAAATCCTGAACGTAGAAAAGGTCATGTGGCACAAGGCTTTTGAAAGCGAAGAAGTAAACAACATAATCCAGGCTATCGGAGTACGCTTCGGACTCGACCCCGAGGACAGCAAAAAAGCAAATATCGAAAAGCTAAGATACCACAAAATCATCATGATGGCCGATGCCGATGTCGACGGTTCTCACATCGGAACACTTATCATGACACTCTTCTATCGCTACATGCCCGAAATCATCGAAGGCGGCTACCTATACAAGGCAATGCCACCACTCTACCTTTGTTCAAAAGGCAAGGTAAAGAAATATTGCTACGACGACAAGGAGAAAGATGCATTCATCCAGGAAGTTGCAGGCGGTAACGAAAAAGAAATCAATATACAGCGATACAAAGGTCTTGGTGAGATGAATCCGGAACAGCTCTGGACAACCACCATGAACCCGGAAACACGCACATTGAAACAGGTTACAATCCGCGACGCACAGGAAGCCGACTATATATTCTCAATGCTTATGGGCGACGACGTAGGCCCACGCCGAGAGTTTATCGAAGAGAATGCAACCTACGCAAACATCGACGCATAATAGAAGACAACAAACATAGCACGCAGACCTCAGAACCTTGTTTTGAGGTCTGTTTTTTTAACAAAAATGCAAAAAAATTGCTAAAACAATGAAAATCAGTATATAATGAATAATTTTATACAGAAATATTTTGCAGATAAAATAAAAATGCATAATTTCGCGCTCCGTTACGAAAAAGAGATTTTTTCCACTAAATTTTTATATATAATGAAAGCAAAATTTATTGTAATGTCATTGCTTGCAATTTTCTGCTTGACCGTTAATGCTCAGACAGTTAACGAGGTAGAGGTTGCAGCAAAGAAAGAGGCTGTAAAGGGCGCTAAGAAAGAGGCTGTAAAAGGCGCTAAGAAAGAAGCTGTAAAGGGCGCTAAGAAAGAAGCTGTAAAGGGCGCTAAGAAAGAGGCTGTAAAGGGCGCTAAGAAAGAGGCTGTAAAAGGCGCTAAGAAAGAAGCTGTAAAGGGCGCTAAGAAAGAGGCTGTAAAGGGCGCTAAGAAAGAGGCTGTTAAAGGCGCTAAGAAAGAGGCTGTAAAGGGTGCTAAGAAAGAGGCTGTAAAGGGCGCTAAGAAAGAGGCTGTAAAAGGCGCTAAGAAAGAGGCTGTAAAGGCTGCAACAAAAGAGACTGTCAACACAGACACATACAAGAAGTGTAGAGACGACAGAGCCGCTGTTAAAGCATCAACTTCAAAGAAAGAGTTGAGAAAGCTCGAGAAAGCCAACAAAAAGGCTAAGAAGAACAACAAGTAATAACTGCTTGTACAAAAGAATGACCTCGTTTCAATGAAACGAGGTCATTCTTTTTATTTATCATGAAGAATTGTCCTGAACATATCAAGAAAAGCGGGAATATTGAATTCTGCACCTTGTATCATACCCTCTCTGAAACCATCGGGTTGAAGCACCAAATATGTCGGGTAAATAAATACTTCATACTTCTTTGCGAATTCCTGACCTATGCCCCCATCTTCGCCATCCATTGATATTGTAACAAAACGTTTGTTCAAGTATTCTCCGCACTCGGCTGTAGGGAACACAACCTTTTTCATTTTCTTACAAGGGCCGCAGGTTTTGGTACTGAAACAGATAAGAACATACTTTCCTTCAGTCTCAGCCTTTTTAAAAGCCTCTTCAGGGGTGATATCATAGAAAACCGTACCCTGCGACTTCTGCTCCACAGCAATCTCTTTCACACCATTTTCAACACCCTCTGCTTTGCCACCTTTTACAGCATTACCACAAGCACAGATTGCCAGAACAAACAACAGGCAAATGTTTTTCACAGTTTTCATATGCTAGATTTAATTTCGTAGTAAGCAAATGTATGCACTAATTATTAAAAATGCAAGAGGGTTGTAGAATAAAATCAACAAGCAACAATATTTGTCGAAAAAACAAAGCTGTATCCCAAAGGAAACAGCTTTGTAACAAGAATAGTATGCGATGCTCGATGCAACGGCACCCTAATTTTTGATAAATATAAACTTTAGCACAAAGAGTACTGCAAGTACATACATTACAGGAGTAACCTTCTTGAACTTGCCACAAATCACATTCAGTGCCACGTAAAGAATCATACCAATAAGAATACCGTTGGATATTGAATAAGACAGAGGCATCATAATCACACAAAGGAATGCAGGAATAGACTCTGAATAGTCGGTCATATCAATCTTCACTACAGACTCAAACATCAACAATCCCACAATAGCCGCTAGCGCTGTTGCAGTGAACACCGCACCCCCGGGCATTCCCTCAAGCTGACCGAACATATCGGGATTTACAGCAAGAATATATGACATTGTAACGAATGTCGTAATACCCGCTACCACCTCAGTGCGAATAGTTGTCTTGCTCGAATCGAACCCGAACATCTTCTTTAAAATTTCTATTGTTGTTTTCTATTTTGTAGCTTATAATTATTCATCAGAATGCATATTTGACTGCGACAGTAGGCATTGCCTTGAATCCCTTTTCAACGAAGTTGGTTGAGAGTTCCACCTCTGTACCAAGGCTCAAATTCACCTTATCCCATCCCTTTATCTTATTAAGGTTAATCCATAATTGTGGTTCGGTAATAAAGATATATTCTGTACCTTGCCAAACTCTTGCCTCTTTCCAGAAATCGGCAAATCCGTTGAACGAAACCCAGTGGTCAAAGAAATCAAGATTCCATACACCAGTTATCTGGAAATTGTGTGGCTGCATTTTGCCATTCAAGCCTACAGTACCAGGAATTGCCTTATACATCGCAGACACCGACCAAGTCTTGCTCCAGTCCTTTGAATGACCAGAATATGTAAGACCGCCCAACCACGCATTGTTGAACGAACCGGCAGCTGTATTCAGACCACCGTTATACTCCACATGAACCGACAGCCAATTAAGTTTGCTCTCCTTCCAGAAACAGAGTTCACGGGAAATTTCTCCGTATGCTCCACTTACTCTGGGATTGAAGTCAAAATCCACGAAGAAGAATGTACTACCGGCTCTGTCGGCACGGAACATCTCTACTGTTGAGGTTGCACAATTTCTTGCAAAATCGTAATGTAACTGGACATTCTGTCCGAAAGCATTGAACGAAGAGAGCACAAGCAACACTGTTGCAAGAATTGAACCAAATTTAAATGTTTTCATAGTATTTTAGTATTTGTTTGCAAATATAAGTATGTTACGCAAGCATACAAACAACTTTTTACACACATTTAATATTTTTTATTTATATAATATTCTTTTTATTCATCATTTATAATATTTTTGCCATGTTTAAAACACATTTAACCACGATTAAGGCATTCCATTAAACTTTATAACTATGAAAAAAGGATTATTTACGGCAATTATCGCTATCCTATCCATAACAGGTGCTGTAAATGCACAGCAGAAAACCACACTCAGTGCTGAAATATACGGATACCAGAGAGACATGGTATATTTCGACTGCATACAGACCCCACTCATTGCACAGGAATTCTATACAAACCCCGGAGAGGAGCATATATACAATTTTGAGTGCGACAGGCTTGTGTGCATTTCAATAAACGGACGCACCAACGTTCTGCTACAACCCGGCGACAGCCTTCATGTGAACATCAATTACGAAGGAAAGAATGTAACCGTTGAATACAGCGGATGTGAACGCGCAGTCAGCAACAACCGTCTGTTGGAGAACCTCAACAGCATAAAGCGCAGCCTGCGTTATAAGAACCAGTTGCTAGGATGCGTGGCACTCGACATAAAGCCCAAGAACAGGATTGACGATTCACGCACACTCTTGGAAAAAGTAAATGCCCTTATTTCCAGAAGTTCTGCAAGCACCGAAGCAAAAAACTATGTTATGGCATTGACCGACTATGACGTATATATGTCGTTCATTGAATATCCGGTAATGTACCATAGTGTACGCGGTGTTGCTGTTGACCAGCAGGAGATTGGCGACTATTGGAGCATAATGGATGGATATACCACAAGAAAAGATGCAGAAGCAATGAATTGCCCTGAATACGCCAGCCTGCTTATGCGCTACTGCTTCTTTGCCAAAGAAAAAGCTGCAAATGAAAAGGGTGAGAAATATGAGATTCCAGGCAATCTGGAGGATATGTATGCCGAACTTACCGCTTTCTATGAGGGAGAACAGAGAGATTTCCTCCTATATACATTGCTGTGCAATTTCATAAGAAACGGTAAGGAGATTGAGAGAGCCGATGTCCTTTATAAGGATTACATAGAGAAATACAACAAGGACAATCATTATAGAAGTATCCTTGATTTACTTTTGCAATAAAATACACACCAAGACAGTTAAACGCTTATGAGAAAAGCAATTGCCTTATTTATACTCTGTTGTAGTCTTACTGCTTTGCAAGCGCAAGACGCCACACAATGGAAAGAAAAGGAGATTACTCTGCGAGTGAGCAATCAGCCATTGGGCAAGGTGTTGGAGATGGCAGCTGAAGCCGCCGGCGCCAAAATCACATTACAGGGAGTTTCTCTTTGGAATATAGACAAGCACACAAGTATTGCCGTCAAGAACAAACCGCTTGACAAGGTACTCAACGACCTTATCGGCGACCAGAATGTAAAGATACGCTACGAGGGAAGCAATCAGATTATTGTGGAACCCGACGAACAGCAGGGAAGCACAGATGTGGAACTTGATGTTTCGGGACAGATTCTCGACCGCGACACTCAGGAGCCACTGGTTGGTGCAACAGTACTCATCACCGACGGTTCAGGAAAGGGTGCACGCGGATGCATCACCGACCTTGATGGAAAATTCAGCCTTCGTCTTAACAGGAAAGAGTCCATAACCATATCTTATGTGGGTTATGAGAGCCTGTCGAAACAGATTCTCAAGAACGAGAACAACCTTGTCATTGAACTGAAACCGAGTATTGAGTTCGACGAAGTTGTCATCACCGGTATTAGCCGACGCAGCAAGAACAGCTTCACGGGAAACTATGTAGAGGTAAAGGGCGACGAGTTACGCAAGATGAACCCGACAAACATTCTCAAGAGTCTGCAGTTCTTCGACCCCAGTTTCAAGATAATAGAGGATAACAGCGCCGGTTCCGACCCCAATGCTGAACCTAAATTCCAGATTCGTGGCGACCAGTCACTTGGCTCAAAGTCCATGAACAGCATGGACCTTATGCTCGACAACGTGTCGAGCCGCCCGAACACACCTCTGTTTGTTCTCGACGGCTTCACCGTTCCAATGAGCCGCATCCTTGACCTTGACCCCGAGCGTGTAGAGAGCATCACCATCCTGAAAGATGCGGCAGCCACATCGGTCTACGGTTCACGTGCTGCCAACGGTGTTGTGGTGGTTGAAACAAAAGTAGCTCCTGACGGTGCTCTCTCTGTTTCGTACAATGGTACGATGACGGTACAGACACCCGACCTCACCGACTACAACATGATGACTTCTGCCGAAAAGCTAGAAACTGAATGGAAAGCAGGACTCTACGACCCAACCAATGCAAGCGACATGAACCTTTACAACAGATATCTCAGATATGTGTTGGGAGGTGTTGATACATATTGGCTCTCAAGACCTTTGCGCACAGCCATACAACACCGCCATTCGGCAAGTGTTGCCGGTGGTACGGATGTGTTCCGTTACAGTCTGGACCTGAACCTTGCTATGCAACCGGGTGTAATGAAGGAGTCGGAAAACCAGACAAAGGGAGTAAACTTCAATATGACCTATCTGAAGAACAAGTTCACAATGCGTGCGAATATCAATCTTTCGGAATCGGACAGCAAGAACTCTCCCTATGGTTCATTCTCACAATATACACGACTGAACCAGTATTATATACCCACCGACGACGAGGGCAACCAGAAGAAAGTTCTCGACAACAATGTGGTAAGCGGTCAGAACAGAGTAATCACCAATCCGCTTTATGACGCCACTGTCGGTATTAAAGACATAACCAACAGCCTTACCGTTGCGGCAAACCTGAGTCTGGAGTATATGCTCCTGGACAACCTGCGTATAACAGAGCAATTGTCATATACACGAGGTATGGCAGGAACCGACAAATTCACTCCTGCCGACCACACAAGTTTTGAACTTGAAGACGACCTGACACGCAGAGGAAGCTATTTCAAGAGTTCGGGTAACATGTCATCGTGGTCGAGCAACCTCGGTATAAACTACAACCTTGTATTGGGTAAGCATCTGTTGAGTGCCTTCGGTAACTGGACTGTAAACGAAGACCGCAACGACTACGTAAACTTGTCGGCAACAGGATACCCCGACCCACACATGGACGAATTCATCTTCGGAAACAAGATGGAGACAAGCATGAACAATATAGGAACAGAGAATATCTCGCGTTCAATTGGTCTGATTGGACAGCTGTCGTACAGTTATGACAACCGATACTCTTTGGACTTCAACATAAGCGGTGAAGCCTCATCACGTTATGCCGACCACAATCTTGTACCATTCTGGTCGGTGGGCGGACGTTGGAATGCGCATAACGAAAAATGGTTGTCGGGATATGTGTCGAACCTTGTTCTACGCGCCAGCTATGGTATTACCGGCGAACAGAACTTCAGCCCGTCGGATGCCATAGAGTACTACAGCTATTCAGAGACCATGCGCCCCTACCAGTCGTTCCCCGTTCTTGGAGCAATGCTGATAGGATTGAACAACGCAAACCTTAGCTGGGCAAAGACACACAACACAAGCCTTTCGCTTGATTTCGGTTTCTGGAAGAACCGCGTCAACATGACTGTGAACTACTACGACAACATTACAAAAGAGTTGCTCACCAGTTATGACCTTGCACCATCTACAGGTTTCTCATCCATGATAATGAATGCCGGAGAGCTGCAGAACCGCGGTTTCGATGCATCGGTAAACATCATAGCCCTGCAGAATCTGCGCAAGGAGTTCTTCTGGACAATCAGCGCCAATGCCAACCACAACAGGAACAAGATACGCAAACTGTCGGATTATCTGAAAAAGGTTAACGAGGCACAGATGAAATCATCATCGGCTCCGCTACCACAATACCGCGAAGGACAATCCACAACAACATTGTATGTGGTACGTTCATTGGGTGTGGACCCCGTTACCGGCAAGGAGGTTTATCTTAAACGTGACGGAACCAAGACATTTGTATGGGATGCGAACGACAAGGTTCCGGTTGGCGACACCAACCCCAAAATAAGCGGAACCGTGTCAACAAACATAAACTGGAAGGACCTGTCGTGCTCACTCGGTTTCACATACAAATATGGCGGTGTGGTATATAACCAGACACTTGTTGACAAAATTGAGAATCAGAATGTCGCATACAATCTTGACCGACGTGCCGGAGAAGGTCGTTGGGAAGAGCCGGGCGATGTTACCAGTTATGTAGGATTCAGCCCCACCGGAGCCGGCACACCTGCAAGTACACGATTCATAATGAACGACAATGAGATAAGATTTGCCACAATCAACCTTGGTTACCGTTTAAAAGGCGACAAATTCAGATTCCTGCGATTTGCCAACATTGATGTAATGGCATTGAACTTTACCACAAACGATATAGCACGCATATCACGCATAAAGATGGAGCGTGGTCTTGACTATCCGTTTGCCCGTTCATACACACTATCGTTGTCCCTGATTTTCAAATAACCGTTCAAACACCAATAAAGAGCATTAAATATGAAAAAGACACTATATGTAGTTATAGCCGCGCTGACAGCAACATTGTCGCTGACTTCGTGCGATGACTGGCTCGACGCAGTCCCCAAGACCGATGTTCCTGCCGAAGAGCTTTTTGAAACAGAGAACGGTTTCATGAGTTCGCTTGCCGGATTGTATATCACAATGACCAACGAAAGCTCCTATGGCAAGAATCTGAGTTTTGGCATGGTGGAGCAACTTGCACAGATGTACGACAAACTGCCTGACGGCACAACCGACCCCACCACCGTATATATATACGACAGGGAGACATCAGGTGCCTTTAACACCAAAGGTACACTTGCAAGCATATGGCTTGGACAATACCATATAATCGCCAATGCGAATAATCTGCTAAAATGGCTCGACAAGAATGGCGAAGTTGTAATAACCAACGAAGATACACGCAACATGATTCGTGGCGAGGCTCTCGCCATACGTGCATATCTGCACTTCGATCTGTTGCGCGGCTGGGGTCCAATGAATTACGCAGGAAACCCCACGGCACAAGCGACAAAGTGTATCCCGTACCGCACTGTTGCCGACAACTCCAAGCAACCGTTGTTGCCGGCAAAGGAAATTGTAAAGAACATTGTCAAAGACCTTGAGACAGCTAAGGAACTTCTAGAATTCGAGAAAGAGATTTCTCTGAACAGCAATGAATACAGAAACAGACGTTTCCGCTTCAATTACCATGCTGTGAATGCAACTCTGGCGCGTGTATACAACTACACCGGAGAGGTTGAAAAGGCAAGAGAGTGCGCATTGGATGTAATAGACAATTGCGGTCTGAGCCTTATGAGTGGCAACGAAGAGGATCCTATACTTTTCGATGAAGTTATTTGCGGACTTAGCATGCACGAGATGAGCGACTATATGGCAGACTATTTTGCCGGTGGCGACAAGATTGATATAAAATACTATATCAAACTTCCAACCATGAACCTGCTTTTCGAGACATCAGGAATAGAGAGTGATGATATGCGTGCAAAGAGTTCTGCATTCATTAAGGACGATGACAAGCAAATGCGTGTAACGAAGAAATACATCGAAAACGACAACCAGGTAATTCCATTGATACGTCTGCCGGAGATGTATTATATAGCTTGTGAAACATCGGAGGGCGAAGAGGCAGCTCTTTACATAAACAAGGTACGCAACAAGAGAGGTATCTCCATAACAAAGAACGAGACATGCGACAGCAAGGAAGCCATTCTTGCCGCGCTGAACAGAGAATACCGCAAGGAGTTCTATGCCGAAGGACAATATTTCTGGTTCCTGAAAGCACACGGACTCACCGGCCCACTGGACTACAACACCGACGTTACGCTTGTTGAGGAGAACTTTGTATTCCCATTGCCCGACGCAGAAAAAGAGTACGGTTGGAGCGAAGAGAATGAGGAAGAAACAGAAGATACCGCAGACGAAGTTTAATGCAAAATGAGAAACAACATGAAAAGATACAGTCACTATATTACATGGTTGCTTGGTTTGACCTTTATCCTGTCGGCCTGCGACAAGATTGAACCGGATTTCTTTGATGAGGAGTACAACGGCGCATATTTCGATTACCAATATTCAGCAGACTTTGAAAAGACTCTGAATTTTGGCGAGTATGTTGTGGGCAACCCCGAAACCATACCTGTAAAGTTGAACGTAAAACTCTTGGGATATCTTTCGGACGAAGAGCGCACATTGTCGATAAAATCAAAGGAAATTGATGGATATGCCCTTGCAGACATTGTTATACCCGATTTGTCATTCGCAAACAGGGAATATCAGAAGGAACTGGAGATTATTGTCAAACGCCCCGAGGTGGAAGATGAGATTTTTGCTGTATGCATATATCTGGACGGCGAAGGTGACCTTGGAACCGGAATTGCAGGAAAGGATTCTTTCAAGATATATGTAAAGGAGGTTCACGAAAAACCGAGCGTTTGGGCAGGACAGGTTCAGACATATCTTGGCGACTGGAACAGGGAGAAGCATGCTTTCCTTGCAACAATGATGAACAACAACTATTACTACGAAGCTTTATATAGCACAGAGCAGAGCAAGTACAAATATGACGAAATCATCAATTTGAATGAATTGACCGTAAACACTCTGCTTTCCGAAGAACCTGCAGAACCCATAACATTGAACTTCCCGATACTCAAAGCCGAAGAATATCCCGATTACAGCGAACCGTTCTTCTGGGAGAGATATTCGGAACAGCTAGGTTTGTATACTTCACAGAAATTCTGCAAGTTCACACATATGATAAATGCGGCGAACACCACAGAGATAATCGCTGCATACGAAAATGCCGGTGAACAGATGGAAAAGTACAAGGAGACATTCCACAAGGAAGACGTACTTACCATGCTGAATGCATATTACGATTATCCAAAGATGGGTTATACCATTGACCAATACAAGGAACTCCTATGGGTAAAAATAGACAAGGAGACCGATTACATAAGTAAAGGAGTATACATGAGAATTCCATATTGGTGGGAAGACCCCGACAATCTTGGTACAGGCAAGATTGTAAAGAAATACTTTGGCGAGTATACCGATGACAAGTATCAGTTCATGATAAAGACCATGATGGATTATGACGGAATAGACAACTTCGTCGTAGCCACAATCCTGCCGTTCACAATTGAAGGAAAGGGATATGGTTGGGATGAAACCGTAGGTGGAGAAGAGAGACTGAAAGAGTGCTACAAGACAATCAAGGCAAAGAACGACAAGCGCCCCAAGCCTCTGCGTCACGATATCCCCGAAGTTGTGCTGGAATAAATATAAATACAAAAAGAGAAGAGTATGAAAAAGATTATATACAGCCTGATGATTACCGCTATACTCAGCGGTTGTTACGAAGACAAAGGCAATTACGACTATACGCTTGACTCTATGAACGAGATAACCTCGGTTACATTTTCGCCTTCCATTGCAGAGACTGCAAGCGGCAGAGTGATTGAAGTACAGCAGGCCTTGAGCGAGGACGACACCAAACGCCGTATAGATGTGATTATAGAGCAGACTTTGGCAGACAACATTGATGCCCTTGAATTCAATTGGTACAGGACATACGTTGATGTTGATGGAAAATCTGTTCAGGACACAATATACTCGAAAGGTTTTCTTGAATTCGACCTTCCATTGAACACAGAGATGTCGTACGATATTTTCTTGAAGATATATGACACCACAACAACACTGTCGCACTATTCCGGTTTCAAGATAAAGACTCGACCAATATTCAAGAACAGTCTTTTTGTGCTGCATGGTATCGAAGGAAATCGCAAATTGGGCAATATTGAAGTTATAGGAAATGAAACCAAGGTACGTTCCGACATAATGTCAATCACGCCGGGGAATAATTACAGCGATGCAGTAGGATTGTCATACACCACATTCTATGATATTGCCAAAGACCCCATTACCGGACAATGGAAGCAAGGAGAGGCAAACACCATCACCGTATTTAACAAGGAAGGTGGAACAAAGGCATATAATCCCTATGGAATGAGTGTAAAATTCATCGAAGAGGAAATATTCAAACCCGAGAACGACAATTTTGTTTTCAAGAAGATGATTCAGACTGGAGATGCATCCAACTACAGCATATACAGGATTGCACTTTCCGAAAATGGAGATGTGTATGTGGGTAACTGGTTGCACACACTCTACAAGCCGGGATACGGTTACGAGATATCCCAAGGCGATATGGAGCACCAGAGCGACTACTGCATAACTGCGGCAACAATCACCGAGAACCGTTTCCTGTTTTGGGATGCAAAGAACAACCGTTTCCTGTATTCAGCAAAGCATTCAAGCGATTTTGCAATGGATGAGCCAAGCTCGGTAAACCTGAGTCTGAAATCGAATACACCTGTACTCGATGCAAATATCGACTTTACAACACTGTCTGTTTCACCCGAGGGTATGACGGCGTTGCTTGGTTATATAAATTTCCGCGAGAACTATGACGCACAAAAGGCATATTTCATTTTTAAAGATGAATCAACCGAGGAGTTCTATCGCTATGCCCTGTTGCAGACAGCCAACGATGAGGAAAAAACAAGAAGTGCCGTAGAAGAGAAAAAGGCGGCATTCACAATAGAGTGCGAAAAGTTGAATAATTTCATGCCTTCGTGCGATGTATCTACTATAACCTATAACTCTTGGTTCACAACAAACTTTCTGTTCTATTCCGACGGCAAGACCATTTACAGATACAGTGTTTCGAGCGGCGACAACATTCCCGTATATATAGCACCCGACGGTTACAACATCACAATGATGAAATTCCGCACCGAGGACCGTTCAAACTTCACCGGCGACCTGGGACGTATTTTGAGCATCGGACTCTACAATGGGATGAACGGTGCCATAGCGGAAATGAGATTCAACACGGCTGCCGATGTTGATGAAGATTTTGAGACTCTCTTCTATGACAAGGACGACAACGGCAATCTATGGGGAATCATCAAGGATATGCAGTTTACAAATGAATACATGTATAAATCGGACGTATATAGCAACCCACAATAAAATAGAACGATGAAATCGAGGAATATATTCAGTCTGCTTGCATTGGGCTTTGCACTTCTGTTGCCTGTGCAAAGTTTTGGCAAGACAGAAGGCATAACAATTAAAGGAACAGTCAAAGGCATTGAAAAAGGTCGCATATATATGCTTGCGAGAGTGGGAGAAAAACAGATTGACACTCTTGGATATTGCGACTTCAAAAAGGGGAAATTCAACCTGAAGGCAAATATACAGGAGCCTATGGTTACCCAACTGATTCTCGAAGGCTATTCGGGTGGCTTTACCTTGATTGCTGAACCTTCCACTGCATACAAGGCTAATTTGAGTAATGAGAATGACTTTTACATCAAAGGGGGTAAACTCAACAACAGCTATACAGCCCATATGGTATCATCGGACTCATTGCGAGCAATAGTTGCAAGCCTACAAGAGCGATACAACACATTGCGCGAGGCCAAGAAATTCCGTAGTGCAAGCCAAGTTAACGATACGTTGAGATTAGAGAAAGAAAAATTGGCATCGCTCACCACAGAATTCTTGAAAAGCAACGACAATGTGATACTGGCATACACGATGCTGTCGAACATCGAAATGCGTGATATGGGATTCCGCGAAACAAAGAACATATACTCTTCAATGGGCGACGGTGCCAAAGCCAGCCATTACGGAGTAATAATAAAAGAACGTATCCAACGCATGGAAAAGACCGTAGGAGGAGCCTTAGCCCCCGACTTCACCCTACCCGACACAAACGGCAATCCGGTAACAATGAGCACAGTAAAAGCCAAGATAAAGATAATTGATTTCTGGGCAAGCTGGTGCGGACCATGCCGTCTGAACAACCCTGCACTCCGAAAAATATATGAAGAATTTCACAGTCAAGGGCTTGAAATCATAGGAGTTTCATTGGACAACAGCAAAGTCGCCTGGCAAAAGGCAATTGAGAAAGATGGTTTAAGCTGGATAAACGTATCGTCACTCAAAGGATGGGACTGCGATGTTGTACGTCTATATAATGTAAGTGGAGTTCCGGCTTTGTACATTCTGAACGAAAACAACCGCATTATTGCAACAGGCTTGCGCGACGAAGAACTCAGGGCATTCCTGCAAGAATATCTGAAATAAGAATAAAACAGACCATAGACTATGAAAAAGTATTTTGCAATGTTTTTGATTGCTGTCGCTACAGTTGCCACAGCACAAGAAAAAAGATTTGTCATACGTGGCGAGATGAGCAGTCCGCGACTATGCTACAGCGACGAATCTGTAACAGAGATAAAACTCGACCATGTTGTTGACGGACAACATATAACCATGGCAACAGCCAAAGTGGAAAACAACTGTTTTACACTCGAAGGCACAGCACCCGACATGCCGGTTATAGGCTACATAAAAGGCTTCGACAACGGCAGTATACAGGTTTTCCTTGAAGAGGGTGAAATAAAAGTAGGACCGTTTGATGCCGCATATCCTGTTGCTGCCAATATCAGCGGAACACCATGCAACGACACCTATCAGGCATTCCTTGACATCAACGACAAGTGCATCGAAGAGAGTAAAGTGCGCATGAGAGCGACCAAGGCACAGATTCCTGCCGAATTAAGGGACAATCCGGAAATTGAACTGCAATATACATCACCCACATTCTATGTAAACAACCTGCATTTCAAGGTTGCCATAATGGATTTTTTATACAACAATCTCCATTCACCGGTTGCACTATATATTATCAAATATTCTATGTCGCCCGCTTTTGAAACAGAGATGGTACAGAATCTATTGAATGCAATTCCTAAAGAACTGCACAGCCATACAATGTATAAAGAACTGCAGAACGAAATACTTGCAGCAAACCTCAAGGTTGGTGCAGAGGCTCCCGACATAACAGGACGTACACCCCAGGGCGAAGAACTTTCATTGTCCGACTTTAAAGGAAAATACGTTTTCATCGACTTCTGGGCAAGTTGGTGCGCACCCTGCCGACGCGAAATACCATATTTGAAAGAGGTGCTCGCATACTCCGAGAAGAGCGACAATCTTGTTGTACTGAGCTATTCCATCGACAGCAAGGAGAATGATTGGACATCCTGCATTGAGAAAAACAATCTTATACACAAGAATTGGGTTCACATATCAACTCTCAAAGGCTGGAACAGCGAAGCCATAAAGCTGTTCGGAGCCAAAGGCGTTCCATTCACCGCACTTATCGACCCCGAAGGCAATGTGGTTGAGTTCAGACTCCGAGGCGAAGAGATGGTAAAGAAACTCAAGAACATCATTGACAGTGCAAACAAATAAAACGTACGATTATGCGACACAGATTAACAGTTACAATATTCTCCCTTTTTGCCGTACTTGCAGTATATGCACAGAATGTGTGTGTAATAAATGGTAAATTAGCGAACACAAAACTTGCCGGTGGAGAGGTAATTAAAAAAGTATTCCTTACAAGCACCGACGAATATGGCCGAAGCACCATTGTAGCTGAAGCCAAAGTGAAAAAAGGCTCTTATACATTCAAGTACAAGATTGCACAGGATGCACCTGTCATGCAGTACACCATAACAGGCTTCAATGCCGAAGAAGGTATTGAGTTGTTTGTTGAGCCCGGTATAGTAACCATAAACACTATGACAGTTGCCCAGCCTTGCCAAAGCGAAGTAAAAGGAACTCCAACCAACGATTTGTATAATGCGTACAAAAATATAGAACGCAATGCCGTAGAAAGAGTTACAAAAGCAATTGAAGCACTTGAAGCGCAAAATGGCAAGGAGTGGACCGAGAGCAAGGAAGGCAAGACGGAAATAAAACGAATAAAAGCAACAGAGCGCATAAAAGCAGAAGCAGACAGAATAAGATTCCTCATTGACAACAATGCTTCACCAATGACACCACTTGAGATGGAACGCTCTGTTTTGCCATACCTGAGCGATGCATATGCCGAGCAGATGGTTAAGAGCGTTGCTAACACATTACATAAGCACCCCTATTACCTGTCGTTCCGCAACGCTGTGCTTGCACGCACATTGAAGGTGGGTAACGAAGTGCCCGATATAACAATAACCTTCGCCGACGGCAAAGAGAATAAACTCAGTGACTGGCGTGGCAAATTCATCCTTCTTGACTTTTGGGCAAGCAACTGCAAGAAATCCATGGAGAACCGCAATGCCTTGAAGGAGATATACGAAGCAACAAAAGAGCAACAGGATAAATTCGTTATCATAAGCCTCTCTGTTGATACTGACAAGACAGCATGGAGCAACGCCTTGGCAAACAGCGGCATCGATGCAACATGGTGGGCACAGGGAATAGACCCCATTGGCATTGAATCGCCCAATATCAAACTCTTCGGAGTTGAAAAGACACCTCGCATGATGCTCATAGACCCTGAAGGACGCCTTATATCACTCGACATAAAGAGCGATGAAGCATTCATGCGCGTAGAACAGATATTGGAAGGCGACCTTTACTATCTGGACCAGAAATAAAGAAGAAATACAAAATAAGATACAAAAACAATTCATCTTCCGTCCTGGGCAGAAGATGAATTGTCCTTTTTACAGACAGATTAGTACGTAAACACCTTATTTGCCTACCGAAACTTGCCAAAAACCGCAATTTTTACAAATTGTATCAACTTTTTTATTACCTTTGTCGGATGAATCATCAAGAACAACAAACATTATGAAAAACAGACACTTAATTCTTGTTTTACTTTTGACATTATTCTCTGTTACATCATGTATTCAGGATGAAGCCCCAAATGCAGAATGTGATATTGTTTCGGTGGATACTACACAGACTTGGTTCAGGAATAACAAAGATATTCTTACCGGAGAACTCAAAGTAAACAACAATGAAGTAATCTTCAAAGTAAAGAAAGGTGTTGATTTCAACGCAATAGAGATAAACCACGATTCAATCATATCATCATTCTTTTTGACACCCGGAGCAAGAATCGAAATCTATAACGGAAACGACACAGAAAAAAAAGGCATAAAGATTGACAATAACGGAATTCACCTTTGGTACACAGTGTATGCCGAGGATGGTGTTTGGTCAAAAGACTATGATGTAATGTTCATCAAAATGCCAGTTCTTGACATTGACCATGTTTTCAGTTTTGAAAATTTCGAAACAGATAAGTTCACAAACTGGTACGAAATAAATAAGGATGGTTTAAGAAGTGACATATGGTCGAACGGTAATGCCGGTTATAAGATGGTTGCAGGCAATAAGCCCGCATCAGAATATCCTACAGCCACTTACGACAAAGGCTTTTCTGGAGACTGTGTTAAACTCACTACATGCAGCACTGGAACCTTGGGCAGCATGACAAAGATGCCTATCGCTGCCGGTAGCATATTTATAGGAGAGTTTGATGACAAAAATGCAATGAAGGATAAAGAGAAAGCTACACACTTTGGTCTGCAGATTATCCCTGAAGGTTGCAGACCTGTTGCTCTCAAAGGATATTACAGATATACCCCTGGCGAGACCTTTACCGACAAGAACAAACAACCTGTTGAAGGAATGAGAGACGAATGCTCCATCTATGCAGTTTTGTTCGAGATTGACCCCAATAATTTCATTCCGCTAAATGGTTCAAACATAACATCAAGCGACCGCATTGTATTGATGGCAGATCTGAAAAATGGCGGGGAGCCTGAAGATTGGACAGAATTCAATATCCCATTCGAGCCAATGAACGGTAAAGAATTTGATTACGAGAAACTCGCAAACAACGAATATGTAATCACCATCGTTGCAAGTTCAAGCAAAAACGGAGCATTCTTTGAAGGTGCTGTTGGCAGTACATTGCTGATTGACGAACTGAAGATTGAGTGGGAAAAAGAATAATCTTAAAAGGAATTTATAAGTACAAGACACACCATGAAGAAGATTTTTACAATACTACTTGCAACAATATTCGCATTCAACGCACAGGCGCAAATCAGCGATACCGACAAGAATCTGATTGATGCCACAAACAAAGGATGGCAATTCCGCTTGGGCGCAGGTTATCTGTTGGGCGGAACAGCTCCACTCCCAATACCGGTTGAAATACGCGGTATAGAAGGTTTCAACCCGGGATTGAACATTTCAATCGAAGGAAGCATACAAAAAAATATCTGCGACAGCGACTTTGGTGTTCAATTGGGACTTCGCTTCGACACAAAGGGCATGACAACCGATGCCAACACAAAGAACTACTACATGGTAATGAAGGCTGATGAAGCCGAGCTGTCAGGCTCATGGACCGGAAAGGTAAAGACACATGTAAGCAACACTTATGTATCAGTTCCCGTGCTTGCAACATACTCAATAGGAAAACGCTGGACAGTGTCAGCCGGAGCGTATTGGTCATATCTTTTGAAAGGAACATTTAATGGCGAGGCATACGATGGCTATCTGCGCGAAGGCGACCCAACAGGACCCAAAACCGAGGTTACAAGCGCACAGTATGATTTCAGCGATGATTTAAGAAATAATTATTGGGGAATACAAGCAGGCGGTGAATACAAAATATACTCTCACTTGGCTGCTTTTGTAAACCTGCAATGGGGTATGAGCGGAATTTTCCCCGAAGATTATACATGTATTCCTTTCGCACTTAAACCCATCTATGCCACATTCGGCTTTAACTATATATTCTAAATAAATTAAACACATAATAATACTAATTAAAAACTAATGCTTATGAAGAAAATTTTACTCACAATGTTCATGGCTGTTACAACAATGTTTGCAATGGCACAGACAAAAACTTACACAGAGGACTTGGTTGTCACTACTAACGGAGAGTCAACAGAGCCACAGCAGACAACAATTTCTGTTGAGCAGAACGCAAACGGTACATACACCTTGGCACTCAACAACTTTGTTCTTGGCGGAATGATACAGGTAGGTAACATCGTTATCGAGGACATAACAGTTGAGGAGAACAACAACATCAAGAGCTTTACCGTAGATCAGAACATCATTATCACTGCTGGCGAAGGAAATGCGGACGACTGGTTGGGTCCACAGCTTGGTGAAGTACCTGTGAAGCTCACTGGTAAAATGAACGATGAACACCTATATTGCACTATTGATATCGATATGAGCGAAATGTTTGGTCAGATTATCAACGTAGTTTTCGGTAGCGAGGACAATGTAACAAGCATCGACAGCATCAATGCAGAGAACAGTGCAAAGGTAATCTATGACATCACAGGTCGTCGTGTAAACGAGATTACAACAGCCGGCATCTACATTGTTAACGGCAAGAAGGTTTTTGTAAAGTAATAAATACTCGAAACCAGATATTAATGGGCACTACTTTTGTGGTGTCCATTAATTGTTTAAGAAAAAATGGGATTTAAATAATATCCTGCAGATTTTCTCGTTGATAGATAGGTGAATTGACGAAAATGAGAAAGTGGTTGTTTACAGCAATGTTGTTGGTATGCGTGCTTGCAAAAATGCACGCACAATACGATGCGCACTTCACCCACTATTGGAAAATGCAGAACTTCTACAACCCTGCCGGAGCCGGATTTGAAAAGAAAATGGCTATTTATGCAGCATACAGCAACCAGATGACCGGATTCGAGGGCAATCCCAAAACCATGCTCATTAACATAGACGCTCCTATCCCTTTCATAAAGAGCGACCATAATCTTGGTTTGGGCATAGTAAACGACGACATCGGCTTGTTCTCCAACCAACGTCTTTACCTGAATTACGCATACGGTTTCAAACTCTTCAAAGGTCGTTTTGTAATAGGTGCACAAGTTGGATTGGTGAACAGCAGTTTCGAAAGTAAGGATATCGACTTTGGAGGCGGCTCTGCCAACGACCCTGCATTTCCATCGGGAAACGCCGACGGCAACAACCTTGACTTGGGTGCAGGACTACTCTATCAGCACAAATTCTTCTATGCCGGAATTTCGGCTTTTCACCTTAATGCACCACTCATTGAACTGGGCGAAAAGAACGAGATACAGATAGACCCATACTTAAATTTTATGGCAGGATGCAATATACCGTTAAAAAATCCGTTATTATCAGTACAACCTTCATTGATGGTGATGACAGACTTTGTTGCATGGAGGGCTGACATATCGGCAAAAGCAACCTACACATATAACGAAAGGGAGTTCTTTGGCGGTATAACATATAGCCCCACGGTGTCTGTGGCAGCATTTTTGGGTATTGAGATGATGAATATCACACTAAGTTACGGATATGAGATATTCACATCGGGGGTTGGAGCGGCGAACGGTAACCACGATATATACATTGGCTACAAGGTAGACTTGGGAACGTTCAAAAAAGGGAAAAATAAACATAATAGCATAAGAATATTACAATGATGAAGAAATTGGTTTTTCTGTCAACAATTGTCATTTCGTTGACCTTGGCGTCTTGCATAGGCTCACAGATGAGCGGCATGAGCACAACACAAGGCGGAGAGGTTACAGGAGTAAATGGCACAGCCATAAATGAGCCGGCTCCTTATGGAATGGTTCTTGTTCAACGTGGTTCAATAAAGATTGGCGACGAGAGCAACGATTCTCTGTGGGGTAGCAACACACCTGTCAAAAGCATCTCGGTTGACGCATTCTGGATGGATGAGGCTGAGGTATCCAATGCCAAGTACCGTCAGTTCGTGTACTGGGTGCGCGACTCCATTATCCGTGAGCGTCTTGCCGACCCTGCCTATGGCGGCGATGAAACATTCAAAATCACCGAAGACGAGTTCGGTGAGCCAATAACACCATACCTGAACTGGAAGAAACCTATTCCTTGGAAAAAACCTACAGAGGACGAACAACGCGCTATAGAGAGTGTATACATCACCAATCCTATCACCGGTGAGAAGATGCTCGATGCTTCGCAGATGAACTATCGTTACGAGGAGTATGACTACACACAAGCTGCTCTGCGCAAGAACCGCATAAACCCAAGCGAGCGTAACCGCAACACCGACATTCCTGTGGATTACGAGGCTGTTGTGATGATTTCAAAGGATACTGCATACATTGACGATGAAGGCAATATTGTACGCGAGACCATAAACCGTCCGTTGTCGAGCCCATACGATTTCCTGAACACATACATTGTAAACATTTACCCTGATACGACATGTTGGGTAAACGATTTCCCCAATGCTGATAACGAAACATACCTTAAGCTCTATTTCAGCCACCCGAATTACGACAACTATCCTGTTGTGGGCGTAAGTTGGGAGCAGGCAAATGCTTTCTGCGCATGGCGCACCGAATATCTGTTGAAAGGCATGGGAGCGCATGCAAAGTGGATACAACGTTACCGTCTGCCATCGGAGGCGGAATGGGAATTTGCTGCACGAGGCAAAGAGGGCAACCGTTTCCCTTGGGAGCAGGGCGACACAAAGAGCGACGCAGGATGCTACTATGCCAACTTCAAACCCGGAGACGGTAATTACACAAAGGATGGCAGCCTTATAACATCGCAATGCGGAATTTTCTCGGCAAACTCCAACGGACTATACGATATGGCAGGAAATGTGGCTGAATGGACATCTACAGTATATACCGAAGCCGGTGTATTGCAGATGAGCGACATGAACCCCAACCTGAAATACCGCGCGGCACTCGAAGACCCGTATTACATGAAAAAGAAGGCTGTGAGAGGCGGTTCCTGGAAAGATCCTGTAAGATACATCCAGGGTGCGACACGCACATACGAATATCAGAACGAATCGCGTTCATACATAGGCTTCCGTTGTGTACGCAGTTATGCCGGTGCAAACAGAAGAAAATAAAAACATATAATTACGGAATAAACATTTTCGACATATGAAAAAGTCAAAGAGCTTGATTGGTGCCATACAGGCATTCATGGATTCTGCAAAAGGAAAAACCGTCATGAATTACCTCTACAGTTGGGGTGCAGCGGTGGTTATCTTGGGTACATTGTTCAAACTGACACATATTGCAGGCGCAAACCTTATGCTTTTCGTGGGTATGGGAACTGAGGTGCTGGTATTCTTCTTCTCAGGTTTTGAACGTCCTTACGAAGTTGCTGAAGAAAAAGAAGAGACGGGTGCTATAGGACAGCCTATAATAATCAACGGTTCTATAATGACCGGCGGTGCACCATCTTCTGTTGCCGATAGCGATATCCAGCCTGTTGCACAAGCTGCTCCGGTACATATAGGTGGCGGCACACCCGTTACAAGCGGCATGCCTACTGTTGTAGGTAACATGCAGACTCCAAACATCGAAAACATCGATGAAATGGACAAGGTTACCGAAGAGTATGTTGAGCAGGTACGTGCTTTGAATGAGGCTATTCAGCGCATTGCACAGCAAAGCGAGACCCTAGGACGCAACTTGCAGGAGATGGAGACACTCGGTCGTAACCTGACAGGCATGAATGCACTTTACGAGGTGCAGTTGCGTAGCGCAGGAGGTCAGCTCGACTCTATTGACAAGGTGAACGATCAGACCAAGAAGATGGCAGAGCAGGTTGAGGAGCTCAACAACCTGTATGCACGCATGATTGAGGCAATGACAACAAACATGAACCGTCCACAAATCTAATACTTCCAGACGATGAAGGTAAAAAAACAGAAAGTCTCTCCACGTCAGAAGATGATTAACCTTATGTACGTTCTTCTGATGGCGATGCTTGCGCTAAATGTGTCATCGGACGTACTGAACGGTTTCACACTTGTGGACGAAAGCCTTTCAAAGAGTTCGGAAAATACCGGCAGACAGAATGATGCCTTGTACGATGCATTCGAAATGCACATGAAGCAGAATCCCGAAAAGGTACGCGAATGGTATGAGCGTGCATGCACAGTAAGGGAGATGTCCGACAGCATATACAACCTTGCCGAAAGGCTCAAGGTGCGCATTGCCAAGAAGGCTGACGGCGAGGAAGGCGATGTAAAGAATCTCAAGAACCGCGAGGACCTTGAAGCGGCAACACAAGTTATGCTGAACCCCGTAGATGGAGAAGGCAACATTCTCTACGATGCGATAACCGAATACAGGACCAACATGCTCGGTATGACAAATGATTCTATTCTGAAGGAAATCATAAACACAAGCCTCAGTACAGATGTTCCGCACAGAGACATTTCATTGCTGAAGAACTGGCAGGAGTATCACTTTGAAAACATGCCTGCCATTGCAGCAATAACATTGCTTACAAAGATTCAGAACGACGTACACTATGTAGAGGGCGAGGTTCTTCACTCACTTGCGAACAACATCGACATGGGCGACGTTCGTGTAAACCAGATTCAGGCTCTGGTTATCCCGACATCACGCAACGTGGTGCGTGGTGGTGAATTCTCGGCACAGATTATTCTCGCAGCTGTGGATTCAACTCAGCGTCCGCAGATTTTCATCGATGACAAACAACTTGAATCGGAAAACGGAGAATACTCTATACAATGTAACAAGATTGGTGATTACACACTCAACGGATACATGCTTGTAAATGATGGAGGCGGTGTTCAGACACGTTATAATTTCTCACAGGAATATACCGTTGTTGATCCCACGGCTACCGTCAGCGCATCGCTTATGAATGTACTTTATGCAGGCTTTGCAAACCCGGTAAGCATTTCTGTTCCGGGAGTTGTCGCAAATCGCATATCGGCATCCATAACTAATGCAAACGGAACAATAAAGAGCGATGGAAAGGGAGGATTCATTGTTACTCCAAGCAAAGTGGGAGAGGATGTAAAGATTGGTGTTACAGCACGTAACGAAGAGGGAAAGAACCGTAGCATGGGAGAATATGTCTTCAGAGTAAGACAACTGCCCGACCCGATGCCTTTCATTGAGTTCAAGGACAAGGACGGTAACACACAGCGATACAGAGGCGGTTCACCTTTCAGCAAGCAGTCACTCATGAGTACAAACGGCATTGTTGCCGCCATTGATGACGGTCTGCTCAACATCGGTTTCAAGGTTCTCTCGTTCGAAACAGTATTCTTTGACAATATGGGTAATGCCATACCTTTGAAATCGCAGGGAGAAAACTTCTCGCAACAGCAAAAGGACATGTTCCGCAAACTGGGACGTGGCAAGAGATTCTATATATCACATGTCAGCGCAATAGGTCCCGACAACATTGAACGTCTTCTGCCAACAACGCTTGAGGTTATCATAAATTAAAAACAGTAAACAACTCTATACCATGCATTACATCAGTAAAATATTGATAGTTCTGGCAGTTTTTGCCTTTGCACAGAATGCCATTGCACAGCCCCCCACTCGCAGGGACGCTAACAATACGGAGAAGAAGGAGAGTGCCGCAAATGTAAAACTTACCGAAAGGGCAAAAGCACAATACCCCGGTATTGCTGTTTCGGAAGAGGTGGATTGGAAACGCGACATCTACCGTTCAATAAACCTTAGTGTTGAAGAAAATGCGACATTGTACTTCCCTGTGGAGCCTATGGGTGAGAATGTAAACCTCTTCACTCTTCTGTTCCGTCTTATTCTTTCGGGAGATATAACAGCATACAAGTATAATCTTGACGGTTACGAATCGTTCACCGAGGATAACATAATGGATCCTAAAACAATGTTGGAGAACTACAGCATATACTATGAGGAGAAGGACGGTGAACTTGTAGTAGGCAACAGCGATGTTCCAAGTGCCGAGATTCTGAGCTATTATGTGAAGGAAAACCACTACTACGACCAGAGAAGAGGTGTCTATGGCAAACAGATAACAGCCATCTGTCCGGTACAACACAGAGCCGGCGAATTGGAAGTAACAAAATACCCCATGTTCTGGGTAAACTACAACGACATAAAGCCATATCTTGCACAGAACAAGATAATGTCGAGCAGCCTGAACAATGTCGCACAGACCTCATTCGACGATTTCTTTGCAAAAGGTATGTACAAAGGCGATATCTACAAGACTGTAAATGCGAGAAACCTTGCACTGTCGCAATATTGCAAGGATTCCGTAGAGATAAAGAAAGAGCAGGAGAAGATTGAACAGCAACTGAAAGACTTTGAAACAAATCTTTGGAACACAAAGACTGTTGCCGAAATACGTAAGGATTCTGTAGAGGCGGCAATGGCGGCAGCCAACGATACGGTAAAGAGTGAGAAAAAGGAGAACAAAGTTGTAAGAAGAACCGCAACAGCTTCAACAACAAAGAAAAGCGAGAAGAGTACAATCAAAAAGAGCAATGTAAGCAAACCAAAAACCAAGTCTCCTGCACGTAGCAGTTCCGGTTCGGCAGGTGCTACAGTTTCAGTGCGTCGCACACGCAGATAAACTTTTTTCTGCAAACAGTTGTTTACATACTTATTTTGTTGTTCTTTTGCAATGCAGATAGGTATTGAGACGGTGTTGTCATACTTATTGACAATACCGTTTTTTATTAACAAAACATTTTCTGGTATGAAAAAATTATCGGTAATACTCTTTGGCATTTGCCTTTTCATGGCAGTTCCTGCCAAGGCACAGTTTGATTTTGGTATAAAAGCAGGATTGAACTTCAGTGAAAAACCTTCCAATATAAAGGGAATAAAGGATGGACACACCGGATGGTATGCAGGCCCAATGCTCAAATTAATTGCTCCGGGCATTGGATTGGGAGTTGAAGCAGATGCTCTCTATTCAAAGTCGGGAGTAAGCATCGGAAAGGATGTTTATGAAAAGAACAGCATTGAAGTTCCCGTTTATCTTCGTTGGGAAGTAAGAATTCCGGTAATAAAGAAATTCATGATGCCATTTGTTGCTGTTGGTCCACAATGGGGCTACACCTTTGGTGAAAAGGAGTTCGGAGAAGTAGAGAATTGGGAGGATTTGAAGGATTTCACAGGTAAATACCTGAAATTCAACGAGAGTTGCTTCAGTTTGAATGCCGGATTGGGATTCGTATTGTTCGACCACGTGCAATTACATGTGAACTATAATATCGCACTTGGACAGACATGCGAATATTTTGGAGTTGAGAACCTGAACTTCAGCGACGAGTTCAAGACAATAAAATCAAAAAGCAATATCTGGCAACTCTCTGTAGCCTATATTTTTTAAGGACAAGACACGCAACGCATTCACACCATGGAACACGACATACTGAACGAACTTGGTATAAACACCGGGCACAACGAACTGTTGTTATGGGGGCTTATCATTGTCGGTGCATTCCTTCTGTTCTATTTTTTTGAACTGATAGGCAAAAGGATTATCATACCGATAGTGCGCCGTTTTACAAAACGTACCGTCAACAAATGGGACGACATACTGCTGAACAACAATACCATAAGAAACCTATGTCGCCTTGTTCCGGGAATAATTGCAAGTGCCGTATTGCCAATCGTGCTGAAAGAGAACAGCAGTATACTTGTATTCTGCCTTAAACTGTGCAAAGTGTATGTGGCAATAATCGGCGTTGGCCTGCTATGCAGTATATTCACATCGCTCTATAAGCTGTCGCATGAATCGGAAAAAACAAAGGATCACACTCTGCAGGGCGTCTTTCAGATGCTTAAAATAATTGTGATATGCATTGGCGCGATTGTTGTTGTTAGCATATTCTTTGACAAGGATCCAAGCAAATTGCTTGCCGGTCTGGGTGCTTCGGCTGCAGTGTTGATGCTGGTCTTCAAAGACAGCATTCTGGGACTTGTTGCCGGAATACAGCTTTCGGCAAACGACATGTTGCGCCCTGGCGACTGGATAACAATGCCAAAATACGATGCCGACGGATTTGTGATAGATGTTACATTGACAACCGTTAAAGTACAGAATTGGGACAAGACAATAACAACCATACCGCCATATGCACTTGTAAGCGACTCATTCCAGAACTGGAGAGGAATGTTCTGTAGTGGCGGACGACGTGTCAAACGCTCGATATATATCGATTCAAACTCCGTTACATTCTGCGACGGAAAACTGAAAGAGAATCTGATAAAGAAAGGACTTATAAAATCCGACGACGAGAAGCCCAAAGTAAATCTTACACTATTCCGCGAATGGTTGGAGGAGTGGCTACGTAATCATCCGGCAATAAACAAGGATATGATTCTGTTGGTACGACAGTTACAACCCACAGCACATGGTATCCCCTTGGAACTGTACTTCTTCTCGAGCGACACTGGTTGGATTGCATACGAACATCTGCAGGCCGAAATTTTTGAATATCTGTTTGCCATATTGCCAGAATATGGTTTGAAGGCATTCCAAAGCCCTGCAGGCACAGATTTTCATGCCGATAAACAGAAATGACTCAGAAAACTGAGTCATTTCTGTTTATCAGATAATTGTTCAAGGAAGAATGCTGTTCCCTTGTCCGACAAAGCCTCATCATAGCATCCTCTTGCTTCGGCTATAGCCTCAACAATCTCCTTATAATCCTCGTCGGTTAGAGCCATGGACTTCATCTGCGCAAGGGTATATTCCTCATTTGAGTCAATTACATACAGCTCCTTGCTCAAATCATAAGCAATCATCTCCAGTTCCTGAGCCGACGATGCCTTCCTGACCTTTTTTGTAGCACGCTCATAAGCGTCGATACGTTCATCGGATACACCGCACGAAAACAACAAAGGCAACAAAGCCAATAATACTATCTTTTTCATATCAAAAAAAACGGCATTTGAATGCCACTCCGCAAAAATATATTTTTTTTCACAAACGGGGAAGTATAAAGATTATTTTTGCGGTTTGACAGCTTTTTAATACCTTCGCATAATCATGGAGAATTTCGTAGAAGCAATACTGCCGTTGCCATTGCCCGGAACATTCACATACAGCATTCCGGAGGAGCTGAAAGGAAAGGTTTTTCCCGGATGCAGGGTTGTTGTACCATTTGGCAAAAAAATCACATACACGGCGTTGGTAGCATCGGTACACAACACCCCGAACAACGACTACGAAATACGCCCTATAAAAGAGATTCTCGACGAAACACCTATCATACTCGATGAACAGATTAAACTGTGGGAATGGATTTCCAGATATTATCTGTGCTCACTTGGCGACATCTACAAGGCAGCCATTCCGCAAGGTTTGAAGGGAGAGTTCAAACCACGTACAGAACAACGCGTCAAACTTACCGCAAAATGCCACGATGAAAAAGGGATAAACCTTATTCTCCAATCACTATCACGCGCACCACGCCAGAAGCGCCTGCTTGCAACATACTTGCAAACAGCAATGCCCTTTAGCGGAAATGCAAGAGAGATTTCCAAGCATAAACTCCTGGAAGAGGCACAGGTATCGGCAAACATCTACAAGGAACTGCAGGATAAAGGTATATTCGAGACCTACGAAGTGGAAATAGGCAGACTGGTACGCGAAAGTAGCACAACAAAGCCACAGAACACCCTTAACGATGCACAAAAAAAGGCTTTTGAAGAGATAAAGGATCGCTTCAGACAAAAGAACGTGACTCTGCTGCATGGAGTGACATCGGCAGGAAAGACCGAAATATACATACATTTAATTACCGAGACTCTGGAGCGTGGAGAACAAGCGCTGTTCATGCTTCCGGAAATTGCTCTTACAAAACAGATTACAGAGCGTCTGCGCCGTGTGTTTGGAAATAAGATAGGAGTGTATCATTCCAAGTTCTCTGATGCCGAGAGGGTTGAGATATGGAAGAAACAACTGAGCGACGAGCCGTATGACATAATCCTTGGTGTGCGTTCCTCGCTATTCCTGCCTTTCAAGAAGCTCGGATTGATTGTTATTGACGAAGAGCACGAGAATAGTTATAAACAGCAGGACCCTGCCCCACGATATAACGCCCGCAATGCGGCTATGGTACTGGCTTCGTTATATGGAGCAAAGACTCTGCTTGGAACAGCGACACCATCAATTGAAAGCTATTACAATGCCACGACAGGCAAATATGCGCTTGTAAGCCTCACCACCCGACACAGGGAAGTAAAATTGCCACATATCGAAGTTATCGACATGGCTGAATACAGCCGTAGAAAAATGACTGTCGGCACATTTTCCGACCCGCTCGTGGAAGCAATGGGCAATGCTCTGAAAGAGAAGAAACAGATAATCCTCTTTCAGAACCGTCGCGGATATTCCCCACAGGTGGAATGCAAGAACTGCGGGTGGGTGCCACGTTGCAAGCATTGCGACGTGAGCCTTACCCTGCACAAGAACAGCAACAAACTGGTGTGCCACTATTGCGGATACACCATCCCGGCCCCCGTTCATTGCCCGAATTGCGAGGAAAGGAATTTCTTGACGCTCGGATATGGTACAGAAAAGATAGAGGACGACCTGCAGAATCTTTTCCCGGAAGCCCGCATAGAGCGCATGGACCTGGATACTACACGAACACGCACTGCCTACGAAAACATCATTGAGGGCTTCCAGCAAGGAAAGACGGATATTCTCATAGGCACACAGATGGTTTCAAAAGGACTGGACTTTGACAATGTGGCGGTTGTGGGCATAATAAACGCTGACACTCTACTCAATTATCCCGATTTCAGGGCAACGGAACGCGCCTTTCAGCTTATGGCACAGGTTGCAGGACGTGCCGGAAGAAAGAACGGACAGGGAACTGTTTTTCTGCAGACTAAAATGACTGACGCTCCGGTTATTCCGCAGATTGTAAAGAACGATTACGAGGCTTTCTATAACCAACAGCTGAGCGAACGTATGCTGTTCCATTATCCGCCTTTTTACCGACTTGTTTACATATATATGAAGCATCGTGATGTGCATGTGCTCGAAGAGTTCTCGGACATTATCGCAAAACGTATGCGCGAGATTTTCGACAACCGCGTTCTTGGTCCCGACCTGCCTCCGGTTGCAAGAATAAAGCAGTTATACATACGCAAGATTGTACTTAAGGTGGAGAACGGGCTGTCGCAATACAAGATAAACGAAGTTCTTCAGAACATCCAGCAGGCCTATTGCCAAATGCCGCGTTACCGCGCAATTTCAATGTATTACGATATTGATCCGTTATAATAAATCTTAACGACATCCCATTTTATAGGGTAATATTTTGTTCTGTGCTATATATTAGGTAAATTTGCATGATTTTGGGGATACTGAAAAACTCTTAAAAGTTCTTAAGCAAATAAAATTACCCTTTATAATGAAACAGTTCAAAATTCTAAACAACGCGCTCGGTTGGGCAACGTTCCTTATTGCAACCCTTACATATTGCATGACCGTTGAACCTACCGCTAGTTTCTGGGATTGTCCGGAATTCATATTGTCAGGAAACAAGCTGGAGGTGGGACACCCACCCGGTGCACCCTTCTTTATGCTCACAGCAAACTTCTTTTCAATGTTTGCAAGCCCCGAGAAGGTCGCTCTTATGGTAAACATAATGTCGGCAATACTCAGTGCGCTGGGCATATTGTTCCTTTTCTGGAGCATAACACACCTTGCACGCAAACTTATAGTAGACAAGAACGAAACAATGACCAAAGCACAGATGGTTACCATCCTTGCATCGGGAGTTGTGGGAGCATTGGCATACACCTGGAGCGACACATACTGGTTTAGTGCTGTAGAAGGTGAGGTTTACGGTTATTCATCACTGTTCACCGCCGTTGTATTCTGGCTCATTCTGAAATGGGAAGAGAATGCCGACTCTCCACACAGCGACCGCTGGCTGGTGCTTATTGCATATCTTATGGGATTGTCTATCGGTGTCCATTTGCTTAACCTGTTGTGTATCCCCGCAATAGTTCTTGTTGTATACTACAAGAAATACCCACAAGCAAGTTTCAAAGGTTCATTGTTTGCCTTGGCAGTATCGGCAGTGGTTGTTGCCATTGTCCTTTATGGCATCGTGCCGGGTGTGGTTAAAGTTGGAGGATGGTTCGAACTTCTGTTTGTGAACGTATTCGGATTGCCTTTCAACACAGGTTTGATAATATATATCATATTACTGGTCTGCACGCTTGTGTATGGCATATATCTGACCGAAAAAGGCAAGAGCCAAAAGAGCATTGCCGCAGTATTCACATTCTCGGTTGCGTTGCTCGGTATCCCCTTCTACGGACACAATGTAACAGCAAGTGTTGTTCTTGGCATCATAGTACTTGTGGCTATTTACTTTTTGTGTGTCTATAGCAGGAACTTTACAACCACCACAGGTAAAGGTATAGTGACAACAGGAAAGAAATTCCTGGTAAGTCTGAGAGCATTCAACACTGCATTCCTGTGCCTTCTGCTAATTATGGTGGGTTACTCGTCATACGCACTTATTGTGATACGTTCTTCGGCAAATACGCCTATGGACCAGAACTCCCCCGAGGACATCTTTACCTTGGGAACATATCTCAACCGCGAGCAATATGGCACACGCCCGTTGTTCTACGGCCAGGCATTCAGTTCCGAGATGAAGATTGACAAGGCGAAGAAGAGATACAGTTTCAAAGAGACAAGCCCAATATACTCACGTGTGGAGAAAAAAGACGCCAACGAACCGGACAGATACGAAATCATTGGCTACAACAAGGACTACAACTACGTCCAGAACATGTTCTTCCCACGAATGTATAGCAGCGACCATGCACATCAGTATGAACAATGGGTGGGCAAACCCATAACAAACATGGTACGTGCCGAGAACACTGCATTCACAGGAGTTCCGTACATAAAAATGCCTACACAATTGGACAACATGAGGTTCTTCATCAATTACCAGGTAAATTTCATGTACTGGAGATATTTCCTATGGAATTTTGTAGGTCGTCAGAACGATATCCAAAGCAATGGAGAATCGGAGCATGGAAATTGGATAACAGGAGTACCATTCATAGACCATGCACTGATTGGCAACAGCAATGACATGCCCGAACAGCTCGAAGATAACAAGGGTCGCAACGTATTCTTTGCACTGCCGCTCATACTCGGTATAATAGGCATAATGTGGCAATGGAAACGTGGAAAAGAGGGTAAACAACAGTTGTGGCTGGTATTCATGCTGTTCTTTATGACAGGACTTGCCATAGTTCTGTACCTTAACCAGACACCCGGTCAGCCACGTGAACGCGACTATGCATACGCAGGCTCTTTCTATGCTTTTGCAATATGGATTGGATTGGGTGTTGCTGGTATTATCGAAATTGTACGTAAATACACAAAGAAGGAGAGCGTTCTTACAAACGGCATAGTAGCCGCAGTATGTCTTCTTGTCCCGATACAGATGGTGTCACAGACATGGGACGACCACGACCGCAGTGGTCGCTATGCCTGCCGCGACTTTGGACAGAACTATCTGAATACTCTGCCCGATGATGGTTGCCCGATCATATTCACCTGTGGCGACAACGATACATTCCCGCTATGGTACAACCAGGAAGTTGAAGGCGAGCGTACCGACGCACGCGTGTGCAACCTGTCGTACCTGCAGACCGATTGGTACATCGACCAGATGCGACGTCCGGCATACGATTCTCCAAGCCTGCCAATAACGATGAAACGCATCGACTATGCAGGCAATGCCAACGGAAGCATCGAAGTCCTAAACAGCCGTGCAACAGAAATTGCAAAACGTTTCTTTGAGGAGAACCCCGACAAGGCAAAGGTGTTCGGCAACAATCCTTTCGAGATGAACAACATCAGCAGATATTGGATTTACGAAGCCGATGCAGAGCAGAAATCCGAAGGACGTCTTGTTGTTGAAGAGGCTGTAAAATATATAAAGAGCGAACTTGAAAAAGAGGGAAGAGCTATACAGGAAAAGGGCAACAGCGAGTACGGCAAGCTTGTCCGCGGAAAAGCACAATACCTGGGCATGCTTTCTGCAAGCGAATATGAAACCGCTCTGGCACAGGCACAAGGATATGCCGAGCACGGCGCAATGCTTGCCGACTATGCACGTAGCATAGGCAAAAAGGCAATCCCCAACGTGTTGTATATATCGATTGATGCTGAAGCTGTAAAACGCTCAGGCATGATGATTCCGAAAGAATACAAGGAGAATATGCCGGAATATATGAAGATTGACATCAGCGACAAGGATGTACTCTACCGTTATGAGTTCATCATATTCGACATGATAGCCAATGCGAACTGGGAACGCCCGATATATATGTCCATGACTGTAGGCGAGAACAATTACCCTGCCGTGTTGCAGAATTTCTTCATTCACGAAGGTCTTGCATACCGAATATCTCCATTCAACTGGAAAGAATTGGGTTATTACAATAGCGAGACCGGACACCCTGTGGATGTAGAGCGTTTCTACGACAACATAATGAACCGTTTCAAATGGGGCGAAGTAAAGAACAACAAGGATTATTATGCCGACGAAACCGTAAGACGCATGATTTACACTCATCGTAACCTTGTTTCGATGTTGGCGCAGATAATGTTCAAAGAGCAGTATCCCGATGAAAAGATTCTGAACATTCTCGACAAATGGTATCAGGAATTCCCGCATGAGATTATTCCTTATGATGCAATCAGAGATAACAGTATCAGCATTGCTGCCGCATACAAGATAATCCACGACAGGACAAGCGACAAGTCAAAAGCCGCGGAACTGCAGGAAAAATACATAAAGATAGCTTCAGCAATCACAAACGAGCAGATAGAATACCTGAACTGGTACAACGGTCTGAGAGCAAGCCAGAGAAACGAGATGATGATAATCACACGTCTGAACATTCTCACACAGGCAATGAACATTCTTGGCAATGCCGGAATAGACAAAATACCTGTGGAAAAACTTGCAAACATACTTGCAAAGAGTATTGAAACCGAATGCAACTCGATTCTGAACGACAAGACGGGCAACAAGACCACCATCGACAACAAGTTGCAGTTGATGGATTATCAATACGATCTGTTGAGTTCTTTCGCCGACATCCCATCTATCGACAAGAAAATCGGTGTTGCACTCAAGCACATCTGCAACAGCGAAAACAGACGCCTGAAGAAATATAATCTCAACAGATTGCAGGAGAGTGATGCCGAAGAGATTCTTACATCGTTGCAGATAATTGCATCGGCATACAGAATGGCGGAAAATCTCAATAACAGACAGGATGCCACTCTCAAGGATATAGAAGAAATATACCACATTAATGTGGAGAAATACGCACCATACGTATTGAATTACTGATAGTATGTTTATAGAGCAAGTACCCAAAATATTCCGCAACCTCTACCCCAAGGCAATATGGAGGATGAGCCCCGACGAAAAGGCTGTTTATCTCACCTTTGATGACGGTCCCATTCCTTCCATAACTCCGTGGGTGGTGGATTTATTGGGTAAGTACGGCATAAAAGCCACATTCTTTATGGTTGGCGACAACATACGCAAACATCCGCAGGAATACAAGTATGTTGTAGAAAACGGGCACAAGGTGGGCAACCACACATTCAATCACCTGAAAGGAGTTTTTACCAATACCGACAGATACATAGAGAACGTGCACAAAGCCGACATGCTGATACGCAGCAACCTGTTCCGTCCTCCTCATGGTTTCCTGAATCACAGACTATACAACAAGTTGAGTGGACGCTACAGGTTCATAATGTGGGACCTTGTAACACGCGACTACAGTTTTCGCATGACGGGCGAAGAGGTGCTTGAAAACGTAAAGAAATACACCCGTAACGGTTCAATAATAACCTTTCACGACTCTCTGAGAGCCGAAGAAAATCTGAAATACGCCCTGCCGCGTGCAATAGAATGGCTGATGGAGCAAGGCTACAGTTTCAAAGTTTTCGAATAATGGAAAAGAAAGATTTGAGCATATTCATTAAATCCGAGGCAAAGCGTCTCGGATTTGACATATGCGGAATAGCCAAAGCCGAAGCCATACCCGATGACGTGGCAAAAACATACGGCAGATGGATTGAAGAAGAGAGACACGGCACAATGCAATATCTGCAACGGAACTGCGACAAGCGTTTCAATCCCACGTTGCTTGTAGAAGGTTGCAAAAGCATTGTTGTGGTTGCAATGAATTACGCACCAGAAGCACCGATAGAAGGAATAGCCTCATATGCAATAGGCAATGATTATCACAAGGTTATAAAAGACCGGTTATATACATTACTGGATAGTATAAATTCAATCCATCCAATAAAAGGGCGTGCTTTCTGCGATTCAGCCCCTGTTCTCGAACGATATTGGGCAGTAAAGGCTGGTCTTGGTTGGGTGGGCACAAACCGTCAGCTTACCATTCCGGGCAAAGGGTCCCATTTCTTTCTTGGCGAACTGCTTATAGATGCAGAACTTGCATATGACACTCCCTTTATCGGCAACAACTGTGGCAAATGCCGAAAGTGTATAGAGAATTGCCCCACCGGTGCTTTGACGGACAATGGGTTCGACGCACGCAAGTGTCTTTCGTATCTCACGATAGAATACAGGGAAGATTTACCTGAAAACATCGGTAAAAAGATGAAAAAGACCTTCTATGGTTGCGACTGTTGCCTAAAGGCATGCCCACATAACAGATTTGCCGTACCGAACGACATACCCGAATTCAAACCAAAAGAAGAATTACTGGATATGGACTGTGAGAAATGGAAAAATCTCACAAAAGAGCAATACAACATACTGTTCAAGGAGAGTGCTGTGGAACGGTGCGGATATGAACAGTTAAAAAGAAACATATCGGCTCTATACAAAGATGAGGAGTGATTTTTTTTACAAAAAATTACACATATAAAAGATTTTATTCCACTTTTTTGTACTTTTGCCATAAATGACAGAACTCCGCAACATTAGAACGAGATGGTCAAGAAATTCGATTTTCTGATAATTGGTTCCGGTATAGCCGGAATGAGTTATGCTCTGAAGGTTGCAGACAAAGGAAAGGTTGCCCTTGTTTGCAAGACGACATTGGAAGATGCCAACACATATTTTGCACAAGGTGGCATCGCATCAGTTACAAACGGACTGGTCGACAATTTCGACAAGCACATTGAAGACACAATGATTGCCGGCGACTGGATTAGCGACCGCCAGGCTGTAGAAAAGGTGGTTCGCGAAGCACCATCACAGATACAGGCACTTATTGACTGGGGAGTTGAGTTCGACAAGAATGAAAATGGTGAATTCGACCTTCATCGCGAAGGTGGACACTCCGAGTTCCGCATTCTGCATCATGCCGACAATACCGGCGCCGAGATACAGCAATCACTGATAAGAGCCGTCAGGAAGCATCCTAACATAACAATCTTCGACAATCACTTTGCCATAGAGATACTTACCCAGCACCACCTGGGCATTGAAGTCACACGCCAAACCCCCGACATCGAATGCTACGGAGCATACGTTCTTGACATAGCCACCAACGAGGTACACACATTCCTGAGCAAGGTAACCTTGATGGCAACCGGTGGTTGCGGTGCCGTATACAAGACAACAACAAACCCGCTTGTTGCAACAGGCGACGGTATAGCAATGGTTTACCGTGCAAAAGGAACGGTAAAGGATATGGAATTCGTACAGTTCCACCCCACAGCACTATATAACCCGGGCGACCGTCCGTCGTTTCTTATTACAGAAGCCATGCGTGGTTACGGAGGTATTCTACGTACCAAAGACGGCAAGGAATTCATGCACAAATACGACCCTCGTCTGTCGCTTGCACCACGCGACATCGTGGCGCGTGCCATAGACAACGAGATGAAACACCGTGGCGACGACCATGTCTATCTTGATGTAACCCACAAGGACCCCGAGGAGACAAAACGTCACTTTCCCAACATCTACGAGAAATGCCTTTCATTGGGAATTGATATAACCAAGGATTATATTCCCGTTGCCCCTGCAGCACACTATCTTTGCGGCGGTATAAAGGTAGACTTGAACGCGGCATCGAGCATACACAGACTTTATGCCGTAGGCGAGTGTTCATGCACAGGATTGCATGGTGGAAACCGTCTGGCAAGCAACTCGCTTATAGAATCTGTCGTTTATGCCGATGCAGCAGCAAAACACTCACTTGAGCACTTCGAAAGTTACAGTTACAACGAAAACATTCCCGAGTGGAACGACGAAGGCACAAAGATGAACGAAGAGATGGTACTTATTTCACAAGATGCCAAGGAGGTGCAGCAAATAATGAGTACCTATGTGGGCATAGTGCGCACCGACCTGCGTCTTAAACGCGCATGGAACCGCCTTGACCTGTTATACGAAGAGACTGAAGAACTTTTCAAACAGAGCGTTGTAAGCCGCGAACTTTGTGAGCTGCGCAATGTAATCAATGTGGGTTACCTAATTATGCGTCAGGCAATGGAACGGAAAGAGAGTCGAGGCTTGCACTACAACATCGACCACCCCAAGAAAGAGAATTAAAACTGCATAAAGGCGAACAACCACGAATTGTTCGCCTTTTTAAATATTTTATATTTAATCGCAGAAAATAGAGCATTTTTTATAGTGCAGAATTGCATAAAAAAAAGTAACTTCGCAGAAAATTACATATGCCGGTTCCGGCGGAATATTTCCACAGTAATTTGAGAACAAAAAGTGGTTATTACAGACTGAACATTAATCAAAAATAAGCAATTTAAAGGATGGGACTTTTTTCATTCACACAAGATGTAGCTATCGACCTCGGTACAGCAAACACCATCATATCATACAATGGTAAGATTGTTGTCGACGAGCCATCGGTTGTAGCTATTGATAGAGACAAGAAAATGTTCGCTGTTGGTGAAAAGGCAAAACAGATGCACGAGAAGACCAACCCGAACATTCAGACCATACGACCTTTGAGAGACGGTGTAATCGCCGACTTCTATGCATGCGAGATGATGATGCGTGGATTGATAGAGAAGGTTAATATGGGCAGCAAGTTGTTCACTCCATCGCTACGCATGGTTATCGGTGTTCCTTACGGTTCAACCGAAGTTGAGTTGCGTGCCGTACGCGACTCTGCAGAGCATGCCGGTGGTCGTGACGTATACCTGATCTACGAGCCTATGGCATCGGCATTGGGTATAGGTTTGGACGTACAGGCACCTGAAGGTAACATGGTGGTTGACATAGGTGGTGGTTCTACCGAGATTGCCGTCATCTCGCTTGGCGGTATAGTATCAAACGGTTCGTTGCGCACTGCTGGTGACGACTTCACTGCCGATATCCAGGAGTATATGAGCCGTCAGCACAACGTACGCGTCAGTGAGCGTATGGCGGAGCGTATCAAGATACATGTAGGTTCGGCACTTACCGACCTTGGCGACGAGGCTCCACAGGATTACATAGTACATGGTCCTAACCGTATAACAGCCATGCCTATCGAGGTTCCCGTATGCTATCAGGAGATTGCACACTGTATCGACAAGTCTATCACAAAGATTGAAAATGCTATCATAAGCGCACTTGAGCACACTCCTCCTGAATTGTATGCCGACATTGTACACAATGGTATCTATCTTGCAGGTGGCGGTGCATTGCTCCGCGGTTTGGACAAGCGTCTTTCAAACAAGATAAACATTCCATTCCACATTGCAGAGAATCCTCTCTACTGCGTGGCAAAGGGTACAGCACTTGCACTTAACGACTTGAGCGCATCATTCCTGATGAGATAAAGAATGTATACCGTGCAGACGATACTGAATTTTCTTATAAAGCACAATCACTGGTTCCTCTTCACTTTGTTGGAAGGAATCAGTTTTGTGCTTATTGTCAGTTTCAACAACTATCAGGGCGCGGTAATGTTCACCTCGGCAAACAATGTTACCGGAAGCATCTATTCCGTCATGACAGATGTCGACAGCTATTTCAGCCTCAAAAGCGAGAACAAGGTTATTGCCGACCACAATCTTCAACTTATAGAAGAATTGGACAAGACCAGAAACGAGTTGAAGGAACTGAAAGAAAAAGCATTGATTGCCGAAAATCCATTCACAAGAAACAGAGACAACGGTTTCTTCTACAAGAGTGCGACTATAGTAAACAACACACTCAACAAAACCGACAACTACATTACCATAAACAAGGGCACAAACGACGGCATCCAGTCAGAGATGGGTGTATTCAGTGAAAAAGGTATTGTAGGTATTGTTTACCAGGCTTCAAACAACTATTCGATTGTAATACCGTTGCTTAACGGAAAGAGCAAGGTAAATTGCAGAGTAAAAGGAAGCAACAGTTTCTGTGCCCTGCAATGGGACGGCAGTGATACACGTTACTCATATCTTGTCGACTTGCCAAGATATACTGTCTTTGAAAAAGGCGATACAGTTGTTACAAGCGGTTTCTCGTCCATATTCCCGGCAGACATCCCTGTTGGACGAATACACAATCTGGAAGAGTCGGAAGACGGACTGTTCTATCGTGCAAAAGTTGAACTGTTTGTAGATTTCTCAACTGTAAGCAACGTGTTCGTCGTAGGTAATGACGGCAGGAAGGAACAGGAAGAACTTGAAAAAAAACTATTCAAACAATGACAAAGAACACGCTAATCCAATTACGCAACTTTGTACTGCTTCTGCTTGTACAGGTTCTTATATTCAGCCGAATACATCTGTTCGGATATGCCACTGCGTGCATATTTGTCATTTTCATAATCAAACTGCCACGCCATACCACAAGAAACGAACTTCTTATATGGAGTTTCCTTTTTGGTTTGGGGGTTGATATTTTCTGTAACACTCCGGGAATAAATGCAGCAGCGGCCACACTTCTTGGATTCATACGTAACCCATTGCTTGCAGCCTTCACGCCAAAAGCGTTGACAGATGATTTTACACCAAGTGTAAGGAGTCTTAAATGGAACAGATACATGGTATTTTCCTTGCTAGGTAACCTGATATTCTTCACAGCACTGTTCCTGCTTGAAATGTTCACCGTTGCAAGCCCTGTAAAACTGCTTATAAGCATTACGGCAAGCACATTGCTTACCATGCTTTTCACCATTGTGATAGAGTTCTTCTCAAGCGAACGATAAGATGAAGGACTACAGTTACGACAAACGAAAATACATTCTGTCGGGGGTTGTCATCCTCGTACTCATAACATATATCTGCCAGATATACGATCTGCAAATCAGAGAGAACGATTACAAGAGCAAAGCCGATAGTAACGCATTCTACAAAAAGACTGTATATCCCGCACGCGGACTCATGTACGACCGTAACGGCAAGCTGATTGTCTATAACAGCCCGTCGTACGACATAACCTTCATTCCACGTGAAATAAAGGGCGTGGATACGCTTGAACTCTGCAACGCACTCGACATCACTATCGACGAATTCAACGAGAGGATGGAGAGAGTGAAGAACAGACGCTACAATCCAGGATACTCGTCGTATACCGAACAGGATTTCATGACACTGCTGAGCGGTGAGGAGTTCGCTCGTTTTCAGGAAAAGATGTTCCGTTTTCCCGGATTCTATGTAAGGAAACGTTCCATAAGACAGTACAACTACAATGCGGCAGGTGTATTGCTCGGCGATATAGGAGAAGTTTCGCAGAAAACGATAGACAGAGATCCTTACTACCGCCGTGGAGACTACATAGGACAGCAAGGCATAGAGGCCTCATATGAACATGTTCTGCGTGGCAAGAAAGGAACCGAAGTTCTTCTGCGCGATGCTAGAGGACGCATACAGGGCAAATATCAGAATGGTGCACTCGATACGGCGGCCATACGCGGAAAAGACATCACACTGAGCCTTGATATTGAATTACAGGCATTGGGCGAAAGGCTTATGGAGAACAAACTGGGCAGTATTGTCGCCATTGAGCCGTCAACCGGTGAAATACTCTGTATGGTATCGGCGCCATCATATGACCCGGCATTGCTTGCCGGAAGACAACGAGGCAAGAACCACAAAGAGCTTGCACTCAACAAGAACAAACCGTTGCTCAACCGCGCCATAATGGGTACATATCCTCCCGGTTCAACATTCAAGACATCGCAAGCGGCAGTTTTTCTGCAAGAAGGAATTGTCAATTCAAGGACAAGTTTCCCCTGTAGTGGCGGTTTCGTCTTGAACAAGTTCAAACTCGGATGCCATGCACACTCATCTCCCATAACATTGGCACCGGCAATGGCAACATCGTGCAATGCATATTTCTGTTGGGGTCTGCACCGTATGTTCGCATCTGAAAAATATAGCGGAACAAAAGAGGCGATGAATCTCTGGCGCGACTATATGGTATCCATGGGATTCGGCTACAAATTGGGCGTTGACCTGCCCGGCGAAGTACGAGGCATGATTCCCAATGCCGACTATTACACAAAGCACTACGGAAATTATTGGCGTGCCGTAACGGTAATCAGTATCTCCATAGGACAAGGAGAGGTTGCACTCACACCGTTGCAGATAGCCAATCTTGGTGCGACAATAGCAAACAGAGGAACATACATAACACCGCATATCGTAAAATCCATTGACGGCGACACAATACGTTCAGAATTCACCACTGCAAACAAGACTATGGTGGATGCAAATGTCTACGAGGAGATAATAAAAGGAATGCGCCTTGCCGTTACCGATGGAACATGCCATGCCGCGAATATACCCGGACTTGACGTGTGTGGCAAGACAGGAACTGCACAGAACAAAGGAAAGGACCACTCGGCATTCCTTGGTTTCGCGCCAAGAAACAATCCCAAGATTGCAATCGCAGTTTACGTTGAGAACGGAGGTTTCGGTGCAGAATACGGAGTACCCATTGGAGCGTTGCTTATGGAAAAATACCTGAACGGAACACTTTCCGAAGAGAGCGAAGAAAAAGCCAGATACATTCAGAAAAAGTCAATCTACTATGGAAACGAGGAGAGGTAACATATTGGGCAGAATAGACTGGCTGACCATTGCATTGTTCATTGTACTTGCGACAATGGGTTGGCTTGCCATATGCGGTGCCAGCCACAGCTATATAGAAACAAATTTCCTTGAATTCTTTGAGCAAGGCGAGAGAAGCGGAAAACAGGCTCTGTGGATAGGTATTTCACTCTTTACCGGCATATTCCTGCTTGCCATTCCCAAAGACACATACCGCAACCTTTCACCAATAATATATATTGTGGCAATAGCCGTAGGTATATTGACCATATTCATTGCCGAAGACACCAAAGGCTCACACTCATGGATATCATTTGGCTCATTCAAGATACAGCCTGCCGAATTCATGAAATTCGCCACCACGCTCATGCTTGCCTCATACATCGGACAACGCGAATTCAATATAAACAACCGTAAGGACATACTGCGAAGCATTGCCATAATAATGTTGCCTATGGTTGTTATCGTAGCACAGAACGAAACCGGAAGCGCGCTTGTATATCTTTCGCTGTTCATAGTTCTGTACCGCGAAGGCATGACCGGCATATTCCTTCTAATGGCAGTGAGCGCAGTTGTATACTTCGTGGTTGGAATAAAGTTCGACAGCACAATGTTCGACAATCTTCCGATAGCCATCGGACCATATGCAGTAACTGTACTCATACTGACATTCTCCACCGCAATGATAAAGTTCTGGTGCAAGAACGACAGGACATTCCTTGTGCTTGCCATAACAAACATTGCAGGAATATTGCTGCCCTACTGGATTTCGATATACCTTTTTGAATTCAACATAATGATTACACAATATCTGCTGTTGATATTCAATGCCGTATATATGCTGTTGAGAATAAAACTGAACAAAGAGAAGAAGAACCTATGGATTGCACTCTATCTCATAGGCTCCATGGCATTCTACAGCTCGTGCGAATATGTAATGCACAATATCCTTGAGCCACACCAGAAAGTGCGCATAGAGGTGCTTTTAGGACTTAAAGAGGACCTTTCGGGAGCCGGTTACAATGTGCACCAGTCAAAGATTGCAATAGGTTCGGGAGGTCTTGCAGGAAAAGGATTCCTGAAAGGCACACAGACAAAACTGAAATATGTTCCGGAACAGGACACCGACTTTATTTTCTGCACGATAGGCGAAGAACAGGGATTCCTCGGTTCCACCTTTGTTCTTGTATTCTTCGTGGTATTCATTCTGCGCCTTGTGGCACTTGCCGAGAGGCAGAACAACAGATTCGGGCGAGCCTACGGATATGCTCTGGCATCGATTTTCTTTTTCCATTTTGCCATAAACATAGGCATGGTAATAGGTTTTGTCCCCGTAATCGGAATACCATTGCCGTTCTTCAGTTACGGAGGTTCATCGTTCCTTGGATTCTCAATACTGCTGTTTTCGTTCTTGAGAATAGATGCCGACCGCGAGGAGGTAAGGCGTTAATTCCTTTTCATCAGCCTGATTCCTATATCATGCACACCCTTCAAGGTGTCATCGGACATGATATGACGTAAACGGACGGTAACCGAATCGCGGAAAGATACCTCCGGGAACAAGATATCGCTCTGTTGTTGATACAGGATTCCCGCAGTGGCTCCAAGGCGGCGACCATCGTCGCCATATACTACGATAGGAATTGTATCACATGCCAAAAGGCTGTCGTTCATATTATAATATCCTGCACATACAACAAGACTCCTGTAACGGTATGTGGCATCGGTACGAGCCTCTACACGAACTGCACAACCGGCAGAAGGCAAATACGGGCTACCATATACGAATTCAGCAACAGAATCACGTTGCCACTCGCCAGTCAAAGTAGAGAAAGAGTGGTAAAGCGTACCGTCGCACGCACAAAGCAGGAAGAGCAGAATAATACTACTCGCTCTTCTGAGAATTGCCCTTGTTGTTCTTGTCGCGTCTCTCATTGCCTCTTCTTTGATCGGGACGACCACCCTTACGGCGTTTCTTACCGCCACGCTGCATATTGTCGAAACGGTTTATGTTCTCCTGCTCAAGCAAATCCACAGAACGCTTTACTTCGCGTTCTCCGTCTGCCTGAAGACTTTCGGGACGCTCTCCGCGCTTGTTCATCTCAATTATCGCAAAAGCCCTGCGACCTGATATTGTAACGATATTTGCCGGAATATGCTTGTCGGTAGAATATGTAATCTCGCCACGCATGATATCACACTTGAAGAAATAGTATGTACCATCCTGTGTCTCAAGTTCAATATCACGATTCGGCAATCCACGAGAAGCCTCAACATACGCATCCACCTCGTAGTTCAGACAGCACTTGAGTTTTGCACACTGTCCGGCAAGTTTCTGCGGATTGAGCGAGATATCCTGAAAACGTGCCGCTGATGTAGAAACCGACACAAAGTTGGTGGTGAATGTGGCACAGCACAGTTCGCGACCGCAAGGACCTATTCCGCCAATGCGTCCTGCCTCCTGACGTGCACCAATCTGTTTCATTTCAATCTTTATCTTAAATACATCGGCAAGCACCTTGATAAGCTGACGGAAATCGACACGGTTGTCGGCAATGTAATAGAAGATAGCCTTCTGACCATCACCCTGATACTCCACATCGCCGATTTTCATATCAAGATTCAAGTCCTTTGCAATCTGTCGCGAGCGTATCATTGTATCATGCTCACGTGCCTTTGCCTCGGCATACTTCTCCATATCCACAGGACGCGCCTTGCGATAGATTCGCTTGAACTCGCTCTCCGGAGTAAGACGTGTCTTCTTCAATTGAAGAAGCACCAGGCGACCGGTCATTGTTACCACACCTATATCATGACCCGGAACAGCCTCCACGGCAACGATATCACCTTTCTGCAACGGTATATTATTACTGTTCCTGTAATAACCTTTATGGGTGTTCTTGAACTGGACCTCGACAATGTCGGTATACTCCTGATTTTCGGGCACACCGGCAAGCCAGTCAAAAGTATTCAGAGGTGCATCCATCTTGCCACAACCCTTGCAGCAGATACCGGCACAACCATTATTTTCCTTATATTTCTTATCCATTTAACGGTTTTTTATCCAAACAATCATCCTCAACGACATGTCGAAGAAGACCATTTTCGCATTAACATTCTGTTCTATATGTCTTTGGGCTTCGGAGAGTTCCTCCGTAATTCCAAAAATATTATTCTCGTTTACAAAAGGCGAAAAACGTACCGAAAAGTTACGTTCGGCCTGCGACATGTATAACATCTCATCATTCTTGAAGTTCATGATGAAATTCTCGCGTATCATACGTTGGCAATAGTCAAGCAGACGTTTCTGACGTTCACGTCCAAGTGCAGCCACCTGTTCGCTCCATGCCTTCATATCGCGTATATTACGGGCATAAGCCACGCGCATCAGCTGCATGAACAGTTCAAGATACTGCGACTTTTCATCGCTCAACGACAGCAACTCCTCTGCCTTTTCCCAATCACCACAACTCTGCTGGGCAATAAGTGAAGCATCATCAAAAGTGAGTCCGTAACGCTTCGAGAGTTCCTTCTCCATATCCTCTCTTGCTATACGCGGCACTTCTACACGTTGCGTACGGCTAAGAATGGTAGGTATTATCTTACCCGGTTCTTCCGAAACAAGAAGGAAAAGAGTATTCTTCGGCGGTTCCTCGATAATCTTGAGCAACTTGTTGGCGCCGGTCTCATTCATCCTCTCGGGCAACCATATGACAACTATCTTCCAACCGCCCTCGCGCGACTGCATTGAGAGTTTATGAAGAATCTCACCACTCTCGCGCTCATAAATAAGAGGTTGCTGGTTATCAATATTAAGTTTCTTCAACCAGTCATCATAACTGAAATAGGCACTCTTCGAAAGCATTTCGCGCCATTCCGCTATATAGTCATCACTTACAGGGGCAGAATCGCTTGAACTGCTCTTCTTCTTTTTTACCACAGGAAATACGAAGTGAAGATCGCTGTGTATGAACTTGTCCAGCTTTACACATGCCGGGCACGTTCCGCAAATATCTCCACCGCGGTTTCCGCATAACATATAATTGGCAAGGGCAATGGCTATAGCCAACTTACCGTTGCCACGGGGACCGGTTATAAGCAATGCATGAGCAAGACAATTCTCATCGACGCAATGTCTCAATTGCTCGATAACCTCCTTTTGCCCTATTATGTCCTTAAAGAATACTCCCATCAATAAATTGCTTTGGCTATCTCATACACACTGTCAAAAGCATTGATCGTGTAGAAATGAATACTTGGTACACCATGTTGCATAAGTTCTCGACACTGTGCTATACTCCACTCACGTCCAACCTGTGCAACCGACGCATCGTCCTTGCATTTCTGAATCTCAGAAACGAGTTCAACAGGCAAATCCACGTGGAATGTCTTAGGCAACACATTCAACTGCGAGAGACGATGCATAGGCTTGATTCCGGGGATTATGGGTATTGTTATGCCCATAGCACGCGCACGTTTCACAAATTCAAAATATTTGTTATTGTCGAAGAACATCTGCGTAACCGCATATGCGGCACCTGCATCGGCTTTTTGCTTGAACACATCAAGGTCACTCTCCATATTGGGAGCCTCCTCGTGCTTCTCGGGATAGCATGCCACACCATACGAGAATTTCTCGCCACGTTCCTTCATTGCAGTACCATCCACAAAAAACCCTTCGTTGAAACGATTCACCTGTTTCTGCAAGTCGATGGCAAATCTGTTTCCGATTTTTGCAGGAGCCATGTTTGCATCGTGCTTGCACTTGTCGCCACGCAAAACAAGGATATCTGTAATACCCGACAACTGCAGGTCGATAAGTACATATTCGGTATCCTCAAGCGTGTACCCATTACATAGTATATGCGGCACTACAGGCACACCGTATCGATGATGTATTGCAGTTGCCACAGCAACTGTTCCCGGACGACGACGTATGGAACGAAGCGCAAACATACCATTACCCATATCCCTATAGACAGGTTCGCTATGATGAGTGGTTATATTTATATAACCGGGATTGAATTCCATAAGCCTGTCGATATTGGCAAACAGTCCATGCGTGCCCACACCTTTCAACGGAGGCAACACCTCAAACGAAAAGGCAGTTTTCGACGATGAATTTATAAAATCTATTACTCGCATCTACAATATTCCTGAATTCACGCCTAAATTAGCGTAATATACAATTATACAAAGATAAAGCAACGAGTTGAAAAAACCTATCCTGCAAGTAACTTTTATAAAAAAAATAGAGCCTGCCATACAAAACAGCAGACTCCATTTTTGAATATCAGAGGAAATATCAATCCTTCAACTTAGCCTTTATGAACTCACGGTTCAAACGCGCGATATTGCTGATTGATACGCACTTTGGACACTCAGCCTCGCAAGCACGAGTGTTGGTACAGTTACCGAAACCAAGTTCGTCCATCTTTGCAACCATAGCCTTGACACGCTTAGCAGCCTCAACCTTACCCTGTGGCAACAATGCAAACTGGCTAACCTTTGCAGAAACGAACAACATAGCCGAACCGTTCTTACAAGCGGCAACACAAGCACCGCAACCGATACATGCCGCTGCATCCATAGCCTCCTCGGCAATATCCTTACCGATAGGAATTGCGTTGGCATCGGGCATACCACCGGTGTTGATTGATACATAACCACCAGCCTGCTGAATCTTGTCGAATGCAGTACGGTCAACCATAAGGTCGCGGATTACAGGGAAACCTGCAGAACGCCAAGGCTCAACAGTGATGACATCACCGTCCTTGAAACGACGCATATATAGCTGACAAGTTGTTGCACCTGTTGCAGGACCGTGTGGGTGACCGTTCACGTAAAGTGAACACATACCACAGATACCCTCGCGACAGTCGTGGTCGAACACGATAGGCTCTTTGTTCTCATTTACCAACTGCTCGTTAAGGATATCGAGCATCTCGAGGAATGAGGTATCGCCGGGAATGTCCTTCATCTGATATGTCTCAAATGCACCTTTAGCTTTAGGACCTC
>JAEIGA010000099.1_pt1 | contig 116227 bp, 119 predicted proteins | sample 9270691 | NCBI WGS metagenome assembly JAEIGA01 (sample SAMN17057246, study PRJNA624740) | gut metagenome | biome: biome; isolation source: fecal sample | host: Bos grunniens | place: China: Xizang | collected 2019 | reverse complement strand
ACTTAAAAATTAAATATACAGTAGGGATGGAATAGCCCTAACTTATACGCCTGTGGACATTGTGTAAGACATTGAGTTGCGTATCATCGTAGCCAATGCAGTAGTGGTTGAAGCAGGAAGCTCCGACTTCAAATACGAAGTGTTAAGTCGGAGTAGTTCACGCGGAGATAATACTTTAACACATTATCTGTATAACGGAAGAGCTGGTGTAAGTACGGATGATAACGGTCTGTATTACATGCGCAAGCGTTATTATAATACGGATATAAAACGTTTTATCAACAGTGATATTTTAACGGGAAGCATAGATAACTCCCAGAGCCTGAATAGGTATTCATATGTTCAGGGAAATCCTGTAAGTTACACGGATCCGTTTGGTTTATCTCCGATGTCGGGATTCTTTAGCGGAACAGGACTTGCTCATGGAATATTGGGTATTCTCGGATGTGTGCCCGGACCTGTCGGAATCGCAGCTAATGTTGCAGATGCACTGGTTTACGGAATCGTAGATCATGACGCTGTCGGAGTTACGCTTTCACTCCTTGGTGCACTTACAATGGGGGCCGGAAGTGTAGCAAAACATGCAGGAGCAGGTGCGAAGGTCACCAAGACGGCAAAAGCGATTCAGTACGGAAGTATGTTTATAACTTCCGGATTACAATTTGCACTAAATGCAAAAAACACAATAAACGTCGGAAAAACTATGTATGATAAATACATAGTTAACGGTCAGAAGACAGACAAAAATACTTACGCTGAAGTGGCAGCGTTAGTATTAAACAGTGCAGGAATGTTCATATCCGGAACCCAGATATACAGCAGCGGAAGAGGATTTGTAAATGAGCTTTCTACGTCTGTAAACAGTAATGTTTTGACAGAGGTTAATGCTGGCGGTAGAGAAGCGGCAACGAGGCAAAGTGGGATAGATAAGACCAGCTATGGAAAGTCAATAGAAAACACAGAATTTTTTAAAGAAAATGGAGGCTTGGAGGCTTCGGATTACATTTCAATTCATTCAAGAAAACATATGTACAATCCGGATACACTATCTACACCTAAAAAAACTCAATATGGAAAAGATGTTAATGTCGAAAAATTGTATGAAGATACTATTATGAATCCAGATGAAGTAATTTATAATATAGATCAAAACGTAATGATGTATAAGAAAAAGTATCCTTTTAACATTAGTACGAGTGAGACACCAACAGGTACGCATAGAGTTTTTATACCATTAAATATACAAGGAAAGAAAATAATTAGAATGAGTCAATTCCCATTGTTTAAAGGTGACTGATATGAAATATAGAATTGAAAAAGCATTGAATGTAATTATACCGGAAGGAATAAAGAAAATCATTGAAACAAATAAAGAAATTAACATTTTAGTGGATGGTGAGATGAATAATTTTATAGTTCTTTCGCCAGATGAAATGTTGGAAGCATACAAAGAGCAAAAGGACTTATTTGATTACAATATTATTCCGTTTGCTTTATTAGATGATGATTACTTGTGTTTAAACTATCAAAATAATATAATTTCAATTGTTTATTGGAGTTCAGAAAGGGCAGTGGAATCAAAAAATTTAGCTATATTCGAATTGTACTCATCTTATGATGATCTTATAAATACATTGTTGTAGTCAACTATTAGATGGAGGAACGGTTTCGGAAAGTTCATTAAGAAGTATTGTTCCAAAGGATACTTCAAATACATTCGTACCTTCAAATACTATTGCAGAAGGATATAAATACAGTTTTAATATTAATGGTACAAATAAGGAAATCAAATGGCATTCTCCAGATTTGAATGCTGCGGCAAAATATCCTGGATGCAATTCAGGAAATGGGTGGACTGCACAAATTAAAGTTAATAATACTTTATTAACTCAAGGTGGTAGTTTTACTAAAAAGGCAAAAAATTATACGCATATCCCATTGAAAGGAGGTTATTAAAATGACGCATTATAGTAACCTTCCTGATTATATGGATTATAATGAATTAAAACAATGTTTTATTGAATATTTGATTATTTATGCTAACAATACGGACAAAAATAATGTATATTATGCATTAGATGAGTTGCTTGAATTGTCTGATAGGCAATGGCATACCTATGAGCTATTGGATTGTGAAATAAAAAAGCAATTATACAAGTATTTAAAAGCAGTGATTGATTTTGAGGATGAAAAAATCATGCATTATATATTATGTATCATTCCGTATATTGGCTTGGGTGATTTATTCTCATATATTATTGATAATAAGGATTGTATAAAAAATATTAATGTTTTAAAAGATATAATTTTATCAGAAAAAGAGTATGGGGATACAGTAAATAATCCTTATTCAGGAATGTAAGAAGAAATATTTATAATTGACAATTCTTTAATGATTGTCAATACCTTAGCACCACAACCCAGATGTATGGCAGCGGAAGAGGATTTGTAAATGAGCTTTGTACGTCTGTAAATAGTAATGTTTTGACTGAGGTTAATGCTGGCGGGAGAGAAGCGGCAGCGAGGCAAAGTGGGATAGATAAGGGTGGAAGTGATGTAAATCCTAATGCACTTAAGTATAATGGTGATGGTACATGGACAAGCAATGAAGGATTGATTTATGGACAAAGTCAAGATGGGAATAGGGTTATCCATGTATTGAAACATACCACTCCAGACCCGTCAAAGCCTTTACATACTGTTTATAATGTGGATAAATCTAATGTTATAGGATTAGTTGATGAAGCATAGACAAAACGTGGAAATGGAATAATGCAGGGAAACGGAAATGTTTTTATGATATTGATATGGGAAGAGTCATTGGAACTAATAATGAAAGTGTAATTAGAATTATTACTCGTGGATATACTAATGAAATAATTACCGCCTTTCCAAAGGGGGTGAATTAGTGATAGAGATATGTCCATATTGTGAACAAGGAAACGTCATATACGCAAGAATTAACAAGGGATAGTGTTTCCACAAAAGTAAGAAGCGGAGAATTAGGAAATATTTACGACTATGATTTTGAGTAATCAAAATACAAATATAATAATAGTGTGTCGGGACATTCCAACCAAGCCTCTCATAGGCAGACCTAATAATGTTCTATAAACAGTGATTATTACTAATTGTTTGTTGAATTGTGATTGTAACACAATGATCTAATGAGATAGGAGATCTGGATAAAATTACAAAGTATAGCTTAATAAAATACCGTTCATTTTCGTATATAAGATACTTACATTAATGGTCAGAAAATCATCCTAAATACTTTCGTTGAAGTGGCAGCGTTAGCATTAAACAGTGCCGGAATGTTCATATCCGGAACCCAGATGTATGGCAGCGGAAGAGGATTTGTAAATGAGCTTTGTACGTCTGTAAACAGTAATGTTTTGACTGAGGTTAATGCTGGCGGGAGAGAAGCGGCAGCGAGGCAAAGTGGGATAGATAAGGGTGGAAGTGGTACTGTAAATCCTAAAGATGTTAGGTATATGCAAAGTTCAATAAAAAATCAAACTGGAGATTATATAGTATTGGATAATGCACAAGCACTAAAGGAAGGCACACTAAAACCAAGTGATTTACCAGAAATACGTATATGGATAGATAACGATGGAAATTTATGGACATTAGACCATAGACGATTAGCAGCGTTCAGAATTGCAGGCGTTGATGAAGTACCTTTTAGATGGGCTACAGATGAAGAAGTAGCAAGTCAAATGTGGAAGATGATAACCAAAACAGGCGGAGATTCAATAAAACTAAAACTTGGAAATGGTAAATCAATAATAATAGATGATTAGGAGAGATTAGCCAAATGAATGTTGAAACTATTAATAAAATAAAAAACAAAAATGATTTTTTGACTTTTATGAAAGAGCATGTTATTTCAGATGATAATCAAGTACAATTAAATGAGTATTTAGAATCTGTGATATCATGGGTAGAAGATATGGATGGTTTCTATAGTAATACAGGAATAAAACAACCTGATTCAATAGATTGGAGTTTTATAGCAACATTATTCTACGTTGGTAAAATATATGAGTAATGTTTATTTCCAAAATAAGATAGTAATACCATCTGTAAAAAACGTTTGTAATATTATAATTAATTCGAATGCATATAAATACTGTAACAATCCGTTAAGTTATATTGATGATTTAAATGAATATGATGGAAGCTGAAAGTATTACAGAGACTGGAGGTGACTGTCATTCAGAATAAAAGATTATTGAAGTATCTTCTGTTGATGGTCGTCGGTCTGCTTCTGGTACTCAATTTTCAATAGGGGTATCGGCGAGCACTAATTATGATAGGCAAGAGGTGGATGCTTGTATAACTATAAGTCAAAGAGTCTCTGTCAAGGGTGGAAGTGGCTATTATAAGGATGCTAATGGTCGTTGGCATAGACCGAATGGACAGTTTGCTTCCAATGCAGAAATGGGAATAGATACTCCAGTAAAAACATCAACTGGAACACATGGTAATTCATTATCAGACCCAAGGACAAATTATGGATATGCGTTAGTAGATAAAGATACAAATGAAATACTAAAATTTGGAGAAACTCTTTATCCAGATTCAAGATACTCACAAAACTTCTTGGACAAGAATAATGCCAAAATGATAATTATGGAACAAGGAAGTAAAGCTGATATTCATTATTGGCAACATGATATGAATGAATACTACTTTAATAAATATGATGAATATCCACCGTTGAATTCAAAAGGATGGTAATAAAAATGGAGATAAATATAAATTCACCAAGATATTATAAGGATATATATGGTATAGATAATGAAATATATCAATTATGTCAAAATATACATATTTTTTTTAAAGAGAAAAAATATAGTGAATTAATCAATATAGTTGGAATTGTGCCAATTATTGCGCCTCAAGAGTTTATAAATCAGGGGAAATATAAAGAAAAAAAGTTTTGCTCTACAACATATGGATTTGCGGATGTTCAGTTATTTATTGATTATAATTCATATGTAAATGGGAGTATAGAAGAAAAAAAAGTATATATTATTACTAATGTTTTAAAATCAGTTAAAGCAATAAAAAGTAAAGGTAAAATTGATTATAAACTATTTGAATCGGATATGATGGAGTTCTGCAAAAACAATAATATTGAGATTTGATGATTGTCAATACTTTAGCACCACCATCCCCTCCCCTCAAAGCCAACCCAAGTAAATCCGACCACCATCCTGAACCTGAATCGCCTCTCAGCTACGCTGATGTCAGTCGATGAAGGTGAGGGTAGCGAGTTACGGTAGTAACGAGCAAGATATAGCGGATTTAGCCCCAGTTGGGAATACTTAAGTAAAAATCAATAATGAATTTTTAGTTTAGTTCTAATAAGCTAATATGAATGCACTCTTAACAAATATATTTTTATTAGGGGTGTTTTTCTATGACTAAAATTAAATATATTAATTCAAATCAGCTTTATATCTCTCAAAATGCAGAAGTATCGCTGAAGTTGGTGGAATAGAAGGTAATTGGAATAGTGCTAAAGGAATTGAGTATCAAAATGCTATTCAAAATAATATAAATAATGCAACTGATATTTACATTTCCAAATATAGAGGTACAGATGTTTATGTATATTATAATTCGAATACAGGGTTAGGTTCATATGTTGATTATTTGGGAAATTATGTAGGCGGATGGAAATTCTCAACAAATCAACTTAATTATCATAGTACAAATGGATTAAAGATATATTAGGAGGTTTGTTGTTTATGGGAAGTTATATCAATATAGGATTGGCATCCAAAAAATCAAATATAAAAAAATCCGTAAAAAATTTATTCAGAGAATTAAAGGAGTTTGTTTTTTTGAGAGTATATTTGCCGCATAATAATTACGATGAGTGGGTATCACTCAGTAATAGAGAGTGTTCTGTTGATGAAGCTTTTGATTATTGTCTCAAATATGAAATGTCATACTTTGTTGGTGGATTTATACTTAATTATAAGCAATTAAATAATGTCGAATTTGCTTTAGAAAAAACTAATGATGACATAGTGTGCCTTATTATTAAGATTCCAGACGGAGAATTATTAAATGATATTGATGAAAATGAGTGTTGTGTCATTGAATTTTTGAAAAAGATAAAGGGCTTCAGTTTTGCCTTTTGTGATAGTGAAGCACATTTAGATGATGATAAGTATTCGATATATGTACAATATTTAGATAAGCCTATATTTACATATAAAGATTGGAAAATTGATGGAATTACAGAACGGTGAGTATTAATTACTTAATCCAGAAAGGTAAAATATGGAGATAGGGAAAATAAACTTACATGATGAAAAGTTGATAAGCATAAATATGATTTCAAAGGCTGATTTTTTTGACGAGATTATTATAAAATCTGAATATCAAGATAATACTTTGATAATTCAATGTAAGAACTGTTATTCAGCTAAGTTGGATTGCAATTTGTTTATTAGTGGATGTGATACTATAAGAAGTTTTTATATGGAAGATATAATAAAGGAAAAAAATATTAGCAATTATCCAGAAAAAAAGATTTCTATTCCGCTAAAAAAAATATATATTAATTTAAATACTTCAAATTCTGTTATAGAAGTATTAGCAAAAGAAATTACATGTTGCTATGAAAATGAGGTTGAAAAATGAGTCTAATAGAAGAGTATATACAGAATATAAAAATATGAAGCTTTACTGATTCATACTATAAAAATGCTATCACTGCAAAATCTAGGTTATCACTTCCAGAAAAACCCCAATATATAACAGAATTTAAAATTGAGAATAATCCAAAAATCCATGGTGGAACTAGAGTAAAAACAGCTTTTGGAGAATTAGGTGGTGGTCGAGAATATTTTACAGATGATGTGGTAAAGGTTAAGATTATAAATTATCAAAAGATGATAGGAGGCAACTAGATATGGTATTAGAAATTATTATTTCAGAACCATGGGATTTTAAATCATCTGATGGAGATAATTTTTTAAAGGTTAAAGTATTAGAAAGAAAAAAAGTGTTATTAGCGCAAAAGCATTATCTAATTATTCTGGCAAAGAAGGTTATTTAGTAATTACACCAAGGAGTAATTATGGCGATATTAATATATGTCAAAAGTCAGAGAAGGGTGAAATTACATATTGCATGATAGGAAAATATGCAGATAGATATAATCGAAAGCAATAGAAGAAAGAAGATTTATTTGTGGAGGCATATTGTCTTTCATTGAGTTATGATATTAATTATGAAATAATAACTGTTGTGGTTAAGCATTTTTGTAACGTGGGTATGCGGACAAAATTACGAACCAGAGTTTAAGAAAAATACTTACGCTGAAGTGGCAGCGTTAGTATTAAACAGTGCCGGAATGTTCATATCCGGAACCCAGATGTATGGTAGCGGAAGAGGATTTGTAAATGAGCTTTCTACGTCTGTAAACAGTAATGTTTTGACTGAGGTTAATGCTGGCGGGAGAGAAGCGGCAGCGAGGCAAAGTGGGATAGATAAGACCAGCTATGGAAAGTCAAGTAAAAATTACAAAAATTCATTAGATTATTTGAAAGATATTGAAAATATAAATGGAAAATATTATGCAGATAAAAAGATAATTGATGAAATAGGACAGATTGAGGCGAGAGGAGAAGATTTTTCACGTTTAAATAAAAGCATAATGAGTTCAAGAGCATCCACTGAAGGAGGGACTTCAATTGTTTATAGATACAGCGATGAATATGGAACAAAATATATGATTCATGAGGTGACAATCGCTGATGGATACATTATTCATCGAGACTTTGATGCTGTAAGGATTTTATCAGGTCAAATAATAAACAAGGGGCATTAATGGTTATGTATTATAATGAATTTATACAGATTATTGAAAAAATATTAACTGAAAAAATTGAAAAAAAGAATCTTGAAAAATATTTAATTCATTCTTTTGATTTTGAAAAGATATATGAATCAGATGATGTGTTGCTAACGGATGTATTTTTTTCTTTGAAACATTATGCAAGTGGAGAGGAGATAATTAGCAAAAATGAATGGATATTTCTTAAGAAATGTTTACTAGGAGAATGTGAATATAGTATAGATGAAAAAATGCGTATCACAACTAAGCCTCCCGACAGGCAGGCTTGAATAGAAATGACTAATTTTAAATTTTAGCCTGATACATTTGGGGATTTTTCTATGCTGATGAACATGGTAATCAAAATAATGATTATAGACGTTTCAACGATGAAAGTGAAGCTTGTAATTACATGTTTGATAAGCTGATTTATGAAAAAGAACAATAGTAGATGCAAGAATATGAAATGTCAGAAAGGATTATTTTATGGAAGGTTTACCACCGTATGCGACAGAAAAGAATTATATTGAGGCAAAACAAATAGTAGCAAAACTATTTATAGATATGGAAATCCATTGCTTTACTGATGATTTTTTACAAGAAAAGACTATCAAATTATTATCAATTGTATATGGCAAGGGCGGCGGCTATACTAAAGACATGTATTGGGAATTTGGCAAAGCATTCTTTGAAAAAGAATCTCTTTTAAACGAATTACGAGAAAAAGGAGAATAAAATTCTAAGGAAGAAGCAGTTGAGGCTCCTATGAAGATACTTGATGAAATAAGGGCTTATAATGGAAAGTTAAATTACTGTGAACTGGTTGAATTAGTAACAAGAATTAACAATCGTGTTAATGCACAGGTAAACCAGGGAACAGGAAGAATTCCGATGATGTATTTTAACAGAGAAAAGGCTTTCTTAAACAGCCTACCCACTGATACCATAAGAAAGACTTATCAAATCACCACAAATACCGTAAAAGTCAATCATTCAAGCATGTTTTATTACAAAGGATGCTTGATGACTTCATACTTTTTCTGATCGTACATTCTTAATTCAACCTTTCTGATAATGTCCACCTCCTTGTACAGAAGATAGCCTACCACATTTGAGACATTTTCTCTTGTGGTTTATTAAGACATTATCAAAAATGGTTTATATTATAAGAAACTCAAGCCTTGCTACAATTGACTTAAAATCTATATTATGTTAATATTTAATCTGTGCGTTGAAGATGCATAGTAAGTAAAAACTGCTGTCTTGTTTGAAAGCATGTACAGTAATACAGAGAGTTTCGTCACCGGCTGAAAGCGAGACGAGTTTGATACTGAAGTTCACATCGGAGCTCCATTTTTGAAGGACAATGGATTCGAAGAATTAGGAGATTTTCTAAAGAGCAGAAAGTTTTCTTAAAAATGTAAAAGTTTGTGTAGAAAATGGCGAGTAATGGACGTAAACCATAAGATAAGTGCCTAATTATAATGATTAGGAAGTTGGGTGGTACCGCGATAATTCGTCCCAATCAGATAGAGATATCTGGTTGGGCTTTTTTATATTGCCGACCAGGATTAAAATATTTGTTTGAAAGGAAAGAAGAACTATGATGAAGGAAGATTTAGAGAAGATTCAAGCAGAAGCCCTTGAAAAAATCCAGAATTCTGACGCCCTAGAAAAATTAAATGAGATAAGAGTTGCTTATCTTGGAAAAAAAGGTGAGTTAAAGCAGGTTTTAAAGGGAATGAAGGACGTGGCTCCGGAAGACAGACCTAAAGTAGGAGAAATGGTAAATAAAGCCAGAGAGATAATTGAGAGCAAACTTGAAGAAACAAAGAAGAAACTTGAAGAGGCAGCTAGAGAAAAGAAGCTTGCTGAAGAAGTTATAGACGTAACTCTTCCGGCTAAGAGAATAAAGTTAGGTCATAGACATCCAAATACAATAGCTCTTGAAGAGGTAGAGAGAATATTTATTGGAATGGGATATGAAGTAGTAAGTGGTCCGGAAGTTGAATATGATTACTATAACTTTGAGGCTTTAAATATTCCGGCTAATCACCCTGCAAAGGATGAGCAGGATACATTTTATATAACAAATGATATCCTTCTTAGAACTCAGACATCATCAGTACAGGTACATGAAATGGAAAAGGGAAGACTTCCAATAAAGATGATTTCCCCGGGAAGAGTATTTAGATCAGATGAAGTAGATGCAACACATTCTCCTTCTTTCCATCAGATAGAAGGTCTTGTAATAGATAAGAATATAACATTTTCCGACTTAAAAGGTACATTAGCACAGTTTGCTAAGGAACTTTTTGGAGAGGATACAAAAGTAAAGTTCAGACCACATCATTTCCCATTTACAGAGCCAAGTGCCGAAGTAGATGTATCATGTTTTAAATGCCATGGTAAAGGCTGTAGAATGTGTAAGGGCTCTGGATGGATAGAGATTCTTGGATGTGGTATGGTTCATCCACACGTTCTTGAAATGAGAGGTATTGATCCAAATGAGTATACAGGATTTGCATTTGGTGTAGGTCTTGAAAGAATAGCATTACTTAAATATGAGATCGATGATATGAGACTTATGTACGAAAACGATGTTCGTTTCTTAAAGCAGTTTTAATTACAAGGAGGAATCAAGATGAATACACCATTATCGTGGATAAAAGCATATGTACCTGATTTAGATTGTAGTGATCAGGAGTATACAGATGCAATGACCCTTACAGGAACAAAGGTTGAGGGATTTAATAGATTAGATAAGGACCTTGAAAAAATCGTTGTAGGTCAGATAGAGAAAATAGAAAAACATCCTGATGCAGATAAATTAGTTATTTGCCAGGTAAACATTGGAACAGAGACAATTCAAATTGTAACAGGAGCTCCAAATGTTGAAGTAGGACAGAAGGTACCTGTGGTATTAGACGGAGGAAGAGTAGCCGGAGGACATGACGGAAGTAGAACTGAAGGCGGAATCCAGATAAAAAAAGGAAAACTAAGAGGCGTTGAATCCTATGGAATGATGTGCTCAATTGAGGAATTGGGTTCAGATAGAAATATGTATCCGGAAGCACCAGAAAATGGTATATACATTTTCCCTGAAAATACAGAGGTTGGAGCAGATGCTGTAGAAGTACTTGGTCTTCACGATACAGTATTTGAGTACGAGATAACATCAAATAGGGTAGATTGTTATAGTGTAATTGGAATAGCTAGAGAAGCGGCTGCAACATTTAACAAGGAATTTAAACCACCTGTCGTTAAAGAAACAGGAAATGATGAAAATGTAAATGACATTGTTACAGTTGAAGTGAAGGACCCTGATCTTTGTAGAAGATATACCGCCAGAGTTGTAAAAAATGTTAAGATTGCACCATCACCACAGTGGATGCAGAGAAGACTTGCAAATGCAGGAATCAGACCAATTAATAATATCGTAGATATTACTAATTACGTAATGGAAGAATATGGACAGCCAATGCATGCATATGATCTTTCGACTTTATCAGGAAGCAAGATAATTGTTGAAAGAGCAAAGGATGGAGAGACATATACAACTCTTGATGGCCAGGAAAGAAAATTGGATAAAGATATCCTTCTCATAAAGGATGCCGAAAAGCCGGTAGGAATAGCAGGAATCATGGGTGGTGAAAACTCAATGATTACAGATGATGTAAAGGACGTTATGTTTGAGGCTGCATGCTTTGATGGCACAAATATAAGACTTTCATCTAAGAGATTAGGCCTTAGAACTGATGCATCAGGAAAATTTGAAAAGGGTCTCGATCCAAATAATGCTATAGACGCTATAAACAGAGCATGCCAGTTAATGGAAGAACTTGGTGTAGGTGAAGTTGTAGGTGGCGTAGTTGATGTATATGATAAGAAAAATGAACCGGTAAGAGTTAAATTTGAGCCGGAAAAGATAAATGCGCTATTGGGAACTAATTTCTCTAATGAAGAAATGATTGGATATCTTGAAAAAATAGAATTAGCATATGATGCTGATACAAATGAAATTGTAGCGCCAACATTTAGACAGGACATTCATGTTATGGCAGATCTTGCAGAAGAAGTTGCAAGATTCTATGGATATGATAAGATTCCAACAACAATGCCAAGTAGCTCATCTACAACAGGAAAACTTACATATGAGATGAGAATAGATAATGTGGCAAAATCAGTGGCAGAGTTTTGCGGATTCAGCCAGTCAATGACATATTCATTTGAAAGTCCAAAGGTATTTGATAAATTACTTATTCCGGCAGATAGTAAGTTGAGAGATGCAATTACTATATCTAATCCATTAGGAGAAGATTATAGTATTATGAGAACAATTCCATTAAATGGAATGTTAGTATCTCTTTCAACAAACTACAACAGAAGAAACAAAGATGTAAGACTTTATGAATTGGGAAATATTTATATTCCTAAGGCATTACCACTTACAGAACTTCCAGATGAAAGAATGCAGTTAACACTTGGAATGTATGGAGAGGGAGACTTCTTCACAATGAAGGGGGTAATAGAGGAATTCTTTGAAAAGGCAGGAATGAAGGAACTTGTAACATATGAAAAATCAGTATATTCATTCCTTCATCCCGGAAGACAGGCAGATATTACATATGCAGGAAGAAAGGTTGGATATATAGGAGAACTTCACCCTGCAGTTGGCGATAATTACAACATAAAAGACAGAGTATATGTAGCAGTAATTGATATGCCACAGATATATGACTTAACCTCGTTTGATAGAAAATACAAGGGAATAGCAAAATATCCGGCAGTAACCAGAGATATCTCTATGGTAGTACCAAAGGAGGTACTTGCAGGTCAAATAGAAGAAGTTATTAGAAAAAATGCTGAAGAACTCCTTGAAGAATGCACATTGTTTGATATTTACGAAGGAGCTCAGATTGGTGCAGGCTTTAAATCAATGGCTTATTCTGTAGCATTTAGAGCACCGGACAGAACTCTTGCTGAAGATGAAGTAAATGATGTTATGAATAAGATTCTTTCTGGACTTAAAGAGTTAGGAATTGAGCTTAGAGCATAGTTAACAGTTGTTAAGTAAAGAAGAATTAAAGGTAAAATATGAATAATAGAGTAAAAGATGGAGCTAAGGCAGTGGGACTGGTGTTATTCGGAACCATTGTCTTAGGATACAAATATTATAGAAATATGTTTCTGGGTAACAGATATCTAGATAAAAATTTACCTAAAATGAAAGAAACAAAAAAGAAGTTAATTATTAAGCAGGAAGAGGATGGATATTATTCGATTCAAAAGAAAGATAATTCGGAATTTAAAATTCTTCAGTTAACAGACATCCATATTGGTGGTGGATATTTATCAAGACATGAAGATATGACAGCTCTTAATATTATAAGAAGAGTAGTTAAGACAGCTAATCCGGATTTGATAGTAATTACCGGGGATTTGAATTGTCCTGATATGTCTCAGTCTATGACAAGAAATAATCTTCACAGTATGTCTATAATAACAGACATGATAGAAAGTTCCAAGATTCCATATGCAGTGGCTTTTGGAAATCATGATGCAACTCCAAAATCAACACATACAAAAAAAGAGTTGGCAGATTATCTTTTAGGACAAAGACACTGTGTGATGAATCTTAATGAGGATACCAAAAATATAACTGGAACATCTAATTACATAGTAAAATTAAGAAATTCAGATGGAAGTATAAATTCAGTTATATTTGTAATGGATAGCAATGAGTATGTAAAAAATGGTAGAAAAAAACAATACGATACCATAAGAGATGATCAGGTGGAATGGTACAAAAAGCAGACTCTTCGCATAAATAAGGAAGAGAATAGAAATGTACCATCATACATATATTTTCATATGCCTGTTCAGGAATATGAAGAGGCCTGGAATCATTCCGTAGATGGTATAGGTGATACTAAATTCTTCTTTGGAGACAGAGACGAAGAGATTAGTAAAACAGCAAAGCCAAGCAAATTGTTTGAAACTGCAAAAGAATTAGGATGTACAAAAGGTTTGTTCTGCGGACACGATCACTTAAATGATTTTTCTATAGAGTACAAAGGTATAAGACTTACTTATGGTCAGAGTATTGACTGTCTTTTGTATGCAAAGAATCTTTCTGGTCATAAGGGAGGAACTTTGTTAAATATAGATAGAGATGGAAAGTTTACAGTTAAACCAATTAAGCAATCCTGAAAGGTTTTAAAATGGAAAATGCAATAAATGATACAAAAGAAGTAGGAATGAGTCTTGAGGATTATAACTATAATCTTCCTCAGGAGTTGATAGCACAGGATCCTTTGGAAAATCGTGATTTATCAAGACTTATGTTATTGGACAAGAATACTGGAGAGATAAAACACCAGATATTTCATGACATTATTGATTATTTAAATCCGGGAGATTGTCTGGTTTTAAATGATACAAAGGTTATTCCGGCCAGACTTATTGGTGAAAAAGAAGGCACAGGAGCCAGCGTAGAAGTTCTTTTGTTAAAAAGAAAAAAAGATAATGTATGGGAAACTCTGGTAAAGCCGGGTAAAAAAGCAAGAGTAGGTGCAAGAATATCCTTTGGAGACGGTCTTTTAGTTGGTGAAGTTATAGATGTAGTTGAAGATGGTGACAGACTTATACGTTTTGAATATGACGGTATATTTGAAGAAATCCTTGATAAATTAGGGGAAATGCCATTACCACCTTATATAACCCACAAGCTTTTGGATAAAAACAGATACCAGACCGTATATGCCGTAAATAGCGGTTCTGCGGCGGCTCCAACTGCAGGTTTACACTTTACAAATGATCTTTTGAAAAAGATAGAAGAAAAGGGTGTAAAAATAGCCAGGGTAACATTGCATGTAGGTCTTGGAACGTTTAGACCTGTAAAGGTTGATAATATTCTAGAACACCATATGCATTCAGAGATAATCAATGTAAAAAAAGAAGCCGCAGACCTGATAAATGAGACTAAGAAAAATGGTGGAAGAATTATTTCTGTAGGAACCACAAGTTGTAGAACTTTAGAATCTGCAGCCGATGAAAATGGTATGATTCAGCCGATGAATAAAGAAACAGATATTTTTATTTATCCGGGATATAAATTCAAGGCGGTGGATTGTCTGATAACAAACTTCCATTTACCTGAATCCACCTTGATTATGTTAGTCTCTGCACTGGCAGGAAGAGAGAATGTTTTGGCAGCATATGAGGAAGCGGTAAGGGATAAATATAGATTTTTCTCATTTGGAGATGCAATGTTTATTACAGATTGTATTGTGAAAAAATAATATTCGTGTTATTATTAGTACACTATGTCTTAAATGGACAAGATGATAAGATAAAAAACATGGAGTGGAAGTAAATGACAGAGGAAAGAAGAAAATCTAACAGAATGTCTATAGATGTTAAGATTAAACTTAACGCTATACGTAACAGTGGTGATCTGAGTGGTTTAAACAAAAATGAATTTAACGTTGAGGTTATAAACCTTTCTAAAGATGGAATGGCTTTCAAATCAAGCGAAGATATTCCTATTCACACATTTTATGATACAACAGTTGTATTATGGACTGGCGAGCAGTTTCAGACAGTTGTTGAAATCGTTAGAAAAGATAGCGTTGATGAGGAACTTATTTTATACGGATGTAGATTCATAGGCATAATGCCAGCAGACCAGTTAAAGATTCAGATCTACGAGATGCTTAACGATAGAAGCATTAACAGATAATTTAAATAACAGATATGCCCTCGTAAGCCTTGGCTTGTGGGGGCATTTTTAGGAGTAAATATGAGTATTTTAAATGTAGAACATTTATCCCATGGATTTGGTGACAGAGCAATTTTTGATGATGTTTCCTTTAGACTTTTAAAAGGAGAACATATTGGACTTGTTGGGGCAAATGGAGAAGGAAAATCCACTTTTATGAGTATAATAACAGGTAAGTTAAAGCCTGATGAAGGAAATGTTGAATGGGCTAAAAATGTAAAGGTGGGATATTTAGATCAGCATGCTGTGTTAGAAGCAGGTATGACCATAGGAAGTGTGCTTGCAAGTGCCTTTGATGACCTTTATAAAATGGAAGAGCGAACCAATGAGCTTTATGGCCTTATGGCAGAGGCAAGCGAAGAAGAAATGGAAAATTACATGGAAGAGGTAGGAACACTTATGGAACTTATGAATGCCCATGATTTCTATCTCATAGACTCCAAGGTAAATGAAGTGGCCAGGGCGTTAGGACTTTTGGAATTAGGACTGGACAGAGATGTAACAGAGCTTTCCGGAGGTCAGAGAACAAAGGTTCTTTTAGGAAAACTTTTGTTATCAAAACCTGAGATTCTATTGTTAGATGAGCCTACTAACTATTTAGACGAAGAGCATATTGTATGGCTTCAAAGATATTTGCAGGAATATGAAAATGCATTTATATTAATATCCCATGACATACCATTTTTAGATAGTGTAATTAATATTATTTATCATATGAATAATGCAAAACTCAATAGATATCCTGGAAGTTATGAGCATTTTCAAGAGGTTTATGAAATGCAAAAGGCTCAACAGGAAAGTGCATATAACCGTCAGCAACAGGAGATTGCTGAACTTAAAGACTTTGTGGCTCGTAATAAGGCAAGGGTTGCCACAAGAAATATGGCAATGTCCAGACAAAAAAAGCTTGATAATATGGAAAAAATCGATAAGGTATATGAAAAGGTTAAACCGGAGTTTAATTTTATGTATTCCAAGACTCCGGGTAAATTCCTTATTACAACGAAGAATCTGGTGATTGGATATGATGAGGCTCTTTCCTCGACTTTGAATTTGGAATTTCAAAGGGGACAAAAGGTGGTAATGACTGGTGCCAATGGTATTGGAAAGACAACGCTTTTGAAGAGTTTGCTGGGAATCATAAAGCCTCTTTCAGGAGAAGTTGAATTAGGGGATAACTTAGAGATAGGGTATTTTGAACAGGAGACCAGACCAGATATAGAAACTACTTGTATAGAAGAGATATGGCAGGAATTTCCTGGATTTACTCAGTATCAGGTAAGATCTGCCTTGGCAAAATGTGGACTTATGAAGGATCATATTGAAAGTAAGGTGAAGGTATTGTCAGGAGGAGAGCAGGCAAAGGTTAGACTTTGCAAGCTCATTAACCGTCCATCTAATATATTGGTGTTAGACGAGCCCACCAACCATCTTGATGTAGATGCAAAAGATGAATTAAAGAGGGCTCTAAAGGAGTACAAAGGCAGTATTCTTATGGTTTGTCATGAACCGGAGTTTTATAGTGACATTGCCACAGATATCTGGGATTGTACAAAATGGACCACCAAGGTTGTTTAATTAAAAAAGACTTCTGTATTCGCGACTTTCAGTGAATAAATCATAAACATAATTGTGTTTACCTTCAACAAGAGCTGCTCGTGTTTCATTGAGTTTTTCAATGTAAGCATCTAAAAGCTCTACGATGTTTTCAGTGTTAACGGCACATATTTGTTCCCACATATCAGAGGATGAAGAGGCGATTCTTGTAATGTCTTTGAATCCTCCTGCCGCTAGCATTTTCATATACCCCTCCTCGTCATCTGTATCTTTAATAAGATTAACAAGGTTAGCAGCAATGAGATGAGGAAGGTGGCTTATGCCGGCAACTACGTGATCGTGTTTTGCGTAGTCCATTATAACCGGTTTAGAACCTATTGTTTCAATGATGGATTTAAGCTCATCACTTTTAGCCGGATCAACATCATCAGTAGGAGTGAGAACGTAGAAAGCGTTTTCCATAAGGCTTGCCTCTGAGTTAAAATAGCTAACTTTTTCTTTTCCTGTCATTGGATGTCCTCCAATGAAATTCTTAGTTAACCCAATTTTTTCAACAGCTGAGTGAATATTTCCCTTAACTGAGCCAACGTCTGTAATGATACAGTCATCTTTAATGATACCCTTTAAAATACTGAGGTAAGTAACGTTTTGTTCCACCGGTGTACAAAGGAAAATATAGTCGCATTTGCAAAAACGTTCATCTACCTTGTCACAGGCTACATTTGCGACCCCATCTGATACGGCAGCGTATCTGGAGTTTTCACTTCTGTTATATACAATTATTTTACAATCTTTATAATGCTGTCTAAGGGCCTTAGCAATGGAACCACCTATAAGACCCAGACCTACAAAACCTATTGTTAGTTTTCTCATTTTATTAACCCGCTTTCTTTAGGATCTATTGGTGAACACATAAGGGAGTAATTTGTATGGTATATTACAAATCCCGGTGCTGCACCGTTGACTCGTTTTAAATTTTTCTTTTGTGTGTAGTCAACTTCAACTTTTTCCTGATTTCTGGCTTTTGAATAAAAGGCAGCTAAACCGCCTGCAATTTCAAAAACTTTGTCAGGGAGATCTTCCAATTTTGTTTTAACAACAACATGGGAGCCTGGAATATTCTTGGTGTGAAACCACCAGTCATTGCCTGTAGCTATTTTAAATGAAACTTCTTCATTTTGATAGTTATTCTTGCCAATATAAATGTCTGTGTTTTCGTCTAGCTGTATGTGAATTGGCTTGTTAGAATAACCTTTTATCTTTTCATGGTGTTTCTTTTTTATATAACCATAGTCAGTAAGCTCTTTTCTGATAGCTGTTAAATCGTTTTCATCTGTGGCTATTTCTAAAGCTACAGAAATGGATTCTAATATATCAATTTCTTTTTCTGTTTCAAAAATTATTTTATCTAATGCCTCTTTGGTTCGTTTTTGCTTATTATATTTTTCAAAATATTTCTTAGCATTTTCCATAGCTGACAATTCAGGATTAAGAGGAATCTTTATTTCATTGTTGTTGTCATAGTAGTTGTTACAGGTGAAACTGTCTACGCCCTCAGGACATGAATATGCGTAGGCGGTAAGAAGTTCACCGTACAATTTGTATTTATCACGTTTTTCTGTGTCTTTAAGCTGTTTTCTCTGCAAAGCGTATTTTTTGCTGGCCTTGGTAAGGGAGTTGTTAATAATAAGTCGTAAATCTGTTGATTTTTTACGAATGTTAGTAACAATCTCGCGTTTTCTATAGTATTTTTCCAAAATCTCGCTGATGGATTGTGATTTTTCAGCAGAGCAATCAGAGTATTGAGAAAGTGGAAGTGCTGAATAATCCACAGGTATATCGTTTTTGCTATATATGGTAGGATCAAAGTTAACATTTTTTATATCGTCAATGTAATTTAAGAAAATATGAGAAAGATGTAAAAGCTCAACTTCACTAAGTTCATTTGCTGGTTTTTCAGACTCAATTTCAGAAGCAAATAAAATGCTTTCGTTTACCACGGGACTGATCCCGGTGTATTTGTTAAAAAGTACCTTTCCCACTGGGATTGAGGAGGTTCTTATGAGATTTGCAAAGGAATCCTCAGTAGCCTCTAGGGGATTGGCTTTTTCATTCTGCATTGGTACAAAATACTTTCTACCGGGAAGAACTTCACGAATGGAACTCATCATAACATTTACGTGCTTGATGGAATCTATTATATTTAAGTCCCTGTCACAGAAGATAATGTTGCTGTGTTTTCCCATTAATTCAACTATTAGAACGTCTACACACTCATCTCCTAACTCATTTAAATGGGTTATCTCAAAGTGAATTATTCTTTCCAGACCTGGTTGATAGATTTTAGTGATTCTGCCATTGTTAATATACTTTCTTAAAAGCATACAAAATCCAGGTGCTGTAATAGGGGACGGTTTATTGGTATCTGTTAAATAAATTAGTGGGAGAGAAGCGTTAGCACTGATTAATAACCTGTATTGGCTTCGTTCGTTTTTGATGGTGAGAATAAGCTCGTCCTTTTCTGGTTGGGCAATTTTATTTATTCTTCCGTTTAATAAACATTTATTTAGTTCATAGCAGACAGCTGCTATTGTAGTTCCGTCAAATGCCATTTTGTTTTACCTCGTAATATAAACTGTTATTATTATAGACTAAAAGTCTGTTCTTGACTATGGAATTTCAAAAGGGTATAATTCAACTGTATGCTTAAAAATAGGTGCATTATGCCCTATATTTGACTTTAAAGAATGGAGAACAGTCATGATTAGAAGTATGACGGGATTTGGTCACGGTGAAGCATTAGAAGATAGTAAGAGAATAACTGTGGAGATAAAAGCGGTTAATCACAAATATCTTGACGTTAATATAAAGATGCCAAAGATGTTTAATGCATTTGAAGCTTATCTTAGAGGTCTTCTAAAAGAATATGCCCAACGTGGAAAAGTAGATATTTACATTTCTTACGAGAATTTCGCTGAGGCGGAAGAAGAGGTAATATACAATGAGAATCTTGCAAAGCAATATGCTGACTATATTAATATAATGCAGGATGAATTGGATTTGGATGGAGATATATCTATAAGAGATATGTTATGCTGCCGAGATGTATTCACAATGAAATCAAAGGATGCTGATGAAGAAGAATTAAAACGAATTCTTACAAAAGCATTTAAAACAGCTTGTGAGAACTTTGTGGATGCTAGAAATATTGAAGGTGAAAATCTTAAAAAAGATTTGTTAGAAAAGCTTGATATTATGTCTGGATATGTTGATTTTATTGAAAAAGAAAGTCCTAACATTATTACAGAATATAAGACAAAGCTTAGAGAAAAGATAGCAGACCTTTTAGGAGACAATAATGTCGATGAAACAAGAATAGCTCAGGAAGTTACTATTTTTGCCGATAAGGTGTGTGTAGATGAAGAGATTGTCAGATTAAAGAGCCACATTGATACTATGAAAAATGAAATAAACAAGGGTGGTTTCGTAGGAAGAAAGTTGGATTTTGTTGCTCAGGAAATGAACAGAGAGGCCAACACAACTCTTTCAAAATCTAGTGATATTAATATAACAAATACAGGAATCGAGCTTAGAACTTTAATTGAGAAAATCAGAGAGCAGATTCAGAATATTGAGTAAATTATGAAAAAACTTATTAACATTGGATATGGAAATGCAGTTAATTCAGACAGAGTTGTAGCTGTTATAAGTGCGGATTCTGCACCGGCAAGGAGAATAAGCCAGCAGGCAAAGGACGATAACAGAGCAATAGATGCAACACAGGGTAGAAAGACTAAGGCTGTTATTATAATGGACAGTGATCACATAGTACTTTCGCCACTTTTACCTGAGACGATACAGGGAAGATTTGGAGGTGATGAAAGTGAGTGATACAGGAATATTGACAATTATTTCAGGTTTTTCAGGAGTAGGAAAAGGTACACTTGTTAAAAAACTTTTGGAAAACTATGATAATTATGCTCTATCTATATCAGCAACCACAAGACAAATGCGTGTAGGCGAAAAGGACGGAGAGAGCTATTTCTTTTTATCAAAGGAAGAGTTTGAAAACCGTATAGAAAAGAATGATTTTCTAGAATATGCTAATTATGTAGGTAATTACTACGGAACACCTAAGTCATATGTGGTGGAACAGCTAAAACAGGGAAAAGATGTTTTACTGGAGATAGAGATACAGGGAGCAATGCAGGTGAAAAAATTAATGCCTGAGGCTCTTACTATATTTGTAATGCCACCATCAGCAGATACTCTAAAAGACAGATTAGTTGGAAGAGGAACAGAAAAAAAAGAGGTTATTGAAGCTAGACTTGGCAGAGCAGTAGAGGAATCTCAAGGAATTGAGAATTATGACTATATTTTAGTTAATGATGATCTAGAAGAAAGCACAAAGAGGCTTAATGAATTGATTTCATTGGCTCATGATGCTTCTTTTAGAAATTATAATTTTATAAATAAAATCAGAGAAGAACTTAAGGTTTTTCGAAAGGAGATTTAAGATGATACATCCATCGTACACAGAATTAATGGAAGTAGTAAATGAGGAGAATATTGAAGACGGAGAACAGCCAGTAGTTAAAAGCAGATATTCAATTGTAATGGCTACAGCTAAAAGAGCAAGACAGATAATCGCAGGGGATGAACCACTTGTAAATGGAGATGGTAAAAAACCTTTGTCAATAGCTGTTGAAGAACTGTATGAGAAAAAAGTAACAGTTCTTGGTGACGAAGAAGAATAAGAAAAAGAGGCTTAATTGTATGTCTGATATTAAGATATTATTTGTATCTCTTGGATGTGATAAGAATCTGGTGGATTCAGAAGAGATGATTGGTATGTTAAGTAAGAATAATTTTTCTTTTACATACAGTGAAGATGATGCAGATGTTGTCATAATTAACAGCTGTTGCTTTATTAATGATGCTAAGGAAGAGAGTATAGATAATATCCTTCACATGGCAGAATTAAAAAATGAGGGCAGATTAAAAGGAATTATTGTTACAGGATGTCTGGCTGAAAGGTATAAAGATGAGATAATCAAAGAAATTCCGGAAGTGGATGCGATTCTTGGAACGGCATCTTATGATAACATTATTGAAGCTATCAATCAGATTCTTACCGGAAACCATTATGTGAAATATGGTGAATTGGATAAATTAATAGTTCAGGAAAAAAACAGAGTTATAACAACAGGCGGACATTATGGTTATCTTAAAATTGCTGAAGGATGTAATAAGAATTGTACATATTGCATCATTCCAAGGATAAGAGGACGTTATAGAAGCGTTGATATGGAAAGGCTAATAGAAACGGCTACAAGACTTGCTAACAATGGGGTTAAGGAGCTTATATTAGTAGCTCAGGAGACAACTCTTTATGGAGTGGATATCTATGGCAAAAAAATGTTGCCGGAACTATTAAAAAGATTATCTAAGATTTCGGGAATTGAATGGATTAGATTATTATATTGCTATCCGGAAGAGATTACAGATGAACTTATACAGGTCATAAAAACAGAAGATAAGATTTGCAACTATATAGACATGCCTATACAACATTCCAGTGATGCGATTTTAAAAGCCATGGGCAGAAGAACTAATCGTAAGGAACTTGTTGAAAGAATTAATAAAATCAGACAGGAGATTCCTGATGTCATACTTAGAACATCCTTGATTACTGGATTTCCGGGAGAAACAGAAGAGGATGTAGATGATTTACTTGATTTTGTAGACGAAATGGAATTTGACCGCTTGGGAGTATTTACATATTCTCAGGAAGAAGATACCAAAGCTTGTGAAATGGACAATCAAATTGATGAAGATATTAAAAGTGATAGAAGAGATAGAATTATGGAACTTCAACAAGAGATTGCCTTTGAAAAAGCAAAAGACAAGGTAGGAAAAACATTTCGAGTAATTATTGAAGGTAAGCTTACAGATGAAAATGCTTATGTTGGTAGAACATATATGGATGCCCCAAATGTAGACGGATGCATTTTTGTTAATACAGCCATGCAGTTAATGACTGGAGATATGGTGAACGTTAAGGTTACCGGAGCATCGGAGTATGATTTGATAGGAGAAATACAAGAGGTTTAAAGGAGATATTATGAATTTACCTAACAAATTGACTTTACTTAGAGTATGCATGATTCCATTTTTTGTGGTGTTTATGTTGGTTAACGTATTTGGAAATCCCATTGACAGATATATTGCAGTAGCAATATTTATTATTGCCAGTTTAACAGATATGTTGGATGGTAAAATTGCCAGAAAATATAATTTAATTACTAATTTTGGAAAATTTATGGACCCATTGGCAGATAAACTTTTAGTATGTTCAGCTATGATTCTTTTAATTAATAATGGCAAAGGCGTAAGCATTCCTGCTTGGATTGTAATAATTATTATCAGCCGTGAATTAGTAATCAGCGGTCTTAGAACTTTAGCTGCCGATCAGGGTATTGTAATAGCAGCCGGATGGTGGGGAAAATGTAAAACAGTTTCCCAAATGGTTATGATTATTGTGCTTATTATAAGTCTTGATTTTGTATGGTATAAAATACTTAGTCGTATATTAATATTTATCGCTTTTGCATTGACACTTATATCGCTTATAGATTATCTTATAAAAAATAAAAAAGTTTTTATTGAAGGTGAGAAATAATTGAAGGAAAAAATCATTAAATTTTTAATTGAAAATGGTTATACAATAACAACTGTGGAATCATGTACAGGTGGAATGATTGCAGCTGATATTGTTGGGGTTCCAGGTGCGTCTCAGGTGTTCAAAGAAGGATATATTACGTATTCAGAAGAAGCTAAGATAAAGATAGCAGGAGTTAATCCTGAAACTATCGAAAAACACAATGTGGTTAGCGAGAACGTTGCTGCAGAGATGGCAGTAGGTGGTGCTAAAGCAGCAAATGCAGATGTGGCTATAGCTGTAACAGGTCTTGCAGGTCCTGATGGAGGTACAGAATATATTCCGGTAGGAACGGTATGTATTGGTGTATATTACAATGGTAAAGTATCTACTGAACGTTATATTTTTGGCGGATACAGACAAAAGATTAGAAAATCAGCTGCTGAGAAAGCATTTATTATGTTATCTAAAGAATTAGGTATTTATTAATTATTACAAAAAGGTTCCTGACATTTTATAAGATGTCAGGAATATTTTTTTGTCTGTCTATATTGACACAATTTAAAATGTGATTTATAATTCAAAGAACAGGTCTGAAAGCTTAATAATTTATAAAAGAAAGGTGTTGACATTTTTCTAAATGTAATATATATTTACATAAGAATAACGAACAGGTGTTCGAACGGATTAATTGGAGGTATTATGAATAACGATGAAAAGATGAGAGCATTAGATGCGGCAATCTCACAGATAGAGAAACAACATGGCAAGGGTTCAGTTATGAAATTAGGTAACTCGTCTAATGATATGGCTGTAGAAGCTATACCAACAGGTTCATTAAGTCTTGATATTGCATTAGGAGTTGGTGGAATTCCAAGAGGAAGAGTCGTAGAGATTTATGGACCTGAGTCGAGTGGTAAGACAACAGTTGCACTTCATATGATTGCAGAAGTGCAGAAAAGAGGAGGCATTGCGGGATTTATAGACGCAGAACATGCTTTGGATCCGGTATATGCTAAGAACATAGGTGTAGATATTGATAATCTATATATTTCTCAGCCTGATTTTGGTGAACAGGCATTAGAGATAACAGAGACTTTCGTAAGATCAGGGGCTGTTGATATTGTAGTAGTTGACTCTGTTGCAGCTTTAGTTCCGAAGGCTGAGATTGACGGTGAAATGGGAGATTCTCATGTGGGGCTTCAAGCAAGACTTATGTCTCAGGCTCTTCGAAAATTAACAGGTATAATTAGTAAATCTAATTGCGTAGTTATTTTCATTAATCAGTTACGAGAGAAAGTTGGTATTATGTTTGGTAATCCAGAGACTACAACAGGTGGAAGAGCATTAAAGTTCTATTCATCAGTAAGGTTAGATGTTAGACGTATTGAAAGTATAAAGCAAAGTGGAGATGTAATTGGTAACAGAGTAAGGGTTAAAGTAGTTAAGAATAAAGTAGCTCCACCATTTAGAGAAGCTGAGTTTGACATCATGTTTGGTAAGGGAATTTCAAAAGAAGGAGATTTGGTGGATCTGGCTGTCGAATCGGGAGTTGTTAGTAAAAGTGGTGCCTGGTATGCATATAAGGGAGAAAAGATTGGTCAGGGTAGAGAGAATGCAAAACTTACCCTTGCTAATAATCCGGAACTTATGGAAGAAATCGACGGATTAGTAAGAGAATTCTATAAAGTTGGTGGAGAGACAGCAGAAGAGGAAAATGTAGCAGAGGAGAAAACTAAGAAAGAAAAAGCTGCCAAAGAAGAATAACACAGATTATATAGCTTATGTTAATAACAGAGATTAAGATGCTAGATAAAAGAAAAGGCCTTGTTTATATTGATTATGAAAGGGCTTTTTCTCTTTATAAAAGCGAGATAAGAAGTTTAAAAATAAAAGAAAATGAAAATCTTTCTAAGGAAGTTTACGATGTGATTATCAAAGAGATTTTACCTAAGAGATGTCTTACAAGAGCAGGTTTTTTGCTGGAAAAATCTGATAAGACTGAAAAGGATTTAAGAGATAAACTAAAACAGGGGTATTTTCCTGAAGACATCATAGATATAACCATTAATAAGCTTAAAGATGCGGGTTATCTTAATGATAGAAGATATGTGGATAATTACATTAGATATAACATAAAAAGTAAATCCGTAGCTAAGATAAAAAAATACTTGATTACCAAAGGCGTAGACAAGAATGTTATTCAGGAAAGTATTGATAATTACGGTATTGAATTAGAACAGGAAGGCTTTGTTATAAGAGAACTGCAATACTCCCTTATAGAGAAGGAATTTAAGAAAAAACATATAGAAGATAAGATAGAGGATAAGAATCTCTTAAACAAGGTTATTTCATCCATGCTTAGAAAAGGATTTGAGTATGATGATATAATGCATGTATATGAAAATTTATAATTTAGCTGGCAAAACTCCGAAACTTTAGCTTCGGGGATGCTGGCCAGGTTTATCCCGATCTAAGTCGGGTATATTTTGCGAAATTTGTTCTGAAAAGTTTAATATAGAACTACTCTTTTTTAAGTTCAATTTGAAAGGAGTAAGTTACTATGTCAAATACATACAAATCAGGTAGTCATAACAAATATCTGCTACAGTATCATCTAATTTTCGTCTGCAAGTATAGAAGAAAATTATTATCATCGCCCAATATAGCATCTGATATAAAGGGATTGTCTATTGAATATTGTCAGAAGCATAATGTGATAATTCATTATATGGAGACGGACAAAGACCATATTCATTATATGATAGAAACTACACCAATATCAATCTGTCAAATATGGTAAGGACTATGAAATCATATATTACTTACCAAATTTGGAAAAAGTATTCTGCTTATTTGAGTAAGTGTTTTTGGAAAGAAAAGACATTCTTCTCTGATGGATATTTCATAAGCAGTATAAGTAATATAAGCCAAGAAACATTGAAGAATTATATTGAAAATCAAGGCAAATAGCTTTGCAATATTTTTAAAATAATTTTAAGATATCCTTGCAAATTACCCCACAATGTGGCATGGTAAGCTTATGAAAAATATAACTATTTTAGAATTAAGAAAACAAACTGGTCTTAGTCAAAGTCAGTTCGCAAAAGAGTTTCACATTCAGTTAAAAACATTGCAATCTTGGGAACAAGGTTGGCGAAATACTCCAGAATGTATTCTGTATATGGTACAGAAAATCTTAGAATTAGAAGAAAGGAAGTAACATTATGTTAGAAATAGTATCTAAAAATAACAATCTATATAATGTATTAGATACCGAATATGGTGTCGTAGAGTCATGCTCATTTTTAGATATTATTTCGGCAATGCAATCAGGGGTAAATATTAAAGGTGTTTCTCATGTAAATGATGAATATATTTTTGAGGTTGATGAGTTAAAAGTTCATAGAGTTATGAAAGGCTATAAGTTTAGATTGTATCCTAATAAGGAACAACAGGCTTATTTTCAGAAATGTTTTGGTTGTTGTAGATTTTTATGGAATCATATGTTAGCTGATAAAATAGCCTATTATAATGAATACAAAGAAAGTCTTGATACACAGCCACCTGTATATAAGTCTGATTTTCCATTTTTAAAAGAAGTGGACAGCTTAGCTCTTACAAGTGAGTACAGAAATTTAAATACTGCATTTAAAAATTTCTTTAGAGATACAAGTGTAGGTTATCCAAAGTTTAAAAAGAAACGTGATAACCATAAGTCTTACACTACTTATAATCAGAAAGGTTCTGTATCTATTGTAGATAAATATGTAAAGTTACCTAAAATTGGCTATGTAAAGATGAAACTGTCACAGTTAGTTTTAGGTTCTATAAAGAATGCTACAGTATCACAAGTTTCTAGTGGAAAATATTACATTTCTTTCAATGTAGAGATATGGGTACAGACACTACCTCGTACAGATAAAGAATTAGGATTGGATTTAGGTATTAAGGAATTACTTATTACATCTGATAAAGAACATTTTGAAAATCCTAAGACATCATATAAATATGAAAAACAGCTTGCAAAACTGCAAAGACAGTTAGCACATAAAAAGAAATTCAGCAACAACTGGTATAAGCAAAAGCATAAGATTGCTTTGCTGCATGAAAAGATTTCAAATATCAGAAAAGATAATCTTCATAAGATTTCTCATAAGCTGGTCATGGAAAACCAACTGATAGCTAGTGAGAGTTTAAAGATTTCTAATATGATTAAAAATCATCATCTTGCAAAAAGTATTGCTGACGCTTCATGGTATGAATTAACAAGACAATTAGATTATAAGTCTGTTTGGTATGGTAGATTATATGTAAAAATAGGCACCTATTATCCAAGTTCACAGACTTGTAATTGCTGTGGATTTGAAAATCCTATCACAAAGGATTTAACTGTAAGAGATTGGACTTGTCCTCAGTGTGGAACATACCATGATAGAGACGAAAATGCAGCCGACAATATTCTTGCCGAAGGCAAAAGAATAGTCGAAGTAAGGAAAATAACTAGCAATTCTGACGAGTTTCAGATTGCTTCGTAAAACAATAAATAATAAGTAAGGTTGGGCGAACCTGAACATATACGCTTGTGGAGATAGTAGGTTACGAGGTCGTAGAAGCAAGAATCCCCGAATCTTTAGGTTCCGGGAGCGTCAAATGCATATATTGGTAAATATGCATATATTTAAGAGGTCATTACCTTGACATATTAGTAAAAAAATTATAAAATCTATATGTTGTATTGCACAATGAAAACTAAATACAAGGAGGTACTCCTGCATGTTGCCTATAATAATCAGTGTAGTAGTTACCTTCGTTATTGTTTTCCCATTGGCATGGATATTTGCTATCTCTTATCGTAAGAATACATATGAAAAAGAAATTGGTAGTGCAGAAGAGAGAGCTAGAAAAATAGTTGATGAAGCTATTAAGAATGCTGAAAGTGCCAAGAGAGAAGCTGAATTAGAAGCAAAAGAAGAGTCTATAAGGACGAAGAATGAACTCGAAAAGGAAAGCAAAGAACGTAGGGCTGAGATACAGCGCTATGAGAGACGTGTACTTTCTAAGGAAGAAGCTGTTGACAAGAAAATGTCACAGTTAGATAAGAAGGAAGCAGCAGTTGCAAAGCGCGAAGACGAATTGGCTAAGATGCGCGAAGAAGTTTCAAAACTTAATGAACAGCGCATACAGGAATTGGAAAGAATCTCCGGTTTAACCTCCGAACAGGCAAAAGAGTATTTGTTGAAAAGTGTAGAAGATGATGTCAAGATTGACACTGCAAAGATGATTAAAGAGCTTGAGAATCAAGCAAAGGAAGAAGCAGATAAAAGAGCAAAAGGAATTGTTGTGGATGCTATACAGCGTTGTGCTGTTGACCATGTATCAGAATCAACAATTTCAGTAGTTCAGCTTCCAAATGATGATATGAAGGGAAGAATTATTGGTCGAGAGGGAAGGAATATCAGAACTCTTGAGACACTTACAGGAGTAGATCTTATTATAGATGATACACCTGAAGCAGTAGTTCTTTCAGGATTTGATCCAATAAGAAGAGAGATTGCTCGAATTGCATTGGAAAAACTTATCGTTGATGGACGTATTCATCCGGCTAGAATTGAGGAAATGGTTGAAAAAGCTAGAAAAGAAGTTGAATCTAGAATGCGTGAAGATGGAGAGGCAGCATGTCTTGAAGTTGGTGTTCATGGAATTCATCCAGAACTTGTTAAGCTACTTGGTAAGATGAAGTACAGAACAAGTTATGGTCAAAATGCTTTGAAACATTCTATTGAAGTATCACTTTTATGTGGTCTTTTAGCTAGCAGTGTTGGTGAAGATGTAAGAATGGCTAAGAGAGCCGGACTTTTACATGACATCGGAAAGTCACTTGATCACGATATGGAAGGATCTCATATTCAGATTGGTGTTGATCTTTGTAAGAAATACAAAGAAACACCATTGGTTATTAATGCAGTTGCCGCTCATCATGGTGATTGTGATACAGAATCATTAATTGCAGTTCTTGTACAGGCAGCTGATGCTATTTCAGCAGCAAGACCAGGTGCGAGAAGAGAAACACTTGATACATACACAAACAGATTATCAGAATTGGAAGACATCGCTAATCAGTTTAAAGGTGTCGAAAAGACTTTTGCTATTCAGGCAGGTAGAGAGATTCGCGTAATGGTAATCCCGGATCAGGTAAGTGATGCTGATATGGTATTGTTAGGTAGAAACATAACAAAACAGATTGAAGAATCCCTTGAGTATCCAGGACAGATAAAGGTTAACATTATTAGAGAAAGCAGAGTAGTAGATTACGCTAAATAATAAGATATAATTTACTTTGAAATCTAAGGGTTGTCACGTAAGTGACAGCCCTTTTTTTACGCTTTTTTTAAATGCGTGTACGTCACTGGCGAACAAATGTAGTCTGTGGAAAAACTTTTTGTTGCAAAATTATGTATACTATATTAAAATAGCCATTGGTTAAAAATTAAATATTATATCGGAGGCACATAATGAAAAGTTATAGTGAGTTGACTCGTGAAGAGTTACTTGAGCTAAAAAGTGAACTTGAGAAAAAGTATGAAGAAGCAAAAGCAGAAGGATTAGCTCTTGATATGTCAAGAGGAAAGCCATCTCCTGCACAGTTAGATCTTTCAAGAGAGATGTTAGATGTATTAAACAGTTCATCTGAACTTAAAGCAGAAAATGGCATAGATGTTAGAAATTACGGTCTGCTTGAAGGTATATATGAGGCGAGAAAACTCATGGGAGATATAATGGGTGTACCAGCAGAGAATGTTATTGTATGTGGTAATGCAAGTCTTAATATAATGTATGACCTGGTATCACGTGCAGAAGTATTTGGATTTGACGGTTGCACACCATGGGCAAAACTAGATAAAGTAAAATTCTTATGTCCTGCACCAGGATATGATAGACATTTTGGAATTACAGAATTATTTGGAATTGAAATGATTACTGTTCCTATGAATGAAGATGGTCCTGACATGGATATAGTTGAAAAATATGTTAATAATGACGAATCTGTAAAGGGTATATGGTGTGTACCAAAGTATTCTAACCCACAGGGCGTTGTTTATTCTGATGAGACAGTTAAAAGATTTGCTGCCCTGAAGCCTGCAGCTAAAGATTTTAGAGTGTTCTGGGATAACGCATATGCAGTTCATGATCTCTATCCGGAAAAAGAGGTTAAACTTCTTAATATTTTTGACGAGTGTAAGAAGACTGGAAATGAGAATATGGTTTTTGAGTTATGTTCAACATCAAAGATTTCTTTCTCAGGAGCAGGTATTTCTGCTGTAGCATCATCAAAGAATAATATTGAAGAAATTAAGAAATACATGACAAAGCAGACAATTGGTTATGATAAGATTAATCAGTTAAGACATGTAAGATTTTTTAAAGATATTAATGGAATTAAAGAGCATATGAAAAAACATGCGGCTCTTTTAAGACCTAAATTTGAAGCTGTATTAGATACTCTTGAAAATGATCTTGCAGGAACAGGTGTGGGAACATGGACAAAACCACTTGGAGGATATTTTATCTCCTTTGAAGGTTTAGAAGGTACAGCAAAAGCAATTGTACAGAAGTGTAAGGATGCAGGAATGACACTTACAGGTGCAGGGGCAACTTATCCATATAAAAATGATCCTAAGGATTCCAATATTAGAATAGCACCTTCTTATCCAAGTCTGGAAGAAATGTCGAAGGCTGCAGCATTATTTACAATTTGTGTAAGACTTGTTAGTATCGATAAGATTTTAGAAACTAAATAGAATTTGGTTTATTAGGAGGTTCGTTATGGAAATAGGATTTATTGGAATGGGGAATATGGGATATGCAATGCTTAAAGGAGTTCTTCAGTATTTTCCGGAATCTGAGATAATATTTTCAGATACAAACAAAGAAAGATGTGAGAAAATATCTGCTGAAACTAATGTAGAGCATGCTGATTCCAACGCAGAATGTGCAAACAAGGCAAAGTATGTAATATTTGCTGTAAAGCCACAATACTATAAACCAATGTTAGAAAGTGTTGAAAATGTAATTAGCAGTGACAATGTAATTATCTCTATAGCTCCAGGTATTACAATTGACGATATCAAGAATAAGCTTGGAGACGACAAGAGGATTGTTAGAGCTATGCCTAATACACCAGCTCTTTTAGGAGCAGGAATGACAGGAATCTGCTATGATAACAAGCTATTTGATGAGGATGAGATAGAAGTAATAGACAAGATATTCTCTTCTTTTGGCAGATATAGAAAAGTTGAAGAGAGATTAATGAGTGCTGTTACTTGTGTCAGTGGCAGTTCTCCGGCATATGTATATATGTTTATAGATGCTCTTGCAGATGGAGCAGTTAAATATGGACTTCCAAGAGATGCAGCTTTGGAAATGGCAGCTCAGGCTGTTTATGGTTCTGCTAAAATGGTTTTAGAAACAGGAGAGCACCCTGGAAAATTAAAAGATATGGTTTGTTCTCCAGGAGGTACTACAATTGCAGGAGTATCGGCTTTAGAGGAATTTGGATTTAGAAACTCAATTATCAAAGCCACAGACGAATGTTTTAAAAAATCAGAGGGAATTAAATAATTGTAACTATGGATAAGATAGAGCGATTAGATAGAAAACTTGTATATACAGGTACGGTTTTAAAAATATATCAGGATACAGTGAGAATTCCCAACGGGAAAATAAGTGTATGGGATTATATTGGACACAATGGTGCAGCTGCGGCATTGCCGGTTACTAAAGACGGGAAAATTGTTCTTGTAAGACAGTGGAGAAATGCCATAGATAGATATACCTATGAGATCCCTGCCGGGGGCAGAGAAAGCCTTGATGAACCGATGATAGAGTGTGCAAAACGAGAATTGGAAGAGGAAACAGGCTATATTGCAAAGGAAGTAAAACCATTGTTGTCAATAAGATCATCTGCTGCCTTTTGCAATGAGAGAATTCAGATATTTTTGGCTACCAATCTTTCTAAAAAAGATCAGAGTTTAGATGAAGAAGAAAGTATAGATGTCAAAGAATTTGAGTTGCAGGAGTTGCTGGATATGATTTATACAGGAAAACTGGAAGATTCAAAAACTGTTTCTGCTATATTAGCTGGAAAGGAATACATCAATGGAAGAAACGATTGAATTATATACGGATTTTCTAAAGAATATACGCCATGTTTCAGATAATACAGTATCCAGCTATAAACTTGATTTGCAGAAAATGTGTAATTATTTTATGAAGCAAGGAATATATTCTCCTGACAGGATTACAAGCACAGATATTAATGGATATATTCTTTGGCTGGAAAAACAAGGAATTGCACCAGCTACTATTTCTAGATATGTGGCTTCTATTAAATCTTATTTTCACTATATGTTAAACATCGGAAGGGTAACAAATGATCCGGCCATGCTTATAAAACCGCCATTTGTGGAAAAGAAAGTGCCAAAGCCTGTTCAAACAGAGTTAATGGATAAATTACTTAGCCAGCCGAACCCATTTACTGACAAAGGTATTAGGGATAAGGCGATGCTTGAGTTAATGTACGCAACAGGAATCAAAGTGTCGGAGATCATTGAGTTAAAAATAGATAATCTTAATATAGACCTTGGATACATAGTTTGTAGTGAAAGTAAAAAAGAGAGAATGCTTTCTTTTGATGACAGAATAAAAGAATTCTTAAGTAAATATATTAATGATGCAAGAATTAAGATGTTAAAAGGAAAAGAATCTCCATATTTATTTGTGAATTGTCGAGGAAATAATATGAGTCGACAAGGATTTTGGAAAATAATTAAATATTATTGTAAAGAAGCAGGAATAGATGAAAATATATCACCATATTCTTTGAGAAGTTCCTTTGAGGAATGCCTCTCTAAAAGGGGAGAAGATGTAAACAGCATAAAGAATAAAATGGGGTATATATCCAGTGCTTCAGTTAAAAAATTTAGATAGAAAAATGGCATGTGAAAAATCACATGCCATTAATTTTATAACAAATCTGCAATTTCTAAAATTAACTTTTCGGTATCGTCCCATCCAAGACAAGGATCAGTAATTGATTTACCATAAATATGTTCTTCAACTTTCTGACATCCTTCTTCAATGTAACTTTCAATCATAAGTCCTTTGGTAATCTTTTTAACATCCTCAGAGTGTCTCATGCTGTGAAGAACTTCCTTTGAAATTCTAATCTGCTCTTTAAATTGCTTGCCAGAGTTAGAGTGATTACAATCAACAATAACTGCTGGATTCTTAAGATCGTGTTCTGCGTAAATATTTGAGAGACGAATAAGGTCTTCGTAGTGGTAGTTAGGGATGCATTGTCCATGTTTGTTAACAGCACCTCTAAGAATTGTGTGAGCCAGTTCATTTCCGGAAGTCTTAACTTCGTAACCTCCGTATATAAAAGTGTGTTTTGACTGGGCAGCCACAACGGAATTAATCATAACTGATAAATCACCGCTAGTTGGGTTTTTCATACCTGCCGGAACGTCCATTCCGCTAACTGTAAGTCTGTGCTGCTGATCTTCTACAGAACGGGCACCGATAGCGACATACGAAAGAATATCAGATACATATCTGTAGTTTTCAGGATAAAGCATTTCATCGGCAGCTGAAAGACCGGTTTCCCCTAAGATACGAATATGCATCTTTCTAATAGCGGCAAGACCAGCTAAAAGGTCAGGTTTCTTTTCCGGATCTGGCTGATGAAGCATACCTTTGTACCCCATACCAGTTGTTCTTGGTTTATTTGTATAGATTCTTGGAATACATATTATTTTATCCTTAACTTTTTCCTGAACCTTTGCAAGACGGTTGCAATAATCAGCAACAGAGTCTTCGTTATCGGCAGAACAAGGTCCGATAATCAGAAGAAATTTATCATTCTCTCCTGTAAATACTTTTTTGATTTCTGCATCTCTGCTTTCTTTAATTTTAGCTAACTCAGGAGAAATAGGATAATCTGTTTTAACTTTCTCAGGAGTAGGCATTTGTTTTATGAATTGAAAACTCATAATATCCTCCTTATTAAGTAGAATTTTAATCTACAAATTCACGGTGAAAATCACGTAGTAAATTATAATATAATAAAGATTAAAAAACAACAATGCATTTAATAGAAAATGGAGAAGGGCTGTGTTATATTTAAAGTAATAGAATTATGTGACGTTTATTAAAGGAGGCATAATTATGGGGATTAAAAGAGTAATATGGATTATATTGGATAGTGTTGGTATGGGCCAAGCACCGGATGCCGGTGAGTTTGGGGACGAAGGTTCAGACACAATTGGTCATGTATCAGAAAAACTTGGTGGATTAAAAATTCCTAATATGGAAAGTATTGGTTTAGGCAATATTGATGGTATAAATGGGGTAAATGCCAATAAAAATCCTATAGGATGCTATGCCAGACTAAGAGAAATGTCTAATGGAAAAGATACAACCATAGGACACTGGGAAATGACAGGAATATATTCGCCGGTTAAATTTCCGACGTATCCCAATGGATTTCCAAAGGAGATAATAGATAAGTTTATCGAAAAAACAAATGTGCCGGGAATATTAGGAAATGTTGTGGCATCAGGAACGGAGATAATTAAAGAATTAGGAGAAGAACATATAAAAACAAAGAAACCGATTATATATACCTCAGCAGACAGTGTATTTCAGATAGCTTGTCATGAAAATGTATATTCCCCTGAAGAGTTATACAAATTATGTGAAATAGCAAGAGGGATTTTAGTTGGTGAAAATGAAGTTGCCAGAGTAATAGCCAGACCATTTATAGGGGATGAACCACCATTTACAAGGACTTCTAACAGGAGAGATTTTTCAAAATTGCCGGATAGCAATAATCTATTAAGTAAAATGAAGGCAGCTAAACAAAATGTATGTGCTGTAGGAAAAATAGAGGATATATTTGCAAAGCAGGGAATAACAACAGCAGTGCATACAAAGGATAATATGGATGGAATGGATAAAACTTTAGATTATATGAAAGAGTATAAAGAAGGTTTGATATTTACGAATTTAGTGGAGTTTGATAGTACCTGGGGACATAGAAGAGATTACATAGGTTATGGAAAGGGATTGGAAGATTTTGATGTAAGACTTAAGGAAGTAATGGATGCATCAACTAAGGAAGATATAATCTTTATAAATGCAGACCATGGATGTGATCCTACATTTAAAGGAACTGACCATACCAGAGAATATGTTCCACTTCTTATATATGGAAAAGGTATAAAAGCGGGTATAAATCTGCATACCAGGAAAACATTTGCAGATGTGGGAGCTACAATTGCAGATATCTTTGGTGTGGAACAGATGCAAATAGGAGAAAGTTTTTTAAGTGATATTATATAAATGAACAGCGGGAGGTGTGCAATATGAATATGTATGATGTAATTCTAAAAAAGAGAAATGGCGAAGAGTTGTCAACAAATGAGATAAATTATGTGGTCGAAGGCTACGTTAAAGGAGAAATACCTGACTATCAGATGTCGGCCTTTTTAATGGCAGTATATTTTCAAAAGATGAATAAAAGGGAAACGGTTGATTTGACCATGGCCATGGCTCATAGTGGGGCAATGTTAGATTTATCAAATATAAATGGTGTTACAGTTGACAAACACAGTACAGGAGGTGTTGGTGATAAGACCACTCTTGTAGTAGGGCCGATGATTACAGCAGCAGGTGGTAAACTTGCAAAAATGTCTGGAAGAGGCTTGGGACATACAGGAGGAACTATTGATAAACTTGAAAGTATACCTGGATTTAAAACTGATCTTAGTATAGAAGAGTTTATTGATAATGTTAATAAATATGGTATGGCAGTGGCTGGACAGACTAGTAATTTAGATCCGGCAGATAAGATGATATATGCCCTTAGAGATGTTACAGCTACTGTAGATAGTACTGCATTGATTGCCAGTAGTATTATGAGTAAAAAACTTGCATCCGGTACAGAGAAAATAGTATTAGATATAAAGACTGGCAGCGGTGCCTTTATGAAGACGGAAAAAGAGGCAAGGGAACTAGCTGAACTTATGGTAGGCATTGGAAAAGATGCTGGAAGAAAAACTGTGGCAGTCATTAGTAAAATGGATCAGCCTTTAGGAAGAGCAGTGGGAAATTCTCTAGAGGTAAAGGAGGCTATCGAAAGTCTTAAAGGAAACGGACCTGATGATTTAATGGAATTATGTTATACATTAGGTGCCAATATGTTAGTAATGGCTGGAATATCGAAATATATTGCGGAAGCTAAAGATAGATTAGAAATGACTATTAGGGATGGTTCTGCTTTGGAAATATTTAGAAGTGTGGTGAAAGCCCAGGGAGGAGACACCGGAGTTATAAATGATTATTCCGTTTTAGGAGAAGCAGCCGAGATATATCAAGTGAAAGCCAAAAAAAGTGGATATGTCAGTAAGATAAATGCCAAGGAAATAGGTATGTGTTCTATGCTCTTAGGAGGTGGACGAAAAGAAAAAAATGATAATATTGATTATGTAGTAGGCATTTATATATTAAAGAAAATCGGTGATTATGTAGAAGAAAACGATGTGATAGCTGAAATACACAGTGAATCAAAAGAATCTGCTAAAGCTATAGAAGATAGAATTCTTGCTAGTTACGAATTTTCCACAGAAAAAATTGAAAGAGGTAGTGTAATAATTGATACCATTGTTTGAAAAAAATGTGAAAGAGTAGAAAAAGAAAAAATGCTATGATAAAATATCCATGTTTTGTATAAAAATTATGCGGAGGCATGTAATATGTTTAAACAGGTTAAAAAAAGTAAAGACCAAAAAGAAAAAAATGAAATGCAAAATGAAGAGTCAAAAAATGTTGAGTATAAAGGAATTAAGAAATATTTCAAAAATAAAATATATGTAAAGAATATAGTTTCATTTATTTTGATTCCTATATTACTTAATCTCATGATTGAGATATTCAACAGAACATCTGTTATAGAAGGAATAAAGTATGTATTTTTGCAACCATTGAGATTTTTAATTACCTATATGATAATCATGGCAGTTTTTTCTGTAGCATTAGTATTTAAAAGAAGAGTATTTTGGTTTTCGTTAGTCGGAAGTATATTTTTTATAATGGGTCTTATAAATTGTATTGTTCAGAATATGAGAGTAAGTCCCTTTAATCCATCAGATATAGCAGTTTTAGATTCGGCTATAACATTGTTGGATAAATATGTAGGAAAAAGCAATACTATATTTTTTGTAATAGGATTTGTAGCGGTTGCAATAATATTGGTAGTGATGTTCGTTAAAGGACCAAAAGTTCAATACAAATTTAATATATGGAAGAATCTATCAATTTCACTTATGGTTATTATTGTTACATTTGTTATATTAAAAACTTCTATAATGGTGGGATTATTTGATACACAGTTTACCAATCTAACAACTGCATATAGAGAATATGGTTTTGTATATTCATTTGGTATAGGTATGATTGAGAAAGGTGTTAAAAAACCAGAGGATTATTCAGAAAAGAAGATAGAAGAGTTAACGGGTAACAAAAATGGAGATGATTTTGAAGTAGAACTAACAGAAGCTACAAGTACTCCAAACATAATTTTTTTACAGTTGGAGTCATTCTTTGATATAAAAAATGCTGAGAAATTAGAGTTTAATCAGAATCCAATACCATATTTTAATGAATTACAAGAGAATTATTCATCAGGTTATTTAGATGTATTTAATGTAGGCTATGGAACATGTAATACAGAATTTGAAATTATGACAAGCATGAACCTTAATGACTTTGGACCTGGAGAGATTCCGTACAAAACATTGCTTACTGATACATGTGTAGAAAGTATTGCATATAACCTTAAGGATTATGGATATTCAACCCACGTAGTTCATAACAATGATGGAACATTTTATCATAGAAATGCAGTATTTAGTCACTTAGGATATGATACATTTACCCCTGTGGAGTACATGGATATAAGTGAGGATCAATATACAGAAACAGGTTGGGTTAAGGATGAATGCCTAACAGAAGAAATTATTAATACCTTAAAGAGTACATCTAAGCAGGATTATATTTATACAATTTCGGTACAGGGACATGGAAACTATCCAACTGAAAAAGTGCTTGATAATCCTGTAATAAAACTTACTGGTGGTGAAGAGGACGAAGGTAGAAAAAATGCCATTGAATATTATGCCAATCAAATATATGAAATGGATTTGTTTATAAAAGAACTTACAGAAGCCCTAGAAGATTATGGTGAAGATACAATATTGGTTATGTATGGAGATCATTTACCAGGTTTGGGATTCTCTGAAAAGGACCTTGTAAATAAAAACTTATATCAAACGGAGTATGTAATCTGGGATAATATGGGGCTTGAAAAAGATGATAAAGAATTAGAAACATTTCAGCTTGCTCCAACGATTTTAGGTAAGTTAAATATGAATTCAGGAGTTATTAACAGATTCCATCAGAGTTATCTTAAAGATGAAGTTGGAATTGATAATGAGTATTTAAGTGGTCTTCAGGCGTTGGAATATGATACTATATATGGTGACAAGATTGCATATGGTGGTTCTAGTCCATATACTGTAACTAAAATGCAGATGGGAATAAAGGAAATTGAGATAACAAATGTTAAACAGGTTAAAGTAGATGGAGAGGAATACGTCGAGATTAACGGTAAGAATTTTACAAAATTTAGCAAGGTATATGTTAACGGTAAGTTGTATGATACAGAGTATGTAGACACAAAGACATTGAGAATTAAGTATGAGGATATTGAAAGCCTGGATTCTTTTGTTGTTAGTCAGTGTGTAGAAAGCAGCGGTTATGTACTTAGTTCCACAAAAGAATACTTGTATTATGGTGATAATTAGTAGTAATAGAAATGTTTAGGAAGAGATAAAATGGATTTAAAATTTAACTTAGAGGTGTTTCAAGGCCCTTTAGACCTGCTGTTACATCTCATAGAAAAGAATAAAATTAATATTTATGACATACCTATTGCAGTAATAACTGATCAATATATGGAATATGTAGAACAGATGGATAAACAAGATTTAAACATTGTAAGTGAATTTCTTGTTATGGCAGCTACATTATTAGATATTAAGGCAAAAATGCTTCTTCCTAAAAACGAAGAGATAGAGGATGAGGAAGATCCAAGAGCAGAACTTGTAGCCAGACTCTTAGAGTTTAAACGTTATAAATATATGGCTCAAGAGTTAAAGGATAAATCAATTGATGCAGGAAAAGCTTTCTATCATAAGGAGGATATTCCACCGGAAGTTAAGAAATATGAGCCACCTGTGGAGTTGGATAAACTATTAGCAGATGTTACTTTAGCTAAGTTAAGTGAGATATTTAAAGACGTTCTAAAGAGACAAGAAGAAAAAATCGATCCTATTAGAAGTAATTTCAAAACTATTGAAAAAGAAGAAATTAGTTTGGAAGATAAGATGGAATATGTTGAAAAATATGTAGTGAAAAATAAACACTGCAGTTTCAGAAAAATGTTGGGAAAACAGGCTGGAAAGATGCAGATAATTGTTACATTTCTTGCTATTCTTGAACTTATGAAAATAGGTAAAATAAATATAGTACAGCATAATATTTTTGATGAAATATTAATTGATGCTGTGTAATGATAGGAACTAAAAATGAATAATAATGAAATAACAACAAACGAAGTAAATGAGAAAGCAGTGATAGAAGCTGTTTTGTTTACTATGGGAGAATCAGTAGAGATAGACAAACTTGCCTTGGCGATTGGAAAGGACAAGAAATACACCCGTAAGGTAATTGATGAACTATCATTGGAATATGAAAGTGATGACAGAGGCATCAAGATAGTAAAATTGGAAGATTCATATCAAATGTGTACCAAAAAAGAGATGTATGAAAGTCTTATAAAAGTTGCATCAGCTCCTAAAAAAAGAAATATAACGGATGTAATGTTGGAGACTTTGTCTATTATTGCGTATAAACAACCGGTTACCAAAACGGAAATTGAGAATATCAGAGGAGTTAAAAGTGATCATTCCGTCAATAAACTGGTGGAATATGACTTAGTTTGCGAGGTGGGAAGACTAGATGCACCTGGCAGACCAATTCTATTTGGAACTACAGAAGAGTTCTTGAGACAGTTTGGTTTAGACAGTATTGAGAGTCTTCCAAGTATGGATCCGGATAAGTATGAAGAGTTTAGAGAAGAGGCTGAAGAGGAAATTGATGAGAAAATTTCCACAAAACAATAACGAAATTTGAAGGATTTATATATAAAAAATTCACAAAAGATATTTTTAATGAAAAAGGACATTTTTTATGCAAAATGCACAAAAAATGTCCTTTTTTTATGTGGGAAAATATTGACAATGGTATTTCCCAATGATATACTTACAAAGAACAGCGAGAATATTAGGGGTCAAATTGTCTAATTTTACCAATTCCCTGAGTATTTCGCGAAAAAAATAATTATTATATAGAACAATAAGTTCGGAAAGGCAGAGAGAAAAAAATGAGAAAAAGAATTTTGGCAAGTGTCTTGGTTCTTACAATGGCTGCATCAGCATTAACAGGATGTACTAGACATAGTTCTAGCACAAGAGAATATACTGATTTCGAAGCAAAAGATATTAAGTTTGAGACAAACCTTGACCTAACAAACGACAACATTACATTAACAGTTTGGGAGTCAAAGGAAGGACCTGATACATTTATTAAGGAGGCTGGAAAGAAGTTTACAGAATTATATCCTAACATTAAGATTAAATATGTTAACGTTGAGTCAACAGATGCTAACTCAAAGATAGCACTTGATGGACCAGCTGGTACAGGCGCTGACCTTTTCGCATGTGCACATAATAATATTGGTGTTATGGCAGCTTCAAGCTCAATTGAGCCAGTACCAGAGTCAGAGTATGACGTTATTGAAAAATCATGTACAGCATCTGCTTTACAGGGTGCTACACTTACAGAATCGGACGGAACATCAACACTTTATGGTTACCCAGTATCTGTTGAGACATATGCATTGTTCTACAACAAGGATTTAATCTCTAAAGAAGAGATTCCTACAACAATGGAAGATATGGTTGCATATATCGAGAAGTATCAGAAGGATAACGGTGGAGAACAGGCATTCCTTTTTGATGCTGGTAACGCATACTATAGTGTAATGTTCACATCAACACCAGACATTCATCTTTATGGTGAGACAGGATCAGATGTAACAAATACTTACATGAACTCAGCTGATTCAGTTAAGCAGATGAACGATTTTGTTAATCTTGCAAAAGTTATTAACATGAACACAGGTGATATCGATTACAAACATAATGATTCATTATTTGCTGCTGGAACATTACCAATGGACGTATCAGGAGCTTGGAACATCAACGTATTTGAAGAGTCTGGAATTAATTTCGGAATCACAGCTATTCCTTCATTAACAGGTTCTGATCAGCCACCTACAAACTTCATGGGTGTTAGATGTATGTTCGTTTCATCATACTCAGAGCACAAGAACGAAGCCGCAGCATTTGCTGAGTTCCTTATGACACCAGAGATGCAGCAGTTAAGATGTGAAATTACATCTACAATGCCTGCTAGAGATGATGTATTAGAAAATGTAAACAATGAAAAGATCAAAGAGTATCTTGAGGGATTAAATGAGCAGATTCAGTACTCATATCCAATGCCTAACATGGCTAGTGCAAGTTTATTCTGGTCAGCATTTGGATCAGCTTACTCTAATATCTGGAATGATTCATCAACAGATGTACAGAAAGAGCTTGACACAGCTAACAAGTCTGCAACAAAGAACTAATAATAGTTCAAATGTAAAATTATTTATTATGAAACAAAGAGCCATAGCTTATGGCTATGGCTCTTAAATATTTAAAGAAAGACGGTGATAATATGGATTTGTCCCTTAATACAGACGGATCTTCAAGAAAAAAAGTATTACTGGCTTCATGTATTTTTATGGGCCTTGCTCATATCTTATATTTGAAGCGTTATATCCAAGGTGTACTTTATGCTTTAATTGAGATTTTATTCTTCTTTTTATCTGGTAGATTATTAAATCAGATTAAGGGAATGGTTTTCCTCTCAACAGGTTATAAGAGCCTTGCAACATTCCGTTTGATTGACGGTCTTTTAGCTTTAAGCATTGTAGCTTTATTTATTATTATGTATGTAATGTCAGTAAAAGGTGCAATTGCAGGCTATGAGGAATTTTGTATTGATGGTCGTACACTTAGTATGCACGAATCATTAAAGGGTATCGGTGGTAGAGCGTTTCCTTTCATTGGTCTTACTCCAATGGTAGTATTAGTTGTATTCTTCGTTATCGTACCACTTATATTCTCAATTGTAACAGGTTTCACAAGTTGGAGTCTTCCAGATCACATGCCAGGTGCATATAAGACAAGTATTGACTGGGTAGGATTTAAAAATTACAAAGACATGTTCTTTGGTGGTGACAAGCAGTGGACTTCTTCATTTGGTAGTATAGCTATTTGGACAATCGTATGGGGCTTCTGCTCAACATTTACATGTTATTTTGGTGGTACAGTTTTAGCTGCTTTCCTTTATGGAGCTAAATTAAAATCTACACCAGTATTTAGAGCAATCCTTATTTTGCCATATGCTATCCCAGCAATCCTTACAGTATCTGTATGGAAGAATCTTTTGAACCAGAGTTATGGTGCTATTAACCGTACATTGGTTGAATTGAATATTATCGATGCTAGTAGCAAAATACCATGGTTAAATGATGATAAATTGGCTAAGGTAGTCTGTATATTAGTTAACATGTGGGTTGGTGTACCATACTTCATGTTACTTATCACAGGACAGATGACAGCTATTTCTCAGGATGTATATGAAGCAGCTAAAATTGACGGTGCTAATGGTGCCCAGACATTTATGTATATCACATTACCATTGGTATTATATCAAACAGTACCACTTATCATTATGTCATTTACGCATAATATAAATAACTTTGGTGCTATTTACTTCTTAACAGGAGGTAATCCACAGACACCTAGTTCAACAGTTACAGGTTCAGGTGCTACGGATATCTTGGTAACATGGATTTATAAGCTGACCATGAATAATATGTTCTACAACAAAGCGGCAGTACTTGCTATGTTGGTATTTATTGTTCTTGCTCCGTTTGCTATATTTAACTTCATGAATACTAAATCGTTTAAGGAGGGTGAATTATAATGGAAACAAATGTAAAAGGTGGAAATACAAAGAAACTTGTGTTCAAGATCTTCGTTGTAGTTATTCTTACAATTTGTTGCTTTGCAGTTCTCTATCCTATTGTTTACACAATTAGTACAGCGTTCTCTCCTAAAGCGACTGATGCAGCATCAAGTATTGTTCCATTTGCTGATGGTTTTTCAACACTTCAGTTTGAAAAATTATTCTTTGAGAATGATTATCTTAAATGGGTGTTAAATTCATTTATTGTTGCTATTTGTACATCATTATTTACATTAATGATTTGTTCGTTATCAGCATATGTATTTTCAAGATTTAAGTTTGCATTTCGTAAGACAATGATGATTTCAATGTTAATCTTACAGGTATTCCCTTCATTCGTAGGAATGATTGCTATCTATGTTATCTGTAACAGATTTAACTTAATGGATAATCTTTTTGGTCTTGTGCTTATTTACACAGCTGGTAACATTCCATACAATACATGGTTAGTAAAGAGTTACTTAGATACAATTCCAAAGGCTCTTGATGAAGCTGCAAGAATTGACGGTGCTGGACACTTTAGAATATTCTTTACAGTAATTATGCCAATCGCTAGACCAATCATGGTATTCTTAATGATTACATCATTTACAGGACCATGGATGGACTATATTTATCCAAAGATGATCTTATCTTCTTCAGAGAAGATGACACTTGCAGTTGGTATTATGAAATTTATCGAAGATACACAGAACAGATTCACATTGTTTGCAGCTGGTGCATTACTTGTATCAGTACCATTCGTTATCTTCTTCGTTCTTGGTCAGAAGTCAATGACAACTGGTCTTGGAGCTGCAGCTGTAAAGGGTTAATTACAGTTTAAATTATGAATTAATAATAGGTCTACCAAAGCGAAAGCTAAGGTAGATCTATTTTTTTGTTATAATAAAAAACTATATTGGGTCAAAGCTATTTTTTATTTTATTATTTTGGATATATGTAATATAATGTTATGGTAATTTATGTGTGTGAGAGGAATTAAGTATGAAAATCAGTGATATATTATCAACAAACAAAATAAGCATCTCTTTAGAAGTCTTTCCGCCAAAGAAAGATTCAAGTTATGAGGTGGTGGAAACTGCAGTTAAGGAGATAGCACATTTAAAGCCATCTTTTATTAGTTGTACATATGGAGCCGGTGGAGGAACCAGTTCCAATACAGTTAAAATATCTAAATTAATACAAGACCAGGGTGTTACAGCGATGGCTCATCTTACATGTGTATCGTCCAACACAGAGGAAGTTAAAAAACAGATAAAAAGGATTAAAGAAGCAGGGATTGAAAATATACTAGCACTTAGGGGAGATATTCCTAAAGATTATATGGAACCTACAGAACCACATTTTAATCATGCAACTGAGTTGGTAAAATTTATAAAACAGGAATATCCGGAGGCTTGCATAGGTGGAGCTAGTTATCCTGAAAAACATCCGGAGGCAGCCAGCAAAGATGAAGATATTAGACATATAAAAGAGAAAGTTGATGCCGGATGCGATTTTTTAACTACCCAGATGTTTTTTGATAATTCTACTTTTTATAATTATTTATACAGACTAAGAGAAGAGGGGATTAATGTTCCTGTTTTAGCAGGTATAATGCCGGTTACAACCAAGAGACAAATGGAAAGATCCATTGAATTATCAGGATGTATAATACCTCCAAGATTCAAGGCTTTGGTGGATAAATTTGGAGATAATCCGGAGGCAATGAAACGTGCCGGAATTATATATGCAACAGATCAGATTATAGATTTAATAGCTAATGGAATTAATCATATACATATATATACTATGAATAAACCGGATGTGTCTGAAGGTATATTAAATAACCTAAAGGGGATTGTATAAATTTTTAGATAACTATCACAAAGTTTTTCTTGACAAGTAAAAAATAAATGATTATTATAAACACATGTTAAAAATTTAATACTGATAAACCGATGACGTGGAGATCAAGGTAGTTGTGCACTTACAGAGAGCTGTGATGGTGGAAATCAGCAGAACGCAGGTTGCTAAATGGACCACTGAGGGCGTAGTCAAAAGCTTTATATAAGCTGAGTATTCTACGACGTATGCATACGTTAGTTGCAGGGAATATGTTGGTATTCTTAGAGGAGCACGTCGCAAGGCGTGAATCAAGGTGGCACCGCGATTATTATCGTCCTTGACAGATTATATATCTGTCAAGGACTTTTTTATTTGTAAAAGCCTTAACTGTTGCCTCTAAAGAAACAGAAAGGAGCCTAATATGAAGTTTGTACCAGAACTTAAGGAAATTGAAAACTTAAAACAAGATTCAAGTTTGAAATTAGTACCTGTTAGTTCAGAGATGTATGCAGATTTCACAACCCCGATTGAAGTAATGAGAAAGCTAAAAAGTATTAGTAATCATTGCTATTTACTAGAAAGTGTAGAAGAGGGTAGAAATCTAGGGCGTTATACCTTTTTAGGGTATGATCCTAAAATGGAAGTAACATGTTTTAATTCTAAACTTACTGTTAAAGGGGAAAGCAGTTATGAGGTGGAGACAAATGATCCGGCAAAATATATTAAGAAAATATTAGCTGATCATAAAAGTGCGAAGTTTGACTATCTTCCAACATTTACAGGAGGTTTGGTGGGATATTTTTCTTATGATTATATAAAATATGCAGAACCAAGCTTGAACTTAGATGCAAAAGATCAGGAACATTTTAAAGATGTGGATTTGATGTTGTTTGATAAGGTAATTGTCTTTGATAATTTCAAACAAAAAATAATTTTAATACAAAATATCAATATCTCAAATGCTTTAGTTGAATATCCAAGGGCAATTGAAAGCATCGAAAAAATGGCAGATATCATTAAGAATCACAAGGCTAAAGAAATAGAAAAAGGAAAGAGAACCTCTGATTATAGATATCTTTTTGAAAAAGAAGAGTATATGGAAAAAGTTGAAAAAATAAAAGAGCATATTAAAGAAGGTGATATCTTTCAATTGGTTTTTTCTAACAGAATTGAAGCAGATTTTGAAGGAAGTCTATTTGATACATATAGAGTACTTAGAACTGTAAATCCTTCACCTTATATGTTTTATTTTTCAAGTGATGATATTGAACTTGCAGGGGCTTCACCGGAAACTCTTGTAAAAGTTACCAATAGAGAAGTTCTTACGTATCCTTTGGCAGGAACAAGGCTCAGAGGAAAAAACAATGCAGAAGATGAGGAACTTATAAATGGTCTTTTAAAAGATGAAAAAGAACTGGCAGAGCATAATATGTTAGTAGATTTGGGAAGAAATGATCTTGGAAGAGTCTGCAAATACGGAAGTGTAAAGGTTACAGAATATATGCAGGTTCTTAAATATTCCCATGTAATGCATATTGGATCAACAGTGCAGGGGACTTTAAGAGATGATATGGATGCAGTGGATGCTATTGGTTCGGTACTTCCAGCCGGAACGCTTTCTGGAGCACCAAAGATAAAGGCGTGCCAAATAATAAACAAGTTAGAGAATAATAAGCGTGGAATATATGGTGGAGCCGTTGGATATTTGGATTTATCAGGAAATATGGACATGTGTATTGCCATAAGATTGGCCTTTAAGAAAAATGACAAGGTATTTATAAGGTCAGGAGCGGGAATTGTGTATGACAGTGTTCCGGAAAATGAGTTTAATGAGTGTATCAATAAAGCTAAGGCAGTATTAACAGCAATAGATACATCCATGGAAGATATGTGAGGTGGATTATGATATTACTAATAGATAATTATGATAGCTTCTCATATAATCTGGTACAACTTATTGGAGAATTAAATCCTGATATTAAGGTTATAAGAAACGATGAGCTTACTATAAAAGAAATAGATGAATTAAAGCCTGAAGCAATAATCATATCACCAGGACCCGGAAGACCTCAGGATGCGGGGGTATGTATAGATGTTGTTAAAGAATTAGGTAGTAAATATAAAATATTAGGCGTTTGTTTGGGACATCAATCAATCTGTGAGGCCTATGGTGGAAAGATAATCTATGCCAAAGAGTTAATGCATGGAAAACAATCAATTGCCAAAATAAACACGGATACAGATTTATTTAAAAATATGGAAAATGAAATAAAAGTTGCCAGATATCATTCATTAGCAGTGGATATTTCAAATATAAATGATTTGGAAGTTACAGCAATAACAAATGATAACGAGGTTATGGCTGTACAGCATAAAGAATATAAAATATATGGAGTGCAATTTCACCCAGAGTCGATATTAACACCAGATGGTAGAGAAATAATAAAGAATTTTTTGGAGGTATAAGATTATGATTAAAGAAGCTATTAATATTTTAATAAACGGTGAAGATTTAAGTTATGAAATGTGTAAAGATGTTGTTGATGAGATAATGTCCGGAGAGGCATCAGATGATTTAATTGCATCTTTCCTTACAGCTATGACATGTAAAGGAGAGACAATAGATGAGATAACAGGAGCTGCTGAAGGAATGAGAGCTCATGAATTAGTTCTTCCAAAGAGTAATGATGCCCTTGAAATAGTTGGAACAGGTGGGGATAAATCTAATTCTATTAATATCTCCACAATTGCATCCGTTATCGTATCATCTGCTGGATATAAAGTAGCAAAACATGGAAACAGAGCGGCTTCTTCTAAGTCAGGAACAGCAGATTGCTTTGAGGCTTTAGGAGTAAAACTTGATATTTCACCTGAAAGAAGCAAGGAAATTCTTGATGAGATAGGATTATGTTTCTTATTTGCTCAGAAATATCATGGAGCTATGAAATATGTGGGACCAGTAAGAAAGAATCTTGGAATCAGAACTATATTTAATATATTAGGACCACTTGCTAATCCGGCATCTTGTAGCAAACAGTTACTTGGAGTATTTAGCAAGGAACTTGTTGAACCAATGGCAAGAGTTTTATATAAGCTTGGAATTAATGATGCCATGGTTGTATACGGTGAAGATGGTTTAGATGAGATATCTATGAGTGCACCAACATATGTATGTGAACAAAGAAATGGGAAGTATGAAACATATACAATTAATCCTGAGGATTACGGATTCACACTTTGCAGAAAGGATGACATTGTAGGTGGAACTCCACAGGAAAACGCCGAATATGCGAAACAGATTTTAAGTGGAGTAAAAGGACCAAAAGCAGATGCAGTAATTATTAATGCAGGAGCAGCAATTCACGTTGCAGATCCAAGTAAGAGTATTGCTGAAGGTATTGAAATTGCCAAGAAACAGATTGAAAATGGTAAAGCCATTGAACAGCTTAATAAATTCGTTGAATTAACAAATAAATAGTAGGAATATATTATGATATTAGATAAATTAACAGAGTCAACAAAAAGAAGAGTTGATGAATTTTATAAAAATAACGATGTAGACCAAATAAAAAGCATTGCAATGCAAATGGCAAATGAAGAATCAGAAGATAGACAATTCAGATTTGGAAAGGCATTAAGAAGTTACCCTATTTCTTTTATATGCGAGGTAAAAAAAGCTTCTCCTTCAAAAGGCATTATTGCTGAAGATTTTGATTATATTAATATTGCAAAAGAATATGAGAAGGCTGGTGCAAATACAATATCTGTATTAACAGAACCTGAGTATTTCAAAGGGGATATCAATTATTTAAAAGACATAAGCAAGGTAGTGGATATACCTCTTTTGAGAAAAGATTTTACTATTGATGAAGCTATGATATATCAGGCAAAACTTGCAGGTGCCAGCGGAATTCTTTTAATATGTTCTATATTAAGCGACAGGGAACTTAGAGAATTTAAAGGTATTGCAGATAATCTGGGATTGTCAGCATTGGTGGAAGCTCATGATGAAGAAGAAGTGCAAAGGGCTTTAGAAATGGGTGCAGAAATTATTGGAGTTAATAATCGTAATCTTAAGGACTTTACAGTGGATATTCATAACAGTATAAGACTTAGAAATATGGTGGATAAAGATATTACATTTGTCTCTGAAAGTGGAATTAAAAATGCAGATAATATAAAGGAATTAGTGGACAATAATGTAAATGCAGTTTTAATTGGAGAGACTTTTATGCGTTCAAATGATAAAAAAGGAATGCTTGATAACCTTTTATCTAAATGCATTTAATGGTAATATATTTGTTGGCGCTTTAATTTAGTAAAATGTACGTCAGGAAAATTAGAAAGGTAATGATTATGGAACAGACAGAAAATAAGGTTGGAAGATTTGGTGAATTTGGAGGCCAGTATATTCCAGAGACACTTATGAATGAAATAAAACAATTGGAAAAAAACTATGAGTTTTACAAAAATGACAAGGAGTTTAATGATGAATTAGATACTCTTTTAAGGGAATATGCTTCAAGACCATCTCTTCTTTATTATGCAGAAAAGATGACAAAAGATCTTGGAGGTGCAAAAATTTATTTTAAAAGAGAGGATTTGAATCATACAGGTTCTCATAAAATTAACAATGTTTTAGGCCAGGTTTTAATGGCTAAAAAATGTGGAAAAACAAGAGTTATAGCTGAGACCGGTGCTGGACAGCATGGAGTTGCCACAGCTACAGCAGCAGCTCTACTTGGTTTGGAATGTGAAATATACATGGGAAGAGTTGATACAGAAAGACAGGCACTTAATGTATATAGAATGAAACTTTTGGGAGCATCTGTTCATCCTGTGGATTCAGGAACGGCAACTCTTAAGGATGCTGTAAATGAAGCTTTTAAAGAGTGGACTAGAAGAATTGATGACACAATGTATATTATTGGTTCAACTATGGGACCTCATCCATTTCCAACAATAGTTAGAGATTTTCAAAGTGTTATCAGTAAAGAGGCCAGACAGCAGATTCTAGAAAAAGAAGGAAGATTACCAGATGTAGTTATGGCATGTGTTGGTGGTGGAAGCAATGCCATGGGAACTTTCTATAATTTTATTAATGACAAAGAAGTTAGACTTATAGGTTGTGAGGCTGCAGGAAAAGGTATTGATACTGATTTGTATGCAGCTACTATAGCTAAAGGCGAGATTGGAGTATTCCATGGAATGAAATCTTTATTCTGTCAGGATGAAGAAGGACAGATATCTCCAGTATATTCAATTTCAGCAGGACTTGATTATCCGGGAATTGGACCTGAGCATGCCTATCTCAATGCAACTAAAAGAGCAGAGTATGTATCTATAACAGATGATGAAGCAGTAGATGCCTTTGAGTATATAGCAAGACAGGAAGGAATTATCTGTGCTATTGAAAGTGCACATGCAGTGGCAGAAGTTATAAAGCTTGCACCAACTATGAGCAAAGATCAGATAATTGTATGCTGTCTATCAGGTCGTGGAGATAAAGACGTGGCAGCTATAGCAAGATATAGAGGAGTTGATTTACATGAGTAGAATAAAGAACGCATTTAAAGATGGAAAAGCATTTATAGGATTTCTAACAGCAGGAGATCCTAGTCTTGATAAAACAGAAGAATTTATTCTTGAAATGGCAAACAGTGGAGCAGATCTTGTGGAAATTGGAATTCCTTTTTCAGATCCAATAGCAGAGGGAGAGGTAATTCAAAATGCCAATGTTAGAGCGCTTTCAAATGGAGCAACAGTTAAAAAAGTATTTGAAATGGTGGCGTCAGTAAGAAAGAAAACAGATGTTCCATTGGTATTCTTAACATATCTTAATCCTGTATTTCACTATGGCTATGAAGATTTTTTAAGCAAATGTAATGAGGTTGGAATTGATGGAATTATTATTCCGGATATGCCTTATGAAGAGAAAGGCGAAATCAATGAAGTTGCAAAAAAACATGATATTGATATAATATCTATGATTGCACCAACATCTAAACAGAGAATTGCAACAATAGCAAGTTCGGCAACCGGATTTATTTATACAGTATCTTCATTAGGTGTTACAGGTGTGCGAAGTGAGATAAAGACAGATTTAGAGTCAATAGTTAAAATTATTAAAGAGAATTCAGATACTCCAGTGGCTATTGGATTTGGAATTAATACACCAGAACAGGCAAAGAATTTTGCTAAGTATGCAGATGGTGTAATAGTTGGAAGCGCAATAGTTAAAATTATAGCAGAATATGGAGAAGATTCAGCTTCTCATATTAGAGATTATATTAAGAGTATGAAGGAAGCTATTAGCTAATAATCAGTCAGAAATAGAGGAATCGGTAATGAGTGATAAAAGAAGTATAAAGACTATAATATTCCACGGCGGAATTCTTGCAATGGCAGGAATCTTAGTAAGAATCATTGGTTTGTTGTATAGAATACCAATGGTTAATATTATTGGTGCAGAAGCCAATGGTATTTATTCGGCCGCATTTAATGTATATAATCTTATGCTTGTGTTATCCTCATACGGATTACCAATGGCAGTTTCTAAATTAGTTTCTGCAAGAATTGAGAATAAAAAATTTAAAAATGCAGCAGCAGTATTTAATATGGCAATGGCTATATCCATGGTTACAGGTGGATTAGCCGGCCTTTTCATGTCTTTAGGAGCAGGCTGGATAGAAAGAACATTTTATGCAAAATATGCAGGAATTGCATTACCATTAAAGGTATTAGCACCAACTGTATTTATTGTATCAATGCTAGGAGTATTCAGAGGCTTTTATCAGGGTCAGGGAACAACAATCCCTACGGCAGTTTCCCAAATTATAGAACAGATTGTTAATGCAATTGTCAGCGTAGCAGCTGGATATATTCTTATGAAAAAATATATTAATTCCCCAAAACAGAGCGGATGGGGAGCAGCTGGTGGAACTTTGGGTACTTGTACGGGTGCAGCCGCAGCACTTGTATTTTTATTAGTGTTATTTTTTGTTTATTATCCTAGATTTCAAAAAAAGACCAGGAAAAGTAATAAAGTATTAGATGAGTCATATTCATCTATTTTTAAAATACTTGTTATAACTTTGATTCCAATTATTATTGGACAAACATTTTATCAAATTAGTGCCATGTTAGATGATATGATCTATGGAAAAATGATGATGGGTGTTTCAGCTAAAGTTGTAAAAACAACAATGGGTAACTATAGTTCTAGTTATGTGTTGCTTACAAGTGTGGTTCTTGGGGTTGCTTCGGCTATGTCGGCATCCTTACTTCCAAGTGTTGTGGCATCTAAACAGCATGGAGATTTTGAAACAATAAATGAAAAGTTAAAAGCAACAGTTAAAGCCAATATGTTTATAGCAATGCCATGTTTTATTGGGCTTTTTGTGTTAGGAGAGCCTATAGTTGCCATGCTTTTCAGCAGTTATGATAGTCATCAGGGAGGAGTAATGTTAAAGCTTGGGGCAGTGGCGGTTATCTTTTATACCCTTGCTACAGTAACCACAACCACTTTACAGGGAATTGATAAATTAAATGTTCCGATATATCATAATATAGTGGCGTTAGCTGTACACATTCCACTTTTGATTATTTTATTAAAGACAACAGATTTAGGAATATATGCAATAGTTATTGGAAATGCATCATTTCCAATACTGGTAATGTTATTAAATCTTATATCACTTTATAAATATACAGGTTATATTCAGGAGATAATACAAAGCATAGGTGTCCCATTTGTCTGCGCTTTGTTTATGGGAATATGTACCTATGGTGTATATAAGTTATTTTTTAATATTTCAGGAAGAGTGATAATTGGTTTGTTCTTTGGATTTATAATAGCAGCTGTTACGTATTTTGGTTCTATGTTTTTATATGAAAAAAAATTAAAACCGATTATAATGAATAGAGATTATTATGATGATTGATAATACATAAATGTAATTAGGAGGAAATATGAGTAAGGTTATTTTAACAGGTGACAGACCAACAGGTAGACTTCACGTAGGACATTACGTTGGTTCCCTAAAAAGAAGAGTAGAATTACAAAATTCAGGTGAGTACGATAAGATTTTTATAATGATAGCTGATGCACAAGCATTAACAGATAATGCAGATAATCCTGAAAAAGTACGTCAAAATATTATAGAGGTTGCCTTAGATTATCTTTCTGCAGGACTTGATCCTGAGAAGACAACAATACTTATTCAGTCTCAGATTCCGGAACTTACGGAAATGACACAGTATTTTATGAATCTTGTTACAGTATCAAGACTTCAAAGAAATCCTACAGTAAAGTCAGAGATTAATATGAGAAACTTTGAGACAAGTATACCGGTGGGATTCTTTACATATCCTATAAGTCAGGCATCTGATATCCTTGCATTTAAAGCAACAACAGTACCAGCAGGGGAAGATCAGGAACCAATGATTGAACAGACAAGAGAAATAGTTAGAAAGTTTAATTCGGTATATGGTGAAACTTTAATTGAGCCAGAGATTCTTCTTCCGGAATCAGAGGCGGCAAGAAGACTTCCAGGTACAGATGGTAAGGCAAAGATGAGTAAGTCCCTTGGTAACTGTATTTATCTTGCAGACAGTGAAGAAGATGTTAGAGCAAAAATAATGAGTATGTACACAGACCCAGATCATATCAAGGTTTCAGATCCGGGTAAGATTGAAGGAAATACAGTATTTACATATTTGGATGCATTTTCTAAGACAGAGCAGTTTGAAAGATATTTACCAGAGTATGCTAATCTTGATGAACTTAAGGAGCATTATCAAAAAGGTGGTCTTGGAGATGTAAAGGTTAAGAAATTCCTAAATAATGTATTGCAGGAAGAGCTTGAACCAATTAGAGCTAGAAGACATGAATATGAAAAAGACATTGCCGGAGTTTATGATATTCTTAAAAAGGGAAGCGAAGAAGCAAGACAAGTAGCAGCAAACACCCTTCATGATATTAAAGAAGCAATGAAAATCAACTATTTTGATGATGCTGAGCTTATTGCAAAGCATGCAAAAAAATATGGAAATTAGTAAATATATATTAATTTAGAATAATTATAATAATTAAAGGGGATATAAAACAGATAATTCTGTGAAGTATCCTCTTTTGTGCTTGCATTTTTATCTATAAGATAATAAAATTTAAAATGGCTGAAATTTGATATATGGGTAGAATCTCATATACCTTTTCTAGATAAATTATATATAAAATGGAGGTTACGTAATGAGTACAACAGCAGAGATATCAGCATTGGAGAGAATTAATACTCTTCTTGATGATAACAGTTTTGTTGAAATCGGTGGACTTGTTAAAGCAAGAAGCACGGATTTTGAACTTGCAAAGAGAAATACACCTGCAGATGGCGTTATTACCGGTTATGGTACTATCAACAGTAAGTTAGTATATGTGTATAGCCAGGACGTTTCGGTGTTAGGTGGATCAGTAGGAGAAATGCATGCAAAGAAAATAGTAAGAATCTATGACATGGCTCTTAAAATGGGGGCACCTGTAGTAGGTCTTATTGATTGTGCAGGACTTAGACTTGAAGAGGCTACTGATGCTCTTAATGCATTTGCTGAGATTTATAAAAGACAGTCAATGGCATCTGGAGTTATTCCACAGATAACAGCAGTATTTGGAAAATGTGGTGGCGGACTTTCAATACTTACAAGTCTTTCTGATTTCACATTTATGTCAGATAAGGGAAGTTTATTTGTAAATTCTCCAAATGTTCTTGATGGCAATTACAAAGAAAAAAATGATACTTCAGCAGTTAAGTTCCAGAGTGAAAATACAGAAAATGTAGATTTCGCAGGAACAGAGGAAGAAGTAATTGAAGGTATAAGAAGCCTTATTGATATCATTCCTGCCAACAATGAAGATGACCTTTCGTTTGAAGAGACATCTGATGATGCAAACAGAGTATGCGAAGGTCTTATGGGACTTAAGGATGATGTTCAGAATCTTATAGCAGAGATTTCTGATGAGAATGTATTTGTTGAAACAAAGAAAGAGTATGCAACAGATGCAGTTACAGGATTTATAAGACTTAATGGAAGTACAGCCGGAGTAGTGGCAAATAATAGTAACCTTCTTTCAGTGGATGGAGCGGATAAGATGGCAGAGTTCGTAAGATTCTGTGATGCTTTCTCAATTCCGGTAGTAACATTTACAAATGTAACAGGTTTTGACACAACAATTGCTCAGGAAAAGAATTTATCAAAATCTTTGGCAAGACTTGCAGCAGCCTTTGGAGAAGCTTCAGTGCCAAAAATCAATGTAGTGGTTGAAAACGCATTTGGTTCAGCTTATACAATTATGAACAGCAAAGGTCTTGGATGCGATGTTGTTTATGCATGGCCAAATACAAAGATTGGTATGATGGATGCAGATGCTGCAGTTAAGATTATATATGCAGATGAAATTGCTAAAGCTGATGATTCAGTTAAAGAGATAAATGACAAGGCTAAGGAATATGCAGAGCTTCAGCTTGGTGCTAATTCAGCAGCTTCAAGAGGATATGTTGATAGCATTATTGAACCGGAAGATACAAGAAAGTATATTATCGGAGCCCTTGAAATGTTATATACAAAAAGAGAATATGTTCTTGATAAGAAGCACGGAACAGTTTAATTGAAAGGTGAATTTCATGAAGAAGATTAAAAGATTAGTGATTTTCTTGTGTGTTATCTCATGTATGACAATGCTTTGTTCTTGTGGAAACAAGAGTAAGATAAAAGCCGGTTTTAATTATGATAAAGATGAACTTGTATCAACTACGGTTTCATACATATATGCTTTTGACCAGGCAATTAAAAATGACAAGAATAAATCAGCAGGTACATCATCAGAGAATGCACAATTGACAACGGATTATTTAAAAGAATACTTTGAAGGACAGTACCCGGAGAAAAAAGTTGCAAAGCCATATATTTCTGCTATGGACGAATTCAAAGAGCAATTAGATGAAAATGGTGAATTCCTTTGGTTCGATACAAAAAGCGATGATGATGCCGGAAAAATTGAAAGTGTAGACATTAGTACAATGGATATGAAGGATGTTGAGTATTCCATTACAGAGGATTCCACATCTGTAACACTTACAATAAATACACATTTTGAAAAAAGAGATGTGGAAGTTGTAGCTACATATGAATATGATTCTAATTATGGAATAAGAATGACATCCATGGCTTATAATCCTGATTTCACTAAATCAGAGATTATGGTTAAAGCGGCCCTTAATACAGTATTGGGTATTGGAACAGTTTTTGCAGTATTAATATTGCTTTCTCTTATTATCGGTCTATTTAAATATGTTAAGTATATTGAAGGTTTCTTCAAAAAGATGGCTGAGAAAAAGAAAAATAAAACAGCAGCAAAGACAGCCAAAAAAACTGCAGAAAGTAGTAAACAAACTGGTGAGACTAGTGCAGATTCATCAGATGAGGAAGAATTATCAAATGATGAGGAGTTAGTTGCAGTTATTGCAGCAGCAGTTGCAGCTTATGAAGGAACAACTTCAACTGACGGATTTGTAGTTAGAAGTATAAAGAGAGTATCGGGAAAGAAAAAATGGTAATAAACAGAAAGGAATTAATTATGAAGAATTATAGAATTACAGTAAACGGAAATGAATATGATGTAGCAGTAGAAGAGGTTGGAGCATCAACTAGTACTTCAGCACCAAAAGCAGCACCAAAGGCAGCTCCTAAAAAAGCAGCTAAAGCAGCACCAAAGGCAAGTGTAGGGGCTGGTTCAGTAAAGGTTTCTTCACCTATGCCAGGTAAGATTCTTTCAGTAAAGAAAAATGTAGGAGATAGCGTTAGCAAAGGTGATACAATTTTAGTTCTTGAAGCTATGAAAATGGAAAATGATATTGTAGCTCCAGAGGATGGAACAATTGCATCAATTGATGTTAACGAAGGCGCTAGCGTAGAAGCTGGAGCAGTTCTTGCAACTTTAAACTAATAAAAGATAAACTGGAGGTTTAACAATGGATTACGTTGTTGATACGCTTACAAACTTAATACATCAAACTGCCTTCTTTAATCTTACAGTGGGAAACTACATAATGATTATCGTGGCATTGGTGTTTTTATATCTGGCAATTGGTAAGGAATATGAACCACTTCTATTAGTTCCAATTGCATTCGGAATGTTATTGGTAAATATGTATCCGGATATAATGATGACTGTACAAGAGTCAGACAGTGGTGTAGGAGGATTGTTACACTATTTCTATCTTCTTGATAGCTGGAGTATTCTTCCATCACTTATTTTCTTAGGGGTAGGAGCTATGACGGATTTTGCTCCCCTTATTGCCAATCCAAAGAGTTTCCTGTTAGGAGCAGCAGCTCAGTTTGGTATTTACATGGCATATTTCCTTGCTATTTTCTTAGGATTTAATAACAAGGCAGCAGCAGCTATTTCAATTATTGGAGGAGCTGATGGACCTACATCAATCTTCCTTGCTGGAAAATTAGGACAAACGGCCCTTATGGGACCTATAGCCGTAGCGGCATATTCGTATATGTCATTGGTTCCAATTATTCAGCCACCTATTATGAAACTTCTTACAACTGAGAAGGAAAGAAAAGTTAAGATGCAGCAGTTAAGACCTGTATCAAAGCTTGAAAAGATTTTATTCCCAATTGTAATTACAATTGTAGTAGTACTTATATTACCTACAACAGCACCGCTTGTTGGTATGCTCATGTTAGGAAGTTTATTTAGAGAGTGTGGAGTTGTAAAACAGTTAACAGAGACAGCTTCTAACGCACTTATGTATATAGTTGTAATTTTACTTGGAACCAGTGTTGGTGCTACAACAAGTGCAGAGGCATTCCTTAACTTAAATACAATCAAGATTGTAATTCTTGGACTTGTGGCTTTTGCATTTGGTACAGCCGCAGGAGTTCTTTTAGGAAAAGTAATGTGTGCTCTTACACATGGAAAAATCAATCCACTTATTGGCTCGGCAGGAGTTTCTGCAGTTCCAATGTCAGCAAGAGTATCTCAGAAGGTTGGAGCTGAGGCAGATCCAACAAACTTCTTATTAATGCATGCAATGGGACCTAACGTAGCAGGTGTTATCGGTACTGCAGTTGCAGCTGGTACATTTATGGCAATATTTGGAATTGGTTAAGTAAGATTGGAGGATAATTATGGCAAATAATAATATTAAGGCTAAGCCTGTAAAGATAACAGAAACAGTTCTTCGTGATGCACATCAGAGTCTTATTGCTACTCGTATGCCAACAGAGGAAATGCTTCCAATAATTGATAAAATGGACAAAGTTGGATATAACTCAGTAGAGTGCTGGGGTGGAGCTACATTTGATGCCTGCCTTAGATTCTTAAAAGAAGATCCATGGGTAAGACTTCGTAAATTAAAAGAAGGATTTAAAAACACACCATTACAGATGCTTTTTAGAGGACAGAACATCTTAGGTTACAAGCCATATGCAGATGATGTTGTAGAATATTTCGTTCAGAAATCCATTGCAAATGGTATTGATATAATCAGAATATTCGATTGTGTAAATGATCTTCGTAACCTTGAGACAGCTGTAAAAGCAGCTAACAAAGAAGGTGGTCATGCACAGATAGCACTTTCATATACATTAGGAGATGCTTACACACTTGATTACTGGAAAGATACAGCACGTAGAATTGAAGAAATGGGTGCAAATTCAATTTGTATCAAGGACATGTCAGGTCTTTTGATTCCTTACAAGGCAGCAGAGCTTGTTAAGGCCCTTAAAGAAGGTTCTAATCTTCCAATACAGTTACATACACATTACACATCAGGTGTTGCTTCAATGACTTACTTAAAGGCAGTTGAAGCAGGTGTTGATGTTATCGATACTGCAATGTCGCCATTTGCTTTGGGAACATCACAGCCGGCAACTGAAGTTATGGTAGAGACATTTAAGGATACACCATATGATACAGGACTTGATATTAATCTTCTTGCAGAAATCGCTGAGTACTTCAGACCATATAGAGAAGAGTGTCTTGATTCAGGGCTTATGAGTACAAAAGTTCTTGGAGTTAATATTAAAACACTTCAGTATCAGGTACCAGGTGGAATGCTTTCAAACTTAGTATCTCAGCTTAAAGATGCTAAACAGGAAGAAAAACTTCAGGAAGTTCTTGAGGAAGTACCAAAGGTTCGTAAAGATTTCGGTGAACCACCACTTGTAACACCTTCATCTCAGATTGTAGGTACACAGGCAGTTTTAAATGTACTTATGGGTGAAAGATATAAGATGATTACTAAAGAGTCTAAGGATTTCCTTGCTGGAAAATATGGACAGACAATTAAGCCATTTAATAAAGAGGTTCAGAAGAAAGCTATTGGAAATGAGAAACCAATAACTCACAGACCGGCAGATGATATAAAACCACAGCTTCCACAGATGGAAAAAGAATGTGCACAGTATAAGCAGCAGGATGAAGATGTACTTTCATATGCATTATTCCCACAGGTTGCTACGGAGTTCTTTAAATATCGTGAAGCTCAGCAGAATAAAATAGATAGTACAGAAGCTGATACAGAGAATAATACATATCCGGTTTAATTTACATGGCTATGGTATGATTCACTTTAAAATAAAATCCAAGTAGCTGTCGTGTTATAGCGACAGCTATTTTTCTAATATTTTGAAAAATAAAGGTGATGAAAATGCAAACTGTAATTGTAGTTGGTGGTGGTGCAGCCGGAATGATGGCGGCAATAAAAGCCAGCAATAGTGATAATAAAGTAATACTTATAGAACACAATGAAAAACTAGGAAAAAAGGTATTTATAACAGGAAAAGGCAGATGTAATTTAACAAATGCTTCAGACATAGAAAACATTTTCAACAATATAGTTTCTAATCCAAAGTTTATGTACAGCTCTCTATATTCTTTTACAAATGAAGATGTTATAGAACTTTTTGAAAGTCATGGGATGAAAACAAAAGTGGAAAGAGGTAATAGAGTATTTCCGGCTTCGGATAAATCCTCAGATGTTATTAAAACACTGAAGAATATTTTAATGGCAAATAACGTGGATATAAGGCTTAATACAGAACTTAAAGATATTGGTATTACAGATGGCAAGGTTGTATCTATAAGCACTAATAAAGGACAGATAAAGTGCGATAAACTAATTCTCGCGACGGGAGGATTATCGTATCCCGTAACTGGTTCTGATGGAAAAGTGATGAAACTTTTAACCAAATACGGTCATACTATTAAAGATACCAGGCCGGCATTGGTTCCTTTAAATGTTAAAGAAGAATATGTTAAGGAATTACAGGGACTTTCCTTGAAAAATGTAGAAGCATCTTTTTATAGAACGGCTAAGCCTGGAAAAAAGCCGGTTTATAAAGAATTTGGAGAGATGTTATTTACGCATTTTGGAGTTACAGGACCGGTTATATTAAGTGCCTCCAGCGTAATAGGAAAATATCTTGAAAATGAAAAGATAGTTTTAAAAATTGATTTAAAACCAGCTTTGGACAAGGATAAATTAGATGCAAGGATTATAAGAGAGTTTAATGAAAATATTAATAAAGATATTAGAAATTCTCTGGATTCACTCCTACCAAAATCCTTGATTCCAATTATGATAAAAGTATCAGATATTGATCCGTATAAAAAAGTTCACGAGATATCAAAAGAAGAAAGAACGAGGCTTCTTGAAAATATAAAAGGACTAACTTTCGAAGTAATATCTCTTAGGGATTATAACGAAGCAATTATTACCCAGGGAGGAATAAACGTAAAAGAAGTAGATCCGGGAACGATGGAATCAAAGTATATAAAGGATTTATATTTGGCAGGAGAAATGTTGGATTTGGATGCATTTACCGGAGGATATAACCTTCAGATTGCATGGTCTACAGGGGCTTTGGCAGGTATGAGTACAACTTATTAGAATAATGTCATCTGTAAATCTTTGACAACCGGGTTACAAAGAAATATAATCTAAAACGTAAATAAACATCCTATACAGGAGGATTAAAAATGAGCACAATAAATGTAGCAATAGATGGACCTGCCGGAGCAGGTAAAAGCACTATTGCAAAAATGGCTGCAGCTAAAAAAGAATTTATTTATGTGGACACAGGAGCAATGTTTAGAGCAATAGCATTGCACTGCAGCAGACTAAACATAAAAGCAAAAGATAAAGAGAATATAATCAAAGCCAGTAAAAAAGCCAGTGTTGAGATAAAGTATATAGATGGAGAACAAAAGGTTATTCTTAACGGAGAAGATGTTAATGCATTTATCAGAACAGAGGAAATAAGTCAGATGACATCGACTATTTCAGCGTATCCGGAAGTAAGAAAAATCTTATTGGGATTGCAAAGAGATATTGCGGCTAAGAATAATGTTATAATGGATGGAAGAGATATTGGCAGCAATGTTCTTCCAAATGCTGATGTTAAAATCTATCTGACAGCTTCAGTAGAAACAAGAGCCATGAGAAGATACAAGGAACAGATAGAAAAAGGATATGATGTTTCTTTGGAAAATATTAAAGAGGATATAGAAAAAAGAGACTATCAGGATATGCATAGAGAATGTGCACCTCTTACAATAGCTGATGGTGCATATGTACTGGACTCTTCGGATATGTCAATTGAAGAGGTTGTAGAAGAAATTATTTCAAGAATTGATGGCATAAAGTAGTATTTTGTGTATAATAGAAGTTGTAATTTATAGGTTCTGGAGGTTTTATGAGAAAGGTTGTAGTTGCAAAGACTGCAGGCTTCTGCTTTGGTGTAAAGAGGGCTGTTGATAAGGTATATGACAGTATAGAAAAAAATGGACAGGATAAACAGATATATACATATGGTCCAATAATACACAACGAAGAGGTTGTAAAAGATCTAGAGAGCAAAGGGGTTAAAGTTATTAACTCCATCGAGGAACTAAAGGCAATACATGATGGGATAATTGTAATAAGATCTCATGGTGTTAAGAAGGAAGTATATGATATCATCCGGGAAAATGGATTGATACTAGAAGATGCCACTTGTCCTTTTGTAAAGAAGATACATAATATCGTTTTTGAGGAAAGTAAAAAAGGACGGTATGTTGTAATTATAGGTAACAAAGATCATCCGGAAGTTCAAGCAATCAGAGGTTGGTCAGGAGATAATACCTGTATTATAGGGACGGAGGAAGAAGCTCTTAAGTTTGATATAAACCCAGAACAGTCTGTGAGCATTGTTTCACAGACCACTTTTAATGCCAATAAATTTAAATATTTGGTTGAAATAATTGGCAAAAAAGGTTATGATATAAATGTTTTAGACACTATTTGTAATGCAACTTATGTAAGACAGACAGAGACCGCTAATTTAGCAAAACAGGCTGATGTCATGATTGTAATAGGTGGACGATCAAGTTCTAATACTCAGAAGTTGTATGAGATTAGTAAAAAAGAATGTAATAATACTTACTATATACAAACCATAAAGGATTTAGATTTAGATAATATTAAGTCAGATAGTTACGTAGGTATTACAGCAGGGGCTTCAACCCCAAATAATATTATCGAGGAGGTTCATACTCATGTCGTTAGAGGAAAGTTTTGAACAGTTATTAAATGAAAACGAAATTAAAAAAATTAGTGTAGGAGAAACCGTTGAGGGAACAGTAGTCAGCGTTAAAGAAGACGAGATAGTCTTAAACATAGATTACAAATCAGATGGTGTTATATCACGTAATGAGTACACAAAAATTCCTAATGTAGACCTTACAACAAAAGTTAAGCCTGGAGATAAATTAGAAGCTAAAGTTATTAAATTAAATGACGGCGAAGGACAGGTTGCTCTTTCAACATTACGTCTTGCACAGGAAAAGGGAAGCAAGCGTATAGAAGAAGCTTTCAATAATAAAGAAGTGTTAACTGCAACTGTTTCACAGGTAAGAGACGGTGGACTTACAGTTCTTGTTGACGAGACAGAGGTATTTATACCAGCTAGTCTTGTATCGGATCGTTTTGAAAAGGATCTTTCAAAATATAATGGACAGGAGATTCAGTTCGTTATTACAGAATACACACCTAATTCTAATCCTAGAAGAAGAAGAATTATTGGTAACAGAAAAACTCTTCTTGTTGAGGAAAGAGAAAAGAAACAGAAAGAAGTTCTTGATACAATCAGTGTAGGTGATACAGTAGAAGGAACAGTTAAGAATGTAACAACATTTGGTGCATTTATAGATCTTGGTGGAATTGATGGACTTCTTCACATTTCAGAAATGTCATGGGGAAGAGTTGAAGATCCAAACAAGCTTTTTACTGAAGGACAGAAGATTAAATGTCTCATCAAAGAACTTAATGGAAAGAAGATTGCATTAAGTCTTAAATTCCCAGATTCTAATCCATGGCTTGTTGCTGCAGATAAATATGCTGTAGGAAATGTAGTAAAAGGTAAAGTTGCCAGAATGACAGATTTTGGTGCATTTGTAGAACTTGAGCCAGGTATTGATGCATTATTACATGTTTCTCAGATATCTAGAGAAAGAGTTGAGAAACCAGCAGATGTACTTAAGGTAGGTCAGGAAATCGAAGCTAAGGTTGTAGATTTCAAGAGTGAAGAAAAGAAGATTAGCTTAAGCATTAAGGCTTTAACAGATGATGTAGAGCCAGAAGCTGATGATAATTCAGAGGTAGAAGAGACTAAGGACGCAGAATAATCTATATATGGACTTCGAATTATTTACGAAACGCGTATATTCTATAACTGGTATTGATATAGAATATTACAAAGAACGACAGATGAAACGTCGTATAGATTCATTAATAAAAAGACACAAATATTCCTCTTATGAGGAATATTTGTTTTATATGGGAAAAAATCCTTCTTTGTTAGAAGAATTCACGAATTATTTAACAATTAATGTATCTGAATTCTTTAGGAATCCAGAACAATGGCAGGTTTTAAAAAAAGAGATACTGCCTGTTTTGGTAAATGAAAGGGGCAATAACATAAAGGTATGGTGTTGTGCCAGTGCAGCTGGTGAAGAGCCATATTCTTTAGCGATTCTATTTTCACTTCTAAAGGAGGATAAAGAATACAAGGATGTTGATTTTAAAGTTATAGCATCTGATATTGATGAAAGATGTCTTGAAAAATGTAAAGATGGAATTTACGATGAAAAAACTTTAAGCAATGTTCCTCTCCATATAAGAATGAGATGTTTTAGAGAAAAAGAAGGTAAATTTATCATATCTAAGGATATAAAGGATATGGTAGAATTTAGAAAGATAGATATAATCCATGGGGATTACGTTAAAGAATGTGATCTTATATTATGCAGAAATGTAGTAATATATCTAAATTCTGAAGGAAGAGATATTGTCTATAAAAAGCTTTCCAAGTCCCTTAATAAAAATGGCGTTTTGTTTATAGGAAGCACAGAACAGATAGTAGAATACAAAAAAATGGGATATTCTCATTTGAAGCCATTTTTTTATAAGAAAGTGTAGTCATTTATGGAGGATTTATGAGAGTTATAGCAGGTAGCGCAAGAAGACTTAGCTTGAAGACTGTAGATTCTATGGACACCAGACCAACAACAGATAGGATAAAAGAAACATTGTTTAATATTTTACAAAATGATATTGATGATGCCAGGGTCCTTGATTTGTTTGCAGGTTCAGGTGGAATCGGAATTGAGGCTCTCAGTAGAGGAGCAAAGGAAGCAGTATTTGTTGATAATAGCAAAGAAGCGGTTAAATGTATAAATTATAATTTGGAATTTACCAAATTAAAAGACAAATCTTTTGTTTTAGAGTGTGATGCTTTAACAGGTATTTCAAGATTAGAAGGTAGGGGTAAATATTTTGACATAGTATTTATGGATCCGCCGTATAATAATCTTTTAGAACAACAGGTTTTGAAAAGACTTAAAAAATCAAGTATTATAGATGAAAATACTTTGATAATAATAGAAGCTGAGAAAAGAACAGATTTTTCGTATCTTTCAGAAGAAGGTTATACTCCAATTAGAGAAAAAATTTATAAAACAAATAAACATGTATTTGTGGTAAAAAAATCAGATTAAGAACTGAGAAAAGAGGATGTTTTGAAAAGAATATGTATTTATCCGGGAAGTTTTGATCCGGTTACAAATGGTCATATGGATATAATTAAAAGATCAGCGGCGATGTTTGACGAATTAATTGTGGCTGTTTTGAAGAATAATTCAAAAACTCCGTTGTTTTCTTCTGAGGAACGTGTTAATATGTTAAAGGAAGTGACTAAAGATATCAGCAATGTAAAAGTTGATAGTTTTAGTGGTTTGCTTGTTGATTACGCTAATAAAGTTGGCGCATGTACTATAGTAAGAGGCCTTAGGGCTGTTACAGATTTTGAATACGAGCTTCAGATGGCACAGACTAATCGAATTATGAACAAAAGAGTAGATACTATATTTTTAACAACAAGTTTAGATTATGCATATCTTAGTTCCAGCATAGTTAGAGAAGTAGCTGTATGTGGTGGAAGTGTAGATAAATTTGTACCAGAATATGTGAGTGATATGATTGGTAAAAAGCTTGAATTCACACAGGGAGGCAATTAATGAACAGATACGAACAGACTTTACAGGAAATGGAAGAATATATTGAAGGATGCAAGAGACAGAAGTTCTCTGATATCAATATAATTGTTAATAGAGATGAGTTACATGAGTACATGAATGAACTCAGCACTAATACACCTGAAGAGATTAAAAAATATAGAAGAATTATTAATAATAGAGATGCTATTCTTAGTGCAGCTCAGGTTAAAGCAGAAGAGATAATGGCTGAAGCTAATAACCAGAGAGAACAGATGGTTGCAGAGCATGAGATTATGCAACAGGCTCAGGAACAGGGTCAGCAGCTTGTAGATGATGCTTCAGAGCAGGCTCAGCAGATTCTTGATAAGGCCGTAGCAGATGCTAATGATATTAGAACAAGTGTTATGCAGTATGCAGATGATACATTGGCAAATATTCAGACTATTGTTGAAAATGCAATGGATAATATCAATGAGAAATATGATGCATTTATGAAATCTCTTTCAACAAGTCTAGAGGTATTAGTTGCCAACAGAAATGAACTTGCACCTGCAGAAGAAACAGATAATTATGATGATGCAGATGATGATGTACCTGAATTAGATGATACAGATATTATGCCTAAGAATGATATTGATGATGATGATTACGAAGATTATACAGTAGATACTACATTTTTAGGATAATAATTAAAAATAAGTATAATGTTTGATTGACCAATGGGGGTCTCGTGGGTAAACGAGACCCTTTTTTTAGTTCATATAGTTTTATTAAAGCAAAAGGAGCGGATAAATATGTGCGGATTTGCAGGATATATTACCAAAGAAGGATTAGCTAAGAATTATAAAGATGATTTGTTGGAAATGATGAATGCAATTATTCATAGAGGACCTGATGATTCTGGTTCTCACATAGATGATATGGCAGGTCTTGGATTTAGAAGATTAAGTATCATTGGTATAGAAAATGGAAAACAACCGATGTACAACGAAGATGGAAGTATTGTGGTTGTATTTAATGGAGAAATATATAATTACAAAGAAATTAAAGAGGAATTAATTAACAAAGGCCATTTGTTTAAAACTCAGGCAGATACTGAAGTTTTAGTGCATGGATACGAAGAATATGGTCCGGATGTGGTGCAGAAATTAAGAGGAATGTATGCCTTTGCAATCTGGAATAGAAAAAAGAAAGAACTCTTTATTGCCAGAGATATATTTGGAATAAAACCTCTTTTCTTTACTGAAACAAAAGAGGGAGATTTTGTATTTGGATCAGAGATAAAATCTTTGTTGAAGTTTCCAAATGTTAAGAAAGAATTTAATCCTGAAGCTTTGGAAAGTTACTTGTCTTTCCAATATTCTGTACTTCCAGAGACGTTTTTTAAGGGGATTTATCGTCTTTCGCCGGCTCATTGTATCATTTGGAAAAATGGTCAAATGGATATAAAAAGATATTGGAAACCTGAATTTAAACCAGATGAAAACATTTCCTTTGATGAAGCGGTTAAAAAGGTTAACAAGGTAATGAAAGATTCTATTAAAGCCCACAAGATTAGCGATACTGAAGTAGGTGGTTTCTTGTCCGGTGGTGTTGATTCAAGTTATATTGTGGCCAGAAGTGATTTGGATAAAACCTTCAGCGTGGGATTTGATTATCCGAACTGTAACGAAACACCTTTAGCTAAGACTTTGTCAGAATATGTAGGTGTTAAAAATAAAAGTAAATTAATAACTACAGAGGAATATTTTGAAGAATTTCCAAAGATTATGAATCATTGTGATGAACCACTGTCTGATCCTTCGTGTATTGCATTATATTTTCTGTGCCGACTTGCCAGCGAGCAGGTAAAGGTTGTTTTGTCCGGAGAAGGCTCAGATGAATTGTTTGGTGGATATAATATTTATAAGACGCCATACGCCCTTAAGCCTGTTAAAATAGTACCGAAAGTTGTTAGAAAAGGCGTAGCAAATGTAATGAAAAAGATTCCTTTTAGATTCAAAGGTAAGGAATATATGATAAGAGCAGGTATGGATTTAGAAGACAGATATATTGGAAATGCTTATATTTACCACACAGATGAGGTATATAAGCTTCTTAAAAATCCTGTAAAAAAATATATTCCAGAAGATATTGTTAAGCCTTTATTCGCAAAGGTTAAGGATGCAGATGATGTAACTAAGATGCAGTATATAGATATTAATACCTGGTTGTGGGGAGATATACTTAACAAAGCTGACACCATGAGTATGGCACATTCTTTAGAAGTAAGAGTTCCTTTCTTGGATAGAGAGGTTGCCAAAGTGGCGTTTTCTATCCCTGCAAAACATAGGGTTAATAATAAGGAAACCAAGAGATATTTTAGGGCTGCAGCCAACGAATTTATGCCGGATGTAACAGCTGAAAGAAAGAAATTAGGCTTCCCAATTCCGGTAAGAAATTGGTTAAGAGAGGATAAATACTATAATTTAGTGAAAAGTGTCCTAGAATCAGAAGAATCTGCTAAATTTTTTAACATAGATTATCTTGTTAATCTGCTTGATGAACATTATAATAATAAATGTGACAATTCTAGAAAAATTTGGACGGTGTACGCATTTATATTATGGTATCAAAAGCATTTTAGCGTAGCCGCCTAATATAAATGTCAGGTATACCCTGACTTAGGAGGTTAAGTTTTATGAGAATTTCCACCATAGCAAGTGGAAGCAGCGGTAATTGTATATACGTTGGTTCCAATAATACCCATTTACTGGTGGATACTGGTATTAGTAAGAAAAAAACTGAAGAAGGCCTTAATGAGAAGAATCTCAATATGAAAGATATTAATGGCATACTAATAACCCATGAACATTTGGACCATGTTAATGGGTTAGGTGTCATTTCTAGAAAATATGAGATTCCTATTTATTGTACAAAGGGGACAAAAAGAGCAATTCTTGCCAATGAAAAGCTTGGAAAGATTCCTGAAGATATCTTTGTAGATATTAAGGCTGACAATCCATTCAATATAGGAGACATTGATGTCTCTCCATTTGCAATTCCTCATGATGCTGCAGAACCTGTAGCATTCAGATTGAGTTCTAACAACAAAAGTGTTGCAGTTGCTACAGATATGGGTAAATTTGATGAATATATCATTAGTAATCTTAGAGAGTTGGATGCAGTGGTTATTGAAGCAAATTACGATGTGCGTATGCTTTTAGCCGGTATGTATCCATATTATTTAAAGCAAAGAATACTAGGTGATAACGGACATTTATCAAATGAATCCTCAGGTCAGTTAATTAATCAGATACTTCATAACAATTTAAAACATATAGTTCTAGCTCATCTCAGCAAGGAAAATAACTATGAAGATCTTGCTTTTGAAACAGTAAGATCGGAGATTACCATGGCTGATTCTGAGTATAAAGGCGATGATTTTAACATAGTGGTAGCCAAAAGAAATGTGTGCTCAGCTATGTTTGAGGTATAAAACATTTAGGAGGAAAAATATAATGAAGAAATCAATAATAACAGTAGTAGGTAAGGATTCAGTAGGAATTATTGCCAAAGTATGTACATATCTTGCAGAGAACAACGTCAATATTCTTGATATTTCCCAGACAATTGTGTCTGATTATTTCAATATGATGATGATAGTTGATGCAAATTCAGCTGATAAAAAAATCGGTATGTTAGAAGATGAGTTAAATGCTCTAGGAGAAGAAATCGGCGTTCAAATTAAGATTCAGCAGGAAGATATCTTTAACTCAATGCACAGAATCTAATTATTGTATACTTAAGTATGATGTAAAAGGAGATATTCATGATCAATATATTTGAAGTAAATGAAACTAATAAAATGATTGAGCAGGAGAATCTTGATGTAAGAACCATTACTATGGGTATTAGTCTTCTTGATTGTATGGATTCTGATCTTGCAAAAACCAACGAAAACATTTATAACAAAATCACTAAATTGGCGGGAAAACTTGTGGAAACAGGAGATGAAATAGGTAAAGAATTTGGTATTCCTATTGTTAATAAAAGAATCTCTATAACTCCAATGGCTATTGTAGGATCTTCATGCTGTAAGACTTCTGAGGATTTTGTGGAAATGGCTAAAAACTTAGATAAGATTGCCAAGGAGTTAGGTGTTAACTTTATTGGAGGATATTCAGCCGTAGTTAGTAAAGGTATGACAAAAGCTGATGAACTTTTAATAAAATCTATTCCAAAAGCTCTTTCTGTAACAGATAACATTTGCTCATCTGTAAATGTTGGTTCTACAAAGACAGGAATTAACATGGATGCGGTTAAACTTTTAGGTGAAGTTATTAAAGAGACAGCTGAGATTACAAAGGATAGAGATGCTATTGGTTGTGCCAAGTTAGTTGCAATCTGCAATGCGCCGGATGATAATCCGTTTATGGCAGGTGCCTTCCATGGTGTAACTGAGGCAGATGCAATTATAAATGTTGGTGTCAGTGGACCGGGTGTTGTTAGAACAGCTCTTTCTAAAGTTAGAGGCGAGAATTTTGAAGTTCTCTGTGAGACAATTAAAAAGACAGCATTTAAAGTTACCAGAGTTGGTCAGTTAGTTGCCAGAGAAGCCTCTAAGAGATTAGATATACCATTTGGAATTGTAGACTTATCCCTTGCACCAACACCAGCTATTGGAGACAGCGTAGCTGATATATTACAGGAAATTGGTGTGGAAAGAGCAGGAGCTCCGGGTACAACAGCAGCCTTGGCTTTATTAAATGATCAGGTTAAAAAAGGTGGAGTAATGGCTTCGTCATATGTAGGTGGCTTAAGCGGTGCTTTTATTCCGGTTAGTGAAGATCAGGGAATGATAGATGCAGTGAAGTTAGGTGCTCTTACAATAGAAAAACTAGAAGCAATGACATGTGTATGTTCAGTTGGTCTTGATATGATTGCTGTTCCTGGTGATGTTAAAGCTACAACTATAAGTGGAATAATAGCAGATGAAGCAGCTATTGGTATGATTAACCAGAAAACTACAGCTGTAAGATTAATTCCGGTACCGGGAAAACAGGTAGGGGATGAAGTAGAGTTTGGTGGACTATTAGGATATGCACCAATAATGCCGGTAAATACATTCTCTTGCGATGCATTTGTAAATCGTGGTGGAAGAATACCAGCGCCAATACATAGTTTTAAAAATTAATAGTAAGTCAATTAAAAAAGGGGCTGTCGCATTAGTTAAATCAGTGCGACAGTCCCTTTAATCATACATCCAATCAAATCTACATCTAAGATGATGCTACAATAACACCATGTTCTTGTTCTGTTGGGATTTCGGTTTTGTATTTGTTTTTAATGATAAATCTATACATCTCATCTGCAAGCATATTTAATTCAAGCATTCGTTTTCCACATGGAGATAATGTGTCAAAGGCTGTTGATATCTTGGTAATCATAGGAAGACTTGAATTATTATTAATCTCTGATAATAAGGCTTCTTTGTCTTTATTAAAACCAAGGATTCTAAAGTAGAATACATAGTCATTTTCTTTGAACAAATTAAAGTCTTCTTTTGTGTATCCAAACAAACTATACATAAGGACTCTTCTGATTCGTGAACTTGTGAAGGTAGGAGCATTTGCTTTGCCTAAAAATGAAGTCACGTTGTTATATGAAGAAGCCATATTGCAAAGTCTATTGCTAAGTTCCTCGTTGCAATCGAATAATTCAGACATATCATATCGCTCATATTTTGCATCAAGAAGAGATTTTCCAATAAGTTGAGAGTAATCCTCAGAATTAATTGGGTAAGTTTGTTTATAATCCTCTTCCAATCTGTTAATACAGCTGAGTGGAACAGCAGATTCCAGAGATTGCTTTATATTTAAGAAAGAATATAAATTGTGACCATAGTATAAGTTTCTAATGGAATGAGCACTAGAAAGCTCTGTGTGAATTAAGTTATTTGAATTTGTTAGATTCTCACGTTTGATAGCTACTGGAATCATGTGACTATTTGTCTTTTTTATTGCTGTCAGGTATTCAATAGCTAAGATGTTGTTTGGTTTTGTAAGAATATCTGAAAGACTTGTTCCGTCTATGCTGATTTCACGCATTGCCAAGGATTTTATAATGGCATTTTCACGACTTTTAACAAAGCTAACTCCGGATTTTAAATAAGACTGAAGAGTTTCTTTGTAAATATCATCCTCTTCAATAATTATATCAGAGATTGCATTTAATAATTTAAGGTTATCATATTCACATCCAAAGCATAGATGACTTACAATTCCAAGTTTATTTAATATAGATATGGCGCCTGTTGCAAAGTAAGAAGCTGAGCTCATACTGTAACAAAATGGAAGTTCAATAACTAAGTCTACGCCGTTTTCTAAAGCAGTTCTTGCTCTGGAAAATTTGTCCATAAATGCAGGTGAACCACTTTGAACGTAATTACCACTCATGACAACTACAACATTGTCTGCACCTGTTCTTCTTTTGGCCTCTTCAATAAGGTATGAATGACCGTTATGAAAAGGATTAAATTCTGCAATAATACCTATGGTACTCATTTTATCCTCCTACGTATTAATGTACACAAAATAGTACATATTTTCTTTGTTAATGATAGCATTTAGAGGGGAAAATATCAATATATGAACCTTGTGTGAGAACCTGATGTGGTGTATAATTTAGGTATGTATTTCGTGTATTTTGGGAAGGAGTCGGCAGATGAGCTTTATAGAAAGAATTAAGGAGAGAGCAAAGCAAGATGTTAAGACAATTGTATTGCCAGAATCAATGGATAGACGTACTTATGAGGCAGCAGAGATTATTCTTAAAGAGAAGATTGCGAATCTTATAATTATTGGGACTAAGTCATATGTTGAGGAACAAAGTAGAGGTTTTGATATAACAGGGGCAACTATTTTGGACCCAACAACCAACAGTAAGACTCAGAATTATATTGATGTTTTCTATGAACTTAGAAAAAATAAGGGTATGACTTTAGAAAAAGCTAAGGAAACTCTTTTAGGTGATTATATGTATTATGCATGTATGATGGTTAAGTTAGGTGACGCAGATGGGGTTGTGTCAGGGGCATGTCATTCAACAGCGTCAACATTAAAGCCATCATTGCAAATTATAAAAGCTAAAAAGGGTACCAAGATGGTATCTGGTTTTTTCGTGGTTTATGTGCCTGATTGTGATTTAGGAGCAAATGGTACTTTTATATTTGCAGACGCAGGTTTAAATCAGAATCCAAATCCTCAGGAACTTGCAGCTATTACAGAATCCTCGGCCAAATCCTTTGAGATGTTGGTGGAGGAACATCCTATATGTGCGTTATTATCTCATTCAACAAAGGGAAGTGCTAAGCATCCGGATGTTGATAAAGTAGTTGAAGCTACTAATATTTTAAAAAGGGATTATTCATACTTGGATGCAGATGGAGAATTACAAGTAGATGCAGCTATTATACCGGAAGTTGCAGCTTTTAAAGCACCAGGTAGTTCTATTGCAGGAAAGGCAAATGTATTGATATTCCCGGATTTAGATGCAGGTAATATTGGATATAAATTAGTAGAAAGATTGGGAAAGGCAGAGGCGTATGGACCTCTTACCCAAGGAATGGCTAAGCCTGTAAATGATTTATCAAGAGGATGTTCTGCTAGAGATATAGTTGGTGTTGTCGCTATAACGGCAGTTCAAGCTCAGAATAATTGAATATAACTATAATAATATCGGCCATCTATGATGGTCGATATGTTTGTAAATAAATATGAAATGGAGATTGATAAATGAAGATATTAGTAATAAACTGTGGAAGTTCATCTTTGAAATTTCAGTTAATTAATTCAGACGATGATACGGTAATGGCAAAGGGATTATGTGAAAGAATCGGGTCTGAAGGTAGTCAGATGGAATATGCAGCAAATGGTGGAGAAAAGGAAATTATCAAGGTAGATATGCCAGATCATGCAGCAGCAGCAGAAAATGTAATAAATACTTTGATTGACAAAGACAAGGGAGTAATTGGAGATTTATCTCAAATAGATGCTGTAGGTCATAGAATAGTTCACGGTGGAGAGAAATTTGCAAGTTCAGTGATAATTGATGATGAGGTAATAAAAGCCATAGAAGAATGTAATGATTTGGCACCATTACATAACCCGGCAAATATAGTGGGAATTAAGGCTTGCATGAAGGTTATGCCTAATATTCCTCAGTGTGGTGTTTTTGATACAGCATTTCATCAGACGATGCCTAAGAAAGCATATTTATACGGTATTCCTTATGAATATTATGAAAAATACAAAGTTAGAAAATATGGTTTTCATGGAACAAGTCATAGCTATGTATCAAAGAGAGCAGCTGAGATTCTTGGAATTCCATATGAAAACTCCAAGATAGTTGTATGTCATTTAGGAAATGGAGCAAGTATCTGTGGTGTCTTAAATGGAAAATCAATAGATACTTCTATGGGACTTACACCTTTAGATGGATTGATAATGGGAACCAGATCCGGTAGTTTTGATCCGGCTGTTATAGAATTTTTAATGAATAAAGAGAATAAATCTATATCAGAGATAATGACAGAGCTAAACAAAAAATCCGGTGTATTAAGTCTTGCTGGTATTGGTAGCAGTGATTTTAGAGATATAACTAAGGAAATGTTAGCCGGAAATGAAAGAGCAGAAATGACAATAGATACCTTCTGTTATAAGGTGGCTCAGTATATTGGAGCATATATGACAGCTATGCATGGACTAGATGCCATTGTATTTACAGCAGGATTGGGAGAGAATAATTTTAGAGTAAGAAAGAAGATTAGCTCATACTTTGATTATCTGGGAGTTGAGATAGATGATGAAGCAAATTCTCATGACAGAACAGAAATAGTTATTTCTAAGGAATCTTCTAAGATAAAAGTAATACAGGTTCCAACAAATGAAGAATTAAAAATCGCGCAGGAAACAATGGAACTTCTTAAATAAACACAACAAATAGTGGTTGACAAAGCTTTTTGTTGTGGTTATAATAATTTGGTGCGATTAGAGAAGAGGCAGGTATGGTAATAGATATATCACAGATTCTTTCAGTAAAAGATAAAGAAATGATCCTTGAAGCTGACATTGAAATGGATAGATTCAAGTCAAGGCTTGACGATTATGCTTTTAAGGAAAAGAATCCGGTTAAGTTAGAATTGAAGAACAAAGGTAAGAAGAAGTTCAAGCTAACGGCAGATATAGACGTAACCTTAATAATACCGTGCGGTAGATGTCTTAAGGATGTCGAATATCCCATGCACATTAAGGTCGATAAGACTATTGACATGAATGAGTCGAAGAACGATGAAGATTACGATGCAGATGATAATAGCTTCATTGAAGAAAGTAATCTAGACGTTGAAAGGCTAGTTTACAAAGAACTTCTGATAAACATGCCTATGAAGGTCCTTTGCAGTGAAGATTGCCAGGGAATAAGTAATAGATGTGGGTCCGATGATACCACAGAATTAGACCCTAGAATGTCAAAGATAAAAGACATTTTTAACAAATTTAAGGAGGTGTAACAGACCATGTCTATTTGTCCAAAGAATAAGAGCTCAAAAGCTAGAAGAGATAAGCGTAGAGCAAATTGGAAGATGGAAGCTACAAACTTAGTAAAGTGCAGTCAGTGTGGAGCATTAATGATGCCTCATAGAGTTTGCAAATCTTGTGGTTCTTATAACAAAAAAGAAATCGTTGCAGTTGACTAATTCTGCAGAACATAAAAGAGGGACTTGCATAGCAAGTCCTTCTTTTGCGTTGTTATGTATATAATATGCACATTTAATATACATATTTCAATTTCAGATAAAAATACGTTGATTTTATCATATATTTATTATAAAATTTTTTTGATTTATTTATTATATGAAATGGAGATTTCAAATGAGTGAAGAATTAACAGTAGTTGCTGTTGATGCCATGGGTGGAGATAATGCTCCCGGCGAATTAGTTAAGGGTGCTGTCAATGCAGTGAAGGATGAAGATAATATCAAAGTCATTCTTGTTGGAAAAGAAGATGCCATAAAAAAAGAACTTGGTAAATATGAATATGATGAGAATAAGATAGAGATAAGAAATGCAACAGAAATCATTGCTACTGACGAGGTACCTACAATAGCGGTGAGAAGAAAGAAAGATTCATCTTTGGTAGTGGCCATGAAGATGGTTAAACAGGGTGAGGCTGATGCGGTGGTTTCAGCGGGCAGTTCAGGAGCGATATTGGTTGGTGGTCAGGCAATAGTAGGCAGAATTAAAGGAATTGACAGACCTCCTTTAGCACCTCTTATTCCTACATCTGATGGAGTCGCACTTTTAATTGATTGTGGAGCAAATGTAGATGCAAGATCATCGCATCTTGTACAGTTTGCACAGCTTGGAAGCATATACATGGAATATGTAATGGGCGTTAAGAATCCAAGGGTAGGACTTCTTAATATTGGAGCTGAAGAAGAAAAGGGTAATTCATTAACAAAGGAAACATATCCATTGTTAAAAGAATTAGATAATATTAATTTTATTGGAAATATTGAGGCAAGAGAGATACCTGAAGGTGCAGCTGATGTCATAGTATGTGATGCTTTCGCAGGAAACTGTATTTTAAAATTCTACGAAGGTGTTGGAAATATGCTTAAGGCGAAGTTAACTTCCGTATATAAGAAGTCAGCTAAGAATGGAATGGGATATCTCATGGTAAAGAAAGATCTTAATAAAACCCTTAAAGCATTTAAGACAGATGAGTATGGTGGAGCACCACTTTTAGGACTTAATGGATTGGTAGTTAAGACTCATGGTAGCGCAAAAGCAGTTGAGGTATGTACATCCATTAAACAATGTGTTACGTTTAAACAACAACATATAAAAGATAGAGTAACAGAGCATATTGCAGTTAAATAACAACTGACATTATAAAAAGCGAGGAATTTAAAATGGAATTTGAGAAAATCGTAAGTATTATAAGTGAAGTATTAAGTGTTGAGGAAAACAAAATTACAATGGAATCTACATTTGTAGATGATTTAGGAGCAGATTCTTTAGATATTTACCAGATAATAATGGGTATTGAGGAAGAATTTGATATTGAGATTCCTGATAATGCAGCAGAAAACATCAGAACAGTAGGAGATGCTGTAGAACAGATTAAAGACGCTATTGCTCAGTAATTTGATTAAATATTAAAAAGAAAGATATGCGGACCATGCGCAAGATAGCTTGTTGCATGGTCTTTTGTAGCATAGATAATATTAAAAAAAGGAGTTTGTATGAATAAACAGGATATATCCGAGCTTCAGCATGTAATAGGTTATACATTCAATGATATTTCTTTATTATATAATGCCATGACTCACTCATCATACGCCCATGATAATGGTTTAAGTAAAGAAAAATGTAATGAGCGTTTGGAGTTTTTAGGAGACGCAGTGTTAGAACTTATTTCCAGCGAGTATTTATTTGATAATTACCCTAATAAGACGGAAGGTGAACTGACTAAGATAAGAGCAAGTCTTGTAAGCGAGCAGCCTTTGGCATATGTGGCAAAGGAGATTGGCTTAGGAGAATATGTGTTTCTTAGTAACGGAGAAGATAAGGGCGGAGGAAGATTGCGTCCGTCTATTACAAGCGATGCAGTAGAAGCTTTATTAGGAGCCATATATTTGGACGGTGGAATCGATAAAGCTAGAGAATTTGTTTACAAATACATTGTAAATGATATTGAAAATAAGAATTTATTCTATGACGCAAAAACCATACTTCAAGAGATTGTTCAAAAGTATAAACTCGGCGAATTAAAGTATGTTGAGGTTGAGGAAAGAGGACCAGAGCATATGAAAGAATATACTTTTGGCTGCACACTAGATGGAAAAAGAATAAGTACAGGTACAGGAAGTACTAAGAAACAGGCCGAGCAAAAATCAGCTTATAAGGCTATTTTGAAATTAAAAAATGAAAATCGCTGAACAGGAGTCAAAAATAAATGTATTTAAAAAGTATAGAAGTCCAGGGATTCAAATCTTTTGCAAATAAAATAACCTTTGATTTCCATGAAGGCATCACTGGAATTGTTGGTCCAAATGGAAGTGGTAAAAGTAATGTAGCCGATGCTGTAAGATGGGTATTAGGTGAACAGAAGGTCAAAAGTCTTAGAGGATCTAAGATGGAAGATGTTATATTTGCAGGAACGGAAAACAGAAAGGCATTAGGTTTTGCATATGTAGCGATAACCTTAGATAATACAGATCACTCACTGGCTATCGATTATGATGAAGTAAAGGTATCTAGAAGATTATTCAGATCCGGTGAAAGTGAGTACATGATCAATGGTAATATAAGCAGACTTAAAGATATTAATGAGCTGTTTTATGATACGGGTATTGGTCAGGAAGGATATTCTATTATAGGACAGGGTCAGATTGATAGAATTCTTTCAGGAAAAGCTGAGGAAAGAAGAGAGCTTTTTGATGAAGCTGCAGGTATTGTAAAATACAAGAGAAGAAAAGCGACAACTCAGAAGAAATTAACAGAAGAGCAGTCTAACCTGATAAGAGTAACGGATATTTTAAATGAGTTAGAGGACAGAGTAAAACCTCTTGAACATCAGGCAAAGAAAGCTAAGGAATACCTTCAGTATAAAGATGAACTTAAGAAAAATGATATAAGCATGTTTTTGTTAAACATGACTATGGTTAAAGATAAGCTTAAGGATACTAATGGAAAACTTCAGCTTGTAACTGATGATTACAATGATACAGAAGCAGAGTTTAAACGCACTAAGGAGATGTATGAAGGCTTAGAGCGTGAAATAGAAAGCATTGATTTAAAGACTGAAGAAAAGAAAAATGAGATTAATAAGATTCAGATTTTTAAGGAGCAGTCTGAAGGTCAGGTAAAGGTTATACAAGAACAGATTAATTCTGCAAAATCCAACGATGCATTGGTAAAAAGCAGAATTGATAATATAAAAAAGAAAAATGATATTTTAAACACTTCTATAACAGAATATCAGGAAGAAAGTAAAAGTATAGATGAGAGCATAGCTGATATAAAAAATCAGATTAATAAAGGTTATAAAGAGTTAGATAAAATAACTGAAAGCATTGCTGATATTATGTCAGAGTCTGAGGATTCAAAAAGTGAGATAATAGAGCTTCTCAATCATAAATCCGCTGTAAAATCAAAGATTCAGAGATACGACACTATGCTTGAGCAAATAAGCATAAGAAAAGCTGAACTTAATCAAAAGCTGATTAAATTTTCCAGTGACAAGGAATCTCAGGATAAAGTAATTAAAGAACTAGAGAATAATTTAAAGAGTATTAACGAAGATATCATAGAACTCAATAAAAAAAAGGACAGCATTTCTGAGAAGTTAAATGAGTCAAAGAATAGTCTTGCTACTTTAGAAAAGAAGTCTAGAGAGTTATCAATGGAGTATCAGAAAAACACCACAAGACTTGAGTCTCTTAAGAATATTACTGAACGATATGAAGGTTATGGTAATAGTATCAAGAAGGTAATGGAATTAAAGGAGAATAACAAGGGAATCATTGGTGTTGTAGCTGATATTATAAAGGTTGAAAAGAAATATGAAATTGCTATTGAAACAGCTCTTGGTGGTTCTATTCAAAATATAGTAACAGATTCTGAAAGCACAGCGAAGAACTCTATTGAATATTTAAAGAAAAACAAATATGGAAGAGCTACATTTTTACCATTAAGCAGTATCGCCAACAGAACAGGATTTAAGAATGAAGAAGTTTTTTCTGAAAAGGGAGTTCTAGGTCTTGCCTGTGATTTGGTTAAAACAAAAAATGAATATCAGGCTATTTCAAAGTATTTATTAGGAAGAGTAGTGGTTGTCGACCATATAGATAATGCTTTGGTTATTGCCAGAAAATATAAATACACCATAAGAATGGTAACATTAGAAGGTGAACTTATTAACCCGGGTGGATCAATGTCCGGTGGTGCATTTAAAAATTCCAGCAATCTTCTTGGTAGACGTAGAGAGATTGAAGATTTTCAGAATGCTATTAAGGAAAATAAAATAGAATCTGAAAAATGTGAAAAGGATATTAAGGACATTAGAAATAAGGTCCTTGAAGACTCAGAAGAACTTAATAGATTAAATGAAGTTCTTCAGCAGCAGTTCATTTTACAAAATACAGTTAAGTTAAATCTTAATCAGGCCAATGACAAACTGAAAGAGTTAACTGAAGGCTATGAAGATTTCCAAAGAGAAAGTTCTGAGATTGGTATTCAGATTACAGATATTAAGGATAATAACAGTGAACTTCAGTCAGAACTTGAAACCTATGAAGATCTTAATGCAGCTTTAGAGGAAAAGATTGGGGATTTGGATTCAAAGCTTGAAGTCTGGAAAGAAAAGGAAATAAAGAAGCAGGATGAAATTAATAACATCAAACTTAGACTAAGTGAGTTTAGTCAGCAGAAAACCTTCGTTAATGAAAATATTTCCCGTATTCAATCTGAAATTGAAGGAAACGATAACGAATTAAAAATAATGCTTGATAATTCCAGTAATTCAGAAAATGATGTAAAGGCCAAGGAAGAAGAGATAGAAAGCATTAAAGATGCAATTCAAGAAGCGATACTAAGTTTAGAAGAACATCAGAAAGATATTGATGAATTAATTAAATCAAAGGAAAATCAATCCAATGAACACAAAGATTTCTTTAGAAAAAGAGAAGAACTTTCAGATAGAATCAGTGAATTGGATAAGGAAATGTTCAGACTTAAGAGTCAAATAGAAAAATATGAAGAGCAGGAAAATGATTTCATAGATTATATGTGGAATGAGTATGAGCTTACATATAACATGTCTAAGAAATTAGTTGACAATGAAAATATGCCTTCTGCTTCGGAACTTAAGAAATGCATTACAGAATTGAAATCCAAGATTAGAAAGCTTGGTGATGTCAATGTCAACTCTATAGAGGAATATAAAGAAGTTTACGAAAGATATTCATTCCTTAAGAATCAGCATGATGATTTGGTTAAGGCAGAAAAATCCCTTAAAGGAATTATAAATGAGTTAGATATTGGAATGAGAAAGCAGTTTAGCGAAAAATTCGAAGAAATAAAAGTAGAATTTGATAAGGTATTTAAGGAATTATTTGGTGGTGGAAGTGGTACCATTGAACTTAGTGAAGAAGCTGATGTGTTGGATGCATCCATTTCAATTATTTCTCAGCCACCTGGAAAGAAACTTCAAAATATGATGCAGCTGTCAGGTGGAGAAAAAGCACTTACAGCTATTTCATTGTTGTTTGCTATCCAGAACTTAAAACCATCTCCATTCTGTCTTTTAGATGAGATTGAAGCTGCTTTAGATGATTCAAATGTATCCAGATATGCTAATTATTTACATAAACTTACGGAACATACACAGTTTATTGTTATTACGCATAGAAAAGGAACAATGGAAGCTGCTGATAGATTATACGGAATTACTATGCAGGAAAAAGGTATATCAACTCTTGTTTCCGTGGATTTATTGGATTCGCAGCTTACAAATTAGGTAAATATAAATGAACTTTAGATAAAAGAGGTATTGTATGGAAAAGGAAAAGAAAAAAGGTCTTTTTAGCAGACTTGTATCCGGACTTACTAAAACCAGAAATAACGTGGTATCCGGAATTGATTCTATTTTTAGTGGATTCTCAAGTATTGATGATGATTTTTATGATGAAATCGAAGAGATACTTATAATGGGAGATTTGGGCGTAGAAACTACTGAGAAAATAATTGATGACCTTAAGGATAAGGTTAAGGAAAATAAAATAAAAAAACCGGATGAATGCAAACAGCTTCTAATGGATAGCATTAAGGAACAGATGAATATTGGTGAAAACGCTTACGATTTCGAAAATGAAAAGTCAGTTATTCTTATCATTGGTGTAAATGGCGTTGGAAAAACAACATCCATTGGAAAACTTGCGGCTCAACTTAGAAATGATGGTAAGAAAGTTATAATGGCAGCAGCAGATACATTTAGGGCAGCTGCAATTGAACAGTTGACAGAGTGGTCTCACAGATCCGGTGCAGATATCATTGCTCAGCAGGAAGGTTCAGATCCGGCAGCAGTTATTTTTGATGCAATTCAGGCTTCTAAGGCAAGAAATGCAGACATTCTTTTATGCGATACTGCGGGACGTCTTCATAATAAGAAAAACCTTATGGAAGAGCTCAAAAAAATTGACAGAATAATTGAAAAGGAATATAGTGGAACAAGAAGGGAAAACTTTATTGTATTAGATGCAACCACAGGTCAGAATGCATTAGCTCAGGCTAAAACATTTATGGAATGCACTAATATAACCGGAGTTATTCTTACAAAAATGGACGGAACAGCAAAGGGTGGAATTGCCGTTGCTATTCAGTCTGAATTAGGAATACCTGTAAAATACATAGGTGTCGGTGAAGGCATTGATGATTTGCAGAAGTTTGATGCAGATGTATTTGTAGATGCCTTATTTGACGTTAAAGAAACTAATGACGAAAGGGAAGAATACAATCATGATGACACTTGAAGACTTTGAAGAAGCAACGGAAGCAGTAAAAAAAGTTATTTTAAAAACAAATCTTGTATATAGTGATTATTTTAGTGAGCAGACAGGAAACAAGGTATATCTTAAACCTGAGAATATGCAGTTCACAGGAGCTTACAAGGTAAGAGGAGCTTATTACAAGATAAGTACATTATCTAAAGAAGAAAGAAAAAAGGGCCTTATTACTGCATCTGCCGGTAATCACGCACAGGGTGTAGCATACGCAGCAAAGCTTTATGGTGTACCAGCAACTATCGTAATGCCAACTACAACACCTCTTATGAAGGTTAATAGAACTAAAGGTTATGGCGCAGAGGTTGTTCTTCATGGAGATGTTTATGATGAAGCATGTGCTAAGGCATTAGAGATTGCTAAAGAAAAAGGGTTAACATTTATACATCCTTTTGATGATCCTGTTGTAGCAACAGGTCAGGGAACAATAGCAATGGAGATTGTTAAAGAACTTCCTACAGTAGATTATATACTTGTACCTATAGGAGGAGGCGGACTTGCAACTGGTGTTAGTACACTTGCCAAGCTCCTTAATCCTAATATTAAAGTTATTGGTGTTGAGCCGGCAAATGCAGCTTGTATGTCAGCTTCATTAAAAGCAGGTAAGGTTGTTACTCTAGACTCAGCTAATACAATTGCAGATGGTACAGCAGTTAAGACTCCTGGTAGTAAGATTTTCCCATATATCCAGAAGAACATTGATGATATTATCACAATAGATGATGACGAACTTATAGTAGCATTTCTTGATATGGTTGAGAATCACAAGATGGTTGTTGAGAATTCAGGACTTCTTACTGTAGCAGCTCTTAATCATATTAAAGAGAAAAATAAGAGAATTGTTTCAATATTAAGTGGTGGAAACATGGACATTATAACAATGTCTTCTATGCTCCAACATGGACTTATTGCAAGAGATAGAATATTTACAATTTCTGTTCTTCTTCCAGATAAGCCAGGTGAACTTGTTAAGGTAGCAACTCTTATTGCAAACGAACAGGGAAATGTAGTTAAGCTAGAGCATAACCAGTTTGTAAGTATTAATAGAAATGAAGCAGTAGAATTAAAAATTACAATTGAAGCCTTTGGAACAGATCATAAGAATCAAATTATGAAGGCGTTACGCAAGGAAGGTTACACAGCAAAATTTGCACAACCAGTAATTTAATGTAGATGTCGGGGTTTTACGTTAAGTTCTGCATTATTCAGGTTTTGCAAGGATAGGAGAGGCAGATGAACAAACTAGAAGAAAAAGCCATAGAAACAGTTAAAAGTGCCTATCGAAATTATTTTCTGGATAAAGATACAGAATTTATTTTAGAACATTCCCTAACCAATGACGATATACCTCTATATGGAATAGTTAAGCCTGATTGGGATGGGAAGTATGCGATTATTAGCGAATACGAGAAGGTTCAAAATATTAGTGAGGATACATGTATTGTATCTTCACGAATAAGTTTGAAAGATATTACAAAAGCACAGGTTAACGAGGAAACCCTTGTTAATGGTACTTTTGTGTGTAAATTAATTGATGACAGCATCAAATTTTTAAATATTCATTTATCAAGAGATAATGGCATTACCTACGGTGGTGCAAGAGCTATCAGTAATGATTCGGATTATAAAAAAGCTCTAAAAAGTATTTTCAATGTAGTATTTGAGTATGATTCTTTGAATAATACATTTTCTTATGATCCTGTAAAATGCAGAGATTTCTTCCAGATTGATACTCATTTTGTAAGTATGGATCAATGGTTTTGGAATATGTGCACTGAATGTGTCCATGCAGAAGATGTTGAATTAATGGATATATTTAGAAGTAATGATATAGGAAAACGTATTAGAGATGGCGATTTAGTTGTTAATAGAGATATAAGAATTAGAAACAGAGAAAAAGGATTCATATGGGTAAAGATGATTGTAGTCTTTGTTCCAAATATGTCTTGTAATTATGTTGAAAAGGTATTTGCTCTGTTTAAAAACATTGATGAAGAAAAGAACAGAGAAATGGATTATATTGTGGAATCAACTCTTGATAAAATGACAGGTCTTTATAATAAGTCATATATTAAGCAATCTATTAGAGAATTTTTAAAAACAAATCCCAATGACGTATATTCTTTTATAATAGTGGATGTGGATAATTACAGACAAATTAATGATATATTTGGACGTATATCTGGTAATGACATCCTTATTAAACTTGCAAAGTTGATTGAGGATTATACGGAAAATAATGATGTAGTGGGAAGAATAAACGGAGATGAATTTGCGATATTTGCAAAATTCGTTAACGACCCTGAAGAATTAAAAGTTAAAGTATCTAATTTTTTGGATAAGATTGTATTTGAACATTGCGAAGATGGAAAATCTCACATGGTTAAATGTAGTGCCGGAGTTGCTATATCAGGTAGCGATGTAGATTCGGTGGAAGCACTATATGAAAAAGCAGAAAAGAATCTTTATGAAGCAAAAGAAATGGGAAGACACTCTTTCAAGATATCATAATCAGCGGAGATAATAATATGACTAATCAATTTTCAAGAACAGCATTACTTTTTGGTAAGGACGCCATGGAAAAGCTTGAAAAATCCAGAGTAGCAGTATTTGGAATAGGTGGAGTCGGTGGTTACGTTGTGGAAGCCCTTGTTAGAAGTGGTGTTGGAACCATAGATATAATTGATAATGATAAGGTATGTCTTAGTAATTTAAATAGGCAGATAATAGCAACACATAAAACTATGGGTCGTTTTAAAACAGAAGTGATGAAAGAACGGGCTCTTGAAATTAATCCTGAAGTAAATATCATTGAACATCGTTGTTTTTATTTACCAAAGGAAGCAAAAAGCAGAGATGAGTTTGAAAATAACGAGGATTTTGATTTTTCTGTTTATGACTATGTAGTGGATGCCATAGATACAGTTAGTGGAAAAATTGGAATAATAGTTCAGGCAAAGGAAAGTAATACGCCTGTAATCAGCAGCATGGGAGCTGGGAATAAAATTAATCCGACAATGCTTGAAGTAGCAGACATATATGAAACAAAGGTTTGTCCCCTGGCAAAAGTTATGAGAAAAGAACTAAAAAAAAGGGGAATACGAAGTTTGAAATGTGTATATTCAACGGAGAAAGCATTAACTCCGAAAGAAGGTAGCAAAATTACAGAAAATACATGTGAAAGAAAAAGTATTCCCGGTTCAACATCCTTTGTACCATCGGTAGCTGGACTAATAATAGCAAGTGAAGTAATAAAGGATATAACCAATGTTAGAAATGACATACCTGTAGTTTAGAATGTATTTAAAAAAAGAATTTGAGAAATATACAAAGATGAAACTGTCGCATTATGATTGAATCATATGCGGCAGTTTTTGTTATAAAGACTTATCTAATAAGATAGTGGTCTCTTTGTTATTTTTATTATATAGTGTTATAATTGTGAAATGGAAAAATATATATTTTATGAAAATGAGTTGGAAGATGAATTCGCAGGAGATTCTATAAAAGCAAAAATAATAGATGAAAAATATGATTATCAGGGTGGACTTTCTAGAAAAATAGGTCGAATTCTGTGGTACCATATTATCGCTAAACCCATTGCATGGTGCTATATGAAGATATCATATGGACATAAGGTGGTTAACAAAAAGGTGTTAAAGGAATTAAAGGGAAAGGCATATTATTTATATGGAAATCATACAAATAATATTGCAGATCCATTAGTACCGACAGTAATAAACTATTTTAGGTCTGTATATGTTGTTGTTCATGCCAATAACGTATCAATGAAAATACTTGGGAAAATAACACCTTCTTTAGGGGCATTGCCGTTACCGGACAATATGAAAGCTATGAAGAATTTTTCAAAGGCTATGGAAAATATAATAGCAAAGAAAAATATAGTAACCATTTATCCGGAGGCACACATCTGGCCTTACTACACTAAAATTCGACCATTTAAAAAGGATTCTTTTGGATATCCTGTAATGTATAATGTTCCAGTGGTTTGCTTTACTAATACATATCAGAAAAGAAAATTCAGGAATAAACCAAGAATGGTAACGTATATAGACGGACCATTTTATCCGGATCAAAATATTCCAAAACCCCAGAGGAAACAACTACTTAGAGATATGGCCTACAATGCCATGGTAGAGAGAAGTAAGAACAATAATGTGAAACTAGTAGAATATATAAAAAAAGAAAGTGAAAAGAGTTAATATGAATATATTATTTTCAGGTAATAGTAAAGTATTTGACGGAGTTCTTACATGTATGCTTTCAATACTAAAAAGGACAAAGGTAAAGGATGCCTTTAATTTTTACGTTATGACCATGGACGTATCACACATAAAACCTGAATATACAGCCATTAGCGTAGAGGATATAAAGGCACTGGATAAGATAGCAAAGACATATAATCAAAACAATCAAGTAATACGCTTAGATGTGACAGATATATACATGAGAGAATTTGCCAATAGTCCTAATGAACAGTGTTACTGTTCACCATATACGTTACTTAGATTGTTTATGGATTTAATACCGGATATTCCGGATAAAATACTGTATTTGGATGTAGATATTATGTTTAACAGAGATATAGCGTTGTTGTATGATATTGAATTAGGTAATTATGAGTACGCAGCAGCAAGAGATCACTATGGTAAGTTTCTTATAAATCCTAATTATATAAACGCCGGAGTATTGTTATTTAATGTAAAGATGATTAAAAGAACCGGGCTTTTAAAGAAGGCCAGAAAGCTTATTAAAACAAAGAAACTTATGTTTGCAGATCAGGACGCTATTTATAAAAGCACTATAAGAAAGAAAATGTTGCCCCAGAGATTTAATGATCAAAAATTTTTACACCCTCATACAGTGGTTAGACATTTTTCAAAAAGACTATTTTATTTGCCATACCCACATACAGAAAATGTAAAGCAGTGGCAACTAAGTAGAATGTACAGAGTGTTTGGATATACCAGGTTTGATGACATTTTATATGAATATATGTATTGGAAAGGAAAACATATAAGAAATGAAATTTAAATATAGAAAATTTATTATTAAGAGCAAAGAAATACCGATATTTTTTGCCTGCGATGACGGATATATAAGATTCATGATGGTTACCATGAACTCAATAATTAAACATGCTTCATCCAAGTATCAATACAGGTTTTATGTACTCTATACGTCTATAAGCGAAAAAAATAAAGATCTTGTAAAGAAAATGGAAACTGAAAATGTAAAAATTGAATTCTGTGATGTCAGTGAAAGGTTAGATAAGATAAAGAAGAAGCTTACAGTAAGAGATTATTATAGTCTTACCACATACTATAGGATATTTATTCCAGAAATGTATCCAAAGTATGACAAGGTTATTTATATCGATAGTGACACTGTAGTATGTCAGGATATTGTAAAGCTTTATCAGTATAATATAGGGGATAATTATGTTGGCGCAGTTCAGGATTATTTAGTAAAGAGTGTAGAGACATATGGAGAGTATGCCGAAAAGGTGCTTGGAATCTCAAGAGCAGCATATTTTAATGCAGGAATGCTGGTTATTAACAGTAAGCAGTTTCGAAAAAATAAAATAAAAGAAAAATTTGTAGATTTAATTAATAAATATTCTTTTGTAGTTGCCCAAGATCAGGATTATCTAAATATATTATGTCAGGATAAGGTATATTGGTTTGATTCGAAATGGAATGTTCAAATGTCGGAAGAAAAGGTGAGAGATTATGACTCTTTAGGGATAGTCCACTACAATCTGGCAGAAAAGCCATGGCACAATTTGGATTGTAAATATGCAGATCTTTTTTGGGAATATGCAAAAGATACGGTGTATATTGAAGAATTAAAGCAGATACAAAGAGATTTCGATGATAAGGATAAAGAGAAAGATCAGGAAGCAGGCAAAAAACTAATGAATCTAGCCTTAAGCGAAATCTACAAAGAAGATAACTACTTCAACCAAAATGTTACTGACCAGGAAAGAAGCCTGACAAGACAAGAAGTTATAATGAAACGAGAACAATATGAGAAGGAAGGTAGATTCATAGAAGATTTAGAAGATGATCCACCGGGAAGAGAGCTTATGCCGGATGAGATTGATTATCTTAAGAAAAATATGAATAACAGAATCAGAGCCAGATATGCCTTTAAAATTGCCAGATGGTTTATGAATACAATGATTCATAAAAAACAGCTGGTGATTAAGGAGATACGTGGTGTTGAAAATATGAGAGCAATAAAAGGTGGAGCAATAATTACCTGTAACCATTTCAATGCATTTGACAGTTTTGCAACACAAATAGCTTACGAAAAGGCAACGTTTAGAGGAAAGTTTCCTAGAAAGAAACTTTTTAGAATTATAAAAGAAGGTAATTACACAAGCTTTGGAGGATTCTATGGATTCCTTATGAGAAACTGTAATACTTTACCGTTAAGTTCCAATAAGCAGACAATGAAAAAGTTATTTAAAGCCATTGAGAAAATTTTGAAAAAAGGACATTTTATACTTATTTATCCGGAGCAGAGTATGTGGTGGAATTACAGAAAGCCAAAGCCGCTGAGAAAGGGCGCATATTTCTTTGCTGTAAACAATGATGTACCGATTATTCCTTGTTTCATAACAATGGAGGATACTGACGTTCCAGGAGAGGGAGGACTTCCTGTTCAGGCCTATACTATAAATATAGCACCACCGATTTATCCTAATCCTAACAAGAAAAAAACGGAGAATATCAAAGAAATGATGGCGAAAAATGCAAAGGTTTGGAAGGACATATACGAGATAAACTACGGAAAGAAACTGGAATATACGTGTGAAGATAAATATGTGAGAATGTATTTGGATTAATTAGGAGGTGTCAAGTAAATTTACTTGACACCTTTTCTTTTATAATGTATAATGCATTTTGTTGTAATCAGGAGGTGTATTGTGGAAAAAATTGTAGAGCAGTCGCTTTTATATGATTTTTATGGTGAATTACTTACACAGCACCAAAGACGCATATATGAAGATGTGGTTTTTAATGATTACTCCCTTAGCGAAGTAGCAGAAGATGAGGGAATATCCAGACAAGGTGTTCATGATTTGATTAAAAGATGTGATAAACAGCTAAAAGGTTACGAAGAAAAGCTTCACTTAATGGGAAGATTTATGCAGACCAAAAAAGATGTAGAACTTATCAAAAGCTATGCTAAGGAGCTTAAGGAAAATAAAAATTTTGAACTAGCTGATAAGATTTGTAATATTTCAGATAGGATACTTAATGAGATATAGAACATTCGGAGGCAAATATGGCATTTGAAAGTTTGTCAGATAAACTTCAGAATATTTTTAAGAACCTGAAAGGTAAAGGTAAGCTTTCAGAAGCTGATGTTAAAGCTGCTTTAAAAGAAGTTAAATTGGCTTTACTTGAAGCGGATGTTAACTTTAAGGTTGTTAAGAATTTTATAAAATCAATTGAAGAGAGAGCTGTTGGAGAAGAGGTTATGGAATCTCTTACACCAGGACAGATGGTTATCAAGATAGTTAACGAAGAAATGGTTAAGTTAATGGGAAGCGAGACAACAGAGCTTACATTAAGACCACAAAACGAGATTACGACTATAATGATGATGGGTCTGCAAGGTGCAGGTAAGACAACTACAACAGCTAAGATAGCAGGTCAGCTTAAAGCAAAGGGAAGAAAGCCTTTACTCGTTGCCTGTGATATATACAGACCGGCAGCTATTGAACAGTTGCAGGTTAATGGAAAGAAGCAGGGCGTTGAGGTATTCTCAATGGGTACCGGACATAAACCTGTGGATATTACAAAAGCTGCTCTAGAGCATGCTAAGAAAAATGATTTTAACGTAGTCATCATAGATACAGCCGGACGTCTTCATATAGACGAAGGCATGATGGATGAGTTAGTTGAGATAAAAGATAACTGTACTATTGATAATTCTGTGTTAGTTGTAGATGCTATGACAGGACAGGATGCCGTTAATGTTGCCAAATCTTTTGAAGAAAAGATAGGTATAGATGGTGTTATACTTACCAAGTTAGACGGTGATACAAGAGGTGGTGCAGCGTTATCAATTAGAGCTGTAACAGGAAAACCTATATTATATGTTGGTATGGGTGAAAAGTTATCCGATTTACAGCAGTTCTACCCAGATAGAATGGCATCTAGAATTCTTGGAATGGGTGATGTACTTTCACTTATTGAAAAGGCTGAACAGGTTGTTGATGAAGAAAAAGCCAAGGAATATGAAAAGAAATTCAAGAAAGCTGAATTTAATTTTGAAGATTATCTTGAGCAGATGCAACAGGTTAAGCAGATGGGTGGACTTGAAGAAGTTATGAATATGCTTCCAGGTATGGGCTTTGGAGATAAATTAAAGGGAGCCGAGCTTCCGGATGAAAAGGCCATGGGAAGAGTTGAAGCAATCATATATTCCATGACACCAGAGGAGAGAAGGAATCCTTCAATTCTCAATGTATCCCGCAAGAATAGGATTGCAGCAGGTGCAGGTGTTAATATAGCAGAAGTCAACAGACTTGTTAAACAGTTTGAACAAAGTAAAAAACTTATGAAACAAATGTCTGGAATGATGAGTGGTAAGAAAGCTAAAAGGGGAATGTTTAAGTTTCCTTTTTAACTAATAAATTTTCACAAATAAACCAAGGAGGTGAAATAACAATGGCAACAAAGATTAGATTAAGAAGAATGGGACAGAAGAAAGCTCCTTATTATAGAGTAATCGTTTCTGATTCAAGATCACCAAGAGATGGTAAGTTCATCGAAGAGATTGGTACATACAATCCAAACGTTGAGCCAAGCGAAGTTAAAATCGACGCTGAATTAGCAAAGAAGTGGCTTGGAACAGGCGCACAGCCAACAGCTGTAGTTGCTAGATTATTCAAGCAGGCTGGTATCGAATAAGATTAGCTAGTGGAGGTGAAGCAATGAAAGATTTAGTAGAAGTACTTGCAAAAGCACTAGTTGATTCTCCAGAGGCTGTTGTTGTAACAGATAAGGAAGATGATAAAGGCGTTATCATTGAACTTAAGGTTGCTCAGTCTGATATGGGAAAGGTTATTGGTAAACAGGGAAGAATTGCAAAAGCAATCAGAGCTGTTGTCAAGGCTGCAGCATTTAAGGAGAATAAGAAGGTTATGGTTGAAATAGTTCAGCAGTAACATATGTCCCTGAGACTTAATTTAATTTAAGTTTCAGGGTTTTTTAAATCAAAATATCGGAGGATAAGACAATTAAAACAGTAGATTATTCTGAATTAGACAATATGCTAAGAGTGGGTGTTATAACCCAAACACACGGAATACGAGGAGAAGTAAAGATATATCCAACTACAGATGATCCTAAGAGATTTGATAGCCTTAAAAAGGTGTACATGGATTACACAAAAAAAGGCGTCAGAGGAGTAATGGAGCAGAATTTATACGAACTTGAAATAGAAAGTGTTAAATATTTCAAGCAATTTGTAATTCTTAAATTCAAAGGAATAGATAATATTAATGATATAGAAATGTACAAGCACATGGATTTATATGTAACAAGGGAAGATGCAGTTCCTCTTGAAGAAGGAGAGTTTTACATAGCAGATCTTATAGGGCTTGATGTTATAGATGATACAGGAAAGAAGATTGGTGTCTTAAAAGATGTTTTACAAACAGGAGCAAATGATGTGTATATTGTTACCGGAAATGAAAATGTTGGTAATAAGGAATTAATGCTTCCTAAAATTGATGAATGTGTTAGAGATATTAATCTTGAAGAGAAGACAATTACTGTTCATATTATGAAAGGATTATTGGATCTATGAGATTTCATGTACTTACATTATTTCCGGATATGATTGAGAATTCAATGAATACCAGCATTACAGGAAGGGCTCTTGAAAAGGGAGAAATTTCTTTAAATGCTGTTAATATCAGGGACTTCACAAAAGAAAAACATGGACATGTAGATGATTATCCATATGGTGGTGGAGCCGGAATGGTCATGCAGGCAGAACCAATATATCTTGCGTATAAGTCCATAGAAGAGGATATTATAAAGAATACCGGTAAAAAACCCAGAGTTATATATACAACTCCAACAGGTAAGGTATTTAATCAGAAAATGGCAAAGGAATTTGCTATGGAAGAGGATTTGGTATTCTTGTGTGGACATTACGAAGGTGTTGATGAGAGAGTTTTGGAAATGATAGTGGATGATAATGTATCCATTGGCGATTACGTCCTTACAGGAGGCGAATTGCCGGCATTAGTAATGATGGATGCGGTTTCCAGACTGGTGGATAATGTGCTTCACAACAGTGAATCTGCCAAAGATGAAAGCTTTTCAAATAATATGTTGGAGTATCCACAGTATACCAGACCATACGAGTTCATGGGAAAGACGGTGCCAGATGTACTGCTTTCCGGAGATCATAAGAAGGTAGATGAATGGAGATATGAACAATCTCTTAAAAGGACGAGAGAAAGAAGACCGGATTTATTGGAATAAATTATAAAAATTTCTTGAAAATAATTTGTTTATATGCTATGTTTATAACGTTGTGAAAAGGAGATGGTCCTCTGTTACGAAATGTATTAAGAACATCTGATTATTTAAGGAGGTCACACAATGAACGAAATTATTAGTAAAATTGAAAAAGAGCAACTTAAAGAATCAGTTGCTGAATTCAATGTAGGTGATACTGTAAAAGTACACGCAAAGATCAAAGAAGGTAACAGAGAAAGAATCCAGATCTTCGAAGGAACTGTTATTAAAAGACAGGGCGGAAGCACTAGAGAGACATTCACAGTTAGAAAGTTCTCTAACGGAATCGGTGTTGAGAAGACATGGCCATTACATTCACCAAACGTAGACAAGATTGAAGTTGTACGTTTAGGTAAGGTAAGAAGAGCTAAGCTTAACTACTTAAGACAGAGATCAGGTAAGGCAGCTAAGGTTAAAGAGTTAGTTAAATAAGTTACGTATTCTATTTGATTGTAAAAGGACAATTACATTTTGTATATTGTCCTTTTTTTAAACTCAATTTATAGGTTATAATGATATAGAATGATAAATTTATGAAGGAGATAATCAAATGAAATTTTATAATGGCGAGCCGGAAGACAGCAAAATTATAGATATCATTTTTAAATGGATAGTGGATATAGTTATTGTTTTGGTTTTGGCCTTATTCGTATATATGTATTGTTGTCAGCAGACAAAAGTACAGGGCAACTCAATGAATGATATGCTAAAAAATGAAGACCAGGTTTTGGTAAATACAATTGCATATAATATTTTACCTGTTGCAAGGTATGATGTTATCTCTTTTCATAAAGTTATGGAAGATGGGGAAAAAATCCAATATGTTAAAAGGGTGATAGGACTTCCGGGTGATACTATTCTAATTAAAGATGGGGAATTCTATGTAAACGGAAAAAAATTGGATTATAAAAAGAGTAAGGATAAAATTGTTAATGCAGGGTTAGCCGCTGAGGAGATAAAGCTTAAAGATGATGAATATTTTGTAATTGGCGATAATATCAATAATAGTGAAGACAGTAGGTCTGCCACCGTAGGAAATGTTAAAAAAACTGAAATTGATGGCAAGGTATGGCTTATTTCCTGGCCATTTGCCAATATTAATCTGGTAAAATAATTATAAACAGGATAGGTGAATTATGGTAATTGAATGGTATCCTGGTCATATGACCAAGGCTAAAAGACAGATGCAGGAAGACATCAAGCTTATTGATGTTATTATAGAAATAATAGATGCAAGGGTTCCAATAAGCAGTAGGAATCCGGATATAGATGAATTAGGAAAGAATAAGTCCAGAATAATTGTTCTAAATAAATATGACATGGCTGATGAGATGCAGAATAAAAAATGGAGTGAGTATTTTAAGAACAAAGGAATGTATGTTATTGAGACTAATTCCCGTTCAGGACAAGGCGTAAAAAATGTCAACAATGTTATTAAAGAGGCATGTAAGGAAAAAATAGAAAGAGATTTACGCAGAGGGATAAAGAATCGTCCGGTACGTGCCATGGTTGTGGGAATCCCTAATGTAGGTAAATCTACATTTATTAATTCTTATGCTAAAAAGGCTATGACAAAGACAGGTAATAAGCCGGGTGTTACCAGGGGAAAACAATGGATTAGAGTTAACAAAACTTTAGAACTTTTAGATACACCGGGTATACTTTGGCCTAAGTTTGATGATCAGAGTATAGGGGTAAAGCTTGCAATTACAGGAGCTATAAAGGATGATATATTAAATATTACAGATTTATCCTTAGAACTTATTGAGTTTTTAAAAAATAAGTATCCGGGAAAACTCAATGCCAGATATGGTGTAGACGAGAATCAGGATAAGGTAAAGCTTTTATATGATATTGCAGATGCCAGAAAATGTCTTGTAAAAGATGGAGAAGCAGATACCGAAAAAGCGGCTGGAATTATAATTGACGATTTAAGAAAAACCAGCATTGGAAGAATTACTTTAGACAGGATAGAAGATTATGAGTAAAAGCATAAAAGAGATTCAGGAAATATTTGAAAACGCTGACATGTCCGAATATGACAGCATTCAGGAGTCTTTAAAGGATGATGAAAGAGCAGGAGTCATCAAACTTATTATGAAATACAATAAAAAGAAAAAGGCTTTTGAAGATGAGGTTCAAAGAATCTTTGATATGAAAGAATTTGAAAGAAAGTACAGTGATTATCAGTATATATGTGGAATAGATGAAGTGGGAAGAGGTCCTCTTGCTGGTCCTGTTTGTGCAGGGGCAGTTATTCTTCCTAAGGATGCAGAGATTCTTTATGTAAATGATTCCAAAAAGCTTTCTGGGAAGAAGCGAGAGGAATTATATAAAGAGATTACAGACCAGGCTATTGCCTATAAGACTGTTTTTATGAACCATGAAGTGATAGATGAGATAAATATACTTCAGGCTACATATAAGGCTATGAGACAGGCTGTTAATGAGTTAAATCCACAGCCGGATTTACTTTTGATTGATGCGGTTCATATTCCTGAATTAGAAGTCAAACAGGTATCCATTATCAAGGGTGATGCCAAATCATTTTCAATAGCTGCTGCATCTATTGTAGCTAAAGTTGAAAGAGATCATCTTATGGAAAAATATGATGAGTTGTATCCTGAATATGGATTTGCAGGAAATAAGGGGTATGGTTCTAAAGAACATATAGAGGCCATAAAAAAATACGGACCATGTCCTATTCATAGAAGGACATTTATAAAGAATTTTTTGTAAGAGGAAGTATACATGTTTACAGAAAAGTTCAACACATTATGGAAGGAACTGAATATACAAACCGATTTGGAATTCTCCCGTTACCTTAATTGTGAAAGATCTTATGTAAATAGGATGAGAAGAGGGGATAGAGTTCCTGGAGTTAGAGGAAAAACAGCCGAAAGATTAGTTGACGGCTTTTATTTGTATGCCCAGGATCACGATAAAGAAAAAGAACTTTTAAAAATATTGAAAATAGATGGGGATTTAAAAGAGCTAGAGGTTAAACGTAGAATTAGAGAGTATTTATTTGAAATAAAGTACACATCCACAATGCTTGATAAAAATGGAAAGACATATTCGGTTAATTACAGGGCTGGATATAAAATGAGATTTGGCGAAAAACTCAGTGCAGTTATGAAATGTCTTGAGATTACCAATGTTAAACTGGCTAAAATGGTAAATCTGGATGCTTCTGTAATAAGCAGATATAAAAATGGAGTTACCATGCCAAAGAAAAATTCGGATATCGCAGATGTTCTATGTGAAAGACTGTTGCAGTATACAAAGATAACCGAAAGGGAAGAGAACTTACAAAAGCTTACGGGTTTTGATAACTATATTTTTAAAAATGAAAAAGTTTTATCCGTTATGTTTCACAAATGGATGTTTGATAGCTATGATGAGGATATAAGCATTGTTAAAAATATGATTGATAGTTTTAAATCAGTTAATAGTCAGGGTAAAAATCAAAATTATGAAGTTCTACAGGAAAAAATGAAAATCCTTGATTGCATAGAAGATGATATCGGTCAAAGCAAATCTGTTTATCATGGAAATGAGGGCTTAAGACAGGCGGTACTTAGGTTCTTGAATGGAGTAAGAAATGGCAATGTAAAGGAAATTCTTTTGTATTCCGATGAGAATATGAACTGGATGACTGATGATGAGGAATTTATAAAAAAATGGATGCTGCTCATGCTTGCATGCGTCCAAAAAGGAGTATTAATTCGTATTATTCACAATATTGATAGGGGTCCAAAAGAAATGACAGATGCTATTAAAAGCTGGTTGCCATTATATATGTCAGGAATGATAGAAAGTTATTATGCTCAGAGAACAGGTGGTGAAAGATTTTCTCATACTTTGTTTATAGCTAAGGGAGTTGGATGTATAAGTTCGTGGAATGCAAAGAATGTAAATGACAAAAACATTTACTTTTATGACGTGGAAGATGAAAAAATTGAATTCTTTGAAAATATATTTAATTCTCTTTTGAAAGAAAGTAAACACCTTGTGAAAGTAAATGTTGGAGAAAGTATTCCTAAGGACGACAAGGAGTACAGTGAATTTAAAGAATGGAACATTACGGGACTTAGAATCATACTTAGAGACAGAAGTGTTTCGATTATTAAAGATGGGGAAGTTCCGGTGGAGTTTAATATTGGGCACCCATATATGGTAATGGCTTTTAAAAATTATTTAGATAAATAACAGGGATTTCAAGTGTGACAAAAATATGCATTGTTTGTTTTGTATGTCACATTTGAAATCCTTTTTTTATGCTAAAATATAAGTAATATATTATAAGGGAGGATGATGCGTAATGAAAAAGTTGACACCGTCTTTTCTGTTTTTGACATTATTTATACTTTTATCAGGAGAGTATTTATTTTGTGCCATGAAAATGGCTAAAAAACAGAGATTTTTAACGGAGCAGGAAGTAGCGTCCTGTGGAAAATTAGCTATTATAATAGCTATAATATTTTTATTTGTAACACTCTTTAGTATGACCTTTAAAAATGAAAGTAAGCAACATTTAATATGTCGTTTAGGTCGTGTATTTTTTACTATGTTTCCAATAATTTTAATAGCAGAGATTATTAGTTTGCTATATCCAAAATTCTTAGATCAGTCAAACATAACAGACATAAAAAAATGGTTTATTGTAAGAATCATTGCTGCATTAATTACGTTACTTACTGTAACAGCCATGTTATTTACCACGGTTAATGATATTACAAAAGAAGGTAAAATAGGGGGAGTTTTAAAGGGGTTTTTAAGATTAATAACTCATCCATTACATTTTATTCTATTTATAATTCTTACGCTTGTGAGCATAATTATGACAGAAGCTCTTGAATTGGTATTTACCTATGTACCGGGTATTAATATTTATTTTTCCTTTTATGTATATATGGCTATGTATTTGATAGATGCTTTATTAGCGACTGCTTTTATGTGTTTAACTATAAAAATAATGGAGAAGAAAGCATCCGCATGGAATAACAAATCTTTTGCCAAAAAGGCAAAAAAACAACAGAAATCAACTCCTAATATAGAGAATGGGGGAAGTGTTCAAGCAGCAGAAACAGTAGTTGAAGAAAAAGTTAAATTAGGAACACAGCTTAAGAAAACATTTTCAATTCTAAGTCTTGTTATATCAGTTATAACATTGGTAGCCTGTGTTGTTATGGCTTTCTTTGTAAATAAAACTGAAGAACAGAGCAATTCTGATAAGTTCTTAAAAGATATAGATGTGTCTGTTGCAGCTGGAGTGTCCATGTTATCTTACGGACAGTTAAATGAAGCTCAAAAATATTATAATTATGCTCAAGTATGTATAGATGCCTATAATGATTATATGAATGACGACGTCTATGCTCTGGCAGATTTGGCAGAAGAATATCCGGAAAATGTTAATGTATGGGCATATTACACTGAATTAAGCGATAGTTACGAAGAGCTTGAAAAATATATCATTGAAGAGAATCCATTTAATGGCGAGTTAAAGAGTCTGTTAATTCAGAAGTATTCTAAATCAAAGAAACTTACTAAAAAGCAAAAAGCTTATAGAGAGGAATTTATAAGAGATAACATAAGTGAAATGAACTTTACTACTTATGTAGCTGATGCTGTAACAGCATCTGGAGAAAAGAAGAGATTATCAAAGAAAATAAATGATAAATACGATGTTATAGGGGGTTATGTAAAATGTTTGAAGTTTTTAAATGATACAGGTAAAAACGGATATGTATATGATGTAGTAGATATACTTGATATTGCTGACGAATACCCTGACGAGGTATATATTCAATATCTTGCAGGAACTGCTGCAGCAGCAGGTGTTACTGATCATACAAATTATTATGACCAGGCAATTACTATTGTAAATAGATTTGTAAGGTTATCTGAAGATGATAAAAATATATCTGAAAATGAGCTTATATTGAGAAGACAAAGGGCTGCCAATCTCTTAGTATATTTAAAAGATTACACTGAAGCAGAGAATGTTCTTGATGATATTGATTTAGAAAAATATCCGGATAAAAAACCAGAGATTTTAATTCAAAAATTATATTGTGCGGATTGTAAAGGCAAATCGGAACAGTGCTATGAATTGGCCGAGGAGCTTTTAGATGAAGGTCAAGAAAATGCGTATGTATATTATTTCTATGGAGTAGGAGCATTAAAAGAAGGTGAAGAAGATATTACTATTGAAGCCATTAATGATTGTTCTAAATTCTTATGTAATACAGAATTATCAGAAGAAGAACTTCTGAAAAATGAAACAGCTTTTTATACTATGTTAGAGTATGCTGTTTTAAATGATAGCCAAGATTGGACCCAATACCAATATGGATTCTATGGAGAATTAGAAGACGAAAAAAAAGATTACATCGAAGATTTGCCGTATTATTTCATGGAAGCGTTGGATTTATATTATAACGTAGGAGATTATGAAGCTGCATTAGAAAGTATCAATGAAGTATTAGAGATACGTGATGACCTTTCATATGCATGGTATTTAAAGGGTGCAATATTATATAGTCTTGAAGAATACGAGGATTCGGCAGAAAGTTATGAAAATGCAATAGAACTGAATCCTGATCATCCGACATTTTTGTATGCATTGGCATGTACTTATGATGCATCAGGGGATTATAAGAAAGCATATGAGGCAAGTGGTAAGTCTGCGGATATTGTTCCAACAATCAATCATGAGCAGGATTGGTATGGATTAGGAGTTCATAATGTAGCACTATATAATCGTTTAGCTGATGAAGTGGAAGTTGATGAAGAGGAAACTAAGGAAGAATCAAAAGAAAATGAGGGAGGTGATGAATGATGTGGGTAACGATGTTATTAGTATTAGCAGGTATTTCAATTATTGGAACAGTATATATGAAGTATAGTGTATTAATAACCATTCTTGTGTGTGTAATTGCAGGAGTACTTACAGTTCTGAACTTCTTATTGTTTAGGAAGTTTCCAAAGATTATTAAAAATGTAATACTTATTATTGGTATCGTAGTATGTTGTGTCTTACTTTATATTGCAAAACAAAAGCCTCTTGCATATCACTTTACAGATTATACAGTGGATATAATGGATACTGAGGATAAAATGGCAAATAATCCAGAGAATTCTGAAAAGTATTTAGAAAAGCTTGTGGATAAATATGGAGAGACAGATGACATTCTTGGGATGTATTCAGAGATGGCTTTATATGAAGACGATATAGATAAAGCATATGAATATGTTGAAAAGATGCAAGATCAGAACTCAATGGATTATTACAAAAGAATGGAATTAGTATATTTATTTGATGATGAAGAGGACAGAACAGATAGTTTATATGAATTATATGAAAATGCAGCAGAAGCATATCCAGAGTGGCATTACATGTGGAGAATGGCAGGAATAGCTAATTTTGAACAAGAAAATTACACAGCTGCTGAATACTATCTATTAGGTTCTTTGGAAATAATCGATGGAGATGCCATTGCTTATTATTATTTAGGAGCCACATCTGCAAAGATGGGAAATAATGAAAATGCTATGGGTTATTTTTCAAGAGCTTTAGAAATTGGTGTAGATGAGGAAATGCAAGCCTGGATTGCAATATACATGGAAGGGATGGTGTAGCTTATGAAGAAAAAATTACATATTCTTTTATGTATTCTAATGGCAGTTATTATTGTTTTTTTTCAACCTTTAAGTATATATGCAGCACCTAAAGAAAATCCATCTGGACCTACAATACAAATAGATCCGAACAAATATAAGGATTTCTTAGATGGTGTAGGTAAAATAGATTTTAGTGGATTAAATAAGGGAGGAGATAAATATAATAGCAAGCTTGTTCAAGGTCCGATTAATAATTATTTCAAAGAATATAAACTAGAGCCTATGAATCCTAAAGATGTAGCAAAGATTAAGGAAGAGAAAAAAAGGGTTATAGCAGACAAGTATAAAGTACCTGATACATATGATAAAGGCAAAGAAGTGGGAGGATCAGTACTACAGACAGGTTTTACGGTAAATGCTATAAATGGTTTTGATTCATTTGTTCAAGCGACAGAAAAAAATGTAGATATTACCAATAAACTTATAAAATCAGAAGCTGATGATATAAGAAGAGCGTTTTTTAATGCGGATGGAACCTTTCAAGCAGGGAAGTCGTATAAAGATTATGAAAATGCTATAACCAATCTACAAAATAAAGGACTAAAAGAAGCTAAACAAGCTGGAAAAATTAAAGCTAAAGGAGTATTAGTAGGGGGTGCTAGTATGGCCCTTAATGCATATACTTTATACAATGATGCTAAAGATTTAAAACAGGGAAATATGAAGAATAGATCCACTACAGGTTTAGCTTTAGAGTACGTTGGTCTTGTTGCAGATGGTACTTTGGCAGCGGTGGGTATTATTGCTACCGGAGCAGCAATGGCCGGTTCAACAGTCTTAGCTGTACCAGTAACAGTAGGCTTGACAGTAGGACTTGCAGCAGGAGTTGTTCATACGGATACATTTGCAGATGCATTTGACAGTATGGGCAGAAAATTAGATGAAATGGGGATGGAAAGCTATATAGATATTGCAGTTGATTCATGGATGTTAGAAGGAACATATACCAGAAATTTTTCTGATAATATTGATTTTATTTTAGAAGAGATTGGTTCATTGTTTGGTATGCAGACATCAGTACCTAGAAATGTAAGTTGTTATAAACCTAATATATACATATACACACAAGAAGAAACTCAGGTAAATGTAGAATTTGCTTACCCTGATTTACTTACAACTACAATTCCGGAATATAAGAACAATTGGAATGTTATTGCAAAGGGAGATGGAAGGTTAGTAGATACCTTGGGAAATAACGAGGAATACAACTATCTTTTCTATGAATCAATAGCTATGCCACATTTCTTCCAAAAAGATACAGGATGGTTAATAGTTGCAGGTACTAGAGAACAGCAGTATAGAGATATACTTACAGAGTATGGTTTTAACGAAACAGAGATAGCAGATTTTATAGAGTATTGGACAGAAAAGCTACCTCAAGGAGTTGATTACATAATGTATCCACAAAATACTGAAACAGTTAATTATGTAATGCCGGTAAATGTAACACCAGAACCAGACAGCATGGAAAGAATATGGTTCACTTTTGAAGAATATAATGGACAAAGATGTGGTATTCCAACCATTACCCCTATTGAAAGAAAAGACTACGCAGTAGTTGAATGGGGTGGAATTATCCTGGATTAAAAATATTATAAAAACTTATTACCCCAGCCGGTTGTCTTTGACGATTAGGCTGGGGTAATTGTATTCATTTATTTAATATCGGGAGAAATGTAGTATAATACATATTAATATATTCAGGAGAAAGATAAGATTGAGAGAAAACAAAAGTATAAATAAGAGAACTGTGGGTTCAAAGTATGAACAGGCTGCCGGAGAATTCCTAATAAATAAAGGGTATAGAATTATTGCATATAATTATCGATGCAAATTAGGGGAAATTGATATTATTGCATTAGATGGAGATGAATTGGTATTTGTGGAGGTAAAGTACAGAGCATCTTCAAAATATGGCAGTCCTATGGAAGCGGTGGATTATAGAAAACAAAACAAAATTTACATGGTTGCCAATTATTATTTAATGGAGCAACATATTTCCAAATATACAAAGGTTCGTTTTGATGTAGTTGGTATATTGGGAAAGGAAATAACTTTGATAAAAAATGCGTTTGGAGGCATGTAACCATGGATAAGTATCTAGAAAGTATAGTTAATGATAAATTGCCATTAATCAAATATGATTTATTTAGCAAATATGATTTTATAAATCATGGTTTTACTACCAGATTAGGAGGAGTCAGTGATGGTATTTATTCCAGTTTGAATCTATCCTTTGACAGAGGAGACAATAGGGAAAATGTTATTAAAAACTACCAGATAATCGCAGAGGAAATCGGTGAGGACATTAAGTCATTTACCGCATCTAAACAAACACATACAACAAATGTAAGAATTATAACTGAAGATGACAAGGGAAAAGGCATTACAAGAGATAGGGATTACACAGATGTTGATGGAATGTTAACTAATAATCCTAATATTGTGTTATTTACCTATTACGCAGATTGTGTGCCTTTATTTTTTGCAGATCCTGTGAAAAAAATTGTGGGAATGGCTCATTCAGGATGGAGAGGAACAGCAGGAAAAATTGGAAAAGTAACTGTGGAGAAGATGGTGAGTTACTTTGACTGTAAAAAAGAAGATATAATATGTGCCATTGGACCATCTATATGTAAGTCATGTTATGAGATTAGCGAAGATGTAGCTGAAGTTTTTAAGGAAGTGTTTAAGGATAAATGGGAAGATATTCTTGAAGATAATCATAATGGACATTATCAGTTAGATTTGTGGAGAGCTAATGAGCTTATTTTATTAGAAGCCGGAATTACGCAGAATCATATTGAAAACAGAAGGATATGTACCTGTGAAAATAGTGATATATTGTTTTCTCATAGGGCCAGTAATGGGAAGAGAGGAAATCTTGCTGGATTCATAGGCTTAAAAGGAAATACTTGATAAAGGTCGTAATAATCCAATAAATGTGGTATAATTCATATGTTTGTATGGTCGGTAACTTTGTTCGAATTTATTATAGAAGTTAGATTGTACAAGAAACTCTGATTAAAGGTGATATAAAGGTTGGGATAAGTATGAAAACCCCAAAACATATTGTAAAAAGTATACGACCAGGTTCAATTGCTGAAGAGTTTGAACTAGAACAGGGAGATGCATTATTACAGATAAACGGAAAAGAGATAGAAGATATATTTGACTATCAATATCTGGTTGAGGATGAGTACATAGAAGTGCTTATTAGAAAGCCGGATGGTGAGGAGTTTATCCTGGAAATAGAAAAAGATCCGGATGAGGATTTGGGAATAGAATTTGAAAATGGACTTATGGATAACTACAGAAGTTGTCATAATAAGTGTATTTTTTGTTTTATTGATCAGATGCCAAAGGGTATGAGAGAAACTCTTTACTTTAAAGACGATGATTCAAGACTCTCCTTTCTTCAGGGTAATTATGTTACTTTAACAAATATGTCAGAACACGATATAGATAGAATTATTCATTATCATCTAGGTCCCATTAACGTATCAGTTCATACAACTAATCCTAAATTAAGATGTAAAATGCTTAACAATAGATTTGCAGGAACTTCATTGTCCAAAATGGATAAACTTGCAGAAGCTGGTATTGAGATGAATGGTCAGGTAGTTCTGTGCAAAGGAATAAATGACGGAGATGAGCTAAGAAGAACCATTAAGGACTTAATGGAATATATACCAGCTATGCAAAGTCTTTCCATTGTTCCATCGGGACTTACAAAATATAGAGAAGGTCTGTTTAAACTAGAGCCATTTACAAAAGAAGATGCATGTGAAGTTATAGATATTATTGAAGGTTATCAAAAAGAAATATATGCAAAGTATGGAGTTCATTTTGTTCAGGCCAGTGATGAATGGTATATATTGGCAGGCAGAGATTTTCCGGAAGAAGAGCGATATGATGGATATATTCAGCTGGAAAACGGTGTAGGAATGATGCGGCTTCTTTGGGAGGAATTCAAAGAGGCTTATAACGATATGGAAGAGATAAACCTTAAAAAACCTATGGTTATAAGCAATGCCACAGGGGTACTTGCATATCCTCTTATTAGAAAAATGAGTGATGCCATGGAAAAAAAGGTACATGGTTTAAAAATCAACACATATAAGATTATTAATAATTTCTTTGGGAATCAAATCACTGTTTCCGGGCTTCTTACAGGAACGGATTTGATAGATCAGCTTAAAAACGTAGAATTAGGAGAAAAGCTTATTCTTCCGGGAAATGTGTTAAGAAGTGGAGAAGATGTCTTTTTAGATGACTATACTCTTAGTGATTTGGAAAAGGCACTTAATATAAAAATCGTTATTTCAGCAAATGACGGTAAAGGATTTATAGAAACTATTTTAGGCAAAGAAATAAAACGAAAAGATAATGGAAATTTTGTTTATATAGATGCTTATGATAGTTACGGAGGTAGAAATGAGTAAACAGGTAGTAGCCATAGTAGGAAGACCAAATGTAGGAAAATCCACATTATTCAATGCTTTGGCAGGAGAGATGATTTCCATAGTAAAGGATACTCCAGGTGTAACCAGAGATAGAATTTATGCCGATGTAACATGGTTAGACAAGACATTTACCATGATAGATACAGGTGGTATAGAGCCGGATTCTGATGATATTATTCTTTCACAAATGAGAGATCAGGCACAGATAGCCATTGATACAGCTGACGTTATAATATTTTTAACAGATGTTAGACAGGGACTTCAGGATTCAGATGCAAAAGTTGCAGATATGCTTAGAAGAAGTCATAAACCGGTAGTTTTAGTGGTAAACAAAGTGGACAACTTTGATAAAATGATGCCGGATGTATATGAATTTTACAATCTGGGAATTGGTGATCCGATTCCGGTTTCAGCTGCATCTAGACTGGGCATAGGTGATATGCTTGAGGAAGTTGTTAAGCACTTTCCGGAACATGAAGTTAATGATGAAGAGGATGATAGACCTAGAGTCGCCATTATTGGTAAACCTAATGTAGGAAAATCATCTATAGTTAATAAGCTTACCGGCTCAGACAGAGTTATTGTATCTGACATTGCAGGTACCACTAGGGATGCTGTGGATACAACTATTAAAAGAAATGGTAAGGAGTATGTATTCATTGATACAGCAGGTCTTAGACGTAAGTCTAAGATTAAGGAAGATTTGGAAAGATACAGTATTATCAGAGCTGTAGCCGCAGTGGAAAAAGCAGATGTGGTAGTAGTTGTAATTGATGGCACCGAAGGTGTAACTGAACAGGATGCAAAGATTGCAGGTATTGCCCACGATAGAGGCAAAGGTATAATTGTGGCTGTTAATAAATGGGATGCCGTTGAAAAGGACGATAAGACTATTTACAGACAAACTGAAAGAATCAGATCAACTCTTTCATTTATGCCTTATGCAGAGATTCTTTTTATATCTGCAGTAACAGGTAAAAGATTAGATAAGCTTTTTGAAACCATAGATATGGTTATTGAAAATCAGAATATGAGAGTTCAAACCGGTGTTCTCAATGAAATTATGGCTGAGGCAGTTGCTTTGCAACAGCCACCTTCAGACAAAGGTAAGAGACTTAAGCTTTATTATATGACGCAGGTTGCAGTTAAGCCACCAACATTTGTTATATTTGTAAATGATAAGCAACTAATGCATTTTTCATATCAGAGATATATTGAGAATAAAGTTAGAGATACTTTTGGTTTTAAAGGTACAGCACTTAAATTTATAATAAGAGAAAGGAAGGCTGAAGAAGCCTAATTGGTTATCAAGATGACAATCTTATATAGAATCATTTGTTTAATATTTGGTTATGGTTTTGGATTGATTCAGACAGCTTATTTATACGGTAAAATTAAAAACATTGATATTAGAGATTACGGTAGTGGAAACTCCGGAACTACCAATGCCATGAGAGTTCTTGGAAAAAAAGCAGGATTAATTACATTTATAGGAGACCTTGGAAAAGCGATTCTTTGTAGTGTATTAATACTTGTGTTATTCCAATATGGTATGGGATACTCTTCAGATTACGTATTACTCTTGCGTTTTTACGGTGGAGTTGGAGTTGTTCTTGGACATAACTTCCCATTCTATATGAATTTTAAAGGTGGAAAGGGTATTGCAGCTACATCGGGAGTTATTTTAAGTCTTGGGGATTATAAATTAATTCTCATTGAGCTTGCAATTTTTATCGGAGTTACTTTGATTACAAAATATGTTTCTTTAGGTTCACTTTGTATTATGGCAGCATTTTTCATTCAGGTTGTTATCTACAATGAATTAGGTATTCTCGGATTTAAAAATAATCTTCATTTAACTGGAGAACACAGAATAGAAATGTATATAATTGTTTTATTTATAGCAGCTTTAGCTTGGTATAAGCATAGAGCTAATATAAAGAGATTGTTAAATGGAACAGAAAACAAAATTGGCAGTAAAAAAAGCAAGACATCTAATGATGCACAGTAGTTTATAAAATGTATATGAGGAGAAAAAAATAATGGCAAAAATAACAGTATTAGGCGCAGGTGGATGGGGAATTGCCCTGGCAGTTTTACTTCACAACAATGGTCACGAGGTAACTATATGGTCAGCTGTTGAAAGAGAAGTAAATGAAATAAATGAGACTAGAGAAAATAAAGTGAGTCTTCCAGGAATTGTTATTCCAGAGAAAATAAAAGTAAGTGGTGACTTAGATGAGTCTGTAAAAGACAGAGATGTGTTAGTAATGGCAGTTGCTTCAAAATTCACCAGATCAACAGCTGCAAGACTTAAAGGAAAGGTTTCAAAAGAACAGAAGATTGTTAATGTAGCTAAAGGTATTGAAGAAGATACACTTATGACATTAACAGATGTTATTGAAGATGAGATTGGAAAAGACATGGATGTGTGTGTTCTTTCTGGTCCAAGTCATGCTGAAGAAGTTGGTAAAGGACTTCCAACAACAGTGGTTGTGGGAGCAAAAACTAAAGAATCAGCTACATATCTTCAAAATATATTTATGTCTCCAGTGTTTAGAGTATATATAAGTTCTGATATCCTTGGTATAGAGCTAGGTGGTTCAATAAAAAATGTAATCGCTTTGGCAGCAGGTATGGCAGATGGACTTGGCTATGGCGATAATACAAAGGCTGCTCTTATAACAAGAGGTATCTCAGAGATAGCAAGACTTGGAACGGCAATGGGAGCAAAGCCGGTTACTCTTTACGGATTATCAGGAATTGGAGATCTTATTGTAACATGTGCATCTATGCATAGCCGTAACAGAAGAGCTGGAATTCTTATGGGTAAAGGATATACTATGAAGCAGGCTCAAGAGGAAGTACATATGGTTGTTGAAGGTGTATATTCTGCAAAAGCAGCTAAGAAGCTTGCCGATAAATATAATATTGATATGCCTATTATTCAGGGTGTAAATCAGATATTATTTGAAGATTTTAGTGCAGCAGAAGCTGTAAATGAATTAATGAACAGAGATAGAAAGATTGAAAATGCAGATGTTGATTGGCTTCCAGTTAAACAATAACTAAAAAAGCATTTTTGAATATGAGATTAGATTATGGAATTTTATTATATAGTTGTCGTTATCGTGATTCTTGTGGGCATTTTTGCAGTTAACTCAGTAAAATATGCGAAACAGGAGTCGGAAAAATTAAAAAATAAAATAGAAAAAAACTGGGGTAAACCTAACAAAAGAAAATATGATGAAAAAGATTTTAGAAAAATAAAAACATATTTTGAACGTCATAAGGATGATGTGGATTTTTATATTGATGATATTACCTGGCAGGATTTGGATATGGACAGTGTTTTTAAAATGCTTAATAACACGTATTCATCTGCAGGTGAGGAATATCTCTACAACCTTCTTAGAACACCTGAGTTTAACCAGGAAAAACTAAAGATTCGAAGTGATCTTGCAGATAAGTTTAGAGGTAATAAAGAAAAAACTTTCAATCTTCAGAAGATTTTTAGAAATCTTGGAAGAACAAAATCGATAGCCCTTTCTGAAGTTACAGATTCTTTTGATGGTATAAAAAAGGGTAGCAATATAAGACATATAATTCAGGACATTCTGTTCTTTCTATTTTTCATAACATTATTTTTCAAGCCAATAGTTGGTCTTATTGGCGTAATTGTTATGCTAGTTGTTAATATAAGTTCGTATTTTTCAAGCCAGACAGAATCTGGAGATTACATGATATTTATAAAATATCTGGTGGATATGATGAAGTGTGGCAATGAAATACTTAAGGAAGATGTGGATTTTCTAGAGGACTATAACAAAATATTAAAGAAGGATATTGATTCCTTAAAGGGAATTAATAAGAGACTTTGGCTTATTTCTTCAGGAAGTAGTGGGGATCTTCTTGAGGTTTTCATGGTATATATAAGAATGATTTTTCATGTGGATATTATAAAGTTTAATAATATAGCGGATCGAATAAAGGATAATGTAGATTCTATAGTAGAACTTTATACTACCTTAGGAATTATTGAATCGGATATTGCCATAGCATCCTTTAGAGAGATGGATGTTGTTAAATGTATTCCTGAATTTACCAAGACAAAGGTAATCGAAGGACAGGATATGTATCATCCACTTATCGAAAAGCCTGTGGCAAACAGTATTGCCGAGAATAAATCTATACTTATCACAGGTTCTAATGCTTCAGGAAAATCAACATTTTTAAGAACTGTAGCTATTAATGGAATTCTAGCCCAGACTATTTATACCTGTACAGCTAAGAGTTTTAAAACATGTTTTTATAAGATAATATCATCTATGTCCTTAGCTGATAGTTTAAAGACAAAAGAAAGCTATTATATGGTGGAGATAAAATCTATCAAAAGAATTTTTGATTCCATGGGAGATGTGCCAATTCTATGTTTTGTAGATGAGGTCTTAAGAGGAACTAATACTGTTGAAAGAATTGCAGCTTCATCATATATTTTAAAAACTTTAGCTGATGGAAATTGTATGTGTTTTGCAGCGACTCACGATATTGAGCTTACAGAGATTCTTGAAAATGTATTTTCAAATTATCATTTTACAGAAGAAGTTGAAGAAAATGACATACATTTTTCATATAAGATTCTTACAGGAAAAGCAACCAGCAGAAATGCAATTAAATTATTGCAGATTATGGGATTTGAGAAAAATATAGTAGATAATGCTATGAGTATGTCAGAAAGATTTGAAAATTCAGGTCAGTGGAAGCTATAAAAAAACACCATACATATGTATGGTGTTTGATATATAGTGCAGGTGGCGGGAGTTGAACCCGCACGATGTTGCCACCGGCAGATTTTGAGTCTGCTGCGTCTGCCATTCCGCCACACCTGCTTGTGACACAATGGCTATTTTATCATTACATAAAAGTATTGTCAATAAATAAAATTAACGGAAGGACAGTGTTATGGATTGTAGAGAGTTTAGAAGTAAAATACCGGATTTTGTAAATGGTACAATAGAGCCAAGCTGTCTTGATGAATTTTTAAATCATGCGAAGAACTGTTCTGATTGTATGGATGAAATGGAAATCAACTATATGATTAATACAGGTCTTGAAAAAATTGAAGATAATGACAGGGATTCCTATAACATAAAGGAAGATTTGCAAAAGCAATTAGAAATCTACAAAAAAAAGGCAGATGAATATTTTAGAATTAAACTTGCCAAGAAGGGATTATTCGTCCTTTCGGAGATGGTGGCAGTAATTATGGCAATTATAAAAATAGTTAGATTATTCTTTTTTAATTAATGGAGTAGGTAATGGAAAAAAAATTAGTTTTAGTAGATGGACATAGTATTTTGAATAGAGCATTTTATGGAGTTCCAGACCTTACAGATTCAGAGGGACATCATACAAATGCGGTATATGGATTTTTAAATATTATGTTTAAAATATTTGATACAGAACAGCCAACAGATGTGGTGGTGGCATTTGATGTAAACAAACCAACTTTTAGACATGAGGCATTTGATACGTATAAAGGTACTAGAAAGCCTATGCCTGAAGAATTAAGAGAACAGGTGCCTCTTATGAAAAAAGTTCTTAAAACCATGAATATAAAGGTTACAGAGCTTCCTGGTTATGAAGCAGACGATGTTTTAGGAACCCTGGCTAAACGCGGGGAAAAAGAAAACATGAAGGTATCTGTTATAACCGGAGACAGAGATTTATTACAGTTAGCCACAGATAATATTCTGATTAGAATTCCTAAAACTAAAAAAGGTGGAACAGAGATAGAAGACTATTATGCAAAAGACGTGAAGGAAAAGTATCTTGTTACGCCTGAGGAATTCATAGATGTTAAAGCATTAATGGGTGATACATCTGATAATATCCCCGGTGTTCCTTCAGTGGGTGAAAAAACAGCAACAAAATTAATTGCACAATATCATTCTATAGAGAATTTATATGAGCATCTTGATGAGGTAACAAGGCCAAAACTGCATGCAGCCTTAAAAGAAAACAAACAATCGGCAATAGATAGCAAATGGCTGGCCACAATTAATATAGATTCTCCAGTGGAGATAGATTTTAATGAAACAGTTTTAGGGGATATGTTTAATTCAGATGCCTATGATCTCATGAAAAAGTTAGGATTCAAGAGTCTTTTAAAGAGATTTGATGGAGATGTAGAAAAAATATCTGAATACAAGCCTATAACAAATACTATTTCTGACCTGGCAGAAGCCGGAAAGGTTATAGACAGGGCATTAAATGAAAATGTAGGTATATATCTGGTTTCTGAAAATGAAGAGATTCTGGGGTTGGTTATAGCATTTTCAAAAGAAGAAATATACATAATCCAAAAGGAATGGTTTATAACAGAGGATTTTCTTAAGGATGGCTTGAACAAGATATTATTTAGTAAAAATAATAAAGTATTCATAACGAAGTTAAAGCAACATTTAAAATTCGTTGAATGTACTGAGGATATTCAGAAAGGAACCATATTTGATGCAGAGATAGCCGCATATCTTATAGATCCTTTAAAATCTGAATATAATTATGAAGATTTATCTGAATATGCAGAAGTTCAGGTGCCTTTTAGAAGTGAGTTAATCGGTAAGAAAAAACTTGTAGAGGTTAAGGAGGAAAATGTAGACAATTACAATACATTCATAGCATTAACAGCCCTTATACCTATGTTGGCTTCTGATAATCTTATTAAGAAATTGGAAGAATATAATGAAATGCATTTGTTTGAGGACGTGGAGATGCCTTTGATATATTCTCTTAATAGAATGGAGAAATATGGTGTAAAGGTGGAAAAACAGGAACTTGCTGACTATTCAAAAGTTTTAGGAGATAAAATAGATATACTAACTGACAGAATATATAAGGGAGCAGGCAAGGAATTTAATATAAATTCACCAAAACAGTTGGGAATGATTTTGTTTGAAGATATGGGGATCCCAGGAGGAAAGAAGACAAAGACAGGTTATTCCACATCTGCTGAAGTATTGGAGAAGCTTTCCATAGATTATCCCTTTGTAAAAGATGTGTTGGAATATCGACAGTTATCAAAATTAAAATCTACCTACGCAGACGGTTTGGTTAACTATATTGGAGATGATGGAAGAATTCATGGAACATTTAATCAGACAGTAACTGCTACAGGAAGAATTAGTTCTACAGAGCCTAATTTACAGAATATTCCAATTAGAATGGAGATGGGCAAACTTTTTAGAAAGGTATTTGTTCCTGAAGATGGATATGTGTTTATAGATGCAGATTACTCTCAGATAGAACTTAGAATACTTGCTAGCATTTCAGAAGATGAAAATCTTATTGAAGCATATAAGAGTCATGAAGATATTCATAGAATAACTGCATCAAAGGTATTTGACACACCATTTGAAGAGGTTACTGATCTTCAAAGACGAAATGCCAAGGCAGTTAATTTTGGAATAGTATATGGTATTAGTTCTTTTGGACTTAGTAATGATATAGGTATTTCCAGAAAACAGGCTAAAGAATATATTGATCAATATTTTGCCACATATCCTGGAATTAAAAAATTTTTAGATGATACTGTAAGCCATGCTAAGGAAAATGGTTATGTAGTTACGTTAATGGGTCGAAGACGTCCGATACCTAATTTAAAATCCAGCAATTTTATGGAGAGACAGTTTGGAGAGAGAGTAGCCATGAACTCGCCGATTCAAGGTACAGCGGCGGATATTATGAAAGTTGCCATGATAAATGTTGATGCAGAACTTCGAAAAAGAAATCTTGCTTCTAGAATTGTTCTACAGGTTCATGATGAACTTCTTATAGAAACTAAGATTGGGGAAGAACAGGAAGTAAAAGAAATTATCATGGATAAAATGAAACATGCTATGGATCTTAAAGTACCAATGGAAATTGGTTTTGGTATTGGCAAGAATTGGCTAGATGCACACTAATTGAGGATAGGGTTATAATATGATTATTGGTATTACAGGTGGTATTGGTACAGGGAAGAGTACAGTTTTAAAAATTCTAAAAAAAGAATATGATTTTAAAGTTTATGAATCAGATAAGGTGGCCCATGAACTTATGCAAACGGGTTATCCCGTCTATGAAGCTGTTGTATCTGAATTTGGAAAAGATATTTTAGATGAGTTTTTGAATATAGACAGAAAAAAACTTGGAGCTATTGTTTTTAATGATAAGGAAAAATTATTAAAGATAAATGCATTAACTCATCCGGTAGTAATAGCAGAAATAGATAAAAGAATAGATATGGCAATGAAAAATGAACATAAAGATTTTGTTATAGAATCAGCACTTCTTCTAGAAACAGATTTGGCTGAAATATGTGATAAAATATGGTATATTTATTCTAGCGAAGAAATTAGAATTAAACGCTTAATAGAGGGCAGAAATATGACCAGAGAAAAGGTAGCCCATATCATGAAGAATCAATGGAATGAAGAGCGTTATAAAGAAATGTGTGATGAAGTCATCGATAATAGTGGGGACATAGATGACACACGTACACAGATTGATAAAATTCTAAATGGGTATGTATAAAGAATAGGGATAGGAGAAGGAAGAAGGTAATTATGGAGATTCAATTATGGAGGGATTTATTAGATCCATACCAGTTAGCTATAGATGAGCTAATGGTAAAATTTAAATTTGTAATTAAGGAATATAGAAGCAGGGGAATGTACTGTCCTATAGAGGCCGTTAACGGTCGTGTTAAAAAGATATCAAGTATTTTGGAAAAAATGAGAAAGAAAAATCTTGATTTTGATGATATAGAAGATGGTATAGAAGATATTGCTGGTATTAGAATTATATGTCAGTTCGTTGAAGATATTGATGCTGTGGTTAATATGATAAAAAACAGAACAGATATGATGGTTAAAACTGAAAAGGACTATATTAATAATCCTAAAGCCAGTGGTTATAGAAGCTATCACATGATTGTTTATTATGATGTAATGACAATTAATGGAACTAAAAGGTTAAAGGTAGAACTTCAGATAAGAACACTTGCCATGAATTTCTGGGCAACAATAGAACATTCTTTAAAATATAAATATAGACATAATATTCCTGAAGAAATTAAGGATAAACTTACAGAAGCTGCTCAAGCTGTTGTGAAATTAGACAAAGAAATGTCTGCTGTAAGAGATGAGATAACAGATGCTCAGAACTTATTCCAGCAAAAAGCAAACCTTGTTGCAGAGATTCTTAATACAATAGAGAATTTGTACAGCCTTGCCAATAAAAGAGAAATTATTAAGATCCAAGATGAATTTTACATGATTTACAAACAGGATGATATTGATAAACTTAGGAAATTCAGTAGGGAGCTGGATTTTATAGCTGAAGGATACAGAGCCCAGGGAATATGAGAATAGACAAGTATTTATGTGAGTTAAATAAGGGAACCAGAAAAGAAGTTAAAGAGTATATAAAAAAAGGACAGATCAGGGTTAACGGTAATATCGTAAGAGATCCGGGATATAAGGTGGATGAAAATAATGACACAGTTGAGTTTATTAATGAAATTTTGACATATAACAAGTTTGTGTATTATATGTTAAATAAACCGGCTGGTGTGGTATCTGCCACAGAGGATAAGCATGATAAAACCGTTATCGATTTGATAAAGCCGGAGGACATGAGACCGGGATTGTTTCCGGTAGGGAGACTTGATAAAGATACCGTAGGACTTTTACTTATAAGCAACGATGGTGAGTTAGCTCATAATCTTTTATCGCCCACAAAACATGTAGATAAAACCTATTTTGTAAAGGTGAAAGGTGCGTTAAAACAAGAACATGTTGAAATGTTTAGACAGGGTTTGCAGTTAAGTGATTTTATTACTAAACCTGCAATATTAGAAATTGTTAGTACAGGTGAGCAGTCCAGTGCTAAAGTTACCATAAAGGAAGGTAAATTCCATCAGATAAAAAGGATGTTTGCCAAGATTGGCACAGAAGTGGTGTACTTAGAAAGAATTCAAATGGCAAATTTGAAATTGGATGAACATCTTTTGCAAGGTGAATATAGAGCTTTAAAAGATGATGAATTAAGCAAGCTATTAGATTAAACATATTAAGGAAGAAGAGGCTGTCCATTGTGATATGTACCCAGAATCCTGGACACATATTTATGAACTAGGCGGAACACATGGATGCTATCCTGTATTGTACAGGTGGCATCCATTTTGTTTTTGCCTGAATTCTTTTATTATTATAGTAATCTATATATT
>JAEIGA010000098.1_pt1 | contig 116347 bp, 154 predicted proteins | sample 9270691 | NCBI WGS metagenome assembly JAEIGA01 (sample SAMN17057246, study PRJNA624740) | gut metagenome | biome: biome; isolation source: fecal sample | host: Bos grunniens | place: China: Xizang | collected 2019 | reverse complement strand
CGCAGTATCTGTAACTGAATACATATCTCCAGTTGGTGTAATGATTAGTCCAGGTGCTGGTAATGTAGCTGCATACTTGAAGAAGAACAAGGTTCCTACTGGGAATGTTACATTAGTAATTGTACTTCCATCATAAATCTCTTTAGTAATTGCTATATCATTTACATTGATAGCATTTGTAAATATACCAGCATTTGAACCATTAGCAGTTATATGGTGTACTGTATTATCATTTATATCTGATATAGATGCATAAGTTTCTATTTCAGAATAACAACTATAGCTACTGCTAGTATTACGTGCAGTAAAAGCCATGTGAGTTGTAACACTAGTTTGTGTACCTGTTCCCGTTGGTTCATCTGTCTCAGGGTCTAAATCTGCAATATAAGTATAAGTGATTACTCTATTCTTTAATGGAAGAACTGTAATACTTCTATTATTTGCACTTTGTGCATAAACTGATACTAAAGCTTCTCCAGTAACTCTTATATATTTATTGTCTTCATTATCACTTGCTCTATAATTAGTACCAGTTAAACTGAAGTTATTTGAAAGTGGTACAAATAGTCTACCCGTTGCACCAGTACCTGTAGTTGATTGTACTTTATATAATCCACTATCTAATGTATATGCATTAGTATCTTCTGTAATTAAAGTTATTTCTGAAGCATCACTTATTTGTGTATCTACATAAGCTTTATTAGCTAATTCATTATTTGATGTAGGTTGTGTTGCACATACTGGTACTGATGAGAATGTCTTTACTCCACCTATAGTTTGATTACTTGTTAAATCTACAAAATTTGTTGTAACATCCCACGTAACTGTAGTATACAAACCTGATGCACTAGTGCCTGTAACACTACCTGTTACCGAGCATGTAGGTGATACTATCATAAAAGTATCGCCATTACTAGGGATTTTTGCAAATGTATCTGCTCTATAAATTGATAAATAATAATAGTTAGAACCTATATTTAATGTATTACTTTGATTTATAGCGCCTGTAGTAGTTCTAATTTTAGTTGGATAAATAAATGTACTTGCATTTATTAAGTATGTGCCTGACTCTAGGTCCTTAAAAGTATTAGTTGTACTTTGTGTTATTCCTGTACTTGTAGGCGAATAGTAATATAGAAATTCACTATGCTCTACACCTACAGTATAACCAACTCCATAAATGCCAGATTCTAAACCTAAAATTTGATTACCATATAGTAACATATATAATTTTGCTCTATCTAAGTAAACTCCTAAGTCCCAAGAACCATTAGTGGCAGTATAAACTTTATAAACGTCAGTTGATGAAGATGAATCTATCACACAAATCTTTTGACCTTCTTCATAATCAGTTGAATCAGATGGTAGTGCTGTTAGTATATATACTATAACTTCTATTTGTGAGTCACTACCTGAGATATTAATATTTCCACTTCCCAATAGACTTTGATTATTAATATTCTTTATATTGGTTCCTGCAATTAAAGTATCTTGTTTTGACGCTATAGCTGTATTCAAACTACTTATATCTGTATTTAAACTACTTATATCTGCATCTATACTATCTATCTTATTCTTTATTATCTTATTTTGTACTGGATTTTCACTAGTAGTACTTAATACATTATCTATTGTAATAGGTTGAGCAACTGCACTTAATGTTCCATCACCTGTTATATTTAAATTTGCTCCTACTTTTATTCCACCTAATATAGATGAAGTGGCAGCTGGTAATGTATATACAGTTCCATCTATTACATTAGTAACTGGGTCTATCGAAATTCCAGTTCCAGCAACTAATTTGTCTTGTTTGCTCGTTCCTAAATTAGTTATATTCGTTGCATTAGTAGATATATTACCCTCTGCTGTAGTTAATCTACCATCTAAATTACTTATATCACTAGTATTTGTTGATATAGCACTAGTATTTACTCCTACTTGTGTATTTACTTCATTTATAGCATTTACTAATGAACTTTTATCGGTCGTATTTAAGTTATTTAGAGCACCTTGATTAGTTTGTAATGTATTTATATTACTCGTATTAGTTCGTACATCAGAGGTTAAGTTTGATATATCTGATGTATTCGTAGATATATTATTCTCATTCGTTTGTACTCTTAACTCTAATGCATCTAAATCTGATTGACTTGCTAATCCAGAAATCATATCATCTAATGGTACTGTTAGTGTAGTTCCATTTTGAAGAGTAAATGTTAAATCTTTTGTTGTATTATCATATGATGCATTTACTATTGATGACTCTAGTGGTAAATCAATAGCATTAGATGTATTTATTAAAGTATTATTCTTATCATATAATTTTGCAGTTAATTCATATGTTGTACTGTCTATTGATAATGTTATTTTATTTCCAGTCTCTGTTATTAAACTATAATTAGCACCATCTGTTAAATCAGTTACTGCAGTCGGTACACTTATATTTATAGTCTTATCTGTAGAACTATTAGCAGAAAATGTATCTATAGTTGTACTATTTCTTTGAATTGTTAATACTCCATCATTTACCGTTGGTATAGTTGGCGTATTTATTAAATCATTATAATCTCCAGATGTAGCAACTGGAGATAAACTAGAACTATCTGCTTTACGACTCAACGTATTATTAATTGTAGTTATCTGATTATTTATATTAGATATTGACGTTGTATTAGCTGCTATATTATTTGTATTAGCTAATATATTATCTGTATTCGTTGCTATATTTGCAGTATTAGTATCAACTTCAGTATTTATTTCATTTATAGCATTTACTAAACTAGATTTATCTGTAGTATCTAATTCAGATATCGTTCCAATAGCTGTTGAATTTATGTCTATATTATTTTGTAATTCACTATCTTTCTGCTTTACTAATTTCAATACTTCAGTTATAGCAGTTTGTCCTACTATCTTCTCCATATCGTTCTCCTATCTAAATATTGGTAGATTATAGAAAATCAGATATAAAAGTAAAAATCCATATATATTAAATAATATTAATAATATTAAAAACAATTTTAACTTTATATCTTTCATTTCTATCTACCTTTCTATTTATTATTAAAATTATATTTGAATATCATCATATATCGTATCAATCTCTCTAGCAGTTAATGTATCAAATGAAATATTCTGCAATGCATTATATATACCACTACTTGTTACAGGATTACTGCTATTATCTGTTGGTGTATTATCAAATGTTAATATTGATTGTAATCCTAATGCTTCAGCTGATTTATTACCTACAAGAGTTACATTATTTATTGATGGTTTATTTATTAACTCAGTATAATTATTTGTTCCACTACCACCACTTAAATCTAATTCTACTCCATTTACAAATACATGAAATCCATTTTCGTCAAAACTTAAATATGTATCTTCATTATATTGGAATTTAATCTCATCTTCTATACTATAATCTGTAGCTTCATTTACATAACTACTCATTATTAATGCTTGATTTCGTACATTACCAATCTTTACTTGTCGTTTATAATCACTACTATCAATCATCATTATAGCACCAGTAGGAGCTTTATATATTATTTGTTGAGTTCCAGTATACTCTTCTGGAATATCATCTCCTCCTACTAATATAGGAATTCCATTATTTATCTTAGTTCCATAACTTTGAGTTTTTCCTTCAGCATATTTAGTAGGTACTCCACCAAAGTATATTAATCTATGTTCGTCACCATATTCAAATGCTACAAACACTATACTTCCTACAGGAGGTAATATAAATTGACCTACTTGATAACCAAATCCTACATTTATAGCAGGATATGCATATGGATAATTTGTTGTATTACTATGTAAAGCAGGTATCTTAATCTTTATTCTACCTAAATGCTCGTTATCTTCTACTGACATTACAACAGCTCTATAAAATGAATTATAATCAAAATTATTAGTTGTCTTTATATCTGCATTTGTACTTAACCAATTATTTGTATTTTGATATACTGTTTGGTCATTTATCATATTAATAAACCTCCTATCCTAATGTTCCTATCCATGCTGCTTGTTTATCCCAATCAATGTCATCTTGAATTAATAACTTATCTAAATCTTTTGTCTTTCTTATTAAATTCAATTCTTGTATAAAACCACTATCTGATATTTTATCTGTTTGAGATTGGATTAAATACATTCCAGATGATGGATGAGTTTGAACACTGTCAGAATTATTTATTCCACCTTTTATCATATTAAGTATATTTATATAATGCGCAGGTTTTATCTTTGTATTACCCCACATCTGCATAGTTCCTAATACTGTAAAATTCTTTATCTTATCAACTGCTTTTTGCATATCTGCAGTTACTGATGCTTTATCTTCTTTACTAGATACTAATATATTATTTACTAAACTCTCACTTATACACTTAGTATAATAATTACTTTCAGAATTTCCACTACTTATATAGTTTTCCATTCCAGCATAACTACCACCATACCAATCATCTAAAAATGAATTATGCGTTGAACTTTCTACTACATTTACTCCAGTAGCATTCTGTACTCCATTTAATTCACTTATCTCTTGTCCTGTAGTTACTGTTAATGTACTTATCTTTGTATTAGATTGAGTATAAAAAGCTGTTCCTTTAGTATTTACACTAAAACTTATTACTGGACTATCTGATATATTATATCCCAATCTAATATCTGTAGTACTTATCTTAGCACTATCAACTGGTCTATAATGTACATATTTATTATCATCAAAATATAATATAAATCCTGATGCTGCAGATGTTAATGTTATAGTTGAATATTTAGTTCCATCAGATGATACATGTTCTTTATTTAATTGATAACGACCTACAGGTGTAATCGAATTTGGCATTAAATTATTATATATAAAATCTACTGCAGTTATTCCATTCATTATATATGTATCACTATTAGACATTGTAGCTGTTTGAGTTATATATCTTTCATCTAATAACCATCCTTCAAGTCTTGCTAATTGTTTTACTATATAACTTATGTCAACTCCTGCACCACTATTTAAAAAACTAGCTTGCGTATAACTAGGAGTTCCAGCTTTTGCTTCTATATATAATACTCCATTATAATTAAATCCTCTTATATTATCACTTTCATCTTTCCAATATATAGTCTCATCTATAGTATTTTCTGTAGGAGCTAACGCGTCTCTTACAAATAACTTTTCAAATTTAGTATATTCATAATCTGGTGTATACATTCTTCTTAAATTCGCTGGAATTTCTTCTAATGAACTCCATCTTTGAGTATTTATTCCTCCATGATTTGATGAATATCCTTTTAAAAAATATGATTTTGAACTTTCATCTACAAAATCTACAACATATAATCTTGCAAATCTATTTAATGCATCTCGTAATTCAGATGACCTTATATCACCAATATTTATATATGTATTTCCTATTACTACATTAGGATTATTCTTAAAATCATCTTCTGTATATCCATTTATAGGTAAACTAATAACTGCTCCAGTACTATTATATAAATAATAATTTCCATCTTTTGAATTATATTTAAATGAAGTTTGTCCAAAGAAATCGCTACTATTTATTATCATATTTATTAATTTAGTACCATCTGAAAATATATCATATGCTCCAGGATATACCTTCCATATCCAATCATTCATTGTTTCTATATTACCATTAGAACCTTTTATTAATACATCTGGACCTATATAAATATTCGTAATATCTATTATATCTACCACTCTTATATATTTACCAGCCTCTCTAAAACCTTGGTATAAATATCCAGTAGTAATTGTTTTATATCTATGTTTATATGTTAATGAGCTCCATGTATCCCACATAACTCCTACTCTAGAACTTGTATAAGTATCTCTATGTAATTTACCCCAAGGACCTTTAGCACTTGTATATTTCCAATACTCATGATAATCTGATTTTGAACTAGACCAACTACTATAACTTGATTTTTCTTCTTCTGCACTAGGAATATTATTTACTGGTACAAATAAATCAGGAACAGGTAAATCAATAAATCTACTCTTATTCCATAATCTTATCGTCTCACTATTATAATTAATAGCATTTCTATATTGCTCATATAAAATATAACTATTTTTAAAATCACTTCCAGAAAATTCTCTATCTCCATATTTTATCGTTGATGCTGCTAAATTATTAGAAATTCTAGCAATCTCAGTTATATTCCAAGGTTGTTTTGTATTTTTACGTTTATTTACATACGAATTCCAATCTATATTATATGTAGTATTTCCTACAATATTAGAAGAACTATATGCAGATACTATACCTGAAATTTGTAATGTCTTTATATTACCTACAAAATTACAAGTATAATCCCATATAGTTCCTTTCATTGTTTGAAAATTATCTAAATTTAAATCTCCATATTTTAATGTTATATCTCTATGACCAGCATTCATATATAACTCTAAATCATATCCAATATTTGTTTTTGGTGTATCTACTATAGTCATATTAAATTTATTTGCTATATCACTAAAATTTCTATTTACAGTTAAATCTAATATTGCTTTATTACTAATATCTCTATCTCCAATAGTACATATTATATTTATAGCTCTTTTTGTTAATTCTGCCATATATAATACCTCCTATATATCTTTTAATTTTATAAATTGACAATTTATAGTCGCGTGTACAAATGTATTATCTCCATATAAATTATCATAATCAACACCTACACTAGTACATACTCCTTCAAATGCTATATCTGCAAGTCTTACAACTACTGTAGGTTCATTTACAACATCTCCAGCTATTTGAGGTTTTAATATATTCATAATATCATTTACATAATCTTTTAAACTTGTATATCCTGCTGGTAAATAATCTAATACTGCATCAAATACTAAAGGTATTGACTCTCCGTCAGTATAATTAAATGCCATTATAGGTTGTACACTTCCTGTAGTATTATATTTACTAAAACTTGCATTTATATTTCTACTAAATGATTTAGGAAATAATACTTGAATTGTTCTTGTTTCTGTTCCTCTTCTAGATGTTATAGAAGCAGCTAAATAATTTGGAGGTGTTGCTATCTTATTAGTATAATTCTTATCTATTTTATTTCTATTAGGATTTACTGTAGGTAAATATGCTCTATCTACTGTAATTAAATTTGCATAATTATATTGAGTATCAGTTACTGTTTGATTTGTATTAGCTTGATATACTCCTAAACTATTTAAATATACATTATCATTTATTAGTATATCACTATTATTCGTTAAACTATTTAAATAACTACTAGAAATAGTTCTTACCTCTGAACTACTCCACATATCTGTTATATAATTACGATTAGCATCTTTATCTAATTGATTATTCATTAACTTCTCTAAATATCTACTCTTTGCCATAATCAATTTCCTTTCTAATATGTTGGATTTGTTTTATTTTGCGTTAATACTTGCATTATCTTCTCTTGTGTATTAACTTTATCATTTAATGCAATTATCGTATTCTTTAAATCAGTTATACTATTTACTATTGGTGTTGATGCAGTATCACTTCCATATGCTAATGTTCTTAATTTAACTGAATGATTTGCATCTTCTGTTATTGCAGCACTTACAGCATCTGTTGCATTCGTACTAGCTTGTGATGATGCTGAACTATATACTCCTGGATTAAATATAGAGTCAGTTACATATGGCATAGGATTTATATCTTTTCCATTTTTAAGTACTCCAAAATGTAAATGAGTTCCCCATGTAGGATGTTGAGCATTAGGTTTAGGTAATACATTTCCAGTATTTCCCATTCGTCCAATTACTTGTCCTGCTTTTATATTTTGTCCTTCTTGTACACTAGTAGATGCTAAATGATAATATCTATATATTAATCCATTTGCTTCATTTAATACGTCTACATAATTAGCTTTTCCAGTACCATCATTCCATGTATGTCCACTTACAACTTTCTTTACTACTCCATCAGTAGCACTTCCTATATTCGTTCCATATGGTTTTCCTGCATAATCTACTCCAGTATGCCAACTAGTCTTACCATTAATATTTCTATATCCATATGAAGATGTAACTACCCAGTTTCCATCTGAACCAATTCCAGGTCCAGCTTCACCCATATTTAAACTACTATTTCTATATGTAGTTACTAATGAAACTTTATCAGCAGTACTTGCAGTATTATCCTTTACATCTTTTAATGTTTTATTTGTTTCTTCTGCATCTTCATGGGCTTTACGTGCATTATCTTTTATTATACCAGCAATTAATCCACCAACACCGCCAACAGCAGCGCCAATTCCCATTCCAACAGGTCCAAATACTGTTCCTATTAATGCTCCTTTAGCAGCTCCAGATAATGCTCCTCCACCAATATTTACGGCAGAACTTCCTGATACACTACTTCCACTAAATGCTGATATTGCTGCAGAACCAATTCCAGCTTTCATTACTTGATTTCCACTAGCATCTTTTATTCCGCTAAATCCACCTTTAATAGCATCATATCCTGTCCATGCTAATCCTCCAGCGGTTCCAGCAACTTTTAATGCTCCGGTTAATGCACTACCAAAAGTTACTTTTCCAATTCCACCAGTTTTTGTAACTGTACTAAATAGTCCATGTCCAAAAGTACCACTACCACCAAGTAAACTCTTTATTCCACCAAATAATTTATCTGATGCTAAAAATCCAAGTATAGCTGTAGTTACTGCTAATATATTAGATACATTATCTTCTAATGTCCAACCTAATACATCACTAAAGAAATTATCTACTAGATTTGCTCCTTTAGCTAAAAATGCAACTGTACTTCCATATTGTTTTCTTAATTCTTTCCATACATCATTACTATCTTTGCTATCAGCTTTTATTGCTTCCATATAATTATTATTTAATTCTGTTCCATTTTGAGCGATTATCTTTAATAATGACCACATTTCACTAGATACTCCCCAAGCATCTTTAGCATATTCATACATATCATTTATTGTCTTAGCATCTCCAGTTTGTAATGTTGCTATTGCTTGAGCAGAACCGGCTCCTGATTTTAATGCTTCTATTAAAGAACCACCATTAGCTAAATAACTAGCTAAGTCACCAGAACTCATTCCTAATAACGCTGATGTAGTATTTGTATTAGCAAATAAACTACTCATAGCACTAGTATATATTGAACCAGCACCTTTCTGAGTCATTTCAAATGCTGCTTGTTCATTAGTTGACATATCAGTAAATGCTCTAGTAGATATTCCTATATCTGCAGCTTGTGCTTGCATTGTAGCATTTAATCCAATTAATTCACTTAATTGTTGTTTATTCAATCCTAAACTAGAAGTTAAATACTTTGCTACTTTATCTTGATAGAAACTTAATTCATCTCTACCAGTCTTATTACTTAATTTTATTAACTCTTGTTGAGTCTCAGCACTTATACCTAATACATTTTGTCCTTCAACTATTTGCTTAAATGCTTGAGTCGCTGATTGTGTATTCTTTAATGCAGTTGTATTTAATGTCTGCATTGCACTTATTATTTGCTCAGATGAATATAAACTCTTATCTACTTGATTATATAATCCATGCTTAAACTCATTAAATTCAGTTGCAGTTAATCCATAATTTTGCATTAAATTTCTTTGAGTTAATACTCTTGCTGATGGAGCAAATGTCTTAGCTAAATTTAAATCAGATATTGTATCAACTACTCTATGTAATTGTGCTAATGCATCTTTAGCTCCTTGTGCAACTATTTGAGATTGCTTTCTTTGAGCATTCTTTGCTTCTTGAAGTATTCTCTTCTCTTCAGCAGCATCTAATTTTGCTTGTTCAGCATATCTTCTTTTAATTCTACGAATGTCTCCATTTATCTCGTCTTTAGTAATCTTTTTCTTTTCTCTATCTGCTCTCTTAACTGCGTCAGCTACATAATCTTCTATCTCAGCAGTTTGCTTACGTAATCTATTATATTCATTAATTAATTGAGCGGCTTTCTCTATTGAGATATTTCCAGTATCTAACTCTTTCTTATATTTTTTTCCTAAGTCAGTTAAATCTTTAAATGCTTCTCCTAATGCGTCAATTGCATTCGCGGCTTCTTTACTAGCATTTCTATATAGATTTTGTGTACCTCTTAAATACGCTATGTCTCCTTCAAGTGCTTTCTTATTTATTCCTAATGTCTCAGAATATTCATTCTTTCGTTGATTTATTAATACTCTAGAATTGCCTACACCTTGAAAACTAGTATCTGTTTCATATTGACTAGAACTAACTAATGGTCCATTCATATCTGTATTATTCATACTTATCACTTACTTTCATTATTTATTGTCTAGTTTCTGAAATCTGTCTATCTATCTCTCTATTCTTTTCATTTAAATACTCATTTAATATTCCAAATATATATTGCAATTCTGCTAATGATAATTTATCAGAATATTCAAATGGTATATTATTATCTGCTAAATATATTTGCATTCTAATTATCTCTTTATATCTCTCTGAAGTATATGTCATATATCTCTTTAATACTTCTGCATCTACTTCATAATGATATAACTTACTATACAAGACGAAAGAATTCTGGGCTTATATATGCCTCTACCTCATTTGTATATCCACATCTAGGACATGAAGATATAATCTCTCTTTCTATTCCAAATGAATTTATAATATTACTATATTCATTATTAAAATATTCAAAATCATATGCTGATAAATTCTCTAAATATTTTAATTTCTCATCAAATGTTTTAAAATCTTTATCATTTACAAGTTGTATCATATATGCTACTTTATTTATTGCTCTTGTCCAATCTTGCTCTGAATATTCAATATTGTTTTGTCTTATCTTTCTATCTGAAATTTTATCACATTCATTTAACTCTCCTTCAGATAAAATCTTAAATTGAATTACATCTCCAGAGTCAGGTAATGTACATACAGTATTAATATTCTCTAATTCAGCATAATTTACTGACATATCTTGAATTTTAATTGGTACATTATACTCATGTCTACAATTTCTATTCATACATATTGTTCTTTGTACAACTTCTTTTGGACTTGATATATATCTCAATATAAATAATAAATATACTATATCATTTGGATGTAAATCTGTTGTCTTAATATTAACAGGTTCTACTATACAACTCATTACTAATGTAGTTAAAAAATTAGGGTCATTATTCGTAAATAATGTTTTTGACTGCATTGTAGTCATTCTCTTTAATGTTACTTCTGTAATACTAGGATTTATAAGTCCATTACTAGGTAACTTAACTCTTGTAGTAGCTTGAGTTGCTTTTATCTCATCTGCCCTTTCTTGTTTCTTTGTTGTTTGTAATGTTTCAATAATCTCTTCTTTTGTCTTTCCTTCTAGGTTCATGTCTAATTCCTCCATAAATTTATAATAAAATGATAAACTTACTAATAATACTTAAATTCTTATTCTTAAGTTTAAATTTGTGTAATGTCTATAGAATTCGGTATTATTACTATATTAAGTTTTATTCATTTATATATAATGAAAATTTTTTGTAAATAAAAAAGAAGTATTTCTACTTCCTTATTTATACTTACCTATTAATTCATCTATTTTAGAATGTACCTGTCTTGTTGTAACTTGTCCTTTATCTGATAACATTAAACATAACCAATCTAAATATTCAATTATATATACATGCAATATCTCAACATCATATCTATTAATATAATAATTCTTTTCTGCATAATTAATATTATCTATCTCTCTATCAATTCTATCATCTAGGACGTCATCTATATATTCTATAATCCATTTTCTTAACTGCTTTTTACTAGGATATTTATTTATTCTATTTATTTTTGGAACAGAAGATAATTGACTATAAGTCTCTTGTTTCCAATGATTTAAATTATTCGTTTCATTTTGAATTAAATAGCATTTTAATAAATTATTAATTATTTGGTCTAAATGATTTTGAATATTCTGTCTTATATGTGCTATACTATCAAACATCTCTATTAAATACGTTTTAATTCTGTTATATATTCCCATGATAACCTCCTTTAAATTTATTTCATTATATATTAAAATAAAAAGAAAGTAAACTACGCTACTTTCTTCTATGTTTCTTATTTGTTTTACCTTTTTTAGTAAATTTTACTATCTTAGCAAAATGCTCTGCATATTTTTGCTTTTTATGAACACTTGAACCTTTACCTTTTGCCATAATATAATTTCCTTTCTTTATTATTTATATTATGCCTTAGGTCTTCCATAATCATCTAAACCTAAGTAATTTTCTAATTCTTCTACTATAGATTTAATCTTATTTTTTGCTTCATCATTATCATTTATTAATGAAACAGCATCTTCTATATTTACTATAGCATTACTAATCTTATCTAATGCTACTTTATTTAATGTACTCTTAACAAATCTAGCGTTCTTATCATCGTCTTCTTTTATTTCTTCTGCTTCTTCTATTTCTTCGTTATTTTTAGATTTTAAGAAATTTCTAAATTCTATCTTTGCTCCAGCATCTTTTATTCTTTCATTATTACCTTGCATTGCAAATCTATATACTTCATTTCCATCTCTAGTAATTATATATTTTAAACTTGGATTTAAATGCTCTTCAGAATTATTAAATTTTAATAATGCATAAAATCCTTCTCTATCTAATTCAGTAGCATTCCATCTTTCTTCTGTACTAGACTCATTTAATTTATTATCTTTTAAAGAGTTTAATGCTTTTTCATAACATTCTTTATGTTTAGCTAATCCTGTTTCAGCATATAATAATCTGCATCTAACATATTCTGCTAAATCTGAATTTTCATATGAATGACTTCTATCAAAATCATCTAATTCTTTATTCGACATATTTATTATCTTATCTATATCTTTAACAGTTGCTACTTGTCTATCAGACTCATTTAATTCTTTTTCTATTTTATCACATATTTTACTAGCTAAATTTTGTTTTTCTTCTGGAGTTAAGTTATATTTAATCATAAAGTCTAATTGAGGAAATTCTTTATCTCCAATATTATCCATCATAGTTCTTACAGCAGTCCATCTATTAAAATCTCTTTTAATAGTTTCATCATCTTTATCAAAGAATGTTAATAACTCATTTATATCTTCTTCGGATACTTTATCTTCATCTGACTCATTTAATTTATTATCTTCAGTCGACTCATTTAACTCATCTTCATTAACTTTATCTAGACCTTGTAAAAATAACTTTTTATCATTTTTAAACCAACCATTAGCAAGCATATATCTGTAAATATCTTCTTTGTCTCCAATAACAACTATTACATCATTTCCATATCTATTTTTATCTACCTTAAACTTTAATTTCGGATAATGAATATTAAGTCCTTCAACCTTTTCATCTAAATCTATAAATTTTACTGGAAAATCTAATGGAGAGAACTCATATTTATATAACGTGTCTTCTTCAGATACTTTATCTTCAGCTGACTCTTCTAATTCATCTTCAGACTCATGTAAATATTGAACCAACACAGTTTCTCCATTATCGGATGGAACAATTCTTATTGCACTAAATGCAGTCAAAGTCTTTATGGCTCCTCCGGTATTATCTTTCATATATTCATCTAAATATTCTTTTTCATTATTATATATAAAATATGCTCTTCCATCTTCATCAAATTGTATTTCACATTCTATAGGTTCTTCATCTGACTCTTTTATTTCTTTACCTAAATAAGGAGCTAAATTAAATGAAAATTCATGAGTTGCCGAATATGTATCGCTTCCATCTTCTTCAGTTACATCTTCAGATATAGATAAATCTTCTTTAAAAAATTCCTTAGCTAAATCTTCTGAATATAAATGGTCATGTTTCCAATCTCCCCATTCAATACTATAATCTATTACTCCATATACGTCATTAGTTCTTTGATTTTCTGCAATAGAATAATCATCTAATTCTGCAAATATTTCATTTTTTCTTAAATATTCAACGAAATCATTTGCTAATTTTTCTACAATATCTAATTTCTTTTCGTTATCATTCTCTGCTTCTACATTATATTGATTATTAGCAGGAATTGCTTCATTCTTAATTATTTTTTTCTTATCAATTTTATTTACTTTAATACTTTCATATAAATTCATAATTCTTTTTCCTTTCTACCATCCTAATGGACTCTTATACCATTTAGGAAATCCATAACCTCTTGTCATATCTAATTCTCTTGATGGATATACTGTTAAATATTCTCGATATTTATCTCCTAAACTATATGCAATCTTCTTTAATCTTTCAGCTTCTTCTTCATCTTTAGCTTCTGTTACAGCATTCTTAGCAATTATATATTCATCTTGAAATTTCATTAGCTCTTTATCCCATTCTTCAGCAGTTTTTGGAATAATATTATATTTCTTTACAATATCTAATCTCGACTCTAAATCTTTACCCATATAATCTTTTGTATCAGGACTTATTGCTTTATCCCCATCATATTCAGGTTTCTTTATTAATCTATCTAAATCTAATGTATCTAACTCTTTTCCGAGAGGTTCTAAATCTCTTATATCTATTGTACCTTTTGCTATATTCTTATCATTACTGTCTATACTAAAATCAACGAGAGGTTTATTAAATTTAGATGCATTTTGTCCAGACGTATTCAATGTAAATGTAATCGGTGCTTGCCCATTATCAGATTTATAATATCCATTATATTCAGTTCGATATTCATTTTCACTTTTAGCTAATGGAGCAAGTATAATTCCATATTTTCTTAAATAAGGAATTATTTTACTTTTTACTGTATCATGATAATAACTTGCAGGTTTTACTGACTCAGTCAACTTTAACTTCATGTCTATTACTCTCCTTCATTATATATAATGAAAATAACTAATAAATTACTGTATATTCTATTTAATTTTTATAAAAAGTAAATATGTAATCTAAAGTATTTTTATTTAATTTAATATATTTATATTACTACATTAAAAAAGCACCTCTGAATGCATCAGAAGCACTTTAGAATTTATATTTATTAGTATCTATTAATTGTTGTATTTGCATAATTAGGACTAGCTTGCAAATTTGCTAATGTATTTAAATATTTTGCTTCATCCATATTTTGTCTTACTAATGTTGGAGCTGTAGATTTATAATTTTCCCATGTTTTATTTGCATCATTTACATCAGCAGCAAAATTTTCTCTCAATGTATTTGGTGTATTTCTAACATCAAATTTTCCATAAGTATCTAATCCAGTTAAAACAAAATCAACATTAGGTCCATATTGTTTAATTGTATCACTAATTACATTATATGCATTGAAATCCCAAATTACTAATACTTTTAATTCAGCATGTTGTCCAGGAATTACTTGATTTATATCATTTGGCATAACTGGATATACCATAACAGGCATATAAAATCTAATCTTAGGTTCTCCTAAATCTTGACAACATTTACCTACATGTGTATCTGTTGAGAAACAAGCAAATCTTCCTAATTCATCTGTGTAGTGTACTTTTGCTACTCCTACATCTGTATTTAATAATGAAATTCTTGCTTTTTCACCAACGTTTAATTTCTTAAATTTACTTAAATGGCTAAATTGAATTGTCTCACCTAATTGAATTGTTTGAATTCCATTCTCCATTACAATATCATTTAATGAAGGTTGTTGTACTTCAACGGTTGTTTGCATAGGAGGTACATTTACTGCTGGCATTGTCATAGCAGGTTGTACCATTGTTTGTGTAGGTTGTACTACTTGTGCTTGAGCTTGTAATTGCTCATTGCTGATTGCTAGAGTATTTACTCCTGTATTTTCATTTTCGCCAACTGTTTGTGTGGCTAACATTAATTGTTCTTCTAAACTTAATCCGTTCATATTTTATTTTTCTCCTTTTAATTTTCTTTATTTTCTTTTTCTTTTTGACTTTTTACTATTTCTTCCATTTTTTCTGTTTGTTTTACTATAAAATCTTGTAATTCCATATAATCTTGAAATACTGCTTCTAATATATTCTTTGCTGATGCTGGGTCTTTATCAACTAATGCATCAATAAATGCAGTTCCAAATCTATAACCAGCCATCATAGTATTTATATTCATAAATAACTCTTCATCTGTAAAATCCTTAAATACGTCTGAAGATTTCTTTTCTTCAATATCTTTCTTAATTTTATCAATTACTTCAGATAGTTTCTTATTATATACTTCTTCATCATATTTAGGACTAAAATCCATTAAATTAGATACATATACTCTTGCATCAAGATTTACTTTATTAATTAATTCTTCGTTTGTCATTTTATTTTCCTTTCTATATTTATATTATGCTCTTCTAATTCTATTTATTTCTTTTTCTTCTATTTCTTTTTCTTCTAATTCATATTCTTCATTATATTTTCTTTTTAAATATTCTTCATAACAAATATAATCTTTTTCTTCTTCTACTTCTTTTATTAATCTAACTAATTCTTCTTCTAATTTATCAAATAATGCTATTTCCTTAGATGTCCAATAATCTAAATCGTCTAAATAAGCAATTTGTGCTTTAAGTGCGTCAATTCTTTTTTCTTTTTCTTCTAAAGTCATATTATCATCCTTTCAAAATAGTTTCATTCTCTTTATATTCGTACTCTTCTACTTCAGGTTCTTCAATATTCATAACAGCAATTATATCTTTATAACTAATAAAATATGTTCCATCTTTATATGGAGTCTTAGCAACTCTAGATATAATAAGTTTATTTCCTTTACGATAATATGAATTACATATAGTATGTGCTTGCTCTAATGTCATATCTTTATATTGCTTACAATATTCATATTCTAACATCTTACTTCTATCAATTACTTCAACATACATATATCTATCTGTATCATCATACTTATATGATAAACTTGTTCCTTCTATCTTATCATCTGATATAACTTCTTTTACTAATAGAAAATCTGCTAACAATTTCATATGTTCCTCCTTTATATTTATATTATGCTTTTTATCATTGAAATTTATATTTATATTATTACATTAAAAAAGTGTCTCAGAATTCATCTAGACACTTCAGAATTATATTCTATATCCAACCATTAGCTCTGAATTTTTCAATTAATGCTTTTTCTTCTTCAGTAGGTTGATTATCTGGTTCATCGAAATTAATAGGAGGTTGTATATTTTCTTCTGATTTCACTTCTTCTATTTCTTCTTTTGGTTCTTCTACTTCTTCAGAACTATCAACTAAATTTAATTCATATGGATTAGACTTATAATCGAATGATGACATAGTATACCAATCATTTTCATTATATTCTTCTCCATAATCTTTTGCATATTTATCACGAGCGTTATAATATTCATCAGAACTGTCGTCAATAAAATCATCGATATTATCTCTAATAAAACCTTCTACTCCATCGTCACTCATACCTTCAGTATCTTCTGGATAATCTTCTCTTGCTTGTTCTACATATCCAGAAATATCATCATCTAAATAACCTTCATCTACTAAATCTTGTACTGAAAGATTATCTAATTTTTTCTCTATCTCATCAATTGCTTCTTGATATGTATATGGACCATCACCACTTATAGGGTCATAATAACTTTCTGCAAATGGTTGTTGTTCAAATCCTTCTCCTAAACCATCCGAGTTTTGTCCAGTTATCCAACTAGATATTTCTTTTTGTTCTTCATCAGTTAATACTGAATTAGTAACTACTTGAATATATCCAGACTCACTATCTTCTAATACCCAATCAATGCTTATTACTTTATTTCTTAATTCATCGTTTGCTCTATCTTTAAAATATTGAACCATATCGTCTTCTTCAAGATACGCTTTTGCTTTTTCATAATCATTTACTGGTGCATTTAAATGAAAATTTGTTCTATATGTATATCTAGAACTTTCAGCTTCTTCATATAATTTAACATTGTCTATAACATTCTTAAATAAACTCATAATTAATTTTCCTCCACTTCTTTAGTAGGAAATTCTTTTTCAGCTTTAGGTTCTACTGGTAATTTATCTTTATCAGTTAATCTTAATGCTTCAACATCATCAGCATCAGTTATATCGTCAGTCTTTAATGTATATACATTATCAGATGAAGTAACTATTGCATATGTATCATCACTTAATTTATCTGAAACTTTATATACTCCATTTACTTTATCAATATATACATTTGATGTTCTTGGCATTTCACCAATTGTATTACTAAATGCTAGTATACTTCTTATTGCTTCTCCTAAAGTAACATAATTATCTCCTATTTCTTTTGCATCATCAACAGGAACTATTCTACTTTCATTTAATTTCTTAGAACGTTTAATTATATCTCCTTCAATATAAAAATTACCTCTTCTATATACACCATCATTATCTCTAATAAATCCGTTTGGTATTTTCATATTACTCTTGACCTCCTCTATCTCTATTTCTCATATATATTAATTCCATTGCTTCAGTATGGAAATTATCATCATCTAAATTATCTAATACTAAATCAAATATATCTTCATTATCATCAAACTCTACTTTATGTTTATCATAAAATTCTTGTAATTTTGGTTTAACTAATTCATGTCTTTCATCATCAGTTAAATTATTCCAATTTGAATAATCAATATCTAATCCTCTAATCTCATCATATAATTTTTGAGCATGATTGAATTCATCAAATGTATATGTATCTTCTTCACTAGGTTCTTCATATATCTCATTTAATTTTTCTTCTTCATCAGAACCAGGTTCAATAGCTAAATCTTCTTTAACATCATCAACTATAGGGTCTTCAGCTTCTTTAATAGGTTTATCTATTAAATATTCATTTGCTAAACTATTTAAATAACTCTCGATAATTTGTTTTGGTCTACAAGTATTTCTATTAAAGATTTTCTCTCCTCTAGTAGTATATGCTTCAACAGTATATATTCCTCTTCTGTCAGTTTCTTGTAATACTAAACTTAATGTTATTGTATGATTAGTACTTTCGAATTCGAATAATGAATTACTATATCCTGTCTTACTATTAACTGTTTCTGATAATATATTAATATCTAAATTTTTATTTTCATTTTCAACTAATTTATTATCTTCATCTAAATCAATTAATATAGATTGTATAGTAGGTTGATAATTATCATCTGGAATTACTGTAACATCTAATATCTTATAATCAGGATGAGCTTGTCTATCTAAATCTTCTACTACATCAGTATTAGTAGCATCTGAATTTAAATTTATCATTCCAGTTAATAATGACTCATTAAGCTTCAATTTCATCTTCTTCATCTTCTACTACCTCCGGTTCTTCTTTATCTATCTCAGCAACTACATCTTCATCAGTAGGTACTTCTTCTTCAGGAGTTTGTTCTTCAGATAACTCTTTCATAAATAATTCTACAACTCTATCATGTACATCAGATACATTTGAAGGAGTATATTGAATAATCTTACTATTTGCTAATATATCATCTAATCTCATAGGTTGCTTAACTAAACTTAACTCATCATCGTCATCGCCTAAACAATATAAATAATATTCATTATCTACGTCTTCTACTCCAATTACTATTACTTTATTATCTAATAGTAATAATTGTGGATTTGTATCTAAATCAACTAATATATCTCTTAATTCCTCTAATTCAGGAGATACTATAAATTTTGCTAATTCAGCATCTGTTTCATCAGTAAATATTTCGTCTTCTATTGTATCATCTATTTTATTATCTTCTATATCATTTACTTCTTTCTCTAAAGGAGCTTGAATTTCAACCATATCTTCAGATACTATTTCATCTCTATTATCTTCAAAATCATTTGGAGCTTCTTTAAGAATTAGTTTCATTTTATCATCTACTTTCTATAGTCTTTTTGTATTTCTTCTATATCTATTTAAATTCTACTATTATTTCTACTTTTTGAGTATTATCTTCTTTATTTGTAAATGTAATCTTCTTACCACTTATTTCTGGAGTAATCCACATTATAAATGTAGTATCATTAGATGCTCCCCATCTTTGTGCATCTTCATAATCTATATCTTCAATAGTATAAATGTCTCCTTGAGCTTTTACATTTAAATCAACTAATATTCCAACCCATTTCTTTGGTTCTGGATATGGTCCACCAATATATTCAATTAATCCTTCATCTATTATTGTTATTGTATTATCTTTATAGTTAACTGAACATTTAGCAGCATTAGTTCTTATATTTGCTTCTGCTTCTATAGAAGATTTTGCTGTATTAATATCTGATGCACTTCTTAAAAATATCTTTTCTAATGGATTTACTCTTTCACCATCTAATGAAATTATAATTCCATCTAAATCATCATTAACATCTTTTCTTTCTTCTATCTTTACTTCTTTTTCTTTATATAAATCCATAAATTGTTTTGTAACCAATACTTCTGTATGGTCCATTGAATTTATTACTATTTTATTATTATCTTTAAAAAATGTTCTCATATTTTAATTTTCCTTTCTAATCTTTCTTCCAGATTTAAACTTTGGTTGTTGTAATCTAGTTATTGTATTCTCTTCTTTACTTGCAATATCTGTAGTTTGAGTTGCTTCTTCAGTCTCAAACTTTATTCCAACTTCATCAAATATTGCTCTATTCTTAGTAAAATCTAACTCTTGCTCTTCACCATTTATTATAATTCTAGGTTTATATCCAGCATCAATTAATTTTTTACTAACAAATATTTGATAATAATCATTCTCATTAATATCTGCTTCCATAAGTCTCATCTTCATATTATACTTATCTCCTTCATTATATATAATGAAAACTTACTTTAAATAAAATTAAATAAATTAGATACTAGAAAAGATATACTATAGTAAAGGCGACAAATCTATCTCTAAAAATATTTCTAGTATCTAACTATGAGAAAAGTCTTTAAGCAAGGAGGCTTTGTTATTTTACTTTTCTCTATTTATTATGAAAATAACTACAAAATAAAAAGAGAATAGTTATGTCTATTCTCTTAATTATTTCTAGAAACATAATATATTACCTCTCTTAGTAACCTATAGTCCATCCTGCGTCTATGAAGTTTTGATAATGAGGTAATGCTTGAATTCTTGATGCTGGATAATTAGTAGATGTAAGTCCAATAGATGCTAATGTCTTAGTTGAAATTTTAACCGCACTGACACATATTTGTAAAATATTATCTAATGATGTATCTGTTAAATTAGGACAATTACCAAATGTGTAATTCATATTAGTTATCTTAGGTGCATTTGATAAAGGTATTGTTGTTAATGCTGTACATCCATAAAAAGCAGCTTCCATATTAGTAACGTTAGATAAGTCAAGTTGTGGAATTTCAGTCAAGACTCTACAACCTGTACACATGCAATACATATCAGTTACTTTTGATGTATCAGATGCTGGAAATGTTGTTATCAATCTACATGCGTTGAATGTCTGATACATATTAGTTGCACTTGATGTATCTAATTGAGGAATTGTTGTTAAGATTTCACATGCATTAAACATATTAGCCATATCAATTACTTTTGATGTATCTAATTGAGGAATTGTTGTTAGTGATGAACAATCGTTAAACATGCCACGCATATTAGTTACACTTGATGTATCTAATTGAGGAATTGTTGTTAGTGATGAACACTCATGAAATGCTCCAGCCATATTAGTTACACTTGATGTATCTAATTGAGGAATTGTTGTTAGTGATCTACATCCCTTAAAAAAATCGGTTAAGTTATAAACTGTTATTAATGGAATGGTCTTAATATAACTAGCAATTCCTGAACCTAAAGAAGATTCTGCAAAATATGTATATGGATTTCCAGCTTCTAATGTACCAGTAACTCCTAAAATACTTACATCCTTCTTAATATTTTCTGCTGTAATATTTGCATCAATTGAACTGGTTACTGCATTAACATTAACAGTAGCTAAAGCGTCATAATCATCATCAGGTTCAACTGTTTGTGCTTGTGTAGTTGGATTAACTGTCTTAGTTTGATAGTTAGGAACATGCCCCATAGACATAATAGCATTTACTCTATTTTCTGCAGAAGTCTCATCTGCGTATCCTTCATAATAAAGTACACCAACAGAAGTCTTATAAACTACTAAGTAAGGGTGCACTTGGTCATCAGGATTAACATTATTATCCCTAGAATAACATTCTATTAAATTAAAAATATTTAGACTCATAGTCTTATTAGTTTCATAATTAATTATTTCAATAAACATATATTATCTTCCTTTCTTATATACTATTGTATTTTTTCTTTCATTGTCTTTTTCTGCTAACATAGATAATTTATCTTCTATAAATTCAGCTAATCTATATAATTCACCATCATTCATAGTAAAATTATCTTTATTTATATATCCTATTGTGATAAACCCAATTGGTTCACGATTTTTATCTGTTAATAATATAGCATTTAATGCTTCATTACCACATATATCTTTTTCTACTTGTTTAAATGCAGCTAATCGTGTATCACAAAATTCTTGACTTTCACATAATCCTTCGCACCTTTCTATATCTCTACAATTTATAATTGTATGCTTTAATAACTTATCAATAAATGGAGCTGATATTGTAACAGGCATCTCCATTAATGGTACTTGCGATGACTTAGTTCCAAATTTTAATACTTCATATGCGCAATTAACTTTTAAACTAGATACTCCACCTATATAATGACTACCATTATGAACTAAATGAATTCTTGCACTATCAGCATTAAATAAATCTCTAACGTCATCTAATCTTTGTTGTATTTCCATGTCTACTTCATTATGCAATTTAACTGAAGTCTTCGGGGAATAACTCAGATATTTATTTAGTCCTGCTTTTACTGTCTTACAAACAATAAAACACATAACAATTAACTCACCTAAAAATTTTGCTATCTCTTGATAATTTTCCATTTTTGAATAACCTCTTCGTCTTTCTATTTATTATGAAAATAAATGCAAAATAAAAGTACGCTTTCACGTACTCTAATTTCTACATAAATCCAAATTTCTCATAATATTTTAATATAGATTGTTGCATATCATTTATTTCTTTATATACTTTTATTAAATTAGCAATATTACCCAAATATACTACTATCTTCTTTATTAATTGTGTATTATTTCTATTAGAGTCTTCTAAATTAGATTTTAATTCATTTAACATTGCTTGTATAAATACTAAATCTTTTTGCTTTTGTCTATATCTATTTGTAAGATTTACCTCTGCAGCATAATCTTTTGATATACTCTTAATCTTACTTTTATCCTCTATAGGCAATACTTCTTTTACCTCATATTTTTCTGCCATTAACTTTGCAGATTTATATACATCATTTATCTTATCAAATAATGTCTTATTATCCATATTATCACCTACTTCTTAGATGACTGTTCTAAAGCTTCCATAGATAAAATCTCTTCAATTCTTGCTCTAGTACTTTCACTACAACTCATAAGAGCATTTGCCATTTTTTCTACTTTCGTAGGTACCATATTCATAGAACTTACTTGTGTACTAACTTTCAATCCTAAATTTAATATCTCTGAAATCTCTTTTTGTACATTAACAGCAGTTTGAGACATATCTTCGTAACTCATATTTTGAATTGCACTTGTATCTAATAATGTTTTTTGTAATGCATTAAGATAATCACTTAATTGTGGTAATCTTAATAATTGTAACATAGTTACTATCTTTAATATCTCAGTTAACTTATCATTTGTTTGAGTTAACATAACATCCATAAAGTCTGGTCTATCAGCACTACCACGTGCATAATCAATCAAACTCTTTAATTGTTCAGGTGTCATTGATGGTTCTAATTTAGATACACCATCTAATAACTCTGTACTATATTTCGGAACATCTGAACTGTCTAATGTCATATCAAAATCTGATAAATTACTAAAACTGTCCTCTAATTGTTTTTGCATAGCTTCTGTATCCATTTATTCACTCTCCTATTTTTTACGAAATTTTCTACTAAATCTCTTTTTAAATGTCTTCTTCTCAATAATAATTTGTCCATTTCTTAAATATGTTAGTATTACTTTATTATCTGGATATTGAACCTTTACATAATTATTATCCATAATATAATTTATAAATTCAACAGGTTCATCCATTAACCAATTAGCTAACTGGTCTTTATGTATATAAAATTCTATCATACTATCCTCCTATTCAAATAATATATCATCTAATTGTGAATAATCTTTATTTATTCCTTCTAATATTTCATCTTCATCTTTTACTTTAACAACATCTACAGGTCCAACAGTATAATACTCTCCTTCTACTGGAGTCTCAAGTGTACTTAATGGTAATGCGCTACCTCTTAATTTAACCCCACTTAATTTTAATTGTCTAGTAACCGATTGCACTGCTTCTGTAAATACTGATACTATATATGCAGATGAACGCTCAATTTCTGAACCATCAGCAGCATGTTGAGCTAAATATAAACCATCATGATTTTTAGCATACATATAACCATCTCTATTTGCTTGAGATAATAACATTACTATTATTTGTCTATCACTATGTAGCCAAGATAACGATTGTTGTCTAAAGAACGATACATAATAGTTAATTGCTGAATTCTCTTTCATGTCTGCTCTTGCAAATTTTAAAATTTGTATATGGTCTACTACTAATACATCAATTCCATGTCCTGTAGCATCTTTACATCTCTTATCAACGACTTTAAACTTACTCTCTAATGTAGATACATTATAATCAGAAATATCTTGTTCACCTAACATATATAATTTACCAGGTAAACTTACAAAATATGGATATACTTTTTCAATTAATTTCTTTAATCCATCTTCATCTAATTTATGTTGTATTATTTGTTGTGCTTCTAAATCTAATCCTAAATCTTTAGACGCTCTTGACATCCACTTACTATATAAATTTATTGGTTGCTCTTCTAATGATAAATATAATACATTCTTACCTTGCTTTATTGCATTATATGCAATATTACTTGAATATGTAGTCTTCATTGAACCTGTAAATCCTAATATTGTACATATTTGTCCAGGTAATATTCCACCAGTTAATCTATCTAACTCTTCTTGTAAAAATGATAAACCTTTAAATTTAGTTTGCTTATTATATAAATCTAAATAGGCATCTGATATATTCTCATATTGAGCTTCTGATGTAGCCGAACTCAAATACATATATACTTTTTCAATGTCTTCATCAGATAATCCTTCATCTTTTACCTTTTGCGCTAATTTAGCAAACTCACTAGATAAATAATTATGCTTAACTCTATTTATAAACAAATAAACAATATCATTTAATTCATCTACATCAGTTATCTGAACAGCACCATCAAAACTCATTTGATTAAGCTCTTGTGTTAACACTGAAAAACTAGGAATTGCTCCTAATTTAACTTTTACGAGTGATATATATTTATCAATCATATTAGTGATATATTGAGCTTCATTTATCTCACCATTCTTTGATGACTTAGTATAATCTTTTATGGCATCTCTTATAATCATTAATGTGTCATAATAATTATCTATATTTAATGATGCAAATATTGTTCCAAGACTTACTTTTTTATCTGTATCAGTCATAATCTTATCACCCTTCTATTATTTATATTATGATTTTAAATCTAATTTAACTTTCGCAAAATTATAATAAAAATCAACTTTAGAAATATATTCATCACTAATTATCGGAACACCTTTATATGTCTTCAATAATGTCGCATGCAATTTATCAAATAATTCACGATTTAATATATCTAATTTAATCTTATTATCTTCAATCTTATATTCTATATATACTTTATCGTATACAAATTCAAATATATCGCTAAATTTAATATATATTGGATTTTCAACCTCTTCTTTATTCATTATCTTTGGTATAATTTCAAATATTAATTTCTTATACTGAAGCATATTATATACTTTTAATGTAGACATTATTAGTCTATAATCTATATCTTCTTCATCTATTACACATTTCATTTTATTTCCTCCTGCTAAAACATTGATGTTATTCTTACTTTATATAATTGAACTAGATAATTATATTCAAATATATCACTTTGCTTTAATTCTAATAAATCTCCAAAATCATGTATTCCATTACTATATGTAAATCTTTTAACCATTATTCCTTGTGCTGCTAATTTAAATGAATTCTTATTATATCCAAGATTTCCTGCTTCATCATTGTCATACGCTAATATAACTTTATTTGTTAACCCTTTTATTAATTGTAATTGATTTTGTGATATACTATTTGTCAATGTTGCTACAGCATATGGATATATCTCCTTTGCAACATCACAATCTAAATTTCCTTCAACTATTAATAATGGAGTTCCATATTTAAAATCACTAGGTAAATTACCTAAATTATATAATAATTGCGATGTATTTCCTAATTTTAAAAATCTTTTCTCTCCATTTATATTTCTAAAGGTTAAACTATAAAAATACTTATTTATTATATTTGGTATTACTATGCTATCTCCAGCATAACCTAAATACTCTCTAAAATATGCCGGTAACTCATTTCCTAATGCTAATAATATTTTAGTAGCATTTAAATATCTATATTGCGTCTTATTATTCTTCATATAATATAGATATTTATTAGGTGTTTTTAAGACTTCTGAGTAACTTTCTGAATTATCATATATTTTCTCTAATAATAATTCTAAACTATTAAGAGATTGACTCTTATTTATATCTAGAAGTAAAGTATCATAGCCTATCTTATTATCTTTAAATAATTGAAGACTTTCTTTATATGGCAATTCAGGCAATATAAACTCTTGATTAACATTTTGCTCTATTTTATTTTTCTCTTCATCAGATAATTTACTATATAAAAGTTTTGCTAACTCTTCTAAATTTATATCTGGTAAAAATACTTCATATAAATCCATATTTGTAAAACTCTTTTGCTCGGAATAACAATATATACAATAACTTCCATCTTCTTCATGATATAAATGTGCTGAGGGAGTTCGAGTATTCGAGTGCATAGGACAATACATTGAATTATTCGCTTTAACGGGTATTTTTAAAGAAGAAAGTAATTTTCTAGTATCTATATAATGATTTATAATATAACGCACTAATTTTCTATTCATACTATTTTATCTCCTTCTTCCTTATATTTATTTTATGCTTTCTAACAAAATAAAAAGTCAGATTTTACTCTGACTTTTAATAATTATTTTTAAAATAAATTAATTGCTCCATCTGAAGTATATGTATAATCAGAACTTAATTCGTCACCAAATGCTTCATAATCGAAAACAGACTCATCTGAACCATCATAGTTTTCTGCCATTTCATCAGCTAAATTATCTAAATATTTTTCAAATGCGTCTTCATCAAATTCCTCTTCGTCATCTAGAATTTCTTCTCTATAATAACTTTCTTCATCGGCTCTAACGTCATCTTTCCAGCTTTCTCTATCAAAATAGTTTTCTTTATTAGCTACTCCTTCAAGACCACCAACCATATCAATATACGCTCTTGCTAAAGCTTCATCGTCACTTACACCAGGAAACCAAATATAATCTCCAACATCAAGCACATCTATATAATCATCAACAGTATCGTATTCTCCTGTTTCCATAGCATTCTTTAATAAAGTCTTATCTTCATATTCATCATATCTAATTAATTCTTCTAATTTATCTACTGGATTATCATATTCTGATACTTCAATTGGACAGTTATCTGTATCATTTATAAACGGTTCATCTTCAGCATATTTCTTACAAAATTCTAAAGCTTCTTCTGGAGTCACCCAACCATCTTTAATTCCGTATGCTTCTAAATCTGCTCCATATTCATTATAATTTTTCCAAGTATTCATATATACTTTTACATCATCAGATAAAGTATTTTCTGCTTCTTTTAATTTCTTATTTATATTTTCATTTTTAATACTCTCATATAAATTCATATTTATTCTCCTTTTTAAAATTATTTATCTAAATATGCCATCTTGATATATTTGAACAGCTCCAGTTCTAGTAATATAGTAACCATCATATATTAAATCTCTACCAAGAGCTTTATAATCAAAATCACTTAAATCTTCTCCATCAGAATATTCATCTAGATAATCATCATAATGAAATACTTTATCAGGTCCTCCAACTCTATCTGCATAAGCTCTTCCTAAATCTTCTTTAGTTTTTACTCCAGGAAAGAAAACATACTTCCCACTTTCAAATATTTCTTTGCTTTTTTCAAACATTTTTTCAACATTATCGCTATCCCATGAAAAATAACGTACACTTTTTGTTATAGCGATAAAAGCATCAGGATTATCACAATTTTTTATATATGCTTTTTCATTATTCTTAACTTCTTTTAATTTCTTATCTTCTTTATTTACTTTAATACTTTCATATAAATTCATATTTATTCTCCTTTATTTATTTTTCTTTCACGAACTTTTACTTCGTCTTTAATCTCTGTATCTATATTATCTATATATAATTGAAGTTCTTCCTTAAGTGCTTTTAAAAATTCTAAATAATCTTCTGTGAAATAATTCTCGTGAAAATCAGCTGAATAATATTCATGCCATTCACTTTCAATTTTATATTCTGCACTTGGTGTATTACCAATATACTTTTTAGGTTTAGCATATTGATATTTCATTTTCGTAATATCTAAAGGCATATAACTTCCTCCTCTATTTATTATGAAAACTAAATAAAAATAAAAAGCTAGATTTTACTCTAACTTTTTATAATACTCAATTTAAAACATATAATAATGATTTAGAAGGGGAGTTCTGCCTCATTTAGATATATTGATTTATGTTCTAAATTCTTAAGAGTACTCTGATGTAGACTACTAAAAGAGGAATGCTTTTTAATAATCTACATTAGGCTACCCTCAAAAAGAGTAGTCTCATCAATTGTTGTATATAACCGTTACAACCATACGAGTAAATCTTTTAATATATTAATGAAATATCCACACTCAAGATTTACCAGAAGTCTCCTTTTTCAAGATAAAGGTTCATCTGTTATTTACTGCATAACTGCAACTATGATATTGCAATGGTAGCTACTCCATCCTCACATAGATTTTTAGTACTAATAATGTAGGGAAGATGATATTTCACATCCTTTCATTTTATTCATTAGTACTCTAGTGTAGACATAAAGGTTTCCTCTTTAACTATATACTATACTCATAGGTTCTCATAGTATTCTGTCTTGCTACCTATAATGCTGTCCTGAAGAAATATAATAAAGTGCATATATGCCTATAGTTACTTTATTATCAAAACCTTACTCCATCACATTTATTTCTTACATCTACACTAGACTACTAATAAGTAGTCATTAGTGTTTAAAGCAAAATGGTACACCTGCATAGATTTGAACTATGATAGCTCGCTTATAAGACGAGAGCCCTAACCATTGGACGACAGGTGTATTTATTTGGTGCTAATTAATAGAATATAAAATGTAGATATGATAGGAGGTTTACACCTCTTTCCTTATTAATTTTTAATTAGCACCAGAGAATAGATATAAAAGTTGCTTATTCAAACATATACTTTTATTCACAACTACCTGCCTCTAAAAAGAGTGTATTTCAGTTGACGTCATTATATCTACTCTATGCTACTAACTAATTAGCACCATAAGATAGACAAATCAAACCTATATGGTCTCAACCTCTAGGAACTCTAAGTCCTAAAACTTTTGAGTTATTATTCTTTATCTATCTTAGGCTACCAACTAAGGTAGCACTTAATAGCTTTAATTTTCAATGTAATTTTACTTCTTACAATCGAAGTTCTTCTGATATTGTTTGTATACCTCAGAACTGAGCCAACTTATATAATATTGATATCTATACTATATAAGATATAACTGGGAACCTCATTCTCGCATCTTATATGAGTCAAGCACTACGTAGTGTACTAAATAATTAGTACCATAAAGTAGATATTTCTCCCTTTTACCAAGAATAAAGGACTCATCCTTACCATATACGCTCTTTGCAAAGATTTGAGTGGTGGTAAAAGTCATTTTACTTTTTGCTATAACCATTTTCTCAACGTATATGTATATCTACTTTATGCTACCAATTAGGTAGCACCAAAACAACACATCTCTATAGACTAAAGAAAAGTGCCGCTCCACTCATAAGGCGTCTTTTCTGGTACTAATTAGTACCATAGGGTAGATTATGTTCAACAAGTAGTCCTAACCTCTATTATTAAGTTTGCTCCGTTCTCATTATTAGTCGACTAATAAGACTACTATCTCGTGGTCGATGAACCATATTAATGAATTTCATAGCATCTCTGCATATTACTTTTTACATAATCTAACCTATGCTACTAATTAATAGTAGCATCGTAATCCTGAAATTTACAAAAACTCATGTGGTACTTAATTAGTACCATAGAGCAGACAATCACTTAGTATATGGTGTCAATAAACGTTTTTGAGAGATACCTTTATCAACTACTTTATAATCGACTACTCTATGCTACCAACTAGGTAGCTTTATTTTTCTTTATATAATTATATTATAATAAATAATATATTAATTGTAAATAGAAATTATATTATTCTTCAATTTCTTTAGGTCTTAATTCTGGATGTTTTGTATATAACTCTTCTTCATAATAACGAATTTTATAATTAAGATTATTACGAATACGATTTAATTTCTCTAATACGTAACTTTCATTTACTTGTCCATCTCTAGCATATACATATGAAGGAGCAGTTAATATATCAATCCAATCAATTATCTCTTTTAATTCTGCAGCATTTCTATCATATTCTTTATTTGAATGTTCAATATCATATAATTTCATATATGTATCTAAAATTCTGCTAAGACAATCTTGTAGACTTGCTTTAGTCATTTCTCTAAAATCCACTTTATTTATCCTCTTTTTCTATATCTAAATCTATTTGAGCTGCTACCTCTAAAGGTTTAAGCGAAATAGACGAAGCTTTTGTTCCAACTTTACTACATTCTGCAGCTATATTTGCATATTTAGATTTTAACTTAGTTGTATCTATTGTCGTAGTAGTTGTTGCTGATGTATATTTAATATCTAATAAATCAGTTTTAAAACTACCAGTATTATTATCTTCAATAAATGATTTAATTTCTTCTTTATATTTCTTTAACTCTTCAGAAATTCTATCATTCTCAATCAATAAATTCTTTATCGTCTCTTCAACTTCTTTATCAATTGTAATATTATTAGTTTCACTATCATACTTTAAATATTCTTTTTCTATCATTTTATATACTCCTTATATTTATATAATGCTATTTATGTCTAATAATATATTCATTTATTGCATTTCTAATAATATCTGATGTTTTATCATTATTACTCTTTACAATACTTTTAAATTCATCAACTAAATCTTTATCTAAATATGCAGTAACTGCTTTATATTTATTTTTAATATAATTCGCTTGATATTTATTCCATTTTGCTTTACGTTCTTTTCTTTCTTCTTCATTTAATGTCATAAATTATCTTCCTCCTTATATTTATTATAAAATAAATTATAAATATTATTTGAATTTTTTAACTATTTCAAAGAAATTATTTAATTTATCATATAAATCTATTACTTTATCACTATCACATTTATATACTATATATTCAAAAACATCATTTACATTAAAATTCTTATCTAATATAATTACGTCTTTATTAACATTATCTTCTTTACCATTAGCAACAATATCTTCTTTATCATTAACAATATTATTAACTAAATCATTAGTCATCTTAGTATCATTATATGCATATTCGTCTTTAATCTTATTTTGTGTTTCATCAGATTTATTTGCTAATTTTTCTAACTCTTTAAAATATAAATATGTCTTAATTACAGTATTCTTACCAACAAAATTACGAGTATCTTTTTCTCCTGGAAATTTATAAAATCTTCCTGAAGCAAATCTTCTAAATACTGTATAACTCATTGATGTATTATACATAAATTCTTTATCAGTCATATTATATTTATCTAATAACATACTTAATGGGTTTTCTTTAAAATACTTAATTGCTTTATTTAATTTATTATTATAAACTGTAATGTTATTCTTATTTGCATTTACAATATTATGTATTTTTGCATTATCTGCTTTCTTTTTATTAGTCTCATTCTTACGAGAAACATTAATATTAAGTTCATTTCTATAAAAATCATATAACTTTAATAATGTATTATTTCCTACTCCTTTTCCATCTCTAGTAGGTCCATAATTTCCACTCTCAAATTGACTAATTACTGCAGAAGATAATCCAACAACTCTAGCAAAATCTTTTTGAGTTGAATAATTAAATTTTTTTCTTAACTTTCTTGGATTATTCTCTTTAAAAAATTCAAGCGCATTTATAATATTAATATCTTTTTCTACTTTATTATCATTTTGTAATGATGATATTACTTTATCTACATTCTCTCCAGATATTTCTCTATCACCATTTATTATTTCTTGTACCTTTTCTTCAGGTATATTTGTTTCTTTTGATACATCATAAATTGTCTTTTTTGATTTATCAAAATATCTTTTAAATATATTTTTATTTTTATTTCTACTCATTTTTTCTATCCTCTTTTTCTATTTTTATTTTTTATTTTTATTCTTTGTAATCAGAAGGTAACACTTTATTACAAGTATTCTTTACCCAAGAAATTATATCATCGATCGATATGTCTTTAATATCAAGACTCTCTTCATTAATAACTTTACCTGCAATTACATTTGGTTCATATTTCTTAATTAAACTTATATGTATTGATTTAGGATAATAAAACATAGTTAACTTAATGAAATATTCATCATTTAAATCACAATATCCGCCATTACCTAAATTATAATCAAAATATGTAGTAACTTTTGCATATCCTTCTAATGCATCTCTAAACGCATTTTGAATTTCACGCATATAATCCATAGATAAATATTGCTCATCTTTATTTGCTTTAATTTCCTTATATAATGACATACTATAATCTCCTTTCTCTTTTATTAAGTATATTATAATATATATTCAATAAATTGTATACAAGAAGTTTCATATTATAATAAAAAATTATTTACCAATACTTGTTATACTTTGTCTATCTAATTGTTTTAAATGTTTACACATATGTCCATTATTGCAATGATTGCATTTCTTAGTCTTTATATCTATAGGCATTAAATAACATTTATGTAATTCGCAATATGCTACAACTTTACCACGAGAAACTAATTTCCCATATAATGTAATAACTACATTTTTCGGTAATGTCTTTCTATTCTTTATAGTACGTAATCTAGCTTTCTTAACACGAGAAATTTTCTTAACCATTATTAATCAACTCCTCATTAGAAATTATCTTACTAAAATTTGGATATTTATTAATTATTGCTTTAGTTATTTCATTATCCTCATTATCTAAATATTGTTTTACACAATACATCATACTGTCAGCTTCACCATCAGTTATATTAATCGATTTCTTAGTTCTACTATATCTAATATCTATATCATATCCATTAGTTTTAAATATATCTAATATATCTTCAATAACTTTTATTGTTAACTTCTTATCATATTTCTTTGTATGATGAAATACTTTTAACTTAATAGGATGATATGTTCTTATTCTTTCATATCCAGATTGTAATCCTAAATTTGAATAAAATGCATATCCTAACGCATTAAGCTTACCACTATTAATACCACTAGCTATAGGAGCTTCTTGTCCAATATAACTATTAGCATTATATAAGTATTCTTTATATTTATTATAAATGGCATTATATAAATTACTTATACTCCAACTCATAAATATAAAATTATGATGGTCATCAGCTTTAAATTGGTCTAATACAATCTTCTTATTTTTATTATCTATAATCGATATTCCAAACGCCGCCAAACTTGGGTCTAGCCCAATATAAGTATTAAAATTCATTCTAAATCACCTCTTTCATTAATCTAAAAATTCAGATATATGATAACAATTATCAATACCAACTACATTTGCAACTTTATCTATTCTATATCTAGCACTATCTAAATAATCATAATTATTAAATTGATTATTTATTGCTCTATATACATAATCTAAATCAGCTCCATAAGGAATAAATAAATATATATCTTTATTTATCTTATTTTTTGTTATTAACTTCATAAATTGCTCTTTTTCATTCTCATCTTTTACACATATAATATTAACTATATTTTTATAACGCAATTTAAGTCTCTTTAATAACTTCTTATTAATTACTTTATTCTCAATATCATATAACTTCATACAATATTGAATAGTTGTACCTACACTCCATACTACAAGTGCATTTTTTCTATTATCAATATTGTCTTCATTATCAGAAATCTCTATTCCCATAGACTTACCATAATCAATCAATTCATTAGTATTAATAATAAATGTATCAATCACATTATTTAATCTATCCATCTATTTCTTCTCCAATAACTTATTATTTATAGCAACTTCACGTTCATAAGCTTCACTTAATCTTTCATTTGACTTCTTTATTGCATTTATATAATCATCATTTTGATGCAAAGAAGATACACATATTAATGATGCTAGTACAAAACCAATCACAACCCCTACTGTAAATAATAATGCATAAATCATAATATTTCCTCCTATCTTTTTATTATCTTATTTATATTATGTTTATTTTCTACTAGATTTTAAGTCATTTAGAAGCACTCAGAGACACTTTATCCTTTAAGTAATATAAATATATTACTTATTATATTTAGTAATCTCAGAATTAATAATAAGATAGTGAAATAGCATACTATCTAAAATATGCTATTTCAACTTTATTATTACTACTTTTAATTGAATAATTATTTGTGTATAACAACATGTTTACTGATACTTTATTTAAATTGAATTTATCATCGCAGTCAGTAATTAATATTGCATGGTCATCTTTATTCTCTTCAATTTTATCTAATACTCTTTGAATATTAGTTCCGCCACCTACATAAATATTATTAGCTGTCTTCATATCAATCTTATTAATATAAGTATTAAATGTATAAAACTCAAATGGAATTTTAGAATATAAATTCTTTAATGTTTTAAATAAATCACTAACTAAATTATCATTCATACTTCCTGATACATCTAAATATATTGATACTTTATTTATATGTTTTATATTTTTAAATCCAGGTAATACATAATCTTTTGATTGTAATCTTCTATTTGGTCTAGAATAACTTCTTGTTCTACCTTTAATCACAACATTATTACCTATATATGAATTAATATACTTAACTAAATCTTTACTTGATATTACATTAGCAAGAGCAGAATTAGTCATACTTGAATATTCACTAGATTGTCCAGCGTTATCTTCATGTTCTCTATCTATATCATCATCACTAATTCTTAAATTACTTTTAATATCTTTAATTAATGCATCTAATAATGGATTTGATATACCATTATCAATATCATCTGAAACTAAGTCATTTACTACAAATCGTTCAGTAAATTTATCTCTATCTTCTGGCGGTATTTGACGCATTATATAATCATATAATTTCTTTGTTGTAAGTCCTCCATAATATGTTAATGGCCATTTTGTATAACCATTATTCATTAACCAAGCAGACATATTATCTAAATAAATTCCATCAGCTGTTTTATACATTAATCTTCTAGATAAAAATTCATTAATACAAACATCTTGACATACATTTAATATCTCTCTATTTGTATAATATGTTGATGGATAATATTTTTCATCACAATGTCCATATATAATATGCAATGACTCATGCGCTAATATAAAGAATTTATCTTCTGTAGTTCTTTCATTAAATTCTTCTACATTTACAAATATATCTTTTCCATTTGTATATGCTAATGCATCTGCAGAAGGTTTTAACAAGTTTAGCAAATCATATATTTTTGGTAATTTATATTTATTTGCTAAACTTTGTATCTCATATCTATTATTAATTAATAACATATAATCACCTTCTTATTTATATTGACTAAATTCATTTAAGAAATCTTCATCAGCATATTTATACCATGTAGGTGCATACTTAAGTAATTTCTCAATAGATTTTCCTGTATAATTAGATAATGTTTTTACTTGCGGAATAGCATTCTTAATTCTAGGTATATAATAATGCATATATTTTTCTACATCAAGTATACTCTTACCTAGTAACCATTCAAGTTCTTGATTACTTACTGTATCATATCTAGTTAAATATGCCATTATTGCATATGTTGTATCTTTATTATATGTTGTTAATAATGGTTGTTCTAAACTAACAAAGTCTTTTTCTAATATTGCGAATTCTTCATCTGTTAAATGATATAGTAATTTTAATTGTTCTAAGAACTCAATATTATATGCTTTCTTAGTTCTTTTTCCTAATAATATATAACCTTTTTGTAAATCATTTTTAGCTTTCTCTAAATTAGTTAATGCATCTATATCTACAGGTGTATTTTGAATTAATGATTTTAGTTTTAAATATGAGTCTTGATTAATATATGCGATAGCTAATTGTTCATTTGCATTATCATTTACTAATGTAATTGCTTTTTCTAATGCTCTTGGATTAGTATCATTAATTATATCATTAAATAATGTCTTAATATCATTCTTATTCTCACTCTTATTAAAATCATATTTATTCATTAAATACTTTGTATAAATGTTTGCATTCTCATCTAATATAATATTACATGCTCTATTTTTTAAAGGTATAGGTAGTTCATTAATATAATCACTTTCATGTGAATAATTTGTTGCTCCTACAACTGATACATTAGGTAATTCATAATTTCCTACTTTTGTAACTTTATCAAATATCTTATAACAAATATTTAATACTTCAGGCGTACCTTGAGTAATCTCATCTAAGAATAATAAATATTTCTTATCTGGATTATTTAATACATCTCTTACCCATTTAGGTGGCATATATTCATAATAATCTTCCATTAATTTTGGAATACCAACTAAATCTTCAGGTAATATTTCAGATAATCTAAAATCTATTAACTCTAGATTTAATTCATCTGCTACCTCTTTAATCATTTCTGATTTACCATAACCAGAATGACCTGTTACTATAAGCTTAGTATTAGTTCTTATAGCATCTTTTAATACTTCTTTAAAATTCATTCTATTTTCTCCTCTCATTTTTAAAGAATTTCTAACAAATACATCAATCTATTTGTATTTGTTGTATATATTATAATATATGTTTTAGTAATTGTAAATACGAAATTTTATTTTTTAAAACAATAATCGTGAAATTCATTATATATTTTAGAGTTTCTCTTTGTAAACTCAGGTTTATTTATATCTTTTAATTTCTTAGTATCAACATTATAAATATAATAACCATTATCTTTAATATCTAAAGCTTTAATCTCTTCTTTAATGTCTTCAGATATTTCAGTTTCTAACATAATATTAATTTTCTTATGCTCTACTCTAATTAAAATCTCTTTAATTTCCATAATTCCTCCTTCTATTTATTTACTTTATATTATATATTATAATATGTATTTCACAAAAAGTAAACAAGAAATTTTCCAGGCACAATAAAAAAGAAATCTATTTTTTAAGATTTCTTAATTTTTGTATGAACAATTCTGCAGTTTTTTCTGAGACACTAGTTCTACCATTATAGATACCTGAAATATAACTTCTAGATTTATCTAATTCTTTAGAAATTTCAGTAAGAGATACTCCATTAAATCTCAAATCTGCTATCATTTCAATAAGAATTTGTTTATTTGACTTAGCTGCAGATTTATTTAATTCATTTTTATATTTAGATAACTCTACCGATAATTCAATAACTCGATTTTTTAAATCCTCAACATATTTCTTATCTTTCTTACCTAATATCATATTATCCTCCTTCTATTTATATTATGTATTTAATGATTTGGTTTGCATTCTTGTCTTCATGATTACTAATCTTCATCTTCATGTATCTATAATAATACTCTGGACAATTCATAGCAGACTCATATTTTAACTCAGGTAATATATAATTACTTTGTAATACATCAGAATGCTCTTCCATAAATTTATCTATATCGACAAAAGAATAATCAACAATTTTTGGTATCTTTATTATATTTCTGCATCTACTTATTATTGTTGATATTATATTATCACTACTTGCTAATATAATCAACGGTCTACATGTTTCTTCTATATACTTTAATAAATAAGTTTGCACTAATGAATTCATCAATGATATGTCTTCAAATACTAATGGCATATCACTATAACAACTATAATTATCAATAAAATCCTTTACTTCCTCTGAAGTTGTTATACTTATTATCTCTCCCCTATACATTGACTTGAAATACTTTACAGCTTCTCCAATTATCAACGTAACTCTACTTTTTATGATTATATCTTTTGTTGTTTTATCTATAATATATCTCTTTATTTCATTACTATCCATCTTATCTCATTAAATGTAAATTAAAAGGATTTGCTTTATATGAATTTATATCGCACATATTATCGGCATCTACTTTACATTTCTTTCCTAATCTATTACAGTCAAATATAAATTGCTGTAATCTAGAAACATCAATAGGCTTTCTAGAAATTACTTCATCATCAGTTATACATAATGCTAAATCATTATATTTTTCTAATAAATCAACATCTCTCATTACTATAATTCTAGAACGTCTTATCCTATCACGTTCTATCTCTTCAAGCTCTTCTAGTTTCTTTCGATTTTCTATTAGAGAATTAGTACCTAACGTAATCATAGTCATCTCTATATACACCATCCTTTATATATTTATATTATGCAAAATCTAGTATCTATTGCGCCAACATAAATCTAATAAAAAATTTAAATTTCTTAATTCAATATTATCTATATTATTGTCTAATAAATTAGATATAGCATACTCTATATTCTTGTCACATATAGATTTAAATACAAGTCTTAATTTTAAACTCTTATCACCTTTTATATTACTAATATTTATATTTCTACTTCTTGATATAAAACTTAATAAATCATTTTCAATATAATTTATATTACTATCAGTTACATCTTTAAAATAATCTTGTATTAACTTTATAGGATTTGTGATATTATTCAATATATTTAAAAACATAATATCATTATTTATATCTCTATCTTTAGGAACTCCATTTACAATTATTAATTTTATATTATTAAAAAATTGTTCGTCATTCCAACTTTTATAAACATCTTTCATATAATTAGGAACATTCTTATTATGATATTGATATGCAAATTTAATTAATGTATCTCTGTCAGTAAAATCATACTCTCCAGTTGTAGCAACTATTATATGAGGTTCTGTTCTCTTATTAACCGCATTTATATATCTTAAATCTCCAATATATATAAATGGTCTATCATATTCAATCTCAAATACAGTCTTTACTATTGAATACATTGGATATAACATCTGCAATATAGATAATGCATTCTCATCTATATGAGATACATCTTTATAACATTTAATTTGCTTTCCTACTAAATCAATCATATTACTTTAAAATATTCTCCAAATTAACAATATCTTCTTTTATTACTTTTAATTGGTCTAATGCTTCAGATATTTTTATTTGTTGCATTAATGTTCCTTTAAATTGTTCTTTATTAATTACTTGAGTCTTAGGCTCTTCTTTATTAACAGAAGCAGTCTTAGTTTGAGGATTATAATTTTCTGTACTATCTATATTATTTGTACATAAGTAGTCTTCTAATGAAGTAGAAAAAACTAAATCTTGTAAATCTAAATCTTTTAATTCATCAACAGATTTTATCTTTAAATATAAATTTAAACTTAATTTAGTATTTCCAGTCAATACTTTTCCTATTGTCGATTTATCTACCTCTAATAACTTTCCAATATCTTCATTCGTTAAATTATATTTCTTTTTATACTCTTTTATTGTCATATTCTATCTTCCTACCTCTTATATTTATATTATGAATTTACTACATCAAACTTAATATAGCATCATTGTCTCCACTTCTTAATGTATTATATAATGCATCAACATCTACTAATGCATTTTGTACTGCTCCGCAAACAGCATCTGTGCATCCTTTATCTCCAGTTTCTCCAGATGAGAATAATGCAGGATGGTCCACACGATGTTTAGCTCTATACCAGATTAAATTAAATAACTCTTCATGATAACGTTTATGCTCAGGATGTTTTACACTCTCAGTATAATATAATTGAACTAAATCTTGATATGCTTTATCATCTTTATCTACTGATTGTCTTGCTACATTAAAATTATGTATTTGTAAATCTTGTATCGCTTCTTCTGAAGCATATGAGTCGAACGTTACTTTTCCTATTTGTAAATTTAATGTATCTCTCAAATAATAACAAATACTTCTTAGTTTCTTTAAATCTATTTGATTTGGTTTCTTTGGAGGTACTATTCTAACTACCCATTCAACAGTAACTTTCTTATCTATACCACCATTAGCATTAGGTCTAGCTTCTACATAACAGCAAGCTACACCAGCTTCGTCTCCTGTAATTGATTGGTCGAAATGTAAAAATCTAGGTAATTCTGGATGCTTAGGTGTATAATCAGGTTTAAAATATGTTTGTATAGTTCTTTCATCATTTACATCAGTTGTTATTGTAATCTCATCTTGTATTAATACACTATCTGTATTATCTATTGCTTTTTGATAATATATATTACTTGTAAATAATCTACCTAATGGAGCAACTGGTACTGACGCAATATCTTGTAATGCTTTAATTAAATTAACTTCAAAATCAGATTTAAAATCAATTGGAACCTCTATAAAGAATTCTTGCTTATCTTTTGGTAATTTATGGAATTCTGTTATTACATCTTTAGTCTCCATCTCTGGACATGTTTCATATATAGTAGCATAAAAATCTTTAAAAAATGAAACATCTTCAACAATACAAGGGTCTATTAAATTTGTTCCTTTAAATACTAAAAACATAGTACTACTATATGTACCTTTTGGTTTAACTGTCCATAATGTCTCTTCTATTATATATGCATGTGGATTTGCTCTATTACTCTCTAATAATTGAGAAATAAATCCAGATGCATATGTAGGTGAAGATAAAATACAGTTTAACGAATGATTTATTCCATTAACTAAGAAACGAGAACGCGCTCTTTGTCTTATTGATGCATATAACTGTTGTGCTTTACTTAATGCTTGTCCATCAGAACTAGTATTAGCATTTGTACTACCATAAAAATCTCCTTCATCTATTACAGATGCTATTACGTCTGCACCAATTACTTGATTACTATTACTACCAGATACTATCTTCATATTTCTCTCTGGCCATTCAATATCATATGATTTCTTTGTATTTGGTAAAAAATTATCTTGAAAATATGGAATTGTTAATATCATATCTCTTAATTGAGCATATCCTGTATTTTCTGCTACTTCTTTAGTAATACTAAAATATACCATCATTAATTTCTTAGATGTCATCAAATTAAATAATGGACGTATATCTGAATAACACGATAATTCATATAACTTTCTTATTAATACTACATTAATAAAACTTGTCTTACCTGTTCCGATACTACTTCTTAATATTATCTCATCTATATAATCAGATACATCTCTCTCTTCATCAAATATTGACTTTATATGTTGCTTGTATTTAGGATATAATGTATATACTAAATCTCCTACATAATAAGGATTTTCTATCCATTCATTTATTGGTACTATAGGACGTATTAACTCTGCTCTAGATGCACTTGATACAGTATTTATTTCTCGTAATAACTTTTCTACTCCCATTTAATAGTACCCACCTATCTAGCATTCTTAACTCTATCTACAATACTATCAACATACTGTCTAGTTATTCTAAATCTCTTTGCTGTTTGCCCACTAGCATCTTCATCTGGATTATTAACTCTTATAGATTGCCAATATCTATATACATTTATGTTATGAATAACATGATATATTCTACTTCTACTAGGTAATCTCATAGTCACATCAGCAAATAAATCTAAAAATTTTATCATTTGTTGAGGAGTACTAAATACATCTAATAATAACATTAAAGTATCTGAATATGAAGGTAACATCTTTATCATTAATAACAAATCATTATACTCTAAATCTTTTAATTGAGATAATGTACCTTCTTGTAAATATCTACTACCATCTTTTATATCTTCCATATACTACCTCTATCTCTTTAAACTATCTTCAACATCCCATAAGAATGCACCTTTTACTACTCGATATTTTAAATCATCTATTTCCCTATCATCTGTATATACTATATTCATTAATGTATCAACATCAAAATCTTCAGGTAATACATTACTAAATCTCTTTATAACATTTGTTGCTAATTCATCCATAATAACACTCGTATCTGGTCTTGTCTCTCCAACATCTGTTATAGCTTCAAACATCGAATAATCTTCCTCTTTTACAGTAACTAACTTCTTATTATGATATAAATAATATGTAACTTGATTTCTAGATATTCTATATGCATACCCATATAAATTATGTATCGGTTCATATGGATTATTCTTTAACATCTCTAATATCTTCATATAACACTCTTGATATAAATCATTATAAAACTCGCGACCAGAATATTTCTTTATCACTTGCTTTATCGCTTTATCAAAAATATCGAATGAACTAGTATTTAATCCAAAATCAACTTCCATTTTATTCTCCTATCTTACTCAATCTTTCGATAAGTATCATCATCGCAATTTGAAATTGTATGTCATCTGAAAATAAATTATATATAACCTTATCATTTAATATATTTACTAACTTATTATTATATTTATATCTACTTAATACTTTATTATATTTCTCATTATCATCTATATTATATACATATTTTATTATTTTTAAAACAAACTTCTCATATTCTATCTTTAATTCATTTACTGGACTTATTACTAATTCTTTTATTATATTGTCTATATTCTTTTTTACTTCTTCGTTTCCATATTTTTTATTTATTTTATTTAAATTTAAACCAATTATCAAAATTTGTAAATAACTTTTTTCAATATCTTTAATACTATTCTTAAATTCTTCTTGTAATAATTGCATATTATCTAATAACATTAATGCTTCTCTTACATGTCCACTAGCTCTAGCAACTATCTTATCTATATTTATTTCTATTTCTTCATCACTTATTAAAAACTTGTCTCTATATTTATCAACAACACTTAATAAATAACTTTTCATTGTATCGTCATCTATTTTACTAAAATCTAATATCAAACTTCTTGATATTATAGTTTGTAATAACTTATCTTTATCTGTTGTACATAAAATAAAAAACACATTTGGTTCTGGATTTTCAAATACTTTTAATAATGCAGATTGTGCTTGTCTACTTATTAATTGAGTCTCATCAAATGTTATAACTTTATAACCTTCTTCATATCCAAAATAAAATGTATTTCTAAGTTCTTTTATAGTATCAACATTTCCTACAATAGCACTATCATATTCATTATAAAATATACTATCGTCTATACTACTACCACATATAGGACAATCTTCTTTTCCGCAAGCATCTCCATTAGATAATCTATTTGGACAATTTAATGCCTTCGTAAATATACGAGCAATAGATGTTTTTCCAACTCCATGTGGTCCTGATAATAATATTATATGTGGACTTTCTTTTGAATGCTTTACAATATTTAATAATGTCTTTTTTACTAAATCTTGTCCTATAACATCTTTAAACGTATTTGGTCTTTCATCTATTGCTAACATGTATCCTCCTGTTTATCTCTAGAGCTTAATATAAGCACTCAGAGATACTTTATACTATTAATTAATATATTTATATTATTTTATGTTTTTAATCTTCAAAAGACATATCTTCTGGAATGTCAATATCTTCAGTTAAAGCATTATCTACTACTTCTTCTGTATATTCGTCTGAAATAGTTTCTACTTCACCATTTTTAATCTTTGTGAAATATTCATCTAAATATTCATCTACTTCTTTTATTACTTCATCTATATTATCTACAATTAATTGATGTAATCCATTTACACCTTTTGTAGTTTTAATATCTCCAGTACTTAAGTGTAATACATATGATACATTTGATAATTTCTCTAACATAGTTGTCTTTTTATCTATCTTAATATTTTGTAATAAATTCTCATATGCTAATAAATTACTTATACCTTTTCCATAATAAATTGTCATTGGATATGGTATAAATCCTAATCCTAATCTAGATTTCTTAGCTTCAATTGTTACATTTGCTCCAATAGGAGTTTCAATCTCACCTGTAATAATTTGCTTTTTATCTTTAATTTTCTCTTTAACTTTAATAAATAATCTTACATCTGGATAATACTCTACTGATTTACCTCCAGTTGATTGATAACTACTTACATACCCATTCATTTGAAGTCTTGTTTGATTTATTACTATAAATATACAATTATAATCAGTCTTTACAGCATTTAATTTCTTTAATAATCTAGAAGTCATTAATGCATCTAATCCAATTCTATTTTCAACAGCATCTCTTCCACTATTAACATCTAAATACTCATCACTCGCTAACGCAGTTAAACTATCAATAACAAATAACTTATATCTTTCTGTCTTTAATGCTTCATTAATTAGTTCTTCAACTGCAGTATATCCACTCTCTCTTACTACTGTAAAATAATTATCTGGATTACTTCTAGTTGAACGATATTCTGATAAACCAATTCCATCTATCATATCATCTTTAACAGAACCTTCACTATCAATATATAATGTCTTATAACCTTTTTCTGCTAAATTCTTTGCTAAATGTAATACTAATGTTGATTTTCCTGCTTGTGATGCACTTGATAATTCTATTAAACTACCAGTCTCTAATCCACCATTTAATACTAAATCTAATGGAATTATTCCTGTACGAATTGTCTCAGGTTCAAAATATGCATTATACTTACTTTCTAATAATTTTAAAAAATCTTTATTTGCTGTTTCACTATCTACTTTTTTAGCCATTTTAAATTTCTCCTTCTATTATTTATATTATGCTTTTTTTAATCACAAAAATAAAGAGATAGTATCTCTACTATCCCTATTGGACTTACATTATATCACTTAAGAAACTTTTAGAAAAAGTCTAGAAAAATGAGGATAATTTGATATAAATGCCAATGTATTATTCAATTACTCCTTTTACATTATTTCTAATATATGGAACTAATAAACATTCAGTACTTAATATTTGTGATACAACTGTAAATGAATTTAATATTACTTGTTCAGCTACTTTATAACTGTCAAATGCATTTTCCATAATATAATCGATAAATTGCATTTTACTATCTTCAGATAAATAATTAAATATATAACCTAATGCCTCTTTTATCGGATTAATTATATCTTTATTATCAATCTTAAATTCATCTGAAAGATATTGAGCTAAACAATAATATGTATATCCGCCACCTACAACATATCCATAATTAAGTGCATTATATGCACTACCAATAGCATCTTCTAATCTTCTATACTCTTCATCTTGTTGAGAATATGTTATAAATCCAACTTGTATTGCTGTACTATGAGCAGGTAAATATCTTACTTTTTCATCATATTCTTCATTATCATTTTTAACTATTATACTGTCTTTATCCATTATATATCCAGTTCCTTCACCAAATATATTACTGTCCATATAATGAGTTTGATATGGATTTAATTCATCAATAACTACTAATCTAAAAAAATCAGCTAAATCAGATATTAATTCATCTCTATTAGTAGTTGACATTGCTAATCTAACAGGAACTAAATTTAATGCTCCTTGTTGAATATTGTATAATAATTGGTCCATTACAGATGGTTTTATATCTGTATATAACATTATTGTCTTTTTATCTGACTTACTAATTTTCTCTAATAACTTAGCAAATGCAGTATCAATTCTAGATATTTCTTGGTCTAATACAATAACATTTAATGGTTCATCTGATGCTAAACTAATTGTCTTTAATACAACGGGATTTATCTCTACCGGTGATAGATTAATACCATCTATATTTATACATGTAGTTTCAATTTGTTCTCTAACTTTTACTAATGTAGGTTTTTGGTTTTTTGGAATACCACCAAATGCTTTCATTACTATATCAGTATATTCATTAGAACCTAAAGCAACAGTTATTACTTTTTCTAAATCTTCATCTGAACTAATATCTTTTTTAAACATACTTAATCTATCTAATAAAATATCTCTAATAGAAACTAATAATTTACTATCTATTTTATCAGAATTTAATTTATTATACTCTAATATATTTTTTAATAACATATGTTGTAATACTACTGTTGAAGTAGTTCCATCACTTGCTTTTAAATTAGTAGCAAAACAACTTTCTTTTAATGTATTTAATGCTAATTTAGTTGCTTCATCATTACTACTAATATTCTCTAATATTGTCTTACCATCATTTATTATCGATAAATAATTATTTTGAGTTGGTATTGCTGTATTCTTACCATTTGGTCCTATTGTATGAGATACAGCATTAAATAATTTATTAGATGCATCTAAGAATAAATCTTGTATATCTCCATCATATAATTTATTTCCTAATTTTCCATTGTCCATTATTAATCTCCTCTTTTCTAAAATGTCATTAATGCTAATGAAATATCACTATTTATTAAATATAATATGCCATTATTAAGTCCGAAATGAGTTTCTAAATTATCATCTAAACTACTTAATGCAACTAATAATGTTTTACTATTTACTCTTATTTGTTGATTAGTCTTTAAATATAATTCTCCAAATACTGGAATTTCTACTTCGGACTCATTACCATTATTTAATTTAATTTTACCAATTAAATGACTATCTCTATTTATAAATGTAACTACTCCACTAGAATATATTATACTCTCAGCATATTCTAATTTATATTTTAAATCTGCATAATCTATTATTGTAAATTGCGGTAAATTATCGAAAAATGATAATAACTTAACATCTTCACTGCATTTTGGATAATTTGATATAAATATAGTATTTTTATATGTAATCATATATTTTTGTATTATATCAGATTTTACTTTATATATTTCTATTATATCATTATCATCTAATTTATTACATAAATAATTTAAATAACTTAGCACTTTATATTCTAATTTAACATCTATAAAATTAAAATTTGATTTTGCAAATAATAATGGTGATATAAATGTAATATTTGAATTATTACAATTTAACATCTTCTTATTTTTCTCAATTTCAAAATCAGTTATCTTATATAAACTATTTAATTTATTTTTTATCTCTCCAATTTTAAATTTAAATGCATCAGTATTCTCTAATATATATTCATAATTTACTTTTTTCTTTTCACTATCTAATAAATTTGGATTTATTATCTCTAAATCTCCAGTAGTTAATTTTATATAAAATATATTATCTTTTCTATATATCTCTAAATTAGTTTGAGGTATAAACTTACTTAACTTATCTATAAATTGATAATCTAAATATAAATCTATATCTTCATTAAAAGTATTAGTTATTGCATTTATACTAGATTTAAAATAATATAATTCATTTGGATATATTAACTTAATATCTTCTTTATTTATTTTTAATACGATACCTCGAGATAATTTACTCCCTTTTAAATTAATAATCGGAAATATTTGCTTAATTATATTCAAAAATTCTGTAGTATCTAATACTAATCTTTCTTGCATTTCTCTTCCTCATTTATTTTTTGTAAATATTCATCATTTGCTAAATCTAAATCTATATCTAATTCTATATCTAAATATTCATTTCTAATATCTTCAAATGGAATATCATTATCAAGCATAAAATGCTCAATATAGTCAATATGACTTAATACCATATCTATTGTTTCTCTATCGATACGATAATCAGCATTTCCAATATTTATAATTTGAAATGCTCTTTTTATTATTAATAATGTCCTATAATTTAATCTAAATTCGTTTACTAATAAATCTGTATTATATTTAATATTGTCCATTTTAGCAATATCTTCATTTGCAATACTATCTTCTAATAGATTATTAAGTAATCTTGAAATAATAATATCTCTAATAAGATAAAATATTAATATCGTAATTGAAATACCTAATAATATTCCTCCAAAAATTTCTGTGCTCATTCTAATTCTTCTTTCTAAATAAACCTTCACCATAAAGATATTCTTCAGTTAATGCCTTAATTTCTGGTTCAATCTCTAATTTATCCAATATCTCATATATATCACTATTAAATGAAAAACTCATATCATTTATTAAATTTTCAATATCTTCTGAAATACTATTTGTTTTATATGAATTTAATTTTTCAATTAATTTACTCTCTTTATATACATCCTTACTAGGTAATACATTTGGAATATCTTTATATATAATATTATGCTTTTCTGTATCAAAAATACATACTTGAATAGTATCTCGATTAACTTGTTCTGATTGAGAACTACTTCTACTAAAACTTCCAGGTCTATGTACTTCATATTTTGTAGTTACTACTGGTTTATATGGAGTATGGTCATGACCTAAAAAATAACAATTATATTCTAATCTATTAGCATCTTCTATTGAAATTGTATGCTTAGCATCATTAAATCCATTTATATAAAAATAATGTCCAATTAAAATATTATATAAATTCTTATCTGTTACTTTTTCTATTTCACTAACATTAGTATAAAAATTTACTAATTTAAAATAACAATCATCTATTTTAAAATCTTCATTACTAAATAAACCACTAGCTAAAAATAACATTAATGGACTTTTAGCTATATTATCTTTATTATATAAATAATCATGATTTCCAATTATTAAACGCAATTTTATATTTTCTTTTTTAAATTCAATAAATAATTTATATACTTCAATTAAATAAGGAATATCTATTCTAGCAGCTTCTATTAAATCTCCTAAAAATATGCAATCACTTATATTTTCTGTCTTACATAATTCTAATAAATTTTTTACTTTATCTAATAATGTAATCGGATAATTATCTTTTCTACTTACTGGAATTTTTTGACAGAAATGAGTATCACCAATTATTGCTATTTTACTCATATATTATTTAACCTCCTTTATTTCTCCATTTTCTACTTCATATGTATAATCTGCTAATGAGAATAAATCTTTATCATGCGCAATTAATATTATTTTAAAATTAAGTTTATCACATAGTTCATGTAGAAATTCTTTTAATTTATCTAAATGGTCTTTAGATATTGCACTTAATCCTTCATCAATAAATAAAATATGATTTTGATTATGAATAATAATAAAATATATTTGTAATACTAATCCAATAAGTGATTGAATTCCTCCACCATTATCTTCAATATTAGTTTTTATTTCAATATCTTCAATTATATTATGTTGATATAAATAAAATTGTAATGAATTATTATTACGTTGATATATAGTTTCAATTTTTATCTTATATTCTACTTCATCATTATTAAATACTGCTGCTAATGCATTATTACATAATTGTTCTACATGTAATATATTTGCTTCACTTAATTTATTATCTAATATTTTAAATATATCTTGTACTTTCTCTAAATTCTTTATATCCTTAGTTTCATTATTAATAATTTCTAATATTTTATTTTTATCTTCTAATGAACTTTCTAATTGATTTTTTGTAGTTTCCATATAACTTTGTAACTTAATACTATAATTTACTAAACTATTTATATCCATATTAAATTCCTAGTTTCTCTTTTATATTTTTTAAATTAACTAATTCTTCTTGCATTGAATTATTAAATGATAATTCTAAGTCCTTTATATAATTATTTATCTCAGCTATATTATCTAATCCAGTTAAATTTTTTAACTCTAATAATATTTCATTTTTATTATTCTCTAATAATTCTTGTTGTGCTTTATATTGATTTAGAGTATTCTCTAATTTACCTTTTTCATTTAATATCTCTTGATATAATAAAATTTTATTTTTACTATCTAATCCTTCTATTTTAGTAGGATTTTCCATATATTCTTGTAAATTCATATTTTAGCATTCTCCTTCTATATTTATTTTATGATTATCTAATGAATTACCACATACAGGACATATTTTGAAATTATTATTTTTAAAGCTTTCTAAGCTATTTAATTTAGTTTCTAATATATTTATATTATTTATATTAGAATTCATCTTAGAATTAATTTCTATTAGCTTAGATATTAAATCTGTAATAGCTTTATAAGAATTAAAAATATTATTCGAGTAATTTATATTAATATTTTTAATAATTGAGATTTTATTAAGTTGTTCTGTAATTTTATTAAGTTCATTTAGGTTATTATTTATATTTAATATTTTAGTATTTAAGTTATTTAGGTTATTAACGTTATTAATAAAATTATTGGATAAGTCTGTATATTCTAGAATTGAATTAAATTTTAGAATATTTGAAGAGATAATATCTAGTTTACCTTGGTTAATAAGTATATTATCTTTTTTAGATTTAATATCAGATTTAATATTATCTTGAATATTAAGTAAGTTATTAGAAATTGGACTTTCTTGAAGCATAATAAATTGTTCTCTATTATTTTTGCTTAGTAAGAAAGGTTTATCCATTTGGTTCCAAAAATTATAGTCTTTATTTTTATCTATATTAGATAGATTTTTAATATCATCTATTTGATTAACACCGAGTTTTTCTAAGGTATTTATATTTTCATTAGATTTAATATTATAGAGAGATTTATTTTTATATTTGATATATTCAATATATGTATTATCATTTAAATCTAGTTTTAATCTACATTTATCTGCAGATTGGTTAATATAGTTATTACCACTTAGATTATAGATAAGTTGTTTAAATGCTTTAAAAATAGAAGATTTTCCATTATTACTACTACCTACAATAAGAGTAATACCATTTTTAAAGTTTATTTCTCCGTGTTTAATAATTTGGTAATTATCGATTGTAAATTTATAATTATTATCTGACATAAATAATCTCTCCTTCGTTATCTAGAATATCATCTAGAGTATTATTAAAATTAGAATTTAGATAATCAAGAATAGTAGGCCAATCTAATAAAATATTTAGATTATCTTTATCATTAATATTTGTATAGTTTTTAAAAATATAGTATTCAAACCAGTTATCGCAAATTAGATATTGTAATTTAGCTTTATATTTTAAAGAATTCTCTATATTAGGAATTTTATAGATAAAGTTATTTAATATAAAATCATTTAAAAATAAATAGCAATAATATATTTTATTTTCTAGAAAATCAATTTCATTATAAATAGATTGTAGATTTTTTATATTTTCACTTTTATTTTTAAATTTAAAATCTTTTTCTTTAATTCTATTTTCTATTTTATCTCTACTATTATACCAACTAGATTTATCTAATTTATCGATTAAATATTGTACTTTATCTTTTATATAATCATCTGTATATTCTATATACGTATAATCTATATCTTTCTCTAAATACTTTTCTAATTTACTTTTCTCTTCTTTTCTTTTTACTTCATAAATATCTTTTGTATCTATATTCTTACTATTCTTATATAAATCAATATAATTATCATCTATACTAATCATAAATACTCCTTATATTTATATTATGCTTTTAAATATACTTACTAAACTTAGTTATAAATAAAACCCTAAGACACATTTAAAAATAATTTTGTAACTTATAAATAATAACCAAAGAACGACAGTTCTAAAAATATATTTTAAAAATTTTAGTTTACTAAAATTTTATTTATAATTTAGAATTTTAATAATAAGATTAGTTTACTAAGATTATTATTTATAATTCTAAATTATATTAGGGATAGTTTTTATCCACACAAAAATTAATAAAAATAGAAGTTTTCTAACTTCAACTAAAAATTTTTAAAAATATATGAAAATATGTTAAAAAGTATATAATAATATATTAAAAATAACAAAATTATTGCACAATAAAGAAAATATAATTAAGTTATATTTTCGAAAAGTTAGATATTAAGCTAAATTAAAATCTTTTTCAGCTAAATTAGTAAAGTACCATAGAGCAGCTTCTTCTTTATAATATTGAGGAAGTTCTTCAAAGAATGTTTTTAATGTATAAGTAACTCCATTTGTAGTTCTACCAACAATGCTTTTAATATATTCATAGCGATTAATTTCTATTTCTGTAGGTTTATATGATTTCCAAGAGTCTGGAATATTTTTATATTTTTTAATATATTTCCATTCTTTTTGTTCTTCTATTTCTTTATCTTCTACTTCTTCAGAAATTATATTATCTTTATTAGAAATATCTTTATTAGAAATATTAATATAAATATTTTCTTTATCTTCATCTTCTAAAAGGTCTGCAACTAAATATGCAAATAAAGTCCATCTTCTTTCTGCTATTTCATCCATTGTACCCTTTGCAATATTTTGTTTAAGATATTTTATTGCTAGAATATCTTTTTCTTTATCAGAAATTTTTAGATTATTAATAAGCATAAGTTCTCTTGTATTATTAATATCCCAATTAATCCAGTATTTTGCATCTTTTTCTTCATAATCTAAAATTCTATCTTTATTATAAATGCAGTCATGATAATCTAATATATTACCATTTTTATCTCTTCTTAATAATAATACATTTTTTACTTTATTATTATCAAGTTCATTTGACCATTTAATTTTTTCAGGTTCATCTAGAAAATCATCGTATCTTTCACAACGTTTATTAAAATTACTTGTATTATAAGCTGTATTAAATTTTTCCATACTAAATGATGTCCAATTAGTTTTCTCTTTAAATTCATCTTGATGAAGATAATAATATACATATACACCAGCTTTTTTAATATGTTGTAATCTACAATAATCATATAAAACTACTTCAGCAACATCTTCTGCTTTAATTTTATAAATATCTTTATTATATCTTTTCTTATATTCATCATATATTTGACATAACATTGTAATTTCTTTATCTCCTGGAATAGAACAATAATATCTAGTAATAAATGCGATTAATTCTAATTTTAAATTTATTATTTCTTTTAATGATGTATCTCCAAGAGAGAAATTAAGTGGATTATTAAAATATTTTAAAATATTTGCATAATAATCATTTAATAATTTTATAGTTTTAGTTCTTTGAGATAAATTACGATGTTCTACTAATCTAAATTTTTCATCAATTAATAATTTAGCAATTTGAGCTAATTCTTCATTTATTTCAGGTAATGACTCATGAGTTGAATTAGCATATTTATCTAATATTGCTTCTTTATATAAGATAAATCTTTGTTTAATTAATTCAAATTGTTCTTCAGCATCATTAAATATATCTTCTATATTTTCTATAGTATTATTCTTATAATATTCAAAAATATTAGAATTATCATTATTTTTAATATAACTATTAAAAATATCTACATTTTTATTACCTCTATCATACATCATATATATTTTTCTAGATAAATAAGCTGTTTTATATTTATTTTCATGATTTATTCTAAATCCTATATAAGAATTAATATACTTTTCTCTAATTGCTTTTAAATCTTCTTTAGTATATTCTTTACTATTAACTTCTACTATATTATTAGTTTTTGTTTTATTACTAATAATATTCTTTTTTGAATATATTTTATTAGTATTTTCTGTTTTGATATTTTTTACTTGTTTTTCTGGTATTTTTCCATATTTATAAATTAAATTACCGTCAGTTCTCCAAGCAACATCACCTCGAAAATGATTATCTCCTTTTACAGGTGAATATTGTCTAGATATTACTTGATGTTTACGTTCTAATTTTCGGAAACGATAATTTATTTGCCATTGTTTATATTGTGGTGGTTCAACGTCTTCAGCTATTTCACCACATTTTTTAAGATAATCATATGTTTCCTTAATACGTTTATTAATTCTTTTACAATATGCTTCTTTACTATGTGTTCTTTTAATTTTGGATAAATGTTCTTCAGAGTTTTTATACAAATTTAATAGTTTATTGTCTTCATATGCAAATTCATTTCTCACGACATTTAATTGTTCATCTAATATATCTTTGTCAACATCTCGAAAAAGTGTATAATATGAATTATATTTTATATTATAGCGTTCTTTTTTTATTTTATAATTTTCTTGCATATCTCTTCTAGTATTAATAACTTGTTCTAGAGGTTCAATTTCATCGCATGTTTTCCATTCTCTACAATTAGTTTCATAACTTGTACGATATTTCATAAGTTAATTTCCTTTCTAATATCTTCTTATTTTATATTATGCAAATTTTCTACAAAATAAAATAGCTCTACATTGTAGCCATTCAAATTAACAGTGGAGCTACAATGTAGAGCTATTCCAATAAGAAATATTTTTATTTATTTCTTATATTTATATTATGTTTTATACCACTGTTAATTTGAATTTTTTACATAATAATTAAACATTTTTAAATTTTCTATATATTAAGAAAAAAACTTCTAAATAACAAGTACACTTTTATTTAGCAAAAATAAAAAACTACTAAAGAATAGTAGTTTTATTAATATTTCTAGTAGATTTAGTTGTTTTATTTGTAGTTTTAGTATTATCTTTAAAAATAAATGTATTGCTATTATAATCAAAATACTTATTATTTCTACCTTTATAGAATATATAAGTATATTTAGTTGAGTCTAGTTTTCTTCTATTTATAATCCCATTGATTACATTTATAGCAGAAGATATTTGTTTTTCTGTATATCCTGCAAACATCTTTTCATTTATTTCTATAACTAATAAATTACATTTATATAAATCTTTATCTAAATCATCAATTATATATTCATAGATATTACTATATATTGAATTAAAATATGAATATTTATTAGATGAACCTATTAAATCTGGTTGTAATTTAAATATTTGATTATTTGCTATATTAAAAATACCTCTCCATTTATCTTCTTCTGAATTATGTATATAAGAATAACTATGATAAATTTCATCTACAGGAATTCCTTTATATAATCTATCTCTAATTTCAATACTTTCATTATATAGTATTTTCGATAATTTCTTATATATCCAACATAACATCTTTGGAATAAAATCTTCATCAGATGTTTCATTATTAAATATCATAAATGAATTTATTTGATTATTAGTAATATCTTTTTTATTTATAAATATATCTTCAAATTTATCATTTATTATTTCTCCATTTATATCAGTAATAATATATTTATCTTTTAAATTTTTAACATCCTCATTATCAAAATCTGCAGCATGATTAGCATTATAAATAATATTTACTCTATCTTTAAATGAAATATCTGCTAATTTAGATAACTCAACTTTATTATATAAATACTCATTTATATTATTTTCAGTATCCATTTCATCACCTTCTCTATTTATATTATGCCAAAAAGATGACTTCTGGAATAGTTAGTTTTAAGACATTATTTTTATTTCTAATATAAATATATTACTTAATTAAGAACGTATCTCAGAATGCTTCTATTAGGTAATATTAGCATAATAAAAAGTAGTTATATAAAACTACTTTTAAATTTCTGTTTGGTCTATAGGTTCTTCAGCATTATTTGCTAAATTATCCAAATTTAGAGAAGGAGTTTCTTCTGAAATTTCTGTATTTTCTTCATTAGGTTCTTCTGTACTAGGTTCTTCTATATTATCAATATCTATATTAGTAGAGAAGTCTCTATTTCTAATAGGTCTATTTCCACTAGGTTTTTCTGGATTATCTGAAGGAATTCCAAAATCTCCATTTTCTTCATCTTCTTTAATAGCATCTAATATTTCACCATCTAGATAACGAGTAATTAGAATTTCTCTTGTTTTAGAATATTGACCATTATCGAAAGTAATTCCTAAACTAGATAAACTATCAATTACTCTAGATAGAGCATCTTGTTTAGTTTGTTCTAATTCAATTCTATCTAAATCATCTTCATTATTTATTTGAGCAAAATTTACTTTAATATCAATATTAGTAATATCAATACCTATCATTTTTAAGTAGTCTTTAAATATATCTTCTAATCCTCTACTTAAAATTGAAGTAAATTGTTGAATAGTTCTTAAATATCTAATATCTTGTTTAACCGCTGAAGTATTAATTAAACCACCATTACCAGTATCTCCATAGATTAATCCTTCAGGAATACCTAGAGCTGCAAGTAATTGTTGTCTAAAATATTTTAATGGATTATCTGTATCAATACTTAAATCATTACCAACAGTTTGTAGATTAATTGTACCAATACCATTTCTTGTAGGTATTATAATACTGTCTCCTAAAGGTAATTGAGTATTAGTAGCACTATAATAATTTTCTCTTATATTAATACTTTCTCTTTTTTGTAATCTATTTTTAAATTCTTGAATAAATTTTTCAGTATCAGTAGTACTCATTGCTCCTACATCTACTTGGAATAATCTATAAATAGCACTTCTTGTCATTAATGCTAACATTGTGCAATCTTCAACTGATTGTAACATACTCCATGGAGTAACAGCATTATCAATGAAACTTTCACCAATATCTAAAGTATATACTTCTGATTGAACATCTTCACTATCTTGTTTTAATGCTATAGTTTTAGTATTACCTCTTCGATTAATAAATGAAGTAATGTTTTTAGGATTTAATACTTTATTAGTATTACTTAAATCTAAATATAATACTGTAATACCTTTATGATTTAATGGAACTAATCTATGAGGTAAGATTTCAAGATAATATCTACCACTTAATCTAACTATCTTTTTATTTCTCTTAGTATTCTCGTCATATTTATAATCATCATAATTAGGAGCTTCTAATAATTCATTTATTTTATCCTCATCCCATGATGCTGTTTCATTAAGAATTTTATTTTTGTTACTTTCGAATAATTTAATTTTTGTATCTTCATATCTATCTACGAAACCTAATTTTGTAGTACAGTTACCATATACAATTACTTGATATAAAATACTTGTTAATGTATCATCTAAGTTTGAGTTATTTCTTAAATAATCAATACAATCTTTAATAGTGCTGATTTGTTCATCACTTATTTCAATATCTCCTAATCCAGCAATATCTACTAAATATGTTTCTTTAGTTAATATATCTTTTTGAAGAGTATCAGAAATCCACATATTAATTACTCTAGAAATCATTGCATCTTTAAGCATTGCTTGTTTTACACTATCAGATATAGTTCCACTTGAATTACTTGATATTCTTCCATATCTTGAAAATCCTAAATTCGCAATTAATTCTTGATATGGAGTATTTGCTAATGAAGATAATGCTAATTGTGATGAGTTACTACTCTCTTTTAATGCATTTTTAATCGAATTATTAACTACTGTTTCAAATTTTTTATTAGACATTATTACAGGCATTATTAATTACCTCCTTCTAATAATTTATTTAATGAATATATAAAGTTATTTAGTGTATTATATAAATTATTAAAATTAATTTCTGTTCTATTTCTATATAATTCTTTTAAATAAGATTTTTGAGCTTCGATACTAATAGTATCTAGCTTAGTTCCTATAGAAATATTTTTATTATTATCTTTCATATAATTCATAATACTTTTATAAATATTAATTAGATTATTTAAATCACTATTTTTTCCTATTTGATAACTATTTATATAATCTAAAGCTTCTTTAATATATTCTTGTATTTTTTCTTTAATATTATTATTTTCATCTTCTTCTTTAACTATATCAGAAACTCTATATTGTTGTAAATCTTGTAAATCACTTTCATCTAAAATATACTCAGTATATTCATTTCCAAATAGAAATCTATCTCCATAGATTTTTCCTCTATATTGGATAATATCATTTTCATATATAAAATGTTTATTTTCTACAAGATTATTTCCTTTATACGTTATTGACATTTTAAATTTCTCCTATCTTTATATTTATATTATGCTAATGTATCATTTATAACATTTACATCATTTACGTTTATAATAAATGGACAATTTTCCATATCTAAATATTCATTAGTATGTACTTCTATATTTGTTTCTGGACTTACAACTTCAATATAAGTTATCTCTTCAAAATTATTTAATAAATCTCTACCTATAGTACTTCCATATAATGATTTACCAATTGACATATTACTTCTGTTATAAATACTTTTCATATATTCTTTAACATTAGCAGCGATACTTTCAGTTCTTAAATCATCTGGATTTGTATAGATATTTAATGTAATTGTAGGAGTAAGTCTTATTGCATCTTCAAATTCTATCATAAGACCTGCTAATCTTCTTTCATTAACGAAATCAACTAATTCTCTTCCGGCACTTGTATAGTCTATATGTAAATCAGATAAACTAATACCAGTAGCTACAGTATAATCTGAATTATAAATAACATCATTAGTAGCATCATACCAATAATAATATTCTTCTATTTCATCATAATATTTATAATATCCATTCTCATCTCTAACAAATATCGAATTTTCATTTACATTTACTGGAGTTGCCAATACTTTACATTTATATGCATCATTAGGTTGAATATAACCAGAAATAGCATCATTATAATCATATGCTACACAACTTGCAATATCTGGAATATTTGCTAATACTAATTCTTGTAAATCTTTTTTAGTAACTATAGTGTCCATTGTTCTAACACTCATTGGAGCATGTATTTTAATTTCATCTACGGTTTCTGGGAATAATCCACCTTCAGATTGTTCATTATTTATAATAGTATATTGACTATTAATAAGATTATTATATGATTTAGTAATTATATTTGCACCAACTCTACCAGCTTCTCCTTGAGTTAATAGATAACTTACATATATAATGCTTGACTCTGAAATTAAATCTGTCCAGAAACTAGGTAATTGAATATAAATTCTAGCATCTTCATCTACGTGAGCTGAGAAACAAATATCTCCAGTAATATCAAATTTAACATTATCTACTTTTTTGATTAAGCTTGTAGAAACACTTGGAATATATACTTGAATAGTGTTCATACCTATTTTATAATCTTGTAGATATATTCTACCTAAATCTGTAATATCTGAATATCCATATGCAGTATTTGTTCTTGTACCTTCATATGCATCTCCAATACCTACTCCATTACTAATATTAATAGGTTCTATATTAGTATAAGTAATTGTATTTGCATTATTTGTAAAAGTACTATATGCAGGTATTGTTGTAAATACTGGAGGATTATCTGAATTACTAGTGAATGATAATTTAACTTTAGCACTTTCATAATGTCTTGGTTCATAACCAACTAATTTTAACATTGCAATTAAACTGCTTCTTTCAATTGCTGTATCTAAGAATAATTCACTTGCAGTTTTATCTAATTGGAAATTATTTAAATCTGCTAAATATGCCATTAAACTTAAAAATACAGCTTCAATACTACCAGATGAGAAGTCTGTTAATCTTCCATCACTTAATAGAGTAGCTTGTTCTTTTAAATATTCATATATACTACTAGCATCTCTTCTAGTATAATTATTTTGTGCCATTTTATTATTCCTTTCTATGTATAACTAACTTGATTATTTTCATCTAGTGGAAATGTATATTCTAAAGTAGATGATAAATTATCAGTAGTAGTTGTATAACTAATTTTTATAGTTAATGTATTATTTTCAATTTTTGTTTTTGTATCAACTTTATTAATAAAATTATAATTATTCGTTAATATCTCAGATATTTCTGCTTTTAACAAAGTAATATCTGCACTATTTCCTTCATCAAAAATATATGTATATAAATTACTACCATAATTAGGATTTCCAATTAAAGAATTTTTTTGAGTTAATAATAGAGTTCTTACATCTTGTTGTAATTTTTCGTGTTGATATACTACACCAATACTACCTTGATTATTAATTACTTTATCTGTACTCATTCCTTGTAGACTAAGTATATTTACTGACATAATTATCACCTCTTAAATTATTTTAGAATTATTAACTACTTTTCCAATAGCCGGAATTCTTAAAGTTAATGTAGAATTTATTTGTAATGGAGATACTAAATTATTATCAGATAAAATAATCCAATATAAACTAGGAGTATTATAAATATCTCTAGATATAATGTCAGGTCTTTGTTTTTTACCTGCAGTAATATAATAATATTGGTCGTCGTCAGCTATATCAGTATATAGCATTGATTTTCTAATAAATTCTTTAAAAGTAGTTCCATCATATAAAGTAATTGTTACTTTGTTTTTATATCTATTTAATGTATTATCATCTCTTGTTTGTTCGATAGATGATACAACACTAGAATACATTATATTTTGTAATGTTGGTTCTATATGATTTTGTAATGGATTTTTAAATGAAGCCATTTAATATTTCCTCCTTTATAATGTCTGAATAATTTTTATAGTTTAGTTTTGTATTATTCTTATATATCTTATACTATTTATAAAGAAAATTTCTGCAAAATAAAAAGTAGAAATTAATCTACTTTTTATTACTTATTTTGCATAATAATAAGTAAGAAAGTTTAAGGAAGATACTAATAAAATAATTGTGAAAAAATCCACATACTTATTATTTAGTGATGAATAGCTGATACTGTCATCTATTTCCACACTACTATCAATTTAATTTTTGATTTCCAATTAAAAATTATTAGTATCTATATATTAAGAAATTAACTACTAAATAAAAATGTCTACTCCAGAAAAATAGTAAGTAGAGACACTTTTCGTATTTCTAATATAAATATATTACTTATTTGATAAGATGTCTTAGAATGCTTCTATTAAGTCCTAGAGTATAAAAAATAGAGTATATTCCTATACTCTATTTATAATTTAACTTTTTCTAAATTTTATTTTTATCCATTAAAAGATTTTTGAGTAATAGAGTCGTCGAATACTTCTTTTCTAGCGTAGTCATCTACTGAGAATTCAACTGTAAGAACTCTAATACCAGTATCGTCATAACTTAAATCTCCCCAATTGATATTTACTGGGAAACATCCAGTTGCGATACTAGGTCTACCACTATCTCCGTTAGGACTTAGTGGAATAATTTCAATAGGTAGTTTATATTTTTCAATGCTACCTCTTGTACCTTTCTTTAAGGATAAGATTGACTCCATCCAAGCTGTAAATGCTAATTCAGTATCTTTACTAATTACATCTCTAAAAGTAATAGTCATAGTACCGAATGAATTACGACCTGCAATATTAATAGTTTTATTTGCATAGTTTACTGGGATAGTTTCATAACTTCTTGATGGAGGAGTTACTGATGAAGCAACTAATTCCATTCCATCAAATAATCCTGGAGCATCTCCATTTACTGCGCCAAATACAATAACGAAGTTTTCGTGTAATTGTAATTGATAAGCGTCAGTATTGAAAAAGTTAGGTGTTAATTGAGGGTTAATACCTTCAACAGATAATTTTGTACTAGCCATTATTCATCTTCTCCTATCTCGTCTGTTACTGTTAAATCTAAGAAAATATATTCAATTACATTAATAGGTCTAACAGCAATACTTGCATGTAATTCATGTTTTGCAAGAGTTTCAGCTGTATTATTAGATGTATCACAAATTATTTTGTAATCATCATATACAATTTCTTGAGTAGCTAAATTACTCATTAATTTATCTAAGTCTAAATATACTTTTTGGAAAGTACTAATTGGAGTATATTCAAATAGATATGGTTGAAGTAATTCTTTACCGGTAATAAGAATATAATTAACTAAGTTAGCTACATTAATTCTATTAGTAAATTGTTGTTCAGCATCCATTGTTTTTTGTCCAAATAATACATAACCATAATTAGTAATATATTTAACTGGGTTTGCTGGAATTTTAGCATTATACATTTCAACAGCATCATCTTCAGAAACGTTATTTACGATTGAAGATACTAATGAAAGAACTCCACGTTTAACTCCAGCAGGAGCATAATATCTATTAGTATTATAAGTAGTTGCCCATGCATATAAAGCAGCTATTTCGAAAGGTACTGTAATAGATTGGTCTGCCATTTTGCATCCATCTGGAATATATAATACACCTTTATCTGAAGGTTCATAATTTTCGATAGATGTTTGTTTAGCATCAATTCCACTACCTTGAGCAGCAACTATATAGAAATAACTATTCTTTAGTGAAGTACCAGCATTAACTACATTATAACCTCTAAATTCAGGAGCAGTTACTACGTCTTGAGTTCTAACAGTAGGTTCTTCTATTAAATCAAATAATGCAATTACATCATTATCTGTAATAGTATTATCATTACCACTATCACCTGTAGATACTGTACCATGAGAAGTATAAGTAGGTGCAATTGATACATCAGTTGCTGTTTTATTAATGAAGTTATTTGTTAAAGTAATTCCTGTAGATAATGCATTCCAGTAATTAACTAATCCATTAATTACAGGTTCAACTAAATCAGCAGTAGCAGTACTTAAATCTATTGTAGATTTTGGAGTAGTATAAGTAACTCCGTCTAATTCTGCAGTAATATATAATTTAGTTCTAGCAGCATTATATACTAAATTAATAGTATCTCCATTATATAAGTCAGTCTTATAATCAGTAGTACCAGAAATAATATTCTCTAATCCTTCAACTGCATCTCCATTAGCATCAAATGAACTAATAGATACAGTTCCTTTAGCAGCACTATTGCTAGCTACTCTTATAATATTTACATAATTGTATGTTTTTAAATATTGTTCAACACCATATAATGCTGGAGTAGCTGCAGTTCCTTGACCAAAGATTTTAACACAATTAGAATAAGTATCAACTTGTGTTAATTCTCCAATTGGACCAGTAGGACATTTACAAATTACTGTAGCAATAAATGGTATATTAACTGTATTTGATGTATTAGTTACTTGGTTAAGTGTAACTGATACACTAGGTATCTTATCTGCCATATTATCTTATTTCCTTTCTATTTTAAGAAACTCTTAAATCTATTAGATGCTTCTAATTTGCTATTAGCAATTTCAGCTTCATCTAATGTTTTATCTGTTTCATTAAAATTCTTTCCTGTTATATATTTTAATCCATCTTTTGTTTGTGCTTCTAACATATATGCATTATATTTAGGAGCTACTCTTGTGATTTTATAAGATGTTATTTCACATTCTTCGAATTCTTCAGGGACACCTTCAACTGCAGCTTCTTCATCAGTATCTGCAATATCTTTTCCTTCTAATAAACCTTTAAGAATTTCAATATGATTTTCTTCATCTACAATAATTTCATTTAATTTAGCTATAAATAATTCTTTATCTTCATCAGATAATTCATAACTATCTAATTTATCAAGTACTTTTTTATAACCATCTATTGTATCTTGTTCATCTTTAATAAGAAAATCAATTCCTTCTTCTTTAGTATCTATTGAAGGTTCTTCTTCTACTTTTTCTTCTACTTTTTCTTCTACTTCTTCATCAGAAATAACCTCTTCATCTTCGTCTTCTTTAACGATAGATTTTTTATCTTCTTCTTTATTGCATGCTTCTGTTAATTCTCTACTAATAACGCATTCAGCAGCACTAACTAAAGGTAAATTATCTTCTTTATCTATGTTAGAGTCCCATACGAATTTTCTTCCATCTTCTAGAACAGTAATTACTTTGCCACTTTCAAATCCTGGATATGGGTCTGAATGATAACCAGCAACCATTACTATAGGAGTAGTAGACTCGATATGGTCAACACCTTTTAATATATTATTAAGAGTGTCTTGAAAATCTGTATCGTCAGCACTTTTAGCTTCATAACCAGAAGTTACTTCAAAAGCTTTTTCTAATTCTTTTCTAATATCTTCTACGCTATAAGAATATACAGAATCTTCTGCTTCTTCAATTGGTTCTTCAGTAAGAAGTTCTTCATCTTTGTCTTTAGGCTCTTCTGAAGCAACTTCAATAGGTTCTTCAACAGGTTCAGCTACTACTGGAGTATTATTATCTATATTAATATTAACGTTATTATCTGGAGAGATATTAACATTAACAGCTTCATTAAGTTTTTTAGAAGGTTTCTTACTAAGTTTATTTTTAATTTTAATAAGTTCTGCTTCTTTAATTCTTTTATTTCTATAATCTTGAGCTAAAGATTGATATAAACTTATTGACATATTTAATTTATCCTTTCTATTTATTTTTCTTCAGTATTCTCATCATCTTTTAATACTAAAGTAATATCACTAGTATTAATATTAAGATAATTTTGAGTTCTAAATACTGGAGCTTCAATATTTATGTTAAGAGTAAATCTATAAATATTACCTATATTAGCATAATCTGTATAACCTGTATTATCAGTTATAGTATTATTTATAGTCATATTTGCAGTATACTCGTTATTTTTATATTGTATTTTGACTTGTCCTTGACTATTAAGCCAAAAGACTAGTTCTTGTACTAATTGTAATGCTTGAATTCTATTATTACTCCAACATTCAATACTATATGGAATATCGAAATACATTACTTGATAGAAATTTTGCATTAATTTATTTTGACCTTTTTTCTCTAATGTATTATCATCATATATAATTGCACTTCTATATGCTGGATGACCTATATGAGATGAAGCAAAATTATTATTAATTGAATTATAAGGTCCTGATGGAAATAAAGATATAAATGGAAATTTAATCTTTTCTCCTTGAGTTTGATTTATATATAATTCGAATGCTCTATCTGTAGGAGCTAATATTACTTTACCTGCAAATACTTGTGATATTAGTTCTTTAAAGGCTTCGTCATATTTTGCAATTACTGGAAGATTTTTTAAATCTTTACTTAATTTTAAATCTTCTACTTTTAAATCTAATTTTGTAGTTGACATATTAATATACTCTAATTGGAGGAATTATTCTTGATATTACATCAGCTTTCTCAGTTTGAGCTTCTGCAATTAATGCTTGTCCATCTAATTGATAAGGACTACCTGCGACAGTAAATCTACTTCTTGTTCTTCCAACTATTTCTTTTGCTAATGCTAAAGCATATTGCTTTGCTAATGGATATTTATCAGAACTTCTATCTATATCAGAAAATTTTGTAGGTCTAACAAAACATTCTAATATAATTGGTCCACTATATCCATGAATAAATACATTAGGTTTTATAAATTTCCAACTTTCAGCTTTCATAGGTAGAAAGTTAGTATATAATTGTTGAATTGCTACATAAGATAAATACGTATCCATTGTTCTACTATCCCAAATATAAACTCCAGGTGCTCCGAAATATAATGCTTGTAAAAAGTCACTATCATCTGAATTGGATTTTAATATTTGGTGTACACTTACAACTTCTGGATAATTACTTAAATTAATAGTATCACTTGTAGGACTATAGATATATTTAATTCCTTCATAATAAGGAGCAATTACATCCATAGTTTGTTCTTCAATTATTTCATAATCACTATCTTGGAGTTCTATTTCCATATTAGCATCACCAAGCATTGTTTTTATAAATTTTTTTGCTTCTGACTCTCTTTCAATGTTTTCTTTCATTGAGAACTCCTTTCATCTATAATATAGAAATTATTTTTGTGCTTCTAAAATAGCATTTCTAATTTCTTTTTTAGTATTTATTTTAGTTAATTCTAATCCTAAAGAATTACTAATTTCTAATAATTCATCTTGAGACATCTTAGAAAGTTCTTTTTCTGAATATTTTTTAATTTCAGGTTCTTCTACTTTTTCTTCAGTATTTTCTGTAGTTTCTTGTTCGTCTTCGTTATTTTCTACTACAGGAATTTCTGCTTGTTCTTTGGAATCTTGTTCTGATTCGTTTTCTTTAGGACTTTCTGTTGTAGTTTCTTGAGGTTTTTCTGTAGGTTCTTCTACATTAATAATATCATTTTGAGTTAGAATTTGAGATTTTGTCTCTTCAACTACTTCTTCTTTAGGTATTTCAATAGGTTTTCTTAATTTACCCATAATACTTCTACTATTAAATTTATCATAGTCATGTAAATTAATTGTTTCGTAACAACCTTTTTTATCACTAGTAATTCTATAAGTAACTCCTACTCTTCTAAGTTGTACTAAATAATTAATAAAACCAATAGGAGCTTCTTCAAAATAATAATCTTTACCAGGTTTAATATATTTTTGTCCGCATCCTTTTAATTCTATATTAATTGCATTTCCATGATTAAATGATATTCTAACACCATATGTTTTATCTGTCATTTGTACTCTCCTTAATAGAAACTAATACTTGAATTACATTTAAAGAATTTTCTGGAGCTTGTTGGTCTGTTTCCATAATACTAAAGAAATCAAATATTAAAGTGAAATCTTCATTTTGTGTATATTTCTTAGCAATTATTAATGCTTTAATAGTAGCATTAACTGCTTCTGGACCAAGACAGCTAATTCTTACATCTGCTCTACCAATATTATGTGCGATTGCAGATGCTAATTTACTAGGATTTGTATCCTGTTTTGATTTAAAATCTATAATTTTTCTTGTATTTAACATCTCTATCTATCTTTCTTTTGAATATTTTTATAGAAATTATATACTTATACCTGCCAAATACTTTATATATTATTTTCTACATTTATAAATAAAATAACTCTTAAATAATTTTCGTATTTCTAATATATTTATATTACTTATTAAATAAGATGTCTCAGAATTCATCAGAATGCTTAAATAGAGCAAATAAAAAGGATAGTTCTTAAATAAACTATCCTTAACTATCAATTGTTAATATTTCTAATTAGTTATGAGTAATTGTTACTGTTGCAAAGAATGCATTAGTTAAAGTTTTCTTAGCAATCATAGTAGCTAAACTTGAAGAATTTCTAAAGTCTTCATATTGTAGTAATTGAGTTTGAACTACAGGCATGTATTCACCAACCGCATAAGCACCTTGGAAATCATTTCCTTTGAATGTCATTACTACTAAATCGGCATCTTGTAAAGGATTTTCAATAATTGTAATTCCTCTAAAGTTACCAATTACATGAGTTCCAACATCGTTAGCACCTTCAGTTGAAGTAAATCCATCTAATTGTCTAGCTAAGAAACCACCATTAACACCTACTACTGCAACATTAGGTCTAATCTTTCTAGTCTTTTCAAATACTAGTTGAGCTGCTTGTTGTAAAGCATCTCCGAAACCTTGATAATACTCATGTTGTGAGAAATATCCAGTAGAATTCATGTTGAATGTTACACCTAAAGCATTAGTTGTAGCAGCAGCTTCGAAATCTTTATATACAAGAGCATCAATTTCTTGTACTAATTCGTTAGCAGCTCCTTCTCCTAATAAATCTTTAAGGTCTACATTTTGACTTCTTAATAAATTGAAAGCGGCGAATGTACTATATGTATATCCAAGTGTATAAGCTTTAGCGTTTAATAGTAATTTAGATACTTCAAGTTTTAATTGAGGTACTTGTACTGGGCAAATAGTATTAGCGTAAACATAATCTACAGTAGCATCAGAAGTAGTTAATGTAGTTGAAGTAATAACTCCAGTTTCATAATCTACAGTAGCAACAGTTGTAGCAACTCCAGTTTTATGAATGTTACCTTCACCATCATCTACATATTCATTAGCTCCTGAAGTAATCTTAATAGAACCTGCAGCAACTGGTTTGAACTCTAAAGTATAAGTATCAGTAGCAGCCATATCAGTAACTGTTTCTCCTTCGATTTCTTCAGATGCATATTTAGATGCAGCATCAATCTTATTATCATCTACCCAATATTGGTCAAATTTATTTAATGTGTCTCCAGCTTGGATACCACCTTTATTTGAACCATATTTATAAGCTAAATAGTAAACAACCATCTTTCTAGCTTATTAAATTATTTTTGCAATAAGTTTCAAAATCATTTAAAGAATAAAATTCAAGATAATTTAAATTATGTTTTTTAGCTGTATTTCTCTTTTTTGTATCTCCATCTATCCATACAGCTTTAAGTTCTTCTTTAAATCTTCCTTTTTTACTATTATATATTTTAATATCTTCTTCACTACCTGTATATGGATGACTTCCATGAGTATAATGAAAATTTAATTCAATATATAAATTTTTATCTGGTAAATATAAATCACAATTCCAAGGATATTCTTTAGGATTATAATATTCGCGTATTATTTTATTAGAATAATATTTTTTTAATATTTGATATGCATTTTCTTCCATTTTATTTTTTGAAATATAGTTTGGAATGTTTGCATTATGCATTTTAATTTCCTTATGTCCTTTAATTGTTTTATCAGAATTCCAATTATTTTTATTATTACTATTAGAATATATTTTAGTCATTTGTCTCTTTATAGTTTCTTCTCTAGATGTTGGACTAATATTATATATAGAACATAAAAATTTAAGAGTATCTCTTCGTAGACCAGTAATATTTGTAATATCTTTCCACGTATATTGAGTATTATTCATATAATCTAATAATTCCTCTTTAGTAATTAAATGTTCTTTATTATATTTTGAAAAATGACTTAATTTTTTATAATAATTAAATTCTTCATTTGTAGAAAATATATTGTAACTCCAAATTAATGAAGGCATTACTTGATGCGGCATATTATATTTTTCTGCAATTTGCGTCATTGAATTTAATTGTGCGATTTCTAATAATAATTGTTCTTTTGATAACTTATTTTGCGCATTTTTAATACTATATTTGTTTGTCATTTATGTTTCATATCCTTTCGGTAATGTTTAGGTCATATCATTTATTCCATAGTTAATTCAACCGTAGGAATTAAACCCACTTCGATAAGTATTCCTTATCTATTACTATTCCAAGTAATGACCGTCGAACTTTTATCATATTATATATTTAATTGAACGAAAAATTAAATATTAACTTAGATACTTAGCTGCTGATTACCTATTTTTAATAATGTTTAGGATTTAACCTTGCATTAATATATTTAATTTTTTCTACTTTCGTAACATTTACATTTATAATTTCTTATTCTGCTTTAGTTTAAATATCTTTAAGGTGTTCCAGCAATTCAGGTTTATACATTTACTATATTTCTATAATAAACGAGCGTTGTTTATGTTCACTTGTTTCTTGAGACATTGCGAAAGTCATTGTAGAAGCAGGTAATGTAGATTTTGCATATGTACAAACAACTAAATTTAAGAATTCTTGTTTGTCAGCAATATCAGATACTTCAGTATGACTTGCACTTTCAGTTAAACTCATAAGATTAGAAATATTTTCAATGACAGTAGCTAATTTAACTTTGTCTAATTTAGATAAAGTTCTGTTTGAAGATTCTTTAAGAGCTCTTTCAACAGCTGAAACCATTTTATCGTTTCTACGAACGATAGCTTCACCTTCTCTTAAATATCTCTTAGCAATCATTGATTCGTTCATGATTATTAATTTCCTTTCTTATTTTAATTATTAACAATTTCGGAAATAATCTTTTAGATTTTACAAATTAAAATTTTATTTAGCAGGTAAATTAATAATTAAACTCAGAATTATTAATTAGTATTTTATAAAATAATAAATGCGTAATATCTATTATTTTACTTCCATTTATAAATAAAATAAACTCTAAATAACTTTTATTATTTCTAATATATTTATATTGCTGTATTAAAAAAGTATCTTAGAATGTCTCTAAAATACTTAATTTTTATTTATTATATTCAATTATAAGATTATCGATAATATCATGAACTATGCTTTCTTCTAAACGACCAATATTTGATAAAGTAGGAGTTATTTCTAAGAAATATTGATGAATTAAATAAATTAATTTATCAATGTCATATTTATCTATATGTTGGTCTTTTTCTTGATAGTTAATATCGTTTATGATATGAGGAATATCTTCTTTAATAGTATCTTCATAATATTTATATATTAAATTTTGTAATTTATTAGCAGAAAATCTTTTATTTTTACCGCTTACTTTAGGTAATCTATGTAATTGAGCATATATTTCATGTTCCCAATGATTTAAATTATTAGTTTTATTTTGTATTAATATTGCTCTAATTAAATGTTCTATAATTTCGTCTAAATGATTAATAATATTTCTCTCTATTTCTTTTTTATCATTAGACATTTCTATTAAATATCTATATAAATTCATAATATTTCCTCCTTTAATTAATTTAATTATATATTATTATATTAATTTTGTAAATAAAAAGAAGTATTTCTACTTCTTATAGTATATTTGGTTTCATTGAATTATCTTCTGGAATATCTTCATTAGGAATATTTTCAGTAGTATTATTTATATTATTTATTTTACGTTGTTGTTTTTCTGCTTTAGAAGTAAATCCTAATTCATCAAAATAGCTATCTATTTCATCTATTGGTAAATTCATTTCATCTGCAATAGCAGCTTTATCCATATTCCATTCATCTTTTAAATAACTATCTACTGTACCATTTGGATTTTTATGTATATATTTATTTATATCCATTTTTAATCCATGTTTAATATCTTTATCATCTAATACAGGATGATGTTTAGCTAATCTAGCAAAATAATCGTTTAAATAATCTGAAGGTCTTGTTTTCCATTTAACAGCTCTTTGTTGAGTAGCAATTTGTTTTGCTTTATTTAATGCTAAATAATCATCATGAGATAATCCAGCAAGACCTCTTAAATAATTATTTATATCTTTTATAATTTGATTTCTAATTTTATTATTAGTATCTAGATTTCTAACTATAGCACATAAATGTTTACATAATGCTCCATGTAATGCTGTATTATTTCTTTCAGGAGCTCTATCTTCAATTTCTATTTCATAATCTCCTTGAGTTGCTTTATATTGAAAACTATAATATAAGAAATCTTGACATGAACATTGAACTCTTATATCATCTCTATTTATTACATCATTATATTCATTTATTGTAAATAAATCTTGAGTAATATCTTCAGGCATTATTTTAGAATATAAATCTCTATAATCATCAATTCCAGGTACTTCTATATATGCATAATGAAATTTACCAGGACTTGTTTGAGAATTTACTTTAAAATTTAATGTACAATTTTCATCGGTTAATCCGAAATATCTTACTTTACTTTGTAATTGTAATCCTCTTAAGTCTCGTCCTTTTCTATATCTAGGACCATCCGGGTCATTTTGAGTAGATGAATATAAATCAACTAATTTAGCTTCATCTAATCTTTCCATTTCTAATAATCTTTTAAATAAAGACATATTATGCCTCCTTTATTTATATAATAATGATTTGTCTAGTATTCTTTCATCTTCTGGAGTATCTAAATATAAATCATAATTTTGTATAGGAGTCCATACTCCTTTAGATACTTCTATTTGTATATCTTCAGGTAATATATTTTTACGAGTTAGATAATCTCCATCAATGTCATCATTTTTTATATCATCAGTTTTTAATACTCGTAACATTTTATAATTACATCTATCTTTTCGTTCACCATATGTTTTAGCATTATTATAATCAGATGTTAAAAATATTGAAGTATCTCTACCTGTATCATTCATATCCGCTCCAATCGCCTGATTTGTCTTTAATCCATATTTTTGAATTTTAAATGCTGAATTTAAAGGAGTAGCATGATATAAATATATGCTATTTTCATTTAATCGAATTCTATTATATAAATTCATATAAACACCTTATTTATTAAAATTAAATTTTATTCCTCTACCATTTTGTAATTCAAATACTATTTGATTAAAATAATCTTCATCTGTTTTATCTGGATTATTATATGCATGTTTAGCAATTGGAACAATCATATCTTTAATAAATTCTTCATCAGTATCTTCATCTACTCCAGACATCCATTGACTTGCTGCTGTATAGCATGCATTTTCAAATTTTTCTTCTGGGTCAGTTGCTTCTTGAGTTTTCTTATAATATTCATCAGAATAATATTCGTCTATTTCTTCTGGTGTCATATTACTAAAATCTATTCCTGACTCAGTTGTTAATTTACTATAAGGAACACATTTTAAATAACAAACTGGAATATCTGCTTGTCTACCAGATTCGTCAGAATTTATTTTTGCTATTTCTATACATGCATCTCCTTTATCCCATCCCCAATACGATTTATATCCATACTCTTCTAAATTACTATTTGCAAGCGCACTCCAAACAGCTGATTGAACATCTTCTATTTTATTATAAATGTCGCTCGCATTTTGATTTTTCATTAAATCATTTTCTTTTAAACATTTTTTTAAATCTTCAAATTTCATAGTTATTCTCCTCTTTTTATAAATGAATTCTCATCAAATTCTTCTTCATCATTTAAATAGTATATTTCTCTATTTAAATATTTATTTTCATTATTAGGGTCTTCTTTTGTTTCAAGTACTTTTACATTTTCAGTTAAATCTTCTCTAACAGGAACTACTTTACATACAGCTTGATTTAATTCTAAATCTGTGTGTACATCAGTAATTTGATATGTTTCAGTTATTATATCATTAGGTTTTATTGTGTTTTTACCTGATATTTCTAATTTAGCTCCTTCATCTATTCTAACAGGTTTATTATTAATATCATAATAAGTTAAATATAAAATAGTAGGTAATGCTTCTTGTTCTTCTGTAAACCATCCATATTTAATTAATATTTTTCTAGATGGAGTACTATCTAAATGATAAGCAACTTGTACAGGTTCATCATATGTATATTCTTTATCTGTACCTTTAACTATATAATTATGTACTTGAAATAGGTTGCCAAGACGTCCTTGAGCAATACAACTCATAACAAATTGTTTTCTTAAATATTCTAGTGCTCTATCATTAGGCATTAGAAAACCTCTATTATCATTAGAATTAATTATTTGTTCTTCTTTTTTAAATTTATTTTCTAATTCCATAATATGTATCACCTATTTATAAAGAAAATTTCTGCAAAATAAAAAGAAGTATTTCTACTTCTTTTCTAATTTCGATTTAGCTTTATCAATATATTTTCTAATTGGTTTTAATGTTGCTTCTGCAGATTTATTTGCAGCATCTAAATTCTTTTTAGCTTTGTCATAATCTTCTTTTGAAGTATAATATGAATTATAACGTTCAACATCTTTTTTATAATCTTCATCAGCACGTTTAATTGAATTTTCAATATCTTTTTGAGTAGGAACAGTACCTGTATATGAATTTTTATCATATGCTCTTCTTATTCTATCTGCTCTATCTAATTTTGCTTTAGCATCATAGTATTCTTTTTCTGCATCTAATTTATTAAATTTATTTTCTGCATTTCTTTGTGCTGCTTTAGCTGTTTTTAATTTAGTCAATCTATTCGAAATTGGAGTATTATTGAATTCTTCTCTATTTTCATATCTTCTATCTTCATCTGATTTACTTGGAGTAGCTAAATAATTTCTTAAATCAGCATCATCATTAATACGACCGCTATGTACTGTTTGTTTATTAAGTTTTAATCTTCCATGCATTCTATCATAATTAGCTCTTGTTTCATAATCTACTTCATTTATATCGTTATTATTCTTTTTTAATTCCCTAGCTAATTTTCTATCTACGCCAACTAAGCGTTTTCTTGCGATTTCTTTAGCATCATCTATTTCTTTATCAGATACACCCCATGAACGATTACGATTTATATATTTAGAAACAGTATCACGAGATAGTTTATATGCGTGTTTACCTTCCCTAGCTTCGCTATCATTATTGTCATAATCTCCAACTCTTGTTATTTCTTGGTTGCCACTTCCATTTGTATATAATTCAACTGGATGAGCATAAATATTATTTCTGTCTATTTTTTTATCTTCTCCATAATAATTACTTTTTAATCTATCTTTATTTTTATCACTAATTGAAGATAATGCTTTACCAGTTTTTCTATCTATTAAATTAATACCGAAGTCATTATTATCCCAACTATAATTACTTTTTGCTTTATCTGTAATTTTTAAATCAATTCCAGCATCATTTAAATCTTTTTCATGTCTTTTAGCATAATTTACATCATTTAATGATTTAGTAATAATTTCATTTATTTTATCATTTTCTGGATTTCTAGCTTCATTTAAATTTTCTGAGTCTTTAATTTGGAATAAATCAGTTTGAAAATCTAATCCGTAATAATTACATACTGCATCAGTAACTTCACTTACTGCACTAGTAAAAGTATCTGCATATTCATCAAAATCATCGCTATCTATTTGGTCAAAATAACCACCAATACCATCATAATTTTCTATTGCTTCATTAGCTGCTTCTTTAGCATCTTCTTCAATAAAACTATCATCTATAGCAGCTTTAATATCGTCAATAGTAAACATTTCTATATCTTGAGACTTTTGTAAGTCGTCTTCTAATTGACCTAGTGCATTAATTAAACTTTCTACTTTTCTAATAGTTTCTTCTCTATTATCTGACTCTTCAATTATATCATACATATCTTCATCAACATCATTTTTATTTAACCATTTTTTAATTTCTTTGAAATTTCCTGTAAATTGAACTAAAGGATTTCCTCCACCAGGGCCTATAAGTTCAATAACTTTTATGTCTACAGATTTAGGAAGACCTCCATCTCTAAGTGCTTGTATAACATCTTCTTCATCATTATAATATCCATCAATGTAAACATCTAATTCAATTGTAACTTTATTATCGTTATTATTTTCGTTTAATTTTTTAATATCTATATCTCTAATATTTTTAATATTATTACTTTCTTTTAAACTATTTCCAATATGTGTATATAACATATATTAATCCTCCATTTCCATATTTATTTGTTTAGTAAATTCTATTATATTTTCTGCTATAGAATGTAAATCTGAATTATTCATATCTTTACTAGCATATCCTACAACTAAATCATCTTTATTTAATTTATCATTATAACTACTAACAATTACTTTATATCTATTAGTATCTGAAGTTGTAGGCATCATTAATAGTTTAATATTTTTAAAATCAATATTATCTGCATTTTTATTTTCTTCTATAGTGGTACCAATTATTTTATTTAATACATCATAATATTCATCATTTTTATTAATACTTGAATTATCTAAACTAGATATATAATCTGTACTTTCTTTTAAAATTAATGTATCGCTTTCATCTGCTTCATTAATAAAATTAAAATGTAATTTTTGACTTTCAGTTAATGGAACTAATCTAGCATTAGGGTCAGAAGGTCTTAATGTAATATCAAATGTTTTTAATTGATATGTATATGGGTCTACAGTATCTCCATCTAAATCTCCAATACCTCTAGCTGAAATTCCTACAGTAACTCCTGCATTTACTAGACTTGCTAAATTTCTACCTTCAACAGTATCTAATATTTCTACAGTACCAATTAATTTATCTCCTTCAATATGAGCTTCTTTAATTCTATGTGATACTTTACTTGTATCTATTTCGAATGAGTCTGACTCGCTTCGTTCATCTCCAGGATGGACTACTTCGCCACATAATGAATTATTTTTCATCATGTCTTTCCAATATTCTGAATTTAATACATTTTGCCATAATTCTTTAGAATATATACGACCATTTCTATTCTTTTTACCTAATGTAGATAGAGGTCCTTTAAGTATTTTTAATATTCCGTCTTTCATATTTTATTCCTTTCTATATTGAGAAATTTTCATGAACTAATTTATCTATTAATTTATCCATATCTTTTTCAATATCATATATTGCATCTTCATTATCTTCTGAATAATAGAATATTTCTTCTGGTGTAAATTGTTCAAATTCTTTACTATTAACATTATAATCGAAATATGCTTCTCCACCATCATAAGATAAACCTTCAATATCTATATCACTTTTTGGTTTATAATAACCTGCTATATGATATTCATGTCTTGACATATTTTTAGCAGTTAAATCATAAGTTTCAATTTTAACATCTGATAATTCTAAGAAATCGCCACTAATATCATCAAGATATATATCTTCTTTATTTTTATTAACATTCCATACAGGTAACTCTTGTATAGCTTCTTTTGTAATACTTTCATATAAATTCATATAATATCTTATTCCTTTCTATTAATCTATAACTTTTATATTAGGATTAATTGATTTAGCGAATTCAACTTCTTCAGGAGTAGCACCAGATAATGTTTTCCATTGACTTCTTCCACCATGAGTATCAAACCAATGTCTAGTTAATATTCCTGCTTCTGCAATATCAGGTTCACTTAATATTTCTTTAAATAATCTCTTGCATATTTCATATGCAGGTTCATCTTCGCTGCCATCAGCATGTTTAAATGGAGTTGTATAAGTATTTTTCCAATCTCCTTCAGATTTATTTTCTTCATAGAAATATTCAAATCCTCTATCAGTAGACTCGTCTTCAACATAATATAACCAACCATAATCATATAATGCACTTTCATCATTTAATGCTCTAATTACTCTATCCATCATATAGATTTCTTTCATTTTATTATATTCATCAGAACTATTATCTTCTGCTTCATTAATATTATCAGTTTCTTCATAATACTCTTCATCTTCTGGTACAGAGAAACCATCTGTTATTTCTTTAATATCTTTTTTTGTTAAATAACGTTCAAGATTTGAAATAATAGAGTCTGGGTCTTCAAGATACGATTCATCAGAAAGTGAATTGTAAAAATCATCTACACTATTAAATCCATTATCTTTCACTATATTTTTTAATTTATTCTTTGGAATTCTATCTACAATATCACTAATTATACTTGACCAATCTGGGTCTTCTCCATAGTATTCAGCAGCAGTAAATGCAGCATCTAATATATTTGATGAGTCCCATTCTTTTAATTCTTTATGATTATTTATTGTAGGTTTATGTCCTTCATCAACTCTGCCATATCTATTTTCTAATCTATCAATAGCATCAGCTTCTTCTTCAGCAGCCCAATTTGTTTCATCTACATCTTTATCATAATTAGGGTCTTCTTCTTTATTCCAAATATATTCATAAGAAGCATGTAATCCTTGAGCTCTTAATTCAGCTACAATATCATAAGCTCTATCAATATCTTCTGTATATTCTTCTTTATATAATTCAGAATGATATACTCCAGGTTCATCTTCATAAGTAATATATACTCTAAAACCAATAGCATATATATCGTCTTTATCTTCTGCTTCAACAATACCTGTAAACTTATCTATAAGTCCTCTATCATTAATTAAAGCTGGACTACTAGATTTACCATTTTTATCAATAATATAATACTTTATATTTCCATCTGCATTTAATGCAAATTTAAATACTGTACCATCTGGAAATACTGCTTCATTTCCTTCTACTTTATAGGCTTGCCCTGTTCTAGCAGAATAAGCATAGCACATATCCTCTACTCTTGAGTCGTCCATTATATCTGCTTCTTTTAAATTTTCTTCAGACTCTTTAATAGAACTATCTTCATAGAATTCTTCTAAATCCATTGATATATTTGATAAATCATTGACTGCTCTTTTAAATTTATAAAGAACTTTATGGAAACCATCATTTTCTGCTTTATCACAAATTTCTCTTAAAGCAGTTATAAGTTTTCTCATATCTGTATAATCTACTTTTTCACCATAAATATCAGAATATTCTCCTTCTTTTACTTCTTCTTTTTTAGAATATGCTTGCATAATTCTTGCAGGAATTACTTTTTCTGCATTACATTTATCACAGCATCTAGCATTTTCATCATTATTTAAAGGCCAAGGATTATTGCCAAATCCTTCAAATTCTTGTCCGCATAAACAACATTTTGTCATATTTTCATTTCCTTTCATTTTTATTACTTATATATTAAGAAAATTTACACGAAATAATAATAAAAAACATAATATAAATATATCTAGTAATTTAAAATTTTTTAATATAAAAGATTATTTTATTTTTTCATTTTAATTTTTATACAAACTAATAAGCCTCCAAATTCTTTTTAGTTTAGATAAATTGTGTTGTTCATAGCGTTAGAAACTCATAATCAAAATTACTAGATATTAGCTGGAATTATTTTTAATTTCAGCTTTATTTTTGCATTCTAATATAAATATATTACTTATTTGATAAGATGTCTCAGAATTAACCGAAATAACCTCAGAAATAAAAAGAAGAGTACTTTAACTCTTCTTTAATTTTTCTATACTAAAATGAAATTAAGAAATAATATTTTTCAAGTTGCGTCGAATTTCGTGTGAGCGGAGAATAATTATTTACCGCTATAATATGTCCTTTATCTTCTTCACTTAAATTATTCCATTGTTCGTCAGTTAAATAAATATCTGTTGAGTTACAACCAGCTATTAGACATGCTTGTCTTACACTTATGTCAACCGGGAAATATTCATTTCTGTCTGCAGTCATTAGCACTAATACTGCTGTGCAACCAGCTTCTATCGCTTCTTCTGCATCGGAGAAGGTCTTGTAGAAAAGTCCCTTGTAATATACGGTATCGCTAGCATTCTTTTGAGCTGTAGTAGGACTTACATAAGGTAGTGCAAATTTTTTCCAAGTAATTCTTTGCATACCTTGTAATTCTTGTGGTACAGTCATTGTTTCATCTGGAATTGGTGGGTATGTATCAGAAATATCTGGATTTTCTGGGTCTGACCAAGGAGTTGTTTTACCTAATGAAACATACATTTGTCCAGCTGTATTATAGAAATTAACCATTTGTAATTGTCTAAAATATCTTGTAACAACTGATGTTTTTCTAATAGTAGTTGCTAAATAATCATTATAATCTTCACTTCTTGCCATAATTTAATTCCTTTCTAATTATTCCAATCATTTTTGATAGGTTCTAATAAATTAATTATATCTTTGAAATCTCTATAATCTAGATTATTATACATTAAATCCGTATTAAAACATTCTTCTGCCATATCATCTGGATTAGAATTTTCTATATCTTCATCAGTTAAATTTAATATATCTTTAACTCTATCTTTATCATAATATCCTAATTTTTCATAGATTTCTTTTCTATCAGTTGGCATTGTATATAACATTCCGTTTGTACTTCCATCATGATTATATACTGTAATTCCAATATTTCCATTTATTTCATATACTTCAGCATCATCATTATTTGCAAACATATCTTTTATTTCATCTATATTATAGAATACTCTACCACCTTTTCCTGATGGTCTGAAATCTCCATAATTACTATTATAATTACCGCTTAATATAATTAAATCATTTACTTGTTTATCAATCATAGGTAATACAGCATTAACTAAGTCTTCATATATACTATCAGATACATTAGTATCATTAATCATGTAATCTTCAAACCAACTATCAAATTCTTCTGGTTTATTTGGTTCCTTTTTATTTATATTATCTAAATAATCTTGATAATATCTCTCTAAATCTTCTTTTGAATATGTATCTATAAAATCATACCATTCAGAATATTCATTATTTTCATTATTAAAATCATCATATAAATAATCATATAACCAATCACTCTCTAACCATTCATCATATGATAGAGGTTTAACTGTTCCATCAAAATTATCTACATAATCTTTATATGCATTATTTTTTAAATCTTCTTTATCATAATCATCTTCAGTTATTTGACTTCTCCATATTATATTAGAACTTTCTTTTATCTCTTCAGCTTCATTAATTTTATCTTCTATTCTAGTAAATCCAGATGGTTCAACATAAAATAAGTTTCCATTAATAGATATTATATCAGATACAGAAATACTTCTCATCTTAGGATTTTTATCTCTTAATTCTTGAACAGTGTTACCTAACATAAATATATGGTCTAATAAACCATATTCATTTCTATATGTCATTCCACCATTATTTACTTCAAATTCAGCAACTAATTTATAATCGTTGATATTAAAATTATGTTCTTTAGCAAATTTATATGGCATAAATGCATAATCTCTATTGTCAGTTTGATATAATTTAACTTGAACAGTATCTTTATATAATTCAGCTTCTTCAATTGGTTCTTCTGTTTTTAAGTCTTCAATATCGTCTATTTTAAATTTGCCATCTCTTAAATCTCTTAAGAATTGTAAATAATTAGGATTATCATCAAATGTATCTGGTAATTTATTAATCTCTCTATCTATATTAACAATCTCATCTAAATCTTTATCTTTAGCAGTTTTCATATATTTATCTACTAATTCTTTTTTCTTTAATAATAAATTATCCATTTCAGATTTTTCTAATTCTGGATGAGCATTTAAATATTTAATATAATTTGAATTCTCTCCTTCATTAATATGAATTGTATCATATTCATCTAAATCAATATTGTCTAGATAAGCAACCCATATAGTAGGATATTCTGCTTCGAAATATGCTTCACTATCATATTTTTCAATACAGTCATTTAATTCTTCTACTAATCTGTTATCATCATAAAAATGGAATAAATCTGAAGCAACTCTAATTCTAACTCTATCTCTATATCCGTCTGCTTTTATAACAGATACTTTTACACTAACATAATCAGCTATATCTTCTTCAGTATAACCTCTTTTAATAGCATAATCATTTAATATTTTTATAATATCATTTTTTATTTTATTTATCATATTTATACTTCTCCTTTACTAATTAATTTATCTAATTCATCTAATGTATATTCTTCATTATTATATATTGTACTAATATTAGCAATAATTGTATCTATTCCACTATTAAATTGATTAGTATTAGCTGAATGAGTTACTGTATATAATAAGTCATCTTCATATGCATTTACTAGATTTTTTAAATCTTTATCAGATATATAATTTTTTGGAATAACTTCTCTAAATGCTTTATAAGTTTCTGTTCCATCTTCTATTAATTTAATTAGTTTAGTTAATTGATTATCTTCATCTAATTCAATATTCTCTAATTGAGTTTTTAAATTATAAAGATTATTATATGTATCTTCTAAATTATCTTCTTTAATTTCTTCTGCTTCTGTTAATCCTTTAATTGAATTTGCAATATTTGTATATATCATATATCTCTACTCCTATTCATAATTATTAGTAATTATCATCTGTAAATCTTTAATTGCATTACATTTTTTCGGTAAAAACTCGAAATCTTCTTCTATTTCATCTAATCTTTTTAAACATCTATTTAAACGATATTCATATTCATCTCGTTCATTAATACATGTAATAATTACATTAAATAAATCTTTTGCTTCATTACTTAAATTACTAACAGGATTTGTTAATAATTCATTTATATAATCAACTAAGTATTTTACGTCAATACTACTAACAACATCTTTTTTATATTTTTTACCCACTTAAATTACCCCTTATAAATTATTTAAAATTAATAATAATGCATTCTTAACATCTCTATATAAACTAAAAGTATATTCATTGTTTCTTTCGTCTATTAATTTATAATGATTTGAATTACTATTATCAAAAAGTAATTGTAATCCATGAGTGTCTAATTCATTTAATAATTCAACTATCTCATCGAGTTGTGCATTTACATTAGATTGAAATCCACGTCTAATAATATGTCTACCATCTTTTGAATTATTCATATTATATACCTCCTTATTTATAAAGAAATTTTTTGCAAAATAAAAGTAGAAATTAATCTACTCTCTATTTAATATTTTTTCTATTTCCAAATCAGTTGGTAATCTTCTAGTAGTAAAACTCCATAGTAATTTATTTCTTAATTGTTTTTGTATTTTAGTATCTATTAATGTTAATTCTAATGGTAGTGTTGCTAATGGTCCAAATAGTTTTGTTATTAAATCAGTATGCATTACTACATTTAATCTTCTATATGTGTCTATAGTTCCATTACATTCAATAAAATGAATATATTGTTTTGCAAATTTAGTATCTGTTCTTGTTATTCTACCAATACATTGGATTATTTGTATCATACTAAATGGAATATCATATAGTAAAATACTGTCTGCTTTTTGTAAATTAATTGAAGTAGTACCTGCTTGAGTAATAATTATTATATCATGTTCACTAATTTTATTTTCTATTTCTCCACGCTCTTTAAATGAAGTAGCTCCATTAATTACATAAATATTATTTATTCTATTTGTCATCATTTTTAATTTATTAAATAATGTAGTTAATCTTTCAACATTATCATTTAATTCAGTATAAATAATAAGTATATGTTCATCTATTAATTCATCTACAGTCTTAATTAATAATTTCTCTTTACTACTTAATTTAGTGCTATCACTATATGCAGGACTACTATTATCTACTACTCTTTGTAAATCATTTAATCTAACTGCAAAATTATGTTTAGCTGTATCTCTCGCTAATCCTTTACTAGCATCAAAATATGCTTCTTTCTCTTCTTCATCTAATGTAGTTTTATGATATACAAATTCTATATTATATTGTTTTTGTTTTACTATAATAATATCATTTAATCTATTACTTAATATATCTATATTTTTATAAGCAACTATTACTTCTTCCATTTTAAATTCATATCTTTTTTTCCATGGATTAAACTTTTTTACTTTTTGTAATTGAGTTATAAGATAATTATTTTTAAAATCTTCTTTACTACCTAAAATACTACTATCAACTAAATTTACTAATGTATATAATCCCCATATATCGTTACCACAAGGTGTAGCTGTTAAAAACCAACAATATGTAAATAATGGTCTTAATGTAGTTATTACTTTAGTTAATTGATTATTCTCTGCAGAAATTACATGTGCTTCATCTAATATAAATACTAATTTATAACCTTGTTTATATAAATTATTTATTAAAGTCATACATGCATCTAATTTAGTATGACTTATTAATAATATTCTACTTTTATTATTAATTGTATTTTGAGCACTAATTTCACTATATTTAATATGTAATTTAGTTTCTAATTCTTTTCTAAATACTTTTAATGCTTTTGGAGGTACACATACAATTCCAACAATTTTATCATCATTCTTTAATATATGCATTAATGCTGTTAATGTTAAATACGTTTTACCGAGACCGAAGTCCTGTTTGACACGAATTAATACAATTATTATGTTTTAACATATAATCAACAACGATATTTTGGTCATCATGTAAAGGTATATCTTTATTTAACGTATAATCAAACAGTTCCACTAGCATCATCTCCCTTCATATATTTATTTTATGCTTTTTAACAAAAATAAAAGAGGTTTTTAATCTCTTTTACTTATTTTACTATATAATGTTTCACTTTCTGGAATTAAATTATATAACTCTTTTGCTAAAGCATTTTTTATATCTTTAACAGGATATTTATTTTTAGTAGCATCTTTTATAAGTTCTACCATTTCTCTAAATTTATCATCTGTTATTTGAGATATATGTTTATATGTAGTAATTCCATTTGATGTTTTTGTCTTAATCTCCACAACATTCTTAACTGCTGTTTCTAAATCATTTTTCATATTATACTCCTCTTTTTCTGTTAATATTATAATATATAATATTTTAATTGTAAATTATTTTTTAGGTTGATTTTTATAACCATATAAAGTTTCATCATCAACAAGAACTTCGTCATCTAATAGATAGCCGTGATAGTTAGTTTTACCTGCAATATTAAATATAAATCCTTCGTCGAATGGTTCTTTATATGCAGTATATATTACGCATGAACAATTTGCTTTACAATTATCAACTCTATTTTGTAATATAGGCCAATCTTCAATATCAGCTAATGTATAATCTTCTCCATATTCATCTTCTATTTGTTTAATCCATTCATTAATAGTTGGATTATAATCATTTCCATAATGATATGCTGGTATAAAGAATTGATGAACTTCTTTAAAATCATCTGATATTGTTCCAGCATTTATAGTTGCACTTAATGCATATGTAAAGAATATTCTTGTTCCAATTAATCTTATATTGTCAATTGCATTAACTAATATATTATCCATATTACTTAATTCTATCATTATATCTCCTGGATATAATCCATTAGTATCAATTGTTCCAACAGGTTCTCCATTTTTTCCACCTTCTGTAATTTGAATTCCTCTTAAATCACTATTAGAATAATATGATTGTTTATCTTGTCCAAATACAGCAATAAGATTTTTTAAACTAAATTGAGTACCTCTTCGTTTTTGAATATCTATATATAATTTCATTGACTCTCTTTGTTGTTCAGCAGTTAATGCATTATTCCATTCATATCCAATTATATTTCCTAAATGTCTTAAATATATTTCTCCTGCTTTATCTGGGTCAATTTGGTCTTTTAATAAATATACTTGACCACTTAAATCACCAAATATATAACACATTAGTCTGATTATAATATCTAAATCACCTTCAGTTAGATTTGAAGATAATGTAGTTTTTAACCATTGATATAATTCATCTCTAAATGATTGATATGCTTCTGCTAATATAGTAAAACTAAATGTTACTGAATTATCTACATCGCTATCACTATAATCTATATATTCAATAGGTTCTTCTCCATTATTTAACATTATTTCTAATTCATCTAACGAATAACCATCTCTATTATAAAATTTAATTTTTATTCCATATAAATTTATATTTGGAGTTGTAAATGTACATGAAGTTAATTCTCTATTTAATTCAGTTTCAACATAACTATTATATATTGGAGTATTATCACTAGTATTTCTATAATAGAATATTCCAGCTTGATACATCGGTTTATTTATGCTAACAGTATATGTAGAATTTTTAGTTATATAATTATCTTTTACTATATAATCAACTGTTCTAATAAAATCATTTCCTGCTTCAGTACTTCCACTTACTTCATTAATACTTCCTATTTCAAATGGTGATGAACATAAATTTAATTTTGTTTGTCTACATAAACTAAAACGAACAAAATATACATCTTTTGGTATTGTTATTTGAGTTGTTGCGGTTTCAGGTATAAAACTACTTACAAATTCATAATCAATATTATAATAACATGCATACATATCTCTATATGAAAATGTTATTCCTGAATATGTACAACTACTTCCTGGAGTAACTTGCATAAAATCAGTTGTTACCCAAAAATTGCTCCATACATCAGTATTTACTAATACTCCACTACTATTTAAATATCCAGATTTATTTGTTCCTTTATTATATAACTCAATATTTAACATGTCTAATTTCTCCTTTATTATAAAGAAAATTTTTCTTAAATAGTAATTCCGAGAAATATGTATTTTAAGATATTATTTTTTATTTTAATATATTTATATTACTCAATTAAAAAGGTATCTCAGAATGTCTCTAAGATACCTCAGAATTAATATTTACTAAATACTAAGAATTTCTTTTAAATGTAGTTTAATTATTTTTAAATCTGCATTAAAAGTTCCTTTATATTTAAGTCTAATTTGTGTTTTTGTTAAGCGTTGTTCATATAAGTCATTTACCAAATTTAATTGGCGAGATGTAATATTACAAGCATCTTTATAATGTTCTGTGTTTGTAATAAATTGTAAGTCATTTTCAATACGTTTAAATTGTTTTCTAATTTTTTCTAAATTATAATTTTCTAGATGTTCTTTTAATTCTCTAATAATATCTCTAAATTCAATATCTTCAATAAAATTAGTAGAATTAACATCTTCGATTGTATCACTTAAGATAGCATCATTGTCACTTGTTGGAATTTCTTCTTCTAAACTAATATTATATTTATTAGCTTTAAAGATATTACTTCTTAATTTACCAACTGCTTCTTGAGTAATTGTTAGATTTAATACATTAATTATATGTTGTCTATTATAATTGCAATGTTTTAAATAATGTAATATACGAATTTCTCCTGTAGATTTCATTGGTTGTAAATAATAACATAATACATTATGTGCTAAATCTTCAGCATCTTCATATTGAAATCTTAAATCTTTCCTCGTATTGAAATTTCTTATTGCTCCTTTCATTAATGTGTCTTTAACTTCGTTAATAGTTAAATTAGCCTTCGCTAGCTCTGAGATAATTAAATTATCTGTCATTTTATCCTCCATCTTCCTAATAATAAAGACATTTACTATTTAGATTATCTTTATTACATTTTCATTATAAACAAAAAACAAGACATTTGTAAATAGTTTTTATGAAATTTTTGGAGAAATTAAAAAAGAAGCATTATAGCTTCTTTATTTTATCTGCAGTAATTAAGTTAAAATTACCTCCGTTAGTTGATAGATATGCATTAGTTGTTGTAAATCCAGTATTATTTGAATTATATTTTACATTACTTACTGTTATTAATTTAGCATATAATGTTTGTGTCGTAAGATATATACTATCTCCAGCATCTCCTATTTTAGTTTGATAACCTTGAGTATACCAACCATCTAATGCCTTATTTGATATTGACACTCCTAAATCTGCTAATGATGGTAATATTAATGGTATTTCTGTATTTGAAGGAGTAAAATATGGATATAATGTTATATTATTCGCACCCATTGTAACAGATTGCCCATTAGCGTATGCGAATGCTCCATCTTTACTTGTAGCCCAGCCATCAGCACTATAAGAAGTATTTATATAACAATTCCTTGTACCACTATCTGTTCCATCTACATTAAATGTAATTGTATTCGTCGTAGTATATGCACTATTTCTTGTCATTCTATTTGTAGCTAATATCAATGAATTACCTTGTAATGCAGATTGTGTCGCCGGTAAATTTGTATTGCTAGATGCGTTTCCTTGATTATAATATACATATCTCGTTACAACAGTAGTAATATATGTACTTGCTTTAAGTGTTACGTCTTTTGCAGGTGCATAAGAAGTTGTCGTATTACCAGTAAATGAACATTCTACATATATATTTGCGCCCGCTTGATTTGATGAAAATTCGTATGTTGAGTCTATCCAAGGATAGTCTACATATTTAGTATAAACATCACTTCTACCAGAATTTTTAAAATTACTAGTGCTATTTGGCCAAATACTAGTTGCTGCTGTTTCTTGATAATAAGAACCTATTGTTATTGTTCTTTTAGCACCATGCTGTGCCCAAGCAGCCGCACTTGAATATAAGTATGGTTTAACATATATTGTTGTACCACTTGTCCAAACATCCATACCTATAGCAATCTTAGTATTTCCATTATTTGATGTACCTGTATCTCCAAATACTGTCGGACTTGAGACACTAAATCTTTTTATATTTAATTTAATTCTTTTGAATTCCATGTAACTATCACCTATCTCTTTTTATTTTGTAATTCTAATATTCTGTCATGTAATTCTTTTATCTCTTGTTGATAATAATTAATTTGTATTATTCTTATTGTTGACATTAATAAACAACCTATAACTATTCCTATAAATACAGAAATAGTTAATGATGTAACGGTTTCCATAAGCATATTCCTTTCCTTATGCCTCCTTAATTTTTCGGTATAAGTATTAGTCTATCTCTTTTTCTTATTTTCTGTCTCAATATTTTTACTTTCATATAATTCTAAAAGATTATTATACATACTTTTATACATTTCTAATTCTTGAATTAATCTTTTATTCTCAGTTAATGTATCTAACATTGTACTTCTAATCTCATCTAATAAATTATATAATTGTTCTCTTTCAATTTCTAATTTATTATAATTAGTATTTTTATTTTGCATTTTACTTACCTCTTAATATTCTCTTTTTACAGTCATTATGATAAGCAAAGAATATAGGAAAATCTCCTTGACTTTTACTTTTTGATATTAATAATACGTAATATTCATTCTCTAATATTTCTTTAGCATGTTCTAATGCTTGACTTTCTGTTATATATTTATCTTTAGTATCAATTACTTCTTTAATATATATTCTACTTGTACAATCATCTTTCACATAATATACATATTTAATATCACTCATAATTAACTCCTAATCTAAATCATATGGATAATCATCATATGAAGGTTCTTCTTCATTATATAAATAGTCTTTTAAATTATCTATAATTGAATTTTTTAATTCTATAAGTAAATCTTCATCGATAATATTAGCTAATACTTCTAAGTCATTTATCTCTTCATCGTCATATATGACTTTTCCATCTTTATTAAAATCATAGCATATACTATCAATCTTATCAAATATAGTTTCATCATAATTAGTATATGCAAAATATTCTGCTCTATTTAACATGTCTTCAACTATTTTTATTATATCTTTTGAAGTTTTTATTTTTCCTTCATTATAATATTTTCCTAAATCATATTTATCTAATATATCTTCACAATCAGACATATATTTATCAGTATCATCGTCATCATTAGAATAATATTCTCCAATAACCATATGATTTTCTAATTCTTCTTCTTTCATATTTTCTAAACTTTCTCTAAATAGTTCTGAAAATGATTTATCTTTCTCATTATCATTCATATATTCAGCATAGCCAACTTTCATTTTTGTTAAACAATCTGACATTTCAGAATATAAATCTTCATTTGTAATATCTTTAACAATATCTCCTAAATATTCTCTTAAGTCATCTACGATTAAATCTTCATAATCGTCAGAAACACTATATGTATTTTCTACATAATCATCTATTAATTTCTTTATTTCTTCTGTCATATTTAACTCCTAAACACTTGTATCTATCCATAAAATATTTCTACCTTGTACTGCGGTAGGTTGAGTTGTTTGTGCATATATTTCTAATGGTAATCCTGTTTTATTAATTGCAGAATTATCTATATTAGCCATTTTAGTAAATTCTGTATAAGTATTTCCAGTACTATTTCTAATAAATATTGCTTGATTTGCTGCAGTTCCTGTATGAGGTAACCATAATTGTTGATAACATTGTGGATTAGATGCACCATTAGTACTTAATACTATAACACTCCATTCAGAATATGTTTCACCTAATATAGTCTTACTACTTAATAATGTATATATACCAGGTTCAATATATTGAGCATCAAATGTTGTTTCATCAACTAATGAGTCAACTCCAGGTGATACAATTACTCCATCTCTTATTACTGACATATTTAATTCCTCCTTATTTTCTTATCCAATTTCCAGTAGAACCTTCTACTTTCCATACATGTAATTTTTTATTATTATAAAATATATAACTATCTTTTATCCAATCTCCAGATGTATTACTTTGTTTTCTCCATATTTTTGTAGGAGTATCTACAGTAATATCTCCTTGTGGATTACCACCACTACTCCAACTTAATAATACTGATTTTAATACGTTATTATTTCTTGTTATATCAAAATATGTTTTAAATGTCGAAGTATTTTGAGGTAATGTTTCTCCAAAACTTCTCCATCCATTATTTGGTGGTGTACCTCTACTTCTAGAATTAGGATATGGATATGTAGTATTATATTGTAAACTTCCTGCAGTATATACATTACCACCAGTATCACTTGCATATCTATATCCATATGGTTCACAAGATACTGTCCATGTATATCCTAATTTTTGTAATAATGTAATAAAACTATCATAATATGATGAAAAAGCTGGAGCTACATATCCTTCATCATTATACCATGCAGTTACTGTATTAACTATATTAGCTCCCGTCATTGTATTATATCCATAATGTTGCATTTTAGATTTTACTGCAGCTCTAGCATTATTAGCATTTGGTCTACAATCCCAGTTATACATCTTATTTTGATTAAAATAACTTCTTCTTATATCAGGTACATTATATATTGTTTGTGATATAAGTATTATTTCTTGTAGTTGATTTGAATTATTATCATATGGAACTACTCTTAATCTATATCCAATATCATCCATCGCTGACCATGTTGAATTTGCTGAACCTGATGTGGAGTCACTACTAGATGAATGAGATATAAAATAGAAATTACCACTTAATACTCTATTCTCATCATTATACGTAGCATTAAATTGTATATCATTAAATACTCCATATTTTCCATTAAATGGAACATTTTGAGTTGTAAAATCATTTGCTCTTGTTGATATATTTGTTATTGACATAATATACCTCTTTTCTATTCTACAGTTATACTATAACTTCCTATAGGAGCATCATTAGGTCTTACTCCAATATATAATCTGCCTGTTCCAATTTGAACATATTGTTGAGCATTTACTACAGGTAAAGTTAAATTACCGGTCATTGTATCTCCAGTTACATTTACGTATCTAGTATCACTATCAGTTTTATTATAATAATTAGTACTTAAATTAGTTTGTAATGTTTGAATATTACCACTTAATGTAGAAATATTATTTGTATTTGTTTGTACTCTAGTTTTTAAATTTGTTATATCATTTGTATTTGTAGTTATACGAGTATTAAAATCTGCTAACGAGTCTTCAATTACTCCTAATCTACCTCTTGCATATGCATCTTCAGCAAAATATAAACTTGCTTCCGGTGATACTGTAATATTAGTTTGTTGTACTATCATACATTGAGTAGTATCAGTAATATCATCAGCACCTACTTGAATAAACATTACTGCTAATGGTATATACATAGGTCTTTCATCAGCATATGGGAAACTATATCCTACATTATCAATACTTGAAATTACCTCTTGCATTGTATCATATCTTGCATCACCATATTGAATTATTAATTCATCTGCATATACATCATATAATATTCTTTGAGCTGTAAATCCATCTACTAATGTAGTAAATTCATTTGTTGAATAATTTAATATTTTAGTTGTATCAACTTGTGTAACCCATTGTAATGAATAATCTATTTTATTATTTGCATTATTATATCTAATATGATAACTTGTTGTATCATTATCTACTGTAAATAAATCTGGACTTAAATGATTGTCAAATTTAATTCCACTTCTTTTTATATGTCCATCACCTAAATATAATTCTAGATTTTCTTTAGGTTTTGGAACTAATCCTTGAATTGAGAAATATTCTCCACTACCGTCATATACGTTAGTTCCAAATCTTTGTGCAGTTATATATAATTGAACGAATTGTAAATTATTATTTATTACAAATCTAAATAAACAGATTTCATCATCTCTATCATCATATTTTTGAGATACTCTAAATCCTAAACTTGAATTTATATAAAATAAATGAGGTTCTCCATCAGCATAATCAGTTAAATCAAATGTTTTTTGGTCTAATAATATAATTTTATTTATATCTCTAAAATATAGATAGAAATTATCTAAACTTAAATTATCTGGACTAATTCCTGTTAAAATTACATTTGTTAAACTTGCTATAGGCTGTTCTCCTACTGTTTCTTCACCAGTATAAAGAAATCCATTAAACAGAGTCTCACCCATATAATATACAAATTCATTATTTTGTAATGCATTATTATTAAATGCATCTACCCATTCACTTACTGTACTTGTATTAGCAATAGTCTCAGCAGTTCTTGAATATATATCTGACTCATTATTATATACTGTCATATTTTATCTTTTCCTTTCTATAATATTGCAGTTCCAGTAGCTGTAATTGTAATATCATCTGTAATACTTGTAGAGTCAATATCTAAAGTAACTGAATTAGCTTGAGTTATACTAGGGTCTACATATGAAACTGTATAATCAGTTCCTGCAACTAATGTAACTCCTCCACAATCAATACTAATATCATTTGTATCTAAGAAATATCCTTCAGCAGCTGTTAATACTGCAGCATAATCAACTCCCTCAGTAATACTTATAGCACTATTATTAGTTACTACATTTGTTAATTGATTTGTTATTGCATATGTTATTACATGAAATTGACTACTTGTTAAATATAAATATGTTGCATTTGGATTTTGTAAATCTCTATAATCTTCTTGAGTTAAATTTACACCAATTATAGAATTAACTGTTATATTATCTAATGCATTTTGTACCGCAGTAGATATAGGTTTATTCATATCACTAGTATTATCTACATTTCCTAATCCTAATTGAGCTTTAGTTACATTATGTGGATTATTATAATTATTAATATGATTATTAAAATCTGTAGATGAAGCATAATCTCCACCAGCACTACTTATAGCACCATCTACATAATTTACTAAATCTACATTATCGGCAGGGTCACCTGTTATACTTTGCCATGTAGTATTTAAACTATTTATATCTACCCAAGTTAATCCATCAGTAGAAATATATACTACACTATTAATAGTATCGTATTTTAAATATAATATACTGCCATTATCTGTATGAACAACTCCACCTAATTCTGTATTAATATCACTAATAGCACTTGAATTAGCTCCAATAGCAGTTGTATGATTAGATATAGTACCTTCAGCTGCGGTTAATCTTGTATCTATTCCACTAACATCAGAACTTAATGCAGATAAAGCTGAAATATCTGCTTTATTATTTAATACATTACTTAATGCTAAATTATCACTAGGACTTCCAGATATTGTACTGAATGATGCTCTATTTAATGTATACCAAGTTATATCAGCATCAGGAGTATCAGGACTATCCATAGTATAATATGCTGTATATGGATTAGTATTCGTGTCTATCTTTAACATTGTTATTTGTTCAGATATTACTACTTGCTCTGCAATTGATAATAATTGCTCTAATTTTTCTTTAGTTATTTGAAAATTAGAATTAAATGCTTGTTCTAAATTATGTCCTGTACTTGCTCCTGTTCCATCAGGAGTAGAAACTAACGTATCAAATACAATAGGAGTAGCAAATCTTTTTATATTTAAATCTATTCTCATATTTATTATCTCCTTTATTTATAAAGAAAATTTTTACAAAATAATAGTACTTTTTGAAATATTTAATTTAAGACACTTTTACTTAATCTAATATATTTATATTACTAAATTAAAAAAGTATCCCAGAATTAACCAGAATACTTCTAATATGTAAATTTTAATAAACTATTTCAAATTTTTCTTCTTGTGGAATATCTTGTTTAATTTCTTCTTTTTTGGGTTTGACTTCTTCTAATGCAGGACCATCTATAACATATTTGCCTGTATTTTCATCTTTATGATAATTAAATTCATATTGTTGTCCAAATGTAGGTCCACAAGATAATCCTACTTGTAAAGCTATTTTCCAGTCTGCTTGTTTTATAATCATACATTCTATTATTAATGGTACTATAATATCAGCTACATCATTTCTAACTATAAAATCAACTTCATCGTGTACTGTTATTTGAAATCTTACATAATCTTCAGGATTACCTAATTCTTCCCATATCTTTTTCCATAATCTCATAAATGCAATTGATAATATATCGCCGCCCGACCCTTGAATTCGACAATTGCGTGCTAATCTTTCACCTTTAGATATTTCTTTATATGTACCTGAATAATATCTTTTTAATCTAATAGGCAAACCATAGAAAGTATGCTCACATAAATTTTTATGTGTTTCTCTTACTTGTGCATCTTGTACTGAGAAATGGTCTTGTAATGCATCTTTAAATCCATTATATATTTCTGTAGCTTCACTAAGAGAACATTCTAACATTCGAGCTACACCCATTGGTGTTCCACCATATTGTAAATTAAAATTTAAGACTTTTGCCATTTTACGATATTTCTTTTTATCACTATGATATTTCTCATAACCCCATGTTTTTTCTCCTACCATAGTATGTATATCTTTTCCACTAGCAAATGCTTCAGTATATAATTTACAACCAGTATTTATAGCACCTAATCTTATCTCTTCAGCACTATAGTCTAAACACCAGAATGACCAACCATCTGGAGATTTTATAGAATTTCTTATATTACCAGATAAATACTCTTCTCCAGGTACCCACTCTTGGTCAATTCCTTCTGCTAACATTTCTTTTTCTAATCCCCATGGTCTATCACTAAAATAATAATTATATATTCTATCAAACCATCTTATTGTTCCATCTTCATATTTATAAAAACATCTTGTTTTATTTGGTTCATAATTTATTAACTCAGGATATAATTGTTCTATTTGCTCTTTTGTAGCAGTATAGAACATATTATTTCCTCCTTTTTTCTTTGGTTATGTGACTAATACCTTACGGTATATTCTGGGGATTGCCATTAATTAGGAAATTCGCAGAACTTGTCATTATATATCACTCTCCTTTCAAATTATCTAATTATATTATGCTCATTAATCTATCTTATTCTAATATTAGAATAATCTTCTTCTAATAATTCATATTCTCCACTATCATTTAAAATATAAGTATCTCCATCTTGTACTATATATGGATATTTCTCTTCAGTATTATATATGCTATTTATAATTTCATAATAATCTTCTACAGTTAATCCATTTTCAACTATTAATCTACAAAAATCTTCTCCGTATACACTAATAGTAATAAAATTAATTTCACCTCTATTAAGACATCTTCTAGCAAATTCTTCAGATGTAATAGGTTTATTATCTTCTTCTTTCTTTTTATTATCAAAATATTCATCTAATGTTAATTGATGATATTCTTGTTCTCTTTCTTTATCATTTAATTCTTTATATTTTTGTTCTTTCTTATTAATAGGTATTCCGCATACTACATGTTTATACCATACATTATATAATGACCTGTCACTTATCTTATCATACCAACTAATTGGATATGGTAATTTTTTGCGACATTCATATATCATTTGCTCTCTGCTCATATTATTTTTCCTCCTTTAAACAATAAATCTGTTCTTCATAATATATACAATTTGTATCTTTAATTTTATCAGGTAATTCATCTTTTACACAAATAAATAATATAAAAAATAAACCTGCAATAAATATTAATATAAAAATTATAGCAAATACTAAATCGTCATTATTATCAAACATTATTGTTCACCTTCCTTTAATATTTTTATAGATTGTCTAGCATATTCAACATCAGCATCTATTAATGCTTTAAGATTTTTAACATCATCAAATCCATCATAATCGTAATCTATATCTATTAATAATTGTAAAAGTTCTATTACTTTATCTATTCTAAATTGCAATAGTCTATTTTTAATAGAATAGTCTGCACATTTACTTTGCCAATATTTTCTAGTGCACTTTTTATGTTCTTCTTCAACTTCTTTTAATTTCTTGTTCTCTTCTTCAAGTTCACAAATATAACTAAATAAAAGATTTGCATCAGTATAATGTAATGAATAAGGAATTATTGCATTATGTTCATCCATTTGTGGTTTCTCATTACTAGCATAATTACCTAAATCAAGTATTATTGCTTTTATTTCGCTATTCATTATTTTTTACTTCCTTTTTATATAAATTAACATAATAATCTCCATCTAAATTAATATTATGTTCCTCAATTAACTTTTCTAACTCATCATTAAATGGCATACCTTCGCATCTTCCATACTTCTTTAAATATCTTGCTATATAATCTTTTCTATATTTTGCATTTCTTTTATCATCAGTTAATACTTCGATTAATGGTATATCGCACATTGCTAATTGTTTTTTAGTAGTATCTTCTACTGATTGTAAATAAGATATATAACATTGCAATATTCTATTAAAATCTACTTTTCTTTGAACTAATTTTGTATAAAATAGTTCTTCATAATCTCTATAAGTTTCTTCTTGTAATTCTTCATTTATTTTTATCATTATTTTTCACCTCTCATAAGTAATTTTAAAATTTTATTTGCTTCTTCATCATAAAATTCATTTATTATCATAATTTCATTCTTTCCTCTATATTGAGCAACAATTAAACAACAATGGTCTTGTTCCTTTGTAATATCAAATCCAATTGTTAATGCTCCATTTACTAATTCTTTAGGGTTACTTATAAGTTTAGTTATTATTTTATTTTTTAATTCTTCTCTATTCATTTATTCTTCTTCTCCTTTAACAATTATAATTTTTTCTTTTAAATATTGTTTTATCATTAAATATAAATTTAGTTCTCATAACATTTGTTTTATTTCCATAATATTTAATAAATGTTTTATAAGCACTCGCAAAATTATTGAAGTAAAGTTTCTTATGTATATCAATATCACAAGGTTTCATATCAACTATAAATGATTTAACTTTCATTATTTTTATACCTCCTTAATTTTAGAATGTACCTCCAGAATATCTTCCAGAAACAGTAGATGTATTTCTATAACTATATCTAAATGTTCCTCTTCTATAATTAGGACATTCTTTAGTTACTTGTTCTAATAAACTATCTATATATGTACTTATCATTTTCTTTAAATGTAGATATTCAACACATAAAGTAATAAGTCTATATTGCTCACTATCTTTATCTAATTCTTTTTGTATTTCTTCTAATATACCTGCTCCTGTAGCTATTTGTCCACTAGCAGTAGTTTGAGTAATAATTATATTTTTATCTTTAAATGCTTTAGCGCGTTCTCTATTACTAGATATATTAAATTGATAACCAACTATATTAAATACTTCTCTTTCAGTACTATCCATTTTCTTATGAAAATACTTAGATTGTTTTTCTAATAATTCTATATCAGCATTTAATGGAGTTTCTTCAAATCTAGTTAATGGAATTAGTTTTCCTTCAGCATGCCAATTTAAACTATTTCCAGCTTCATCTCTTATCCATTTTAATTTATTATATAGTAATACTAATGCTAATGCATCTGTTGCAGCATATCTATATACTACAGGTTCTTCTGGGTCAAGATAACTGAAATTACTAGCATCTCCTTCAGTTTCTGCAAATGTAGTACTTCTCCATCCTAAGAATTGTAATTCAGCCCATTTTAATTTTGGCATATAATGAGCAGTATCAGTTGCCCATACCATTACTTGAACATCGTATGTCTTAACTTTATTCATATCATATTTATAAAATTGTCTAGCATTTATTATAAAATTATGTTTAAATTCATCAGACTCATCACTAAATCTATTCCATTCCATCATACGAATATCAAATCTAGCATTATACATTAATACTCTTTCACATTTACACATTACATTATATATAATATCTAATGCTTCTTGTCCTAATGATATATAAACAAGTTTTGCTTTTTTAATTATATTTCCATTTTCATCTAACTTATCTGTTTCAATACTCTTATGGTCTACTGGTACATAATAACCATCAGTCTCATTAAAACTAAATGAATAACCTACTATATTATCTTCTTCTGGATTTAATCCTGTTGTTTCCGTATCAAATCCCATTATCGGATATGTTCCATCATCTTTTTTATTTTTATCTAAAATACTATTTAACTCTTCAATAGATGTTACGCATTTTAAATTATATGCATCTGGCCATAAATCATTTAATGGAACTGGAGCACACCAATGATTAAAATCTTGTGTTATTTCAGCCATATTCTAATTTACCTCCTTCTATTATTTATATTATGCATGAAAAAAGAGATTTATTTCACTCTCTTTATATATTCTGATGTACTCTAAGACACTTTATCTAATAAGTAATATATTTATATTAGATTGATTTTTTAAGTGTTTTATGTCCGTCACCAGTTGAACCAAATCCACCAGTACCTCTAGTAGTATTTTCATATTTAGAATATTCTTCTTCGGATATTTCTTGAGTTTCACATAATGAAATTGGAACTATTAATCCTTGAGTAATTTTATCTCCAGCTGATAATAATTGAGGTTCTAATCCGTTATTAAATAAATGGAAATGCACGACTCCTCTGTAATCTGAGTCGATTACAGCAGCTCCAATTGTTAATTTTCTTTTTGTTGCTACTCCAGATTTTTCTTTAAATATAAGTGCATAACCTTCAGGTACTACAACTTTTATTCCAGAGTCAATTAAAATATCTTCATTAGGTTTTAGAATAGTTGTTTCAAAATCTTCAGGAATAAAGAAATCAATACCAGCATCTGTTCTATTTGCTCTTACTGGATTTTTTACTTCTTTTGTTTTTGCGTAAATTAATTTAAAATCATTCATTTTATTTTCTCCTTCTATAGTTATATTATGACTATTATTATTTAAAATATTATTATTCGGCTTAATTTCTTCAAAATTATCACCAATAAGTCTAGTATAATAAGGAGTCTCGTCTATTCCAGTAAGTCCGCAACTACAAAATATAAATGTACCTCTATTGTCTCCTTCAATTATATTTCCACAGTTTTTGCATCTAATTTTCATATCTATTCTCCATTATCTTATTCAATTCTTCAATAGTATTGAATGAAAAGATATTATCATCATTAATTATTTGTATTTTACCTATAATATCAGTATCATTAAATAAATCAAGGAATTCTAATTCATTATTATGTTTATGAACATAATTTCCATTAATAGTAATTTTATTAGCAAATTTAATAAGATATTCTCTAATATAACCGATATTTACATAGAAAATACTTAAATCATGATAACCATCTGTAATTTTTTCATTATATTTAGAAAATGTAACTTTCTCAATATTATTTTCAGTATCTGTATATAATTGTACATAAGGATTTTCTTCATATTTAACTGGAATAACTAATTTATTATTAAAATTAATTTCTTTATATATTTCTTTATCGTGATAAGCATCTCCCCATTTAATAATGCAATTACAATAATCATTATCTATTATATCTAATGCTTTTAATATAGCATCTCCATTTCCTTTTCCACTTTCTATAGGTATCTTATTATATCTATCGAAATACTCTTCATTATTAAATGAACATACTACATATATCTTATCGCAATATTCTTTCATATTTTCTATATTCATATCTAATAAAGTTGTATTTTTAATTTTAACTAATGCTTTTGGAATATCACTAGTAAATCTAGTTTGTTTTCCAGCTGCAATAATAAGTCCATATGTAAATGTTTTATTTTTAATAAGATTATCTAATATTTTATTTGTTTGTCTTATATCTTTTATTTCAATAAAATCATTACATTCATGCGCTATATCAAAATCATTACCATTATATATTTCATCACCAAAATATATAAATCTAGCAGACTTATCTTCTATTCCCTTAATTTCATTATTATATGTATATAACTTACTATTATTAATATTTAATATATCAATAGTAGTTTTACCCGCTTTAATAACTTTATATTTATCATTTTGCAATAATTTACATATTCTATCTCTATCTTCTACAGGTTTTATCTTAATATTAACTATTTTATTATTAGAATTTCTAATAATAGACATTTTATCTTCTAATTTTAATTCTTTTATTTTATCTAATAAAATACTATCTTCATCAATTTCTAATTCTTTTATAGAATACATTTCAGTACCTTTTCGATATAATGTAGTATTAGCATCTGCCCATATATCAAAATTACAATTATCTAAACTACCTAATGCTTTAATAATTTTATCTTTTATACTATCGAATGTATTACCTGATATTATAATAGCATTATCTAATAAATTTAATTTTCTTATATTATCAATACTAATTTCTTCTTCAGAAATATCTCTACTCCATAATGTATCATCAAAATCAAATAAATATTTTAACATAATTCATCAACTACCTTAGCAAGTAAATCACTATCATTCTTTCCATTATTATTTCCTAAATGATAGTATTTAATATTATATTTATTATTATGTTCTTGTAATGAACTAGTTGCATCTAAATTTTCTACTATAATAAAATCTGATAAGTCTAAACCTAATTTCTCAAATCTTTCTATAAATTCATTACTAGATACTCCATAACTATCTTTATCTTCTTCGCTATTCATAATCCATATTTTCTTTGCATTACTTTCATTTATATAGTCATATAGATTATTAAATTGTAATGTTGGATATATTGAACTCCAGAATGTTCCTGTAGATATTATAATTGTATCTGAATTTTTTATTTCATTTATAGCATCTATATCTAAATCTTTATATTTTTCATTAATAATACTTGCATACATAATATCTTTAATCTTATCATCTGGATTTTTATATTCTACAATATCTCCTTCATCTGTAATAAGTTTATTATCTTCAGTAATAGCTGCTATATATGCATTTACTAATGAATTAATATAAATATTATTTGGAATATCTAACATAATACTAAAAAATTGAAGTGTTTCTTTATAACCAATTTTCTTAAATAATATTGAATATATAATATTTACTATACTAAAATCTTTATATTCATAATTCTTTGCTTTTTCAATATTAAAAAATTCATCTATATATTTATTAAATATAGTTAATTTACAATCTTCTAAAAATTTATATATATCTTCCTTACTATTAATATCAATTCTACTAGAATAGAATTTTACTAAATTATCGTCTAAATTATCTTTATGTAATAATTTATATAATCTAAATTGATTTTTTCTAGCATCTGATACTCCTAAAGTATCTGTAATTTCTCTACAAATACCTGTAGATTTACCATTATCATATAAATTTAATAAAATATTAAAATCTTTTTTCTTATCTACTAATGCTGTTACTAATGCTTCATTTCCTGAACCACCAGATATTACTAATGTCTTATTACTCATATTATATATTCTCCTTTATTATGTCTACAAATTTTGTACAATATTCTTCTATATTAATTTTTGTATCTTCTCTTTGTAAATTAATTATATGTTCTCTAAATTGTTCATCATTTTTTAATTTTCTTATTTTATTTTCTATATCATCAGTTGAATTAACATAATTAAAATTAACTAATTCTTCATTATGAAATACTCTTTTATTATAATCATATGTATCATCTATAAATACTATATTTCCAACCATTATTGACTCATATATTCTTTGAGCTAAATCATCTAACTCTTTATATAAAGGGTCTCCTATAATAATTGTACTTAATGAATTTGACATTTTATTTCCAAATTCTTCATATGAAACTGATTTATTAAATATTGGACTTCTTTTATTTTCTATCTTATCTGCTGAGAAATTCTTTAATTCTATCTTTCCAAACATCTCTACATTTATGTCATCTGAATATCCAAAATAGAATTTAATCATATCTTTCTCTCTTTTTCCACCTCTAAATGTACCACCATATGATATATCATATTCGTAATCTTTATTTATATCATAATAATTCATTGTTAATAATGGAAATTTCTCTAAATCATAATGAATTACTTTATCTACTTCTATTCCAGTCTTATCTATTTTATTCTTTAATTTATCTATATCTTTAGGTTGAGTAATATATACTATATCATCTCGAACTATTTCAATATCTTCTTTTCTATAATTATTACTCCAATCTTTATTCTCAATGGATTTCCATATTTGCTTTAATAATAAATTGCAATCACATAATATATAGAATACTTTACCTTTAAAATTATTTATTATATGATAATTTATCGTTTGTGCTGGACTATCTACTCCACCAAAATAATTAATATTACCATTTAATACTATTAAGGCATCATAACCTCTTTGATTGATATTTTTATATTCATCTAATATATTATATATACTAAATGAAAGATTATCCAGAGTGTCTCTTTTTAATACTTCTGTATATACATCTACATCTACACCAGCAGTAGTTAACATTTTTATAATTGATAATGCTTCGCCAGTTCCGCCACTTGTTCCTTTAGATGATACAGATATTCTACTTCCTAACTTAATAACTGCTACTTTCATCTTCTATCTCTCCTTATATTTATATTATATCAAATTAAATTTCACTTGCAAATAGTAAATTTATATTTATATTATGTATTTTTTAATATAAAAATAAAAAAGAGATATTTCTATCTCTTTCTAATAATTCCTAATGACTTACATTTTTCTGCAAAATCTTCTTTTGAAGTAAATTCATTATCTACATAATTATTTAATAGCTTAATATTTTTATCAGTTAATAAATAATTAATATCTAATCTATCTTCAATAGTTTCTAGATTTCCTTCTGCTATTGATTTTACTTTCTCATAATCTTTGTCATAACAATGCATTGATGTTGCAAAATGTGTATAACTTCCAGTAGGTATTCCTAATCTACTTGCAATATACTTTTGTAATTGAGTAAAATAAGTAATATCATATGTTAATCCAAATATGATATCATTTGAACGCATAATACCTGTACAATTTAATTTACCATCTCTAATAAAGAAATTTAATGCAATTGTACACATTTCATCTTTTGTAGTAGCTACATTAGGATTTGGTACATTAATATTTAATACTGCTCTTCTTGATGTAGGGTCTACTTTTAATAGATTTATTATTGTTTCAATTTGATTAAATCCATGTTTTTCTTGTAATATATATCCATATGCTGAATTATTTGTTATTCCATCATCAGATATTCTTTTCCATAATTTAGCAAATTTACCAATAAAATCAACATCATTTCTACTTTGCCAATACCATAGTAATTCTGCAGCTAAATATGTTAATGAAATATCTCTTGTTTTTAATGTAATAACATTATCATCAATATCATCTACAGTAAACATATAATTATTTAATTCTTTTGAATTACCTCTTGTAGCATTTGGACTTTCAACTGGATGTCCTTTTTCTAATAAATCTCTACATGCTTGTCTATATTGAATATTCATTGTCTTTTTTCCCATAGCTTCATCAATAAAATTATCTAATTTCTCATAATTTTCTAATTTACTAACATCTACAGTTACAAAATTCTTATATTCAAATACTTCTAATATATGAGCAATCTCTTGAAATAACTTATTTTGTTCTTCTATTTCTTTTAAATAATTTAATTCTCCTCTAGCAATTAATCTTTCTTTTAAAGTATTTAAATCACTAGCATACATAATAATTAACATATCATTATTATCTACAATTTTTTGCATTATTTTTACAATTTCTTCAAGAGTCATTTTTGGTGGTCTATTGTATATCTTAGGATATACATACTCTCCACACATAAATCTGTCATACACCATATTATCTTTGTCTAATAAATCACTATGAAATTTAAAATCATTTGGTGTTTTAGCTGTACAATGATAATACCCCATTCCATATTTCTTTTGCAATTTCTCCGCTAACGTTGTCTTTCCACAAGCGTCTGGAGACTCTAAAATAATGTTCATTTTTTATATCTTCCTCCTTATATTTATATTATGAATAAAAAAGAAGGTTTTAGTAACCTTCTATCTCATTTTTTATTTTTTCTTTTATCTCTTTGGAATTCATATTATTTTTATAGCAATATAAATCTACTAATAAATTTGCAATCTCTAACCAATTTATATTACTATATATACTATAATGTAAATATTTATTTGGTAACATTAATCCATATTTACTATTTAAATAACCTACTCCTAATGTACCGACTAATAACACATCATCTACTATATTATATATAATTCCAACACTCTCATTTACATTTGAATTATCTTTAACAACATGACTATTTGTTTCACAAGTATATTCTATTTGCTTATTATAATTATTTATTGTCTTTATACTTACTGTAGTATGAATTAAATAATTAATACCATATTTACGTAATACTTTTAATACTTTATTTTCTAATCCTCTATGTATTTTATCTAATGTATTATATTGCGACATACTAATAACCTCCTACTATATCATCTAATGTCCATTTACTTACATCTATTTCTTTATAATTTTCTTTATCTATTCTTATATATACTTTAGATATTTGTGCATTTATTATTATCTTCTTACATACATTACATGGAGATGAATTCTCAACATACTCTCCAGTTTCTCTTTCTAATCCAACTAAATATAATTCACTTCCTATTAATTGAGATTTACTACAATTTATTATAGCATTCTGTTCTGCATGTATACTATAACATAATTCATATCCAGTTCCTCTTGGACAATTCGCTCTATTACATATTCCTTTATTTAAACAATTATCCATTTTAATTGGAGTTGAATTATAACCATCAGATACAACTGTTCCATCTTTTACTATTATAGCTCCATACATTCTTCGTAAACATGTACTTCTTTGAGCAACTGTCTCAGCTATATTCAAATACCAATTTGTCTTATTAGGTCTCTGCATTATCTATTCCTCTTTCTAATTATATTATGCTATTATCTCGTTGTATTTAAACGTATTATATTATAATATGAATAAAAAGTAAAATAAAAAGAAGTATTTCTACTTCTTTACTTGCCAACCTAATTTTTCAATAGTTGCATTATCTGTTAATCCTGTAGGTATTAACTTATTTTCTTTTTGAAATCTTATTAAAGCATTCATAGTACTATTTCCAAAAATTCCAGATATTCCATCTTTTCCACAACTAAATCCTTTTTCTAAAAGAGTTTTTTGTAATTCTTTTACATCTTCTCCAACACTTCTAGCTTTTAATACTCTAGTTAATATGTATTTTTCTTTTTTAGATTTAGCTTTCTTTATTTCTTCTTTAATTTCTGGAATATCTTCTATATCCATAACTTCATCTTCAGAAACTTCTTCGTCAGGAATAATAGCATCTTTATCAATTACTATATCTCCGCTAACGACTATTTCACTTTCATGTTCTTCTGGTGCTATTTCATTTTCAATATCAACTGTAGCCTCTTCTTTTTTCTTTTTCTTAAAAATTGACATAATGTTTTTCCTTTCTTATTATTCTTTATTTGCAATACCATTAATAGTATCATAAATACCACCAACAGCAAATGCTAATCCTAATGATGTGATAATTGCAGTTGGTATATCATTAAATATTCCCATTACTATAGCAACTACAGCAGCAATTATTCCTACTCCTAAATTTACTAATGGAATAAATCTACTTGGAATAATACTATCTTTAAAAAATACTGCTATAATTTCAGTAACTACTACTTGTACAACTGCAAATATGTATTCAAATCCCATAGTCTTTTACCTCCTTATTTATTAAGAAAATTTTCACAAAATAAAAAGACTATATTAGAAATAGTCTTTTTAGATATATTCTAAGATATTTTTCTTATCTTTAATATATTTATATTACTTAATTAAGAATATGTCTCTGGATGCTTCTTTTTATTCCTCTGTATTAATTCTGTCAATAGTCATTATATATGTGTCACCTTCACCATTATTATAGTTAAAAATCTCAATTTTTATTGTATTATCTTTAACATAAAATTCTTGAATATATTGACTATCTAATTTTTGTTTTATTATATCTAATACTTTATAACCTTCTAGTATTTGTTCTTCAACATTTTCATAATGAGAGAAGACATAATCATCAGGAGTACTATCTTCTTGTGATATATAAGCTCCATTACTTAAAAATTTAACTTTATATTTACTATAAATATCTATATTCATATTTTATTCCTCAGGCATTTCATAAATAATTACATTAGAATTAATAGGTTCTAATTCATATTGTAATGTTTGTATCATAAATTCTTTATCTGGATATTCGCATGCTAAACCTGATTTTAATCTTTTATAATCATCTTGTTTGACAGGATTATTAAGTTTACAAATAAATGTTTGATGAATTCTATTTTGTATTTCATCTAATACTTCTAATGCTCTTTCTTTTGTTTTATATTCACCTAATAATACTTGAGTATCTTCATCAATATAAGCATAAATACTTCTATCTTCGTCTTCTTCACAAAAATTAAATATATCAATAAAAGCATATTGTTTAACTAAACATAATTTATCTTGGCTTCTTATTAATAGTTCCATATTAATTCTCCTTTATATGAATTTCTATATTTCCATTTTCATCAGTTTCTTGAGTAACTGTAAATTCTTCAGGATACTTACAAATTAAAGTTCCATTCTTTTCTATACAATATGTTTTAATTATTGTCTTACAATTAGAATAAAGTTCATTATAATCATTTTTTACCTGAACTAATCTAATGCTTGAATAAATATTCATAACACATACTAAAATAACTAATACATCATAAAATATTTCAAATTTTCTACTCTTCATTTTTATCTACCTTTCTAACTAAATTCTCTAAATAAAAATCTATAACCTTCTACATTTCCATTATATTTAAAATCATCTTCATTTTCTTCTAATTGAAATCTTTCAACCATATTGAAGAAATCTTCATAAGAAATTAACTCATCATATTCGTCTAAAATAACTAATTTATTATTATCTAAATATTTCTTCCAATCTTCAATAGATGATATATTTAATTTTTCGTTATCAAGACCTTCTGCATCACCTAAATAACCTCTAAATAAGAATTTATGTCCAAGTGACGATTTACCAATATGAATAGCTGGAGGATATAAACTAACTTTATTTTTCATAACATAATAATTTGTACTCATATTATTCACCTCCATATAAATCAGAAAATATTATTCCTTCTATTCCACCTAGTAATATAGAACCCCAAAATAATAAACAAATTTTATCTCCAAATTTTCTTAATAAGATACTTCCTATTATTATGTTTAAAATAAATAATACTTTATTTAATATATTTAATGCCTTCATATCTATTCTCCTTTACTTTTAAGATAATCTATTATTTCATTTATTTTATCTAAAATAATTGCTTGTAATAATGTAAGATTAAGTCTCATACCATCATAAACTAACTCAACACTATCTTCAGCATTATCTTTTATTACTTTAAACTTTTCTATCTTCTTATCTTCTTTTGGTGTATCTTCTATTATTTCTACTTCATCATTTAAAAAATCTATTAAGGCTGTTAAATCTAAATATGAAAATTCACTAAATAAAGAATAATTATCAGAATTACCATTAATATAATAGCGTTCAGCATCTTCATCATAAATATAAATATGATTTTGATATTTAATCTTCTTTGGTAATTCTTCCTCGTTTGCTATTTTAACAAACAAATCAATTAATTTAATCGTTGTCATGTTCTTCACTTCCTTCTAATTTAGTAAGTAAGTCTTTATAGTATTTAATTCTTTCTTCAAACTCTTCAATTTCCATTTGTAATTCTTTAATACTATCTTCTGCTTCTTTAATTTCCCTTTTATAATCTTTAATTAAATCTTCTTTACTACTTGTATAATCAAACATGTTTATTCACCTCTATTCATCAAATTCATATACTTTTTCATATTCGTTAGGTTCTTTATGTAATTCTTTTTTTAATAACGGTACTAAATAATTCTCAACACAATCAGCGCATAAATCATAACCTAAATAATATTTATATTTTCTTTCTTTATAAATATCTGAGTCAGTATGTACTCTTATATATGACCAATCTTCAAAATTATAAATTCTATCACCGCATTTATCACAAATGAAATACTCTATTTCTTCATCATGAGGTGGTATAATTTGTTTACTAACGTGCTTAATTTCCTTTTTTATCATTATTTATCAATCCATTCTAAATATGTTATAATCTCATTAATCTTTTTCATAATTTGCATATTAGATGGTGGTTGTTCACAATCTTGTCCACACCCATTAATATTAGTTATAATAGTAGTATTTAATTTTTCTGGAACTTTAGGTTTTTTACCAAAAAGATATTCTTTATTTGCTTCTGTAATAATTTTATCCATATCAAACATATTATTCACTTCCTTTTTTAACTTTTTATTTTCTTTGATTAGTTTATCTACTTCTTTAACAAGTCTTTCATCTAATGCAATCCATGAAATTTTATTAATTCTAAGACCTGTAGAACATATTACCTCTAATTCATCATTATTCATATTTATTTATTTCCTTTATCCCAATTATCTATTTCTACATCAAATTCATGTTCTTGTAATATTTTAGTTGAATATTTATATTGACTTCTATAAAATGTATGTGTAGATAAATAAACATGATGTTTATAATAATCGTCTCTCATCTCTTTAGGACAATTACATTTAAAATCTCCTTGTTTATTTATTTGTTCATCATGAATAGGAATTATCCAAGCATTAAAACATTCTTCATCGAATGATATTTTATATTTATCATTCTTTAGTTTAGCTAGTTCTTCCCATGTTTTAATTAATTTAGTCACTATTCTTTCGCCTTTACTTTCTAAATAATATTGTCATCAACTATAATATTCATTTTCTTTTTGTTTTTCTTGTCTGTTACTCGAACTAGAGTTATTGTTAATGCTGGTCCAAACTTTTCTGGAAAATATCTTTCTAAATAATGTCTTGTTATGCAATCAAAATGCCACTCAATGCTGCGTTTTCTATTATGATGCATTTTCCATAATTTATTCATATTAATCAATCTCCTATAATTATTTATTATTTAATTTATCTTTTACTCTTTCTAATTGTTCTTTTAAATCTTGAGTTTCAATCTCAATCTTCTTCTTTTCTTTATATATTTTTATTTCTTCTTTAATTGCATCTACAATCGCAAATGGTAATAAGAATATACAAATTAAACATATAAATCCTATAAGTGTCTTAACAGACCATAGATATAAAGGTGTATCCCACCAAGCAAATAAGAATGCTAATACTTGTTTCATTTTATTCTCCTATTCTATATTCTATATTTTCAAATTGCTCTTTTGTAACTATTGATTTAATATCTTCATTATTTAATATTTTAGTATAATTATGACCATTATATTTATAAGTAACAAATATAAGTTGTGAACTATGTGAAAGTATTTTTAATACTTTAAAACCATTTACATAATCGCCTTCTTCTATTAAATCAATAAGTCCTTCTTTAACTAACTTAATATCGTCATCGTATAGTTCCTCAAAAGAATTTTCAAAATGATAATGATTATAATCAATTCCAATAGGGTCTATATACTCTAATTTTCCAATAAACCCATTATAAGCTCTTATATAGTCTCCTTTTTTAATCATTTTATCCTCCTTCTATTTATATTATGTATTAATAATATGAATAATCACTTTTTATCCAATATGCTAAAATTCCATTTGGTAAATCTCTAAATATTATATTACAAGCTCCATGAGATAGATAATCTCTTAATTCATCTTTATGATTATTATAAAAAGTTTTATCTAATATAAGAGTCATATTCTTTATATCTCCTATATCTCTAATATGTTCTTGTAGTTCTTTTATATTAATTTGTGATTTACCTACTGATACAGAAGTATATGTAGAATTCATAATAATACTCTCCTTTAGTATTTATTCATTTTCTTTTAATTTTTTTATTTTTTCTTCTAATTTTCTTTTTTGTTCTTCAAGTTCTTCTAGTTCACTCCACATTTTCCAAGTTTTACCTTCACGGGATAATTTACAAAGGTGACCACAAAAAGATGGTCTTATATATATTCCATTTTCAGTAGCATATACTTCTTTAACTTTTGTTTTAATCCAACCATCTTCACCACGATTAATCATAATTTGTTTATCAATATATTTTTCTTCTAATTTATCATCAATAATTTGTTGTTTATATTTTTCTTCTAGTTCGTCTTCTTTTTTATACTTTTCTTCTCTCTTCTTTTTTTGTTCGATATAATTATTTACTACATTAGTTGCCTTCTTTTCACTAAAATATAAAGCACCATTATAGTAAAAATCATTTATAGAATTATTTGCAATTTTATATAACCAATAACTATCATTTATTATAATTCTATTATTTTCTAATTTTAATGATTGTACAACAATTTTTCTTAATGAAGGATGAAGACTATATCTATCACCTGTATCATATAAAACATCATTTAATGATATTTGATTTTCTTTAATTTTAATCATTCATTTCATCTTCTTTCTGTAAGACATCAAATTGTACAGTTGAACAATTATAATCTAGTGTTCTAAATAAATTACTTCTACTCCATAATGAAATAATTCCATCTTCATCAATATCCATTTGAATTCCATGAAAAGATTGTTTAGTATAATAATCAGTAAAAGTAATACTATCAGTACAATCACTTATCATATAAGGTTTATAATTTTCATCTAAACCAATAATATACATCATTTTATACCCACTTTCATGTAATTTTCTACGAGGTATAATTTGAATAGTTTTTAAATATTTAATGCAAGGACGTCCATTTAATTTTGCTTGTTTTATAAGTTCTGATTTTTTATTTAATTTATTCATTTTAATTCTAATAATTCTCACTTTCTTCTAAAAGTTTTAATAATTCTCTTTTCTCTTCATCATTTAACCAATGAGAATATTTTTTATTATTACTATCTTTATATATTCCTTTAAAATTTCCTCTGTCACTTTTATAATATGATATTAATTTTAAAGTATGTTTAATAGAATGCCATTCAGTTCCTTGTAATCTTTTTATTTTACTCATCTTATATTAATACTCTTTTTATATTTATTTTAAGCATTATTTTTCCACCTTTTCTACTAAACCTGCTTTTATTAAATCATTTACTCTTTTACTTTCGCCTAAATTAAGCATTTCCAGAAATTTATATTCAGTATCTATATCTTCTATTATTCTTGTTTCTTTATTAATACAAGTCATAATATCATTTTTATATTTTCTTGAATATTCTTTGTTATATTCAATAAACCCAAATTTTAATAATTCTTTTAAATCTATATCATCTTTAATCTTAAGCATTATTATTCACCTTCTTTTATTTTATAATTTTTATACTGTCTCTTAATTTACTATTTTCAGCAACAACACCATACATTTTTATAAGTTCTTCTTTTAATTTTTTGTTTTCTTCTTCAAGTTCTTTTATTTTATTTTTATATACAGTTAATTTTTTCTCTCTACTCGCCATTATTTGTTTATAAGTATTATTCTTTTCTTCAAGTTCTTTTATCTCTTTTAATTTGTCTTGATATTGATTTTCAAGTATTTCATTATAATATTTCAGTTCTTTTTCTCTATGTCTTAAATAATTTATTTCTTTATCTGCATAGTTCCACTCTATATCATCAAATGTTGCATCTAGCATATAAAAATCACTTTTAGTTTTTCTACAAACTTGCAAGACTTTTTCGTGTACTACTTTTTCATCATCAGTAAAATTACTTATTTCTTGTAATTGTTCGATTTCATTTTCATTAAATATATAATCTTTAATTCTTATCATTTACTTCACCTACTATTACTCTTTCTTTTGTTTTAGTGTTTTCACAATAAATATATTTTTTATGATTGATTACTTCTTCTATATAGAATTTTAAATATGTAGCATTTTGGATTTCTATTATATCTATCATTTACTTCCACCAATTTCTTTCGTTTGATCTTACTTTTTTGGTATATGGTATATTGTAGTCATTTAGTATTTTTTCAAGTTGTGGTCCAATAAACCATAATGTTATTTCTTTACCACTTTTTAATTTGATAGCATATCTATACTTCATCTATTCCACCTTTTCTACTAAACCTGCTTGTATTAGGTCATATAATAAATCAAAATCGCAACTATCATCTCTATTAAAAGTACCATTTAAAAATACTCTATCATCAAGCACTAACATATCTTCGTAATTTTTAAATCTCATTTTTTTCTTATTAGTTTTTAAAAATCTCAAAAATCTTCTAAATTTATAATAAAATATACCATTATCATCATAAGTAATTTTCTCATATCTATCTATCTTACCATTATCTTCATTATATTTTGGTTTTAACCCAAACTTTTCTAGTTCTTTTAAATCTACATTATCTTTTATTTTAAGCATTTATTCCACCCTAATTCTTCTACTTGTTTATTTATTGCTTGTAATAATTTCATATTTATTGGACTTCGTAAACCACTTTTATTATATTTATAAATATCTTGTCTTTCTAAATCAAAATCTATAATTGCATATTCACTACCATAATACAAATGATTTTCAGTTTCTCTCGTAGTATCTATTTCATACCCTAACTTTTCAAACATTTCTTTTGCTGTCATTATTCTTCACTTCCTATTCTATATTCCATACTTGCAAGTTTATTTTTTATATTTTTTGTTAGTCCAAATCTTGCTATATGTCCTTTTAAACTCTTGCCAAGTTTTCTCATATTTTCTTTCCTTAATTGTTGATTTACTAATCCATTTTTTATTGAATGTTGTATATTATCATAATTGCTTATCCATTCCAAATTATCAACATAATTATTTAATTTGTTTCCATCTTTGTGATTAATTTGTGGTAAATTATTATTATTTTTAATAAATGCTAGTGCTACAAGTTTATGTACTCTCATTGTTTTAGGTTTTCCGTTATCATCATATAATGTTACTTGTTTATAACCTTTTTTATTTATAAAACCATCTACAATGTGTTCCTTTCTATAACACTTATCTTGATTTTTAATACCAACTTTTGTGTATCTACCTTTACTTTTAATTCTACCTAAATTAGAAACTTGGTATTTTGAAAAGTTTTCTATATCTTTCCATAATTCCATATTATTCACTTCCCTCTATTATAATAAAATTATCATTACTATCAAAGTATATGTATATTCCAGCCCAATTTAAAGTACAAGTTTCACAATCTTCTAGTTGTATATAACTTGTTGCATTTTCTACTTGTAAACCACTTTGACCTAAATGATACTCTTTTTCACTATATTTTATATTAAGACTATCTAATAATTTCTTAAAATCATTTTTACTCATTATTTTTCTTTCCTTCCCTAATATAAATCTTTTTAAATATCTCTTCATTATCATCAAAATATAATACACAATGTGGTCCTTCACATTCAACTTCTACTTTAAATACTGCATCTCTAATAAATAATCCTTTTTCTTCAAATTCTTTTGCTATTTTAGATAACCATTGTTCAATTTTATTTAAGTCATTATAGCTTCTTAAATCACCAAAGAAACCAATACTCCATCTAAATATAGAACTAGTTGCATGTTCATCAATATCTAATAAGTCTGTAATACTATATTTTATACTTCCTTCAGAACCAATTGGTAATTTTACATCTTCTTCTTTTATAATATCACCATTGCTAAATGTTAATATTGGTCCTAATATATTTTTTATATCATCTATTCTATTTTTATGTTCTTTTTCAACAATAATTGAAAAATCATCTAATCTTATATTTCCTACGATATGTGTCCAAACTGACATTATCTATCACCATCCTAACTCTTCTTGTTGTTTATTAATTGCTGGAATTATCTCGCCGTCAAACCAATATTTCTTAGGAAATCCTGCTATACTTCCACCAACTCTTTTATTACATTTATCAAATGTAATAAGTTCATGCACTTCTTTTTCTTTATGTGTAAATTCATCTACAGCCGTATATTCTCTTTCATAAGTTAAATATTGTTTTCTATTGCTCTTTAACCTATAGCCTTTTTCTTCAAACATCTCTTTAGCAGTTAATATATTATTTTTACCTTCTAACCAACCTAATTCTTCAATTTGTTTATTAATTGCTTGTAATGTACCTAAATCAATATTACTTCTAAATCTTGTTAAACTATCATGATTACACATATAAGTATCAACAACTCTTCTATTAAAATCAAATAAGATTTCTAACCAACTTCCTTCAAGATTTTTATGTTTACTTCTATAACAAACACTGGTGCCATAATGAATGTATTCAAAATCTAACTTTTCGAATGTTTCTCTAGCATTCATATCTACTTTAATACCTCCAAATCTTCTTTTTCTATTTCATATTATAATATATTATATTTAAAATGTAAATATGTTTTATTCTGCTATTTGTAAGAGCATATTTATTTGTTTATCTGTTAAATTAAGTTTATTATCTGCATATAGCATTTTTACTTTATATACTCCTAATACACTAACAAATTTAATTAATTCCTTATCAGTTACCTTTATTGGTAATTTATTTAATTTAATCTCTTGTGTTTCTTTTGACACTTTTTATCACTCCTTATATTTATACTATGCTTTCCATTCAATAAATTTAATCAATTCATATTATAATATATAAAAATGCAAATAAAAAGGTAGTAATTAAATACTACCTTTTAGACTAAATTATATCTTTTTTGCTTGTGGAGTACCATCAACATTACATAATACTATCCAACTATTTCTTAATTTACCCCATATTCTACCATTATGTTCAGTAAATACTTCAGTAATTTCAACAATAGTTCCTACTTTAAATTTAGCATTATCTTTAGATTTAGTACTTGTTAAATCTTTTCTTATATCTACTCTTGTTTCTCCTACTTTTACAATATTATTAGATATACTATGATTATTTCTTATACATTTAGCAACTAATAATTTATATTTTCCAGGTATATAATAAGGAGGTTCATCATAATCAACTAAATGAATAAATCCTAATAACTTATAGTTACCTTTCTTATATCCACTAGCTTTAGTATGAGTAGTAAGATAGAAATTAGTTCCATTATATGCTGAATTAGAACATTGTATATCTCCATTTGCTGCGATATGTTCAACTACAGCAACATGCCCTGCTCCATCCTTTCCATAATGAGTTCTTCCACTTGCCCATACAACTATATCTCCAAGTCTTGGTGTTTGCGTATGATTATATCCGTCAACATAATCAAACCAATTCTCTGCATTTGCTGTACATAATTTAGGGTCTCTTCCTAATTGTTCATATGCTCTACCATATGCATAACAAGTACAATTTGGCATTCCATATCCGCATTTATAAAATATATTATCTTTATAATAATACTTATTATCCTTAGTAGGAGCAGTTAATCTAGGTTTAAATTCCATATCTATATCTTTCCTTTCTTATATATTAATAAAATTTATTTAAAATAAAAAGATACTTATTCAGCATCTTCTTTTGTTTCTAAATCAACTTGTTCTAATAATTTACATATTTCAGCGGCTTCAGCAGCAAGCCCTCTGCATAGTTTTTTCAAGTCCTCTGCGTCTTCAAAACCGTCGTTATCAAAACCTAAGTCATAGATATGACGTGCAATACGTATTGCTTCTTTAATGTTTTTACTATTAATCATAATTTATGCCTCCTTTTCATACATTATAGCACTAAAAAAGACACTTGTATAGTGTCTTTTTGATGATACATTCCTCCATTACCCGCAAAGATATTGTATCAATTACATTATACCAACTTTTCTTCAAGTTGTCTAATTTTTTCTCTAAGTTCTTCACGATGTTGCTTAATAGGTGTATATTCTTCTTCAGTGAACCAACCTTCAGCATATTTTAATGCTTCGTAGTCGGTTGATGATAATTCAGCAGTTAATTGATAAATCTTATTTCTTATAAATAATGCTTCTTTTTCTTCTTCTGAATATTCAGAAACATTACCTATTGTTTTTATAAATTCATCATATTCTTTTTTTAATTCTTCTTTTATCATATATACCATCCTGACTATTTATATACTGTTAATATCATATTAACTTTAGAATATACATTATTAACATCTCCACCATATTTATTATTAGCATCTATTGTAACGGATGTATCTCCATTTCCTATACTAACATTATGTAATACAGCAGTATCATCGCATCTTGCTGAACCACAAAACATCATAGTATTAGCATTAAAGCCACTAACACCAACTGGTAGATATTGCCAATAAACACCACCCCAAAAATTTCCTGTATAACTTTTTTGAAAATTAAAGTTTTTCCAATATACAGTTCTATCTGGGTACTCTCTTTTATACCAACCATTACTGTCTGGCCCAGATGTTGATGGGTATAAAAGACCATTTAAAAATGTGCAACTATATGTATCTGTATTACTTGTAATCTTTGAAGTTTTTATTTTTTTATTAACAAAGTCTGCACTATAAGCATCCGTTTGAGAGTCGCTTTGCATATTAACTATCTTATTTTCAGGTATTTCACCTTGAAAGGTTTTCTTAATTCTCATTGTTATACCTCCTAATTTTTATATCTTAATATATAAATATTCATTGTTAAAGATGCTGTATTACCACCATAAGTATTATGTAATACAACAGTTAATGTGTTATTTGTAATGTATTGTGCCACTGGAATAACATAAGTGTACATTCCACCAGAAAAAGATTGACCTACAACACCTAGATGTGTATAGCCACTATCTAGTGACATTGTGAATACATTATCTTGTCCACCACTTATAACACCAACTGTTTTAGTATATGTTTTAACTTCTAATTTAGGCTGAGTATCATCAGCAACTTCTTCAAAACCACTAGGAACAGTATCTCCATCATAATCTACAATAGTACCAACTGGCATAGCATCGCCACCGCCACCGCCTACTGTACCTATCTTAGTAGCAGTTATTACAATAGTCGCAGTATCTGTAACTGAATACATATCTCCAGTTGGTGTAAT